>ERZ777305.282-NODE-282-length-85872-cov-5.870632_pt1 | contig 85872 bp, 83 predicted proteins | sample MGYA00374965_ERZ777305 | MGnify/ENA primary metagenome ERZ777305 (study PRJEB29328, sample SAMD00013331) | mouse gut metagenome | study: EMG produced TPA metagenomics assembly of the Metagenome analysis of fecal microbiota from mouse which was promoted...
TATCAATGTGATGAAAAACATGTCCGTGGACTGTGACTGCTGTGCCGTGGCGGAGGACCCGAAGATGGCGGACATCGGTATGCTGGCGTCTCTTGACCCGATTGCGCTCGACCAGGCCTGTGTCGATTTGGTTTATCAGTCGGAAGACCCCGGTAAAAAGCATCTGATTGAGCGGATGGAATCCAAAAACGGCATTCATACGGTGGAAGCGGCGGCGGAGCTTGGGTTTGGAAGCAGGGAGTATGAGCTTGTGGAGATGTAAAAGCGGAAACGGAATGTGGTGAAATATGGGAAATGGCCTCTTTTTCAGGGGCCATTTTGCGTTTTATTTTATTTTCATATATTTTTCTCTGACGTATTTTGACTTCGCGTTCGTTTTTCTGACTTTATTTTTGACAAGCAGTTTTCCGTTGTATTCGTTGGAAATACCTGTGCGCCGTATACCCATTTCAAAATATTCTCTGTTCAGGTCGATACCGATGCCGATTCTTCCCAGACGCACGGCCACCGCAGAGGTGGTGAAGGAGCCTGCAAATGGGTCAAATACAATATCCCCTTCGTTGGAAGACGCTTTGATGATGCGTTCCAGCAATTTAGGTTCATACAGGGAACCGAACATTTTTTTTGATTGTACGCCGGAACTGTCATATGTCCAGACAATGCGGCAAAGGACATTGTATTTCTCCGATACATAGATGTCCAGATAAGGCATGTGCTGTGTTGCGGTCATAAAATACATTGTCCCGTCGTCCGAAAGCACACGGAGACATTCATCAATCCAGAGTTTACACCAATCAGTATATTGTTGTACGGTTTCCCATTTGTCCGAATTGTTTCCGAAATCTTTCCCGATATTATAAGGTGCATCGGCAAAAATCAGCTTTACAGAGCCATTTTTCATCTGCTTCATGATTTGAAGGCTGTCGCCGCAAACGGCCATAGAATTGTGATTGTGGATTTCTTCGGCGTCAATGGCATCAATGAATAATTGTTCAAATGGAAAAGGAGAGACTTGTGCCATGTCATAACCGTGTGTATTATTATGAGCATCAAGAGCGGTAGTATCTGTTTGATTGACAGACGTCAGGAAATCAAACGTCATCTGAGTGCCTTCTATCATGATATTGGCCAGGCTCCTTTTTGTGCGATAATCTTTTATGTTCATCCTATCACAGCAGGGTGCAAACTGCAATACTGTGGTCATGAAAACTATCCAATCAGGCCGCCGCCCCGTTATACATTATAGAAAGCGCTTTTCGGGACATCCCGGTTCCGGAACCGATGGGAGATTTTATGCAGCAGGATTTTCTTTTGATACAAAAAATGAAGAATGGCGATGAAGCGGCAATGGAGATTTTTGTACGGCGGTATTATGCGCAGATTTTACAGTATTGCAGTTATCATTGTGCCGACCAAATGTGGGCGGAAGACCTGACGCAGGAGACTTTCGAACGTTTTTTCAGAAAATTGGTGGATTACAGGCATCAGGGAAAAGCGCTGAACTATCTGTATACGATTGCGCGAAATCTATGCGTTGACCGGGGAAGAAAGCAGCGGGAAGTGACTGCGGAAGAACCGGGGGAGAGGGAAAAGACCGCGGAAGCTGCCGGAAAAGATGAGGCAGGCCGGACAGAAGAAAAACTGCTCATCGGGGAAGCGCTCGGGAAACTGCCGGCAGAGCTGCGGGACATCGTAATTCTCCATTATTTTCAGGAATTTAGTCTGCGGGAAATAGCCGGCATTCTGGGAATCGGGCTTCCGCTCGTAAAGTATCGTATGAAAAAAGCGAAGGAACGATTGCGGGATTTACTGGGAGAGGATGAAGTTTCGGGAAAAGTTTCAAAGCAGGGGCAATGGCGCAAAGTGGCTTCCACAGAGAGGAGGAATCGACTTGGAAGGATTAGATAAGCGGCTCAGAGCATATGGGAGAAGCACCATACCGAAACCGGATGAGTCAAAAATAAAAGACACAATTGTCACCGCGAGGAAAATATTCTATGAGAGCGCGGAAAAAAGCGTCGTATCGTATTTTGATTTTCTGTATGACCAGACTCGCTATGTACGAAAAAGATGGTGGGGGCTGCAGCTGCTTCTGTTGTTTCTGGCGGGATGGTTCGCCCAGGCAGTAAAAGATGTGCGGATGATTCAGCCGATGCTCGGGATTTCCGCCTCTTTATTCGTGATTATGGTCATACCGGAGCTTTGGAAGAATCGCAGTTCAAATGCGATGGAAGTAGAGGGAGCCGCTTATTTTTCCATCAGGCAGATTTACAGCGCGAGACTGCTTGTATTTTCGATGGTGGACGGTTTGCTTCTGGCATTTTTTACGATAGTGTTATCGATGACCGGAAGAGTCATAATAGAAGAAATGATAGTTCATTTTTTTCTGCCGATGATAGTTACCTGCTGCATTTGCTTCCGGTGTCTGTGCAGCCGCTATGCGGTTTCGGAATATATGGCGTGTTTTCTGGCGCTTCTCTGGACTGGTGTATGGATGCAAATCATATCAGACGAAAAAATTTATCGGGCGGTTGCTACACCGGTATGGTTCGGTATCTGTGGAATGGCCGCGTTATATTTGACTTATATAGTCAGCCGTCTGCTGCGGGAAGAATGGGCGGAAGCACAAATTCGCGCGTTGAGCAAGAATGGAGGATAGACTGAGAGAAAGGCATGGTAATTTTTATGGAATTAAAAATAGAAAATCTGACCAAAACATTTCAGGGAGCAGAAGCGGTGTCGCATGTATCTTATACGATGGGGAAAGGCGTATATGGGCTGCTCGGCGTCAATGGAGCCGGAAAGACTACATTGATGCGGATGCTCTGCACGCTGTTGGAGCCGACGGAAGGAACGATATGCCTGAACGGAGAGGATATTTTTCGAATGGGGGCAAAGTACAGGAAAATTCTGGGTTACCTGCCGCAGGAGTTTGGTTATTATCCTGATTTTACGGTAAAAGATTATTTGCTGTATATTGCCTCTATCAAGGGTGTGCACAGGGCTGCCGCGGTCAAAAGAGTGGGGGAACTGATTGACCAGGTTGGTCTTACAAAGGTGCAGAACCGGAAGATGAAAAAGCTTTCGGGCGGTATGAAGCGAAGGGCGGGCATTGCGCAGGCGATGCTCAATCATCCGTCGATTCTGATTTTGGATGAGCCGACCGCCGGGCTTGACCCGAACGAGAGAATCCGTTTCCGAAATCTGCTCAGCGAGTTTGCGCAAGACAGACTGGTGCTGCTTTCCACGCATATTGTATCGGATATCGAATCCGTTGCCAATGAAATTCTTTTTATGAAAGAAGGCATGCTTCTTCATAGCGGAACGCCGGAAGCAGTAATCGGAGCCATGCCGGAAAGGGTATGGAGATTGACTGTTCCGGTTCATGAAGCATCGGCATATGACAGACATTATAAAGTGGCAAGTCGAAAGGCCGTTTCCGGCGGTATATCGCTGCGGATTCTGTCGAAGGAGCGGCCGCATTCGGAAGCGGAAGAGGAAAACGCCACGCTGGAAGATGTTTTCCTGTCTTATGCCGGAGAACAGGACCCGTTTTCATCAGAGAAAACAGAAGAAGATGTTCTTGCGAAAAGAACATGGTTATAAGGAGGCGTTCAGGATGCTGTATTTTGAATTGAAAAAAATATGGGTAAAGCCCGTAACGAAGATTGCAATGCTGGCTCTTGCCGGAATGCTGGCGATTATCTGTTATTTGGCGATACATGGGGTCTATTATGTGAATGAGAGCGGAGAGAATGAGTATGGAATCGAGGCGATTCAGAAGTTAAAAGCGGAGAAAAAGGAATGGAACGGATTGTTGACCGAAGAAGTCATAGCAGAGGTGATAGCGGAAAACCGCCGGTTGAACGAAACGGAGAAAGGCCGGTCGGAAAACATACAGGACAGCAATATCGTATTCGGATGGAAACAGGGTTTTCATGATATCCGGCTGCTGCTGATGTATTCTTTCTGTAAGTTCCGGGAAGCGGATTATTATCTGCCGGATGCCCTTGTGCCGGAAGACGCGCATTCGTTCTATGCAAACCGGAGCCTGCATTTACAGGAATGGCTGGCGGAAGAAGAGCAGCAGCATCGGTTCAGCGAAAAGGAGCGGGCATTTTTGATAGGGCGGTATGATATGCTGGAAGAGAGAGCGCCTTTTTACTATGATTATGCGGATGGATGGAAGCAGTTTTTTGAATGGGCGGCAGCCGCCATCATGCTGACGATGTTGACGCTCAGTTTTGTAACGGCCGGCATTTTTTCAGGAGAATTTGGATATAAGGCGGATTCGGTTTTCTACGCTTCTTATCACGGGCGGGGAAAGGCCGTTGCGGCAAAGCTCGAAGCCGGATTTCTATTTGTTACGTTTGTCTATTTTGCGGTGATGCTGTTGTATTCCGTCGTAGTGTTCGGTATCTTCGGCATTGACGGGGCGGAACTGGCGATTCAGACAAGCGGGAGGTGGAAAAGTTTCTATCTGTTGACGAACCTGCAGCAGTATGTGCTGACGATTCTGGGCGGATACATCGGGACGGTGTTTATTTTATTGTTGACTATGTTGGTCTCCGCCAGGACAAAATCCCCGGTCGCGGCGGTAACGATTCCTTTTATGCTTCTGTTTCTGCCGGGTTTTGTCAGTGGCAGCAGTTTTGCGCCCGTCGGGAAAATAACGGGGCTTTTGCCGGACAGGCTGTTAGATATCAATCAGACGCTTTCTCTTTTTTACTTATATGAAATCGGCGGAAAAGTTCTGGGAATACTCCATGTGCTGCCGACGCTCTACGCGGTCCTGTCGGCGCTGCTGTTTCCTGTTATCTGTCAGGTTTACCGGAAGCTGTCCGCGGGATGATGTGAAATCGTAAAATTTTCCGGCATGGGAACCTTTTCCCTCTTTGCCCGGTCATACTTTACAGAAGCCGGCGAAACTTTAAAGGAGGTGGAGTATGTCTGCAATCAGCAATGAAGCGTTTGCCCGTATGGTTCAGGAATATATGCCGAATCTGTACAGGCTGGCGCTTGGGATTCTGCATAACCGCGACGATGCGGAAGATGCGGTCAGTGAGTCCGTTCTGAAAGCGTTTGAGAAAATCCATACGCTGCGAAAGCGCGGAAGTTTTCAGGCCTGGATTATGCAGATAACCGCGAATGAGGCAAAGAGAATCTATGCGAAGAATAAAAAGCTGTCTCCCGTGGAAAATGTGGAAGACTACATGCCCGATTTCCGGGACGAATACCATGAGCTGTGGGATATCGTCATGGAACTGGATGTTGTATATCGGGAAGTCATTATCCTGTTTTTTTATGAGAGGTTTTCCATAAAAGAAATCGGTGAAATTCTGCATATCGCAGAAGGAACGGTCAAATCCAGACTTTTCCGGGGAAAGAAGCTGCTGAAAGAAAGGCTGCATGTGTAAAGGAGACAGATTTAGGAAAGGAGAAGGATTTCCCATGAAAGACAGAGCGGAACAGTCTTTGGAACAAAAATTATTTGAGATGGCGGAGCGGGAAGAGATGATTCTGCCGGATACATTGCAGGATAGAATGGATGACATACTTGTCAGATTGACAAAACGCCGGAAATATCGGATGACATGGAGAAAATCCGTGGTTCTTGCGGCGGCGCTGACAGCAATGTTATCCATTACGGTGACCGCTGCGGTCAGCGTTTTACAGCAGCGGATGGAAGCGATGAACGAAAAAGAGATGGAAGAATATTTTGTGCAGATTTACCGGAATGCGATTGGCGTCGATAATTATAACCGGCCCTACACGGAATCAGAAAAGGAGCGGATGGAGCAGCTGCGGAAATCGTATGAAGAAACCGGGCTTTTTCCGAAAGGCGCGCTGACAATGATTTCGGAGCCGGAAGCGTATCGCGGGAAAGGGGTAGCGTTTTATGGAGATACGGCGACCTTTTTCTTCCCGGAGAAAGAAATGAGCGATGAAGAATTGCTGCAGATAATTGATTTCATGCAGAAGCGGGATTACAGTTTACAGGCTATGAACGAAAAACTGGCGGCGGGAGAAATCGAAAGTCCGACCGAAACGGTCAAAAAGGAATTGGAAGAAGAAATGGAAAAGGCGGCGACAGAGGAAGCCGTTTTGCAAAGCGAGGCCATATGGGACCCGGCGCAGGAATTGACCATTCCTTATAAAGGGACACTGGAAGCAAGGTATATGGCGGCAGGACAAAACTGCATCTTTCTGACGGGATGGAACGCGGTTCATAAAATGGAGATTGGCAGCGATAATTCGGAACTGTTCTTTGACGATTTTGATGCCGAAACCGATGTCAGTGTGTTGTATCAGGCCAAAAACGGAGATATTTATATGGCGCTGTTGGAACGCGTGCCGGCCGACGCCGATATGGCGGTCGCGACGATGGCGGGTGAGCGTTATCAGATAAGGCTGTGGGTTCTGAGCGAGGAAGGAACGGTCAAAAAGAAAATTGATTTGTCGCCCTATCAGGAGAAATTCGGCGGAAGAATCAGCAGAATGGTGGTGGATGACCGGGGCTATATTTATATCCGGACGCTTTTTTCCAACTGTCTGCTTTTCGTATTCGATGAAGACGGAAATTATGTGAAAGCAATTACTTCCGACACCTGGCAGAGCCATCCGGCGGGCGGACTCGGCATCGGGAGAGACGGAAAGGTTTACACGCAGATTGAAGGCAGAGGAACGGACAGCGGGATGGGCATTGCTTCCGTGAATCCGGAATCAGGATGTCTGGAAGACGTTTATGAAAACATCATGCCGGAAGGAACGATTATGATTGATATTATCGCGCCGGGCTCCGATACGGATTTCGTATTCTGGGGTTATGACGGAATTTTCACATGGAATCTGGGAGAAGAAAGCGCGGTCAATGTTCTGCCCGCCTATGAAGCGCCCTGTCCGTGGGAAGGCTGTATGTACTGTGCGCTTCCGGATGGAAGAATCGTATTCGGGTACAGTACGGATTACCGCACGGAAGGGGAAGGCGATAACCGCAGGACATACCGTGTGCCGGAAAAGACCTGTTTTTATTACAAAGCGGGGCTGAGGAGATAAGAAGGAAACAGATGAGCCGGAAACGGATAAACCAGAAGCAAATGAGCCGGAAACGGCAGATACTTCTGCGGTTTCAAGTGACAGAATCGCCCTGTGGGGCGATTCTGCCGCGTTATGAGAAAATATTAAGCTTTACGCCAGATACCGGACGGAGATATGGGGATAATCCCGATATCCTTCGTGCAGTTTTGTTATCTGTAAGCTGCCGGTTCCGTCGGTTTTGAAAAGATATTCATGGTAAGCGCCGTCCCGGTACGCGAAATCTTCCTCGTTATCATGATAGTGGACATAGGAGCCTTCGCCGGGATAAACTTCCAGAATCAGTTCCGGGTCTGCAATTTCGCCAACATACATCTGTGCCGGGGATTTGGGCAGTATCGTACCGGCTTTGACAAAGATGGGGCATACATCCAGCGGCGCGTCTACGATGTGATATTGTTTTCCCGGATAATGACGTAATTTTTCCGCGCCGGAACTCCAGTAATCGTACCAGTCTCCCTCCGGCAGATAAACCATGCGCTTTCTCGCGCCCTGCTCGACAACGGGAGCCACGAGAAGATGCTCGCCCACGAGAAATTCGTCGTTCATATTTCGAACAGTTTCGTCTTTTTCATAGTGCAGGACGAGGGGCCGGAGAATCGGAAGGCCGGTCTGTTCGCATTCCCGGCATAAATCATAGAAATAGGGCAGCAGCGTATAGCGTAAGTTCACATATTTGCGGTAAATATCAAGCGTTTCTTCTCCGAACAGCCAGGGCTCCTGATTCATGCTGCCGATAGCGCAATGATTGCGGAATAGCGGAGAAAAACAGCCGGCCTGAACCCACCGGATGAGAAGTTCCGGCGTGGTATCGGCCCCGAAGCCGCCGATATCCGTGCCGACAAAGGCCATGCCGCTCAGACCAAGATTACACTGTTGCGGAATCGCCATGCGCAGATGTGTCCAAAGGCTTTGATTGTCGCCTGTCCATGCCGTCGCGTATTTCTGGGAACCGCCATAGCACGCTCTTGTGATGACAAAAGGTCTTTTACCGGTAAGCGCCTTCCAGCCTTCATAAGTCGCTTTGGCCATATTGTGGCCGTAAACATTGTGCATTTCAGCGTGGGTGGAAGCTCTGTCTTCGTCTGTAAAAACAACGTCGTCCGGGAGCGGGCCATTGAAACTGGCCGGTTCGTTCATATCGTTCCAGACACCGCCGACGCCGAGAGAAGTATAGAACTGCAAATGCTCTCCCCACCATTTCCGAACGGCCGGACTGCCGAAGTCAGGATATACCGCATCACCCGGCCAGACGGTGTTGACATAGACGCTGCCGTCCGGTGATTTGGCAAAAAAGCCGTTTTCGACGCCTTCTTCATACATCGGATAATCTTTTTCCACCTTGACGCCCGGGTCAATAATCGTAACGGCTTTGATACCCTGTTTTTTCAGGTCGGAAAGCAACGTTCCCGCATCGTCATAGTGTTCCCGGTTCCAGGTAAAGACCTTGTAGCGTTCCATATAGTCGATGTCAAAGTGGAGCGCGTCACAGGGAATCCGCAGCGCACGCAGTTTTGATGCGAGTTCCCGGAACGTTTCCTCGTTGTCGTAGCCCCAACGGGACTGATGATATCCAAGAACCCATTTTTGCGGCAAAGGCATCCGTCCGGTCAGATACGTGTAGCTTTCGAGAATGTCAGGCATGGAGTCCCCGCCGATAAAATAGTAATCCAGATTGCCGTCATCGCTTCCGAAGCTGTAATATTGGTGATTTTCTTTTCCAAAATTAAAATAGCTTTTGAACGTGTTGTCATAAAAAATACCGTAAACGCCTTTTTCTTTCAGCGTGATAAAAAAGGGAATGCTCTTATATAAAGACTTGAAACAGTCCTCATGTGGGTCCGGAATATCGCTGTTCCAGTTCTCGTATTCGTAATAGCGCTTGTTCAGAACGCCGGTCTTGTCTCCGAGTCCATAGATACAGTCGGCTTCGTCAAGCTGCTTTACGCACTGTACCGGATAATTCTGAATGCCGGCGTCGTTAACGTCATGGCCTTCCAGTCTGGCGAGCTCGATAAAAGAAGCTTTTGGCTCGAACCGCGCTTTTCTTTGACCGCGATAGTCAGCACAAAGCAGCCGGCCTTCCCGGTCGTAAAAATCAATCATAAAATCGTGATAAATCCGGCAGACAACAGAATCCGTCGAAAGAACGAGACAATCTTCCGTTTTGTCCAGTGTAAAGGGAGTGGGAAGCTCCTTTTCTCCTTCAATGGCCTTTGAGCGGTGGTCATTTGCTGCGAACGGAACGAATACATTGATGACTTTGTTGGTTAATACCTGTATTCTGGCAATCTGCTTTTCATACTGCAGCGTGATTGTCTGACCCTTTTGTTCATAATTTAACATTGCTCCAAACATGGTTCTTTCCCTTTGTCCTTTCAGTTTTTTCGTAAATTTTAGTTCATAATAACTGTATTTTATTTGAAATGCAAGAGGGAATTGGGAGAAAAGCCGAACACAACGGTCCGTTTAAAATTCTGAGGCATTGCCGCTTGCCTGTCCACGGCGGTTTGTGATAGAATGGCGTGAGAAGAACTTCTGAAGTTCATACGGCAAAAAGCCTGAAAGTATAAAAACGAAAGGAAAACAAAGCGATGATGCAATCGAGAACTTATAACTGTAACGAGCTGCGGAGTCAGAACATCGGAGAAAAAGTGACGCTTGCGGGGTGGTATGATAATCTGAGAAGGGTGTCCAAAAATCTTGGTTTCCTGATTCTCAGAGATTTCTACGGCACGACACAGGTCGTAATCGAAACGGAGGAACTCATGCAGTCTCTTGAGGGTGTCAACAATGAATCCACGCTCAGCATTGAGGGAACCGTCAGAGAACGTTCCAATAAGAATCCGAATCTGCCGACCGGAGATATCGAAGTCGTACCGGAGAAAATCAGCGTACTCGGCAGCTGTCGTTATAACGCGCTGCCTTTTGAAATTAACCGTTCCAAAGAGGCGGACGAAAATTTGCGGCTGAAATACCGCTATCTGGATTTGAGAAATCCGGAAGTAAAGAATAAAATTGTACTGAGAAGCCAGATTGTTGCGGAACTGCGTAAACGGATGACAGACCTCGGATTCCTGGAGATTACGACGCCGATTCTGACCTGTTCTTCACCGGAAGGCGCGAGGGACTATATCGTTCCGTCGAGAGTCCATCCCGGAAAGTTCTATGCGCTGCCACAGGCGCCGCAGCAGTTCAAGCAGATTTTGATGGCATCCGGTTTTGACCGTTATTTCCAGATTGCGCCCTGTTTCCGGGATGAGGATGCAAGGGCCGACCGTTCGCCGGGCGAATTTTATCAGCTCGATATGGAGATGGCTTTTGCGAGTCAGGAAGATGTTTTTACGATTATAGAAGAAGCGCTGCCGCCTGTTTTTGAAAAATACGGGGTATATAAAACCGCTTCCAAACTGCCTTTTACCAGGATTCCTTATCTGGAGGCGATGGAGAAATACGGCTCCGACAAGCCGGACCTGCGCATTGATTTGACAGTTCAGGACGCAACGGACGTTCTGGCGGACTGCGGATTCGGACCCTTTGCGGGGAATGTGGTCAAGGCGATTGTGGTGGACAAGTTTACGGCAACGCGGAAAGTTATCGATAAAATCTGCAGCGACGTGGAAGTGCAGTCCGGGGAAAAGGCATACTGGTTCCGGCTGGACGATAACGGCGAGTTTGTCGGCGGCATCAGCAAATTCCTGGCGGATATCAAAGAAAAAGTGATAGAAACGCTTGGATTAAAGCCGGGTGATTTCGTAGGCCTGACTTCCGGTAAAAAATTACGGGCTCAGAAGACGGCGGGTGTTCTTCGCAACATGCTCGGCCAGAATTGTGAAGCTCATATGGATAAAGAACGTTATGAGTTCTGTTGGATTGTGGATTTTCCGATGTATGAAATCGGAGAGGAATCCGGCGAACTGGAATTTTGTCATAATCCGTTTTCCATGCCGCAGGGCGGAATGGAAGCGCTTCAAAAGCAGGACCCGCTTTCCATTTTGGCGTATCAGTACGACCTTGTCTGCAATGGCGTGGAACTGTCTTCCGGTGCGGTTCGAAACCATGACCCGGAAATCATGGTTGAAGCTTTCCAGTTAGTCGGTCTGGGAGAAGAGGACGTGAAAGCCAAATTCCCGGCAATGTACAATGCTTTCTGCTACGGAGCGCCTCCGCATGCGGGCATCGCTCCCGGTGTTGACCGGATGATTATGCTGATTACCGGAGAGGAAAGCATCCGGGAAATCATTCCGTTCCCGATGAATAAGAGCGCAATGGATGTGATGATGAATGCGCCGTCGGCAGTAGAACAGAAACAGTTGGATGAGGTGCATATCAGGTTGAAGGAAGAGGCGGGGGCGGAGGAGTAGAGCCGACATCTTCAATGGACAGATAAATGTCCGCACTGTAAATTTCTTTTTTGATGTTTTCATCTGCGTGCTCGTTTTGGCACGCAGATGTATCAGAAGAAATTTCGGCATTGTTATTTCCATTTTCTTTTTCTAAAATATAGGTATGTAGCTGATAAGTTTTTCCGGAAATCGCAATTTTTTTCATGGCAAATTGCTTGACTCTTTCAATGATATTGCCATAAGGCTTTAAATTATTGCGGAGTTTATACAGAATAAGAGGATTTGCCGCATGATTTTCCTGAAAAATTTTTTCATACATTTCTGCCACCGCTTCAAATTTTGCAGAATCAAAATTTCTGGTTACAATTCCAAGATTTTCTTTCTCCGAACGGTTGCCATATAATGCAATAAGCGCATTTTTGCTTATTAAGGTGTCTTCGAGCTGTTCCAGGAAATCACGGACTTCTTTCAGTGCGGTTACCATAGCGTTTTCTCCCAGTAAATTATCGCTGAAAGCAGAAATATTTGTTTTTACATCAAAGAGAAAAGAAAAAATATGTTTTTTTTGTTCATCGACAATTAAGATTAAAACATCTGCAGTTTTGCATCCTCGTTTTTCTATAAGGGGATTTCGATATTCGTTTGCATAAACGGCGTATTGTCCGTTCTCTAATTGAATATGAAGATAAACAATTTCTTTATGTTGTTCATGTTCTTCTGTAAAACGGATGATTCTGCTTTCGTTAATGCGATATAAAATGTTACGGGAGCAATTATCCGGTTTGTATTCTTCAAATCTAGGCTTTACCACCGTTTAATCCCTCCTCTAATATGGTTGATTCGTTGAACAGTTTCATTGCTGTTCCCATAAACAAGTCAAAAACAAATCCTTTTTTTGAATCGCCTCTTACCTGTTTTACGATACTTTTTCCATTGGCCTGCCGGACAAACTCATAGACAAATAAGCCCTTTACATCAATAAGGTCTTCTTTTTCCAATCCCAGTTTCTGAAGCATATCCGGAGGAAAATGTTCCGGATAATTGGCGGAGATGATATAAAGATTATTCAGCCTTGAAACGAAAGTATCGCTATGGGTGCTTAAAATGAGGCTTATGCCACGGTTCCAGATACGGTTCAAAAACCGAACCAGTTCCGTCTGCTTTTCAGGATGCAGACTGGCTTCGATTTCATCGATAATAAATTGTCTGTGATTGCTATGAGATATCAGGGCAAGGCCTATGGGGGCGACTTCATTTACCATAGACGAAGCAAGGAACAAAGGAATGTCGCGCTTTTCGTCCTGAGGGGAATAGAGAAAATTTCCCTGCTGACTGGCAGTAATATGCCCTTCAATAACATTTTGTTCAAAAAACAGCAATTCCTTTTTCCACATTTCCGTATGTTCTTCATTCTCTGCAAAGGTCTGCAAAAAACGAATGAACTCATAGACCGGCAATGTCAGCTCCCGGTTTTCCCGTTCGTTTCCATTCAGAGGGGAAACGCCAATTCGAAAGCCCATGCTCAGGTCGGCCTTGTTGGCAAAAAAATCTTTATAGAGCATGAGCAGACCGGTTCTGGAAGCAGGCAGAAAAAGGCTGTCCGCCCGAAAGAGCCAGGACAGGAGCGCTTTGAAGCAGTCCATACTGGCAGATGGGTTGGCGACCGGACTGATGCGAGCATAGAGATATTTTCGTTTCTTTGTTTCCTGATTATATTGAGATATTATATAGATTGTAACTTCGTTAGGAAATTTTAATAATGCATGATTTAGTACAGACTTTATTTCATTATCTTCCCTGTCCGGAAAATATGATTTTTCCTTCAGCTGTTCCGGAGTGCAAATGGATTCTATCAGATAATCACAGTGTTCATCCGGTGTAAATTCTATAAATAAATTTCCGATGGAAATTTCCCTTCCGAAAATGCGTTTTACGATATTTTCTTTTTCCTTAAAAAGATTTTTATTAATCGCGTCAATGAAAAGTTCCATATAATGAGCATCCAGGCGATATATTTCATTCCTGTCAGCGCTTTCATCCGATGCCTGGACTGTCGATTCCTTGCTGCTCAGAACGATTTCCACAGGCTCCCCGTTTAAAAGTGATTCCCAGTTTTTATCCATGCCCTGAATAAGCTGCATCAGAAAAGTCTTGCCGCTGTTATTCGGACCGACCAGTACGGAGTATTTATTGATACATACTTTCGCACTTTGAATTTTCGCAAAATTTTCAACGCCTAACCATAATTCCATTCGTTGCCTCCCAGTGTATAACGATATAAAAAATATTATAGCTTCTTTTATAATAATATTCAATTAGTATTTTCCTTTTTCCGGTTCCGTAACCGCGCAGGTTTTCGGTTTTTTATTTAAAGAGGTTCTTCTGTTCACCCTTCCCGATACCCCTGCGGCGAGCGCCCATACTTTTCCCGGAACTTCCGATAGAAATAACTGCTGTTATTATAACCGATATTCTCCATGACCGCTTCCACGGTCAGCGGCGTCCGGGAAAGCAGATAGGCTGCCTGCTGTAATTTTCGCTGCTGCAGCAGTTCCTTGAAATTACAATCGGTATATTTTTTTAACAAACGGCTTATGTAATAGGCAGGCTGCGCTATTTCTTCCGCAACCTCCGTTAATGAGCCGTTTTTATAATGCGTTTCGATATATTTCAGTACGGAAAAGACGAGCGTCTGCTCGTACTGGTTCGGTTCATCCTGATTGATGGCGTCCGTGAACATCGACAGATTCAGAAAGAGAAGCCCCATTGTCGTCTGATTGACAGTATTCGTTCCTGATTTTTTATGGAGCAGCGTCCATATCATGTTTTCGATGAGATTCTGTACGGGGAGGATGTCTTTTGCCTGAAAATGAAGATAGCTGGACAGGGAAGAATCCTGCGATAAAACGGAAATCAGGAAATCGTGCAGAATATTTTCTTTTTCAAGCATGGAAAAGGCGTGGTCAAAAAATTCCGGCAGGATGATAAAATTGACGGCAATGTCATTTTCTCCGGCGGGCAGAATTTCCTGTGTCGCGTTCTGGTTTAAAAACAGGAGGTCGCCTTCCTGCAAGGTGATGCGCTCCCGGTCATTGATGATATGCGTCGTGCTGCCGCCGCACATATAGACCATTTCCACATAATTGTGGCTGTGCCTGGGGAAATGGACGAAACGAGTGTGAGGCCGTATCTCGATGAGACGTCCTTTTTGAAGCAGTTTCCGGCTGTCGATGACAAAGTTTCTGCCGGAAGTGTAGCGCTCTTTTTCCACATCCTGTCTGCCGTTTAAAATGGCCCGTTCTTCTTCGGTAATTTCCTGAAGCTGTTCCAATAGTTCTTTTTGCATGCCGGCGTTCCTTTCGCGGTTTTCTGATGCGGTTTCTTCTTTCCACTTGAAAGCCCGTGCTTTCGCACTCTTTGTTTGATTTCGTCAAACGCTTTCTCGTTTTTCTTATATGATTATTATATCACAGCATGCGCTTCTTTTGCCAGAGCGGTTTTGCAAATAAGGTCCCTGATTTAAAAAAATAAAGACCTTTCCACAAGATGGAAGGTACGTTATAATAAAACAATAACGTCGCTTTACATAGGAAATCAAAGGAAACAAGTCAATAAAAAAAGTAGAAAAGGAGAAGGAACATGACACAGCAAGAGAGGTATGCAGCAGCAAAAGAAACTTATGCGGCAGTCGGCGTGGACACCGATGCGGCAATCGCGGCATTGAAAGAGATTCCTGTTTCTCTGCATTGCTGGCAGGGGGATGACGTTACCGGCTTTGACCACGACGGCCCGCTGACCGGAGGAATCCAGACGACCGGAGATTATCCGGGAAAGGCAACAACGCCGGAACAGTTGATGCAGGATATGGCGAAAGCTTTGGAGCTGATGCCGGGTAAAAAGAAACTGAACCTGCACGCGAGTTATGCGATTTTTGAAGAAGGAGAATATGTTGACCGGGATAAAATTGAGCCCAGGCATTTTGCAAAATGGGCAGCGTTCGCCAAAGAAAGAAATATGGGTATCGACTTTAACCCGACTTTCTTTTCCCACGATAAGGTCAAAGACGGTCTCACGCTCTCAAGCCCGGATGAAGAAACGAGAAAATTCTGGATTGAGCACGGAAAGGCTTGCATCCGCATTTCCGAATATTTTGCGAAAGAAACGGGCGTTCCCTGCGTGATGAATATCTGGACGGGCGACGGCTACAAAGATATTCCGGCAGACCGCATGGGACCGAGAATGCGTTACAAAGAATCCATCGAACAGATTCTTGCTGAGCCTTTTGACAAAAATCTGGTAAAACCCTGTGTGGAATCCAAAGTATTCGGCATCGGCGTAGAGTCTTATACAGCCGGAAGCGCGGAATTTACGCTGTCCTTTGCGGCGACGCATGAAGGCTGTCTGCCGTTGATGGATAACGGACATTATCATCCGACGGAAGTCGTATCGGATAAGATTCCGGCGCTTCTGTGCTTTTTCCCGGAAATCGCTCTGCATATTACAAGGCCGGTGCGTTGGGACAGCGACCACGTTGTTCTTTTTGATGATGAAACAAAAGAGATGGCCAAAGAGATTGTCAGAAATGATGCGCTTGGCCGCGTTTATATGGCGCTTGATTATTTCGATGCGGGCATCAATCGGATTTCCGCATGGACGGTCGGTTTCAGAAGCTGGCAGAAGGCTTTGTTAAACGCGCTGTGCACGCCGAATGAGGAACTGAAAAAGTTACAGGATGAGAACCGCATGACAGAACTCATGGTATGGCAGGAGGATATCAAGACATTCCCCTTCGGCGACGTATGGGAAGAGTATTGCAGACAGTGCGGCGTCATTGCTGACAGGAGCTGGTTTGAGGCGATTCGCAGGTATGAAGAGGAAGTATTGTCAAAAAGATAGGAACAATCTGCTGCGGACATTTTTCCGGTGAATCCGGCAGAAAATCATTTACGGGGAGCCTTTTGGCTCCCTGTTTTATGCTTTGTTTATGTTTCTTTTTCTTATTGCGGACTGTCTGCAGGGCCGGTGCATCTTTAATTTATCCCGTTTAGGGAGTAATATCTTGAAATTCTCCGCCAGGATGTGTAAAATATACAGAAGTATTCTGTATAATGCCCGCGGAAGCGGACCAGGAGGTAACGACATGACTTTTGACTTGAAAAAAGACGGGAAGCGGATTGTTGTCATCTGTATTGCGGCTGTTATCATGGCGGTCAACACGAAAACGTTTATCCGGACCGGCGGCCTTTATCCGGGCGGTGTGATGGGACTGACGATTCTGATTCAGGCGATTTTTGAAAACTTTTTTAATATGCAGATTCCTTTCTCCGTTGTTAATTTATTGTTGAATCTGCTTCCTATTTATATAGGATTTCGCTTTATCGGTAAGAAATTTACGCTGTATTCCTGCCTGATGATTGTATTAAGCAGTATTCTGACGGATATCATTCCTGCGAATGTCATCACTTATGACACGCTGTTAATCAGCATTTTCGGCGGTATTATCAGCGGCTGCGCCATCAGCCTGTGCCTGATGATGAACGCGACTACGGGCGGCACGGATTTTCTTGCGATTTATCTTTCGGAAAAAAAGGGTGTGGATTCCTGGAATCTGGTTCTTGGCATCAATGCCGTTATTATTTCGCTGGCAGGCCTTTTATTCGGTTGGGATAAAGCTCTGTATTCCATTATTTTCCAGTATGCTTCCACCCAGGTGTTGCAGATGCTGTACAAAAGGTATCAAAAACAAACGTTATTTATTGTTACAAATAAACCGAAAGATGTATGCAACGCAATTTATGCGGTGAGCGGACATGGCGCGACGATACTGGAAGGAGAGGGGTCCTATGTGCATTGTGAGCGGAATGTTGTCTATTCCGTCGTGTCCAGAGAAGAAAGCAAGGCCGTTATCCATGCGGTAAAAGAGGCGGATGACAGCGTATTCGTGAATGCGCTCAGAACGGAAGAGCTTTCCGGGCGGTTTTATCAGAGGCCGAATGAATAAAGTGTGAACCTTCTTCGCACGGCAGAATGAAAATACAGAGGAACAATCATGGAAAAGATTACGAATGAACAGGTAGAGGCGGCATGGAAAGTATATCACAAGGCATTTCTGGAGATACCCTATTCCAAACAGCGGAAATTTATCAAAAGCTGCGAGCATAATATCAAACAGCTGGAACGCCGCATTGCGCGGAAGAAGAAACTGGAAGCCCATCAGATATTAAATGATATGGAAGAGCTGCATAAGCGGGCGGCAGATATCGGTTATACGGTTTCGAACAGAGACCATAAGCTTCGCAATTACTATAAACACGTTCTGAAAAGACTGATTCAGCTGGATTTGTCGTTTCTGCGGAGAATGGCGCCTTCCTCTTCTTTTACGGAAATCCTGAAAATGGAAGATATTCATTTGCTGCTTTGCGAGCGATCCCTGTATGAGATTTATAAAGACGATTACATGCAGTTTATGGTGGGACGGCGGATTGAAGAGCTGATGGAGGCGGAACCGGAAAAACAGTATCCGGAAGCGCGCAATATGCGCAGACATTTTATTCTGCATATCGGCCCAACCAACAGCGGCAAGACCTATCAGGCATTACAGCGGCTGAAACAGGCTTATCAGGGCGTATACCTGGGTCCCCTGCGGCTGCTTGCGCTGGAAGTCTATGATACGATGACGGCGGCGGGCATTCCATGCAGTATGATTACAGGAGAAGAGAAAATTGTGACGCCCGGAGCGTTCTGTCAGGCGTCTACGATAGAAATTCTGGATTTGAAGGAAATTTATGACATCGCTGTCATAGATGAAGCGCAGATGCTGGATGATGAAAACAGGGGAAGCTGCTGGACAAGAGCGATTCTCGGCGTCCGGGCGGAAGAGATTCATATCTGCGCGTCCCCGGTTGCGGAAAAACTGCTCATCAAGATGATAAAACGCTGTGGCGATACCTATGACCTGGTGCACCATGAGCGGAATACGGAACTGGAATTTCTGCCAAACAGATATGATATGAGCAGAGATGTGGAAAAAGGCGATGCGCTGATTACTTTTTCCAAGAAAAATGTGCTTGCGATTGCGGCCGCGCTGGAGGCTAAAGGAATAAAAGCGAGTGTTATTTATGGAAATCTGCCGCCCAAGACGCGGCGGGAACAGGTGCACCTTTTTGCGGAAGGATTTAACGAGGTCGTCGTGGCGACGGATGCAATCGGAATGGGTGTGAACCTGCCGATTCGAAGAATCATTTTTATGAATACGATTAAGTTCGACGGAACGGCCAAACGGCGCATCCGTGCCGAAGAAATCCGCCAGATAGCGGGAAGGGCGGGGCGTTACGGATTCTATAACACTGGTTATGTACAATCAGTCGTGGATATGGGCTATGTCGGTAAGAAGATGCAGGAGCCTTTTCATTCGATGAAAAAGGCCCGAATCGGTTTTCCGGAAGTGCTTCTCGATATCAATATGGAGCTCGACGAAATTATTGAAATATGGGAAAACGCGGGCGGAACGGAACTATACGACAAGATTTCCATGACGGAGAGCGTCAGAAAATACCGTTATCTGAAAAACTACCGGAAAGCATCCGGCTGCATGAAAGATAAAAAGCTGCTGCTTTCCCTGATAACCTGCCCGTTTGATATCGGGGATAAAGAAGTTTTGAAACAATGGCTGAAATACTGTGAAAATCCGATGGAGGAAAAAGCGTGTCCGCCTTATCCGAAAGAGGTTTCTCTGGAAGTGCTGGAAAGTTATTACAAAAAACTGGATTTATACAGCCAGTTTGCGGGAAGGGCGAACTGGGTCATCGACAGAGAGGCGCTTGAATCAAACAGAGAAGCGGCGCAGCGCGCTATCGGTGTTTTTTTGAAGGAAAATAAGAAACAGTTTGAGAAAAAATGCCAGTTATGCGGAAAACCTCTGCTGTGGGATTATCCCTATCGGATTTGTGAAGACTGTTTCATGGCGGAAGATATTGGCGAGGACGAACTGTAACCAATACAGCCTGTTTCAAAACAAATATAATTCAATTATGAAACGGCTGTTATTAAAAGAAAAGGGCGATTATGGTCAGGACTTATGTGATAAATATAAGGCGGTTTGAGAAAGAAGAGATATTCCGGGCGGCGCTTTTAAGCGTTTCGCCTTACAGACAAGAAAAGATTGCCCTTTTGAAAACGGAGCGGGAAAAAAGAAGAAGTCTGGGGGCCGCATTTGCTTTGAATGCGGCTCTTGCATATCATGGTCTGTGCGAGCGGGATATGGAATATGTTCTGGGAGAACAGGGAAAGCCAATGCTGCGGGCTTATCCCGGACTGCATTTTTCGCTTTCTCATGCGGGAGATTATGCCATATGCAGCATGGGAGAACTGGAAAACGGCTGTGATGTTGAGCGGGTGAGGCCGGATAAGATGCGCGTGGCCGAACGTTTTTTTGCGGAAGAAGAAAAGGCGTGGATTTATCAGGCCGGAGAAACGGCGGAACGGGACAGGCGTTTGTTCCGGCTCTGGACAATGAAAGAGAGTTTTCTGAAAGTGACGGGCCGCGGAATGGCTCTGCCATTGCGGGATTTTACGGTTCTTATCGGGGAAAACGGTATACATGGCGTAAGACATAGTATAAATAGCAAATGTTATTATATGAAAGAATACAGTTTGCCGGACCTTTTCCGAGAAACGGCAGAATACCGGATATCGGTCTGCCATGAAGCGTCTGAACAACGGATGGATATCTGTCATGAAATACCGGAACAGCGGATTATCTGCCATGAAGCGTCGGAACAGCGAACGGATTTCGGGCATAGCGTATCGGAGTATGATGCTGCGGGATATCGGAATCATAACATACCGGAGTTTGCGCCGGAGTTGGAAATCGTCCTGCCGTAAAGCGAAAGGCATCTTCCGCATATCCTGACCGTATTTGCACATACTACTTTTCAAAAACATGGGTTGCTTTTCATAAGCAGAAACATGGACAACGTTTGAAAAGGAGAGTATGGCAGATGTTAGGAAAACAAAGCATTCAGTTTCAAAACCCGCCCTGTATCATAAACAGCGGTTCAATTGTAGGAAGTAAAGAAGGACAGGGGCCTATGGGCAAACTGTTCGATAAGGTCGGTTACGACGATATGTTTGGCGCAAAGACATGGGAAGAGGCGGAGAGTGCGCTGCAAAGGGAAGCTTTGCAGATTATGCTGGAAAAGGAAAATCTGAAAAAGGAAGAGATACAGCTCATCTTTGCGGGCGATTTGCTTGGCCAGTCCATCGCGAGCAGTTTTGGCCTTTCTTCTTTTCATACGCCCCATATCGGATTATACGGCGCATGTTCCACATGCGGCCTGTCCATCAGCGTATGCAGCATGGCCGTGGCGGGCGGTTTTGTGGACAGAGCGGCCTGTGTGACGTCCAGCCACTTTGCCAGTGCGGAGAAAGAGTTCCGTTTCCCGCTTTCTTATGGGAATCAGCGTCCGCTTTCGGCGACCTGGACCGTTACCGGCAGCGCCGCTTTCCTTGTTGCGTCCGACTGCACGAAAAAAGCCAAAGCTAAAATAACGGGCGTTACATTTGGAAGAATCATGGACTACGGCATCAGAGATTCCATGAATATGGGCGCCTGTATGGCCCCTGCTGCCGCAGATAGCATTTGTCGGACTTCGGAAGAACTCCGGGAGACTACGACAAGATTATTACAGGCGACCTGGGCTCGGTGGGGCAGCAGCTTCTGTTCGAGCTTTTGTCAAAAGACGGTATCGATATCGCCAAACAGCATATGGACTGCGGCATGGAGATTTTCGACAGCACCAAACAGAATACCAACGCGGGCGGTTCGGGCTGTGGCTGTTCGGCGGTTATTCTGTCCGCCTATATTCTGAAAAAGATAGAGGAAGGCGTCTGGAAAAGAGTGCTTTTTCTGCCGACCGGCGCGCTGCTCAGTAAGACGAGTTTTAACGAAGGGCAGACGATACCGGGTATCGCGCACGGCGTTGTGTTGGAGAGCTGCTGACGGGAAGTGGCGGAATGGTTTTGGCGGTGTCGGATTTGCACGGGGAAGGAGAACCCACATGTCACCCTTTTTTACGGAATTACTCGATAATTATCCGGGCCCCGCTTTTCTGGAAAAGGTGCGCGGAAAATATCATTATGAGAAAGACTGGTCGGAAGCGTTAAAGAAAAGCGCGTTGGAAATGCTTCCTTTCCTGCAAAAAGAAGCCTTTTGGGAAAGTATGCCGGCGGAATGGAGCGATACGGTTTCGTTACGGCAGAGCGCACCGGAGGAAGAAAACGCCGCCGGTTCGCGCCGGAAAGCGGCCGGGACAAAGTATGAGCGGGTCGTCATATCGCTCGGAGCCGGTCTGGACCGTTTACAGGAGCAATACAGCGAACAGGGTTCGTTATCGAAAAGTTATATGCTGGAAGCATTGGCAGGCGAACTGCTGATGGAAAGCTATGCGGCGTATAACCGATATGTGGCGGAAACGACGGACTGGCATGTGGCGCGATATCATTTTCCGGGAAGCGAAGAGGCGTACCCGCTGGAAATGCTGCCGGAGCTGCTTGCCGGCCTGACAAAACGGGTCACCTGCAATGCGGCTTTTTGCCTTATACCGAAAAAGAGCGTTGTTTTTGTGGCGGAACTGACGCAGGATGAAAGCGTGCAATGCGAAGGGATTTGCATGGGATGCCATAAGATGCACTGTACCAATCGGATTGAGGATGATTTTCAGACGAGGCGAAGAATAGCGCGCATGACGGACATGCCGCTTCATTACGGATACAGCCGGATTTTCGGGAAATGAAGGGAAACGGCGTCGGGAACAACGAAGAAAAGATGATTCAGGAAGGAACCGGAAAGGAGCCCGAAGCAGCGATGGAAAACTCGCACCGTTTTTTCGAGAACAGGGCATGTCAATATTTTCCCTGTCATAAAGAGCTTGCGGATTTTAACTGTCTGTTCTGCTATTGTCCTTTTTACGGGAAAAAGAACTGCCCGGGAGCGCCCCGATACATAGAAGCAGACGGAAAGCGGATAAAAGACTGTACGGACTGCGTCTTTCCGCATCGTCCGGAGAATTATGACAGGATATGCCGGATTTTGTCCGAAACAGCGCAGGAGCAGTCATAAACGAGGGGATGGCCGGCCGACACAAAACAAATTCGCACAACTATTGTCTTGGAATCATGCGTTTCGCAATGACCTGGCAAAACAGGAAAGGAAGCCGAATGGAACAATTATATACGCGATGGGGGAAAGAACTCGACGGTGACCATGTATTACAGGAATATCCCCGCCCCCTGTTACAGAGAAAAAGTTATGTAAACTTAAACGGGTACTGGGATTACGCGATTACCTCCAAATTTATGAGACCGGAAACCTATGACGGCAAAATTCTTGTGCCTTTTTCGCCGGAAAGCGTATTGTCCGGCGTCGGAAGACAGCTGCAGCCGGAGGAGTATCTCTGGTATCGCAGAACGCTGTCCATAGATGCGGAAAAGCTGCGGGCCGGTTTTCGGCTGATACTGCATTTCGGAGCGGTGGACCAGTCTTGCCGGGTCTATGTGAACGGGCGGGAAGCCGCGCGGCACACGGGAGGTTATCTGCCGTTCTCGGCGGATATAACGGAATACTGTCAGGGAAAAGAAACGCTGCCTGGCGGCCCTGCACATCATCGGGATAACGAAGCGTTCATCGTCCGGGAGAGCGAGCTTGTGCTCGCCGTGCGGGATTTAAGCGATACTTCCCATCATGCGCGGGGAAAGCAGAAACTCAGACGGGGCGGTATGTTCTATACGGCGCAGAGCGGCATCTGGCAGACGGTCTGGATGGAATATGTGCCGGCGCATTATGTGCGGGAGCTGCAGACCGAACCAACGCTGGAGGAACCGGATTTTGCGCGCGGGAGCGTGCGGATTACGGTGCGTTCGGATGTTGAAATGCCTGTGCGGATTCAAATACGGGAGCCGGGACTGTATATGGAGGAAAAGACCGAAGCGCGTGACTTACCAGCTCCGCCCATCATAGCGGAAGCAGACGGCCTTTCCAACCGGGAGCTGAAACTTTCGATTCCCCTCGTCAGGCCCTGGACCTGTGAAACGCCGTACCTGTATTATTTTACGGTTACGATGGGGGATGATACGGTAGAGAGCTATTTTGCGCTGCGCACGTTTTCCGTGAAAAAATTCCTTTCAGATACGGGCGAAACAGAAATACCGCGCATATGCCTGAACGGACAGATACAGTTCCAGAACGGTGTGCTCGACCAGGGTTACTGGCCGGACGGGCTGTATACGGCGCCTTCCGATGCGGCGTATGTTTTTGATATATCGGAAATGAAGAAAATGGGCTTCAACATGCTCCGGAAGCATGTCAAAATAGAGCCGCAGCGGTGGTATTATCATTGCGACAGACTGGGCATGGTCGTGTGGCAGGACATGGTGAACGGCGGTTCTTCTTATAAGCACTGGTTTGTGACGTATGCGGCGACGCTTTTTTCCAGAAAGCGATGCAATATACGAGATACCTGTTTTTCGCTTTTGTCCCGCGCCGATAAAAGAGGGCGGCAGGAATTTGTCCGGGAAATGAAGGAAACGATTCGGCTTTTGAAAGGGCATCCGAGCATTGCGGCATGGGTTATTTTTAACGAAGGATGGGGACAGTTTCATGCAAAGAAAATGACGGAGACTGCGCGGGCCTGTGACGGCAGCCGGCTCATCGACCAGGCAAGCGGATGGTTTGACCAGAACGGCGGCGATATGCAGAGCATTCATCATTATTTTTTCAAGATGAAATTCGCGCCCGAAAAAGAACGGGTTACCGTCGTGTCGGAGTTCGGCGGCTATTCGCTGCGCATTCCGGGGCACAGCGCCTGTAAAAAGTTGTATGGTTATGGAATCCATAAGGACGGTGAAAGCCTGAACGCCGCATACAGCGAGCGGATGCGCAGGATGCAGGCACAGATTCCGGAAGGTCTGTGCGCCGGCGTTTATACGCAGCTGTCCGATGTGGAAGAAGAGGTCAACGGGATTTTTACATATGACAGGGAGGTCAAAAAAATAGTATGATTTTGTTTCGTCCTGTGCTATAGTAATGATAGCATCAGACGGCGGGGAGGTTGCGAGGCAGAATATGCGGGAAATGGAATTTAAGATGGAACGTCCGGGCCTGCTCAAAGAAGGCCAGCGCGTTACGGTGACGGAAGGCGTGCTTCCGAGCAATTATTATTATACGATTAACCCGTCCCTTGCGATGTCCGGGAACTTTCCTTTTTCCGAAAGAATGCTGGAACGGGAGGGCGAAGTTCTTGAAATTATCGAAAACGACCGGGGATTTTATGTAAAAGTGCGGTTTGAGTAGAGGAGCGTGCGGACAGCAATCTTTTATAATATTTTACAGGAAAGGCGGAGACGATTATGTTAAAAAAAGTGGCAACAGACAGGGCGCCGGCGGCAATCGGGCCATATTCACAGGGAATTATCGTTGAGAAGATGCTTTTTGCATCCGGACAGATTCCAATCAACCCGGCAAACGGAGAGATTACCGGAGAAGACATTACACAACAGGCGGAACAGGTCATGAAAAATGTCGGCGAAATATTAAAGGCGGCCGGAACGAATTATGAAAACGTGGTGAAAACCACCTGTTTTCTTGCGGAAATGGCTGATTTCGCCGCTTTCAATGCGGTTTATGAAAAATATTTTACCGAGAAGCCGGCAAGAAGCTGCGTGGCGGTAAAACAGCTTCCGAAAGATGTTTTGTGTGAGGTGGAAGTCATTGCGTACCTCGGATGACGGAAAAAGGAATATCGTGCTGATTGGCATGCCGGGCGCGGGAAAGAGCACGGTCGGCGTCGTGCTGGCCAAAAGGCTTGGTCTTGTTTTTGTGGATTCCGACCTGGTCATTCAGGAAAAGCAGGGAATGCTGCTTCATGAAATCATCGCGGAAAAGGGGCTGGACGGTTTTTTGCGAATCGAAGAAGAAGTCAATGCGTCGCTGGAGGCATCGGGAGCCGTTATCGCCACCGGAGGGAGCGTTATCTACGGAGAAAAAGCGATGGAGCATCTGAAGCGGATTGGCACGGTCGTCTATCTGCAGCTGCCGCTTGCGGCGATTGCCGAAAGGCTCGGTGACCTGAATGAGCGCGGCGTGGCCGTACAGGACGGTCAGAGCCTGCATTCTCTTTATGAGGAGAGAGTTCCTCTTTACGAAAAATACGCGGACATTGTGCTTTCCTGTGAAAACAAAATGCTGCGGGAAATCGTGGTGGAAATTGCGGAAAAGATTTGACAGAAGAGATTTGACGAAGGCGATTCGAAGGAAGATTTGTTTCCGCATTGATTTTCCATTGTCGTCATGAATAACGCATCAAATATTGCAGAAAATAACAGATATCACTATCGTAAGAGAGGGATATCTGTTTTTTTGGAAATTTAATCAAAGTGAGGTCATGACGATGGATTATGTAAATGCTTTCTGGGTGGGAGGATTGATTTGCGCGCTGGCGCAGATTTTGATGGAAAAAACAAAGATGATGCCGGGCAGAATCATGGTGCTGCTTGTTTGTCTCGGCGCGGTCATCAGCGCGGTGGGTCTGTATGAGCCTTTTATGGAATATGCGGGCGCGGGCGCCGGCGTGCCGCTGCTTGGATATGGCAATATTTTGATGAAAGGCGTCAAGGAAGCGATTGACAAGGACGGCTTTATCGGCCTGTTCAAAGGCGGCTTCACGAACGGCGCGGTCGGATGCAGCGCGGCCCTTGTGTTCGGCTATCTGGCAAGTCTGATTTTCAGGCCGAAGATGAAAGCGTGAAGAAGGTTCGCATTGGCGAACCTTCTTCACGCTGCAGAATGTCCTGTCGGTCATTCTGCACTGGCGGCGGAGGCTGAACGGTTACGAAAAAAGGAATTGTCCACGAATTAATTTGTTGACACTTCCTTTTTTTCATTTTATCATAGAAATATAGAAGTATCGGGTTTCAGGAAAGAAGAAGGGAGAAGGAAAATATGGCAAAAAATGAACGGGGAGCAGGAAGAAAGCCTGCGCTTTCGGCCGAAGATGTGAAAATCATCAGAGAGCGGCACGAGACAGGAGCGACGGTAACGGCGCTTGCGAAGGAATATGGAATTTCCAGACAGGTATTGTCCGGCTATCTGAACCAGAACAACGAGAAAGAGAAAGAAAATTATAATACGGAAAAATCCTGGGAAAGGCTGAACCGCGCTTTTCAGGGAATCGACACGGCGGAATATACGCTGCGCATGGAATACATGTGCGGGGAAGACTGCTGCAGCGTGATACTTGTCAACCGGGAAGCGGAAAAAATTGAGGTTATCAATGAGACGGACGATTTGCTGCACCGGGCTTTCGGCATCAAGGTAAGGCCGGACTGGAAAGACTTTGAAGTATTTCTGGAAAGCCGCTGCTTTCCGCGGGAGAGAGAGGACGTCGAGCTGATTCTGGAAGAACTGGAACTGGAAGCATATGAACCGTTTGCAATCGTCGAGCGGACGGGCGGCAGGATGGCGGAAGATAATCAATGGATTAAAATCAGATATTATAAGGCGTAAAGGGGGCGTATTGCATGAGTACAATAGAAATTTCCAAAGATTATGTGAAAACCGGGGCGGAGTATTCCTCTCTGGGCTGTCAGCTGAAATGGAAGCAGGACGGTTACTGGTATAAAGCCGACAGGTTTGGTTTTGAAAGTCTGGCGGAGGCGGTCGTGTCCCATTTGATGAAGCGTTCCAGCATCACGGATTTTGTAGAGTATGAACCGGTTACGATTACATATCAGGGGCAGCAGTACAGAGGCATCCGCAGTCAGGAGTTTAAAAAAGAAACGGAAGAACTGATATCGTTGGAACGTCTTTCCCGAAATTACACGAGTTTAAGCCTTGCCGGGGTACTTGAGCGGATTGGCGATGCAAAAGGGCGCATCCTGTATACGGTGGAACTGGTGGAAAACCTGACCGGACTGCGGGATTTCGGCATCTATCTGACCAAACTTCTGGAGCTTGACGCATTCTTCCTGAATGTAGGCCGGCATACGGACAATATTATGCTGTTGTATGATACGAAGAAAAAGGAATATCGCTTTGCGCCCGTCTTTGACATGGCCCAGTCGCTTTTTTCCGATACGAAAAACACCTGCCCGCCCGAAAAAGGCATGGTGGAATGTTATCATTCTATCGAGGCGGAGCCTTTTTCCGGTAATTTCGACGAACAATTGAAATGTGCGAATGAATTGTATGACAGACATCTGCAATTCGATTTCTCGGCAAATGAGATGATTAATTCCGTCCGGGATTTTCTCAACGGCATGAGCAACAGCTCCGGTTACCAGGGCTCGGAGAAAAGAAGAATCGGCGAGATTATCCGGTTCCAGACAAAGAAGTATCAATATATGTTCAAAAAATGAAAAAAATTGAAAAAAGTTGAAGACATGAAAATGCCTTTTCCGTTCTAATTAGTGAAGATGTAAAAAAAGCAGAGGGGAGGCGGGGCATATATACGCGGAAGAACAATTAACAGCGCTGATTGATTCTTACCAGAATCTTGTTTTTTCCATTTGTTATAAGATGACAGCAGATTATTTTGCCGCCGAAGACCTTGCACAGGAAACGTTTCTCTCTGCCTATGAACATTTCAGAAATTTTGATGGCAGCAACCCGAAGGCCTGGCTTTGCAGAATTGCGACGAACAAATGTATCGACTATATGTCCCACTCCGGAAGAAAGAGTATTCCCACAGAAGATATCTGGCTGGAAAGCAGTATGGAGGCGGGAGACATGTCGGAGTCGCCGGAAAATATCTGTATGGAACAGGAAACAAAAGAGATGCTGCTTATGAATTGCAGGCGTTTAAAGAAACCTTATGACGAGATTGCCAAAGCTTATTATTATGATGAGATGGATGTGAAAGAAATCGCCGGAAGCCGCGGCATGAAAGTCAAGACAGTGCAGACGCAGATTTATCGGGCGCGCAGCATGCTGCGAAAAATATACAGAAAGGAGAACAGTGCATGAGAAAGCTGAGTGGAAACCAAAATAACATCAGAAGTTACGCGGATAGCAGAAATACTGACAGAAGCAGGCGTTCCGGCCTTTCGGAAGAGGCATTGCAGGAATTGATTGCATCGGTCGAAGCGGAACCTTTGATGCGTCCGCCAAAAGGATTCCGGGATGAAATCATCACACAGGTACGCCGGAAAAGACAACGGACGAAAAACATTGCGCTGTTTTCATACAGTATGAAAGTCATTGCGGCGACGGCTGCGGCTTTGAGCCTGATTCTGATAGTGCCGGAGAATATCCGTCCGGAAGAAGGCGGCAGAGCAGGGGAAAGGCTGGAATGGCGGTCGGAGGAATTCCCTTCGGGAGAAGAACGGGAACATGAGAACTTTCTGTATCGGTTCAACAATCGCCTTGACGGAGTCTGCAGCGCGTTAAACGGAAGATTGAATCAATTAATTGGAACGGAGGGCCATGATTAATGAAAAAGAAAAAAAATCGCTTCTTATTGTTTTGTTTTTCCTTCCTGCCCGGAGCGGGGGAAATGTATTTCGGACTGATGAAAACGGGTATCAGTCTGTTGAGTATTTTTGCGGTCAGTGTGATGGTGACCGGTTATATACAGTTAGGCGTTTTGATGTTTGTGCCATTTGTTATATGGACATACAGCTTTTTCCATGCGAACAATATGGGCGCAATGGATGACGAAGAGTTCAGACGGATGGAAGACGGCTATCTGTTCGGATTCGGAGAAAAGGAATCCGGTTTAAAAGGTTTCTTCGCGGAAAAATATCGGAAAGCGTTTGCCATTATTCTGATGGTGCTCGGTGTGACGATGTTATGGCAGTCCTTCTGCCGCGTGCTGCGCCATATTTTCGGCAGCGACTTTTACTTTGAATATATCAGCCGCTATACCGGCATTATCAGCGATGACATACCGAGAGTCATTGTTGCGCTTGTCATCATCTGGTTTGGCGTGAAGCTGATACGGGGAAAAAAGGAAGAACTGGACCGCCTGGAGGAAAGTGGAGAACAGCGCGGACCGGCTTCGGGAAATAAGAATGGAATGATGTCCGGTGCGGCCGGTAACGAGGCGGGTTTTGCAGGAAAACCGGTGAATGATATTCCGGTTGAGAGAATTGAACAGGTGGAAGTCATTGACAATGCTGCGGAAAATAACGGAAACGTCTGACAGAGTCATGGCAGGGGAGGAAGGAGTGTGCAATGGAAATGAATGAGCAAATAAAGGAAACGATGATGGATATGCCGGAAATGACAGGTTCAAAAAATCCGGGAGAAGTAACGCGCACGCACAGAATCGGTACGATTACCTGTGGACTCGTTCTCGTTCTGTACGGGATTCTGTTCCTTCTTCGGATGGCGCTGCCTTTTCTGAATTACGGTATGATTTTTGAACTCTGGCCGGTGATTTTGATTTTCCTCGGCCTGGAAATCCTGATTGGCTGTACGGGCAGGCGTTCGGAAAAACGGAATTTCAAATATGATTTCGGTTCAGTGCTGATTATTCTTATTATGATGGTTTTTTCCATGATTATGGCGGCGGTGGATTACGGAATGTCTTACGGGGGATATTATTATGGTATTTGGTAAATGCAGAAAATTGGTTCCGGTCTCTTTCTTTCTGCTGTTTCTTACCGGCTGTGCCGCGATGCCGGCGGGGGAATACAGCGAAAGCGCGGCGCAAGTCTTTGGCAGCCATTCGGCCTGTTACAACGATTTTACCGCACAGGAAGATAAAGACGGTTACCTTGTTTCGGGAACTTTGCATCTTGGAACCGATGCTGACAGTTCTGTCGTGAGAATGAAGGCGGAAGAAGAGACGACGGCGACGGTAAAGGGGTTGGTAGATTGTAAAGAAGGAAATCTCCGTCTTATTTATACCGCGCCGGATGGGACGGAAACGGTGATTGCGGAGTGTGAAGAAGCTTCCCGTGAAACTTTTAATGCCAGCCTGACAGTTACGAAAGAAGAAAGCGCTTTGGAACTGGCCGGAAGCGGAAAGTATGAAGTATGTGCGTTTGAAATGCTGATTGCGGGCGATAATCTCACTTTTTATCTGGGAAGGGGTGCGGAAGATGAGATGCCTGAAATGACGGAAGATTTCGATACAATGGAAATCCCGGAGGAACCCGGAAAGCCGGAAGCGTCCGATACGATGGAAATTCCGGAGGAACCCGAAAAGCCGGAAGCGTCCGATACGATGGAAATTCCCGATACAACGGAAATCCCGAAGGAGCCCGGGCTGCAGGAGATAGCTGACCGGATGGAAAACGACCCCATCATCGATAACTGGCCGGAAAGCATCCGCTGTGCGGCCGAAGGCTTGAACGGGGAACCGCTGCTGTTTGAAATGGAAATCGAAGAGCCCAGAACGCTTGCCATATCCTGTATAACGGAAAAAGGAAAGCTGCGCATACAGATACAGGATTCTGACGGAAATATCGTATTTAACGAAGAAAAAATCAAAAGAGAAGATTTTGAAGCTCTTATTGATACGCCCGGTCTTTATACCGTATACGTCTGGGCGGAGCAGTTTTACGGAATGTTTGAAATATCTTAGTCGTATTTTTCAGTCATATTCGATTTCCCGTTTATCGAGAAAACGTCCCATCGCTTTATCCCATAGTTCATCGGCGCTTTTATCCAGAAGGAAAGTATGGAAAGAAGTGCCGGTGACAAGCGTCAGTCCGGTTTCATCATATTTTATTGTAAGAACGAAAGCTTTTATCTGCTGCGGCGTAATGCCGGTATCGCCGTCTTTCAGTATGGAAGGAACGTAATCCGGTATGAGGTGGAGCACGAATTTGAAGGCGCAGGGGGTCCTGCGTCCCTTAATCAGAGAATAGCAGACCGGCCGGAGCTTTTTCCATTCGGTAAATTCATAAGGCCGTATTTCTTTGTCTTCCCATTCTTCTGTCGTATAAAACGCTTTGTTCTGGCGTCCGTCTATCAGAAACGTGTTATAGGTGCTGACGGAGGCCTCTTCCACAAGAAAAGAGTCGAAAGATTCGGTCGTCAGAAATTTTCCCATAAAGTGTTTGACATTTTTAATCTTGTAAGAAATCATTGTTACTCCCATCTGTCTGTTTTCACAGACGTCCATACATTCCTTCTATTCTAAACATATTTTGTATGTTCTTGTCAATTGCATTCTCATATTCTGGCCTTCCGGGAATTATTCGAAGAGGAAGAAACGGATTAATTTATGGAAAACCCTATTTACAGAACATGGCAACTCGTGTTATCATAAGTAGTAATTAAAACCATATGGAATAGTTGCGGAGGCCTTATGAAGTACAAGATTGTAGTAGACAGTTGTTGTGAATTACCGGAAGAGTACAGCCATGACGAGCGGTTTGCGTTCATACCGTTAGGACTGGAAGTGGGCGATTATCAAATTTTGGATGACGAGAACTTTGACCAGGCGGAATTTCTTGCGCAGGTGGCGGTATGTCCAATCTGCCCGAAATCATCCTGCCCGTCGCCCGAGAAGTATATGGAGGCTTATCGCACAGAGGCGGAGAACATTTTTGTAATTACGTTGTCCGCACAGCTGAGCGGCAGCTATAACAGCGCCGTGCTTGGCAAAAATCTGTATCATGAACAATACGGGGAGAAGAATATTTTTATCCTCGATTCGGAGTCGGCGAGCAGCGGTGAGACACAGTATGCGCTGAAAGCGATGGAACTCCAGGAAAAAGGGCTTTCCTTTGAAGATACCGTGAAAGAACTGGAAGCTTTTCGGGAAGAGATGAAGACTTATTTTATTCTCGATAATCTGGAAACGCTGCGAAAGAACGGCAGATTAACCGGTGTGAAGGCGATGGTCGTTTCCACGCTGAATATTAAGCCGATTATGTATGGAGACCACGGCGTTATCAAACAGAAGAGCCAGGCGGTCGGCATGAAGAAAGCAATCATCAAACTGGCGAACATTATGGTATCGGAAGTGCCTGATATGAAGGACAGGACTTTAATCATATCCCATTGTAACTGTCCGGACAGGGCCGCTTTTGTAAAAAAAGAACTGCTTGCCAGAACGGAAGTGAAAAATATTATCGTGATGGATACGGCCGGTATCAGCAGCATGTACGCAAATGACGGCGGGATTATCGTGACGATTTGATTCCAGCGGGTAACGAGCCAGGTGGCTGCTTACAGGCATTTAACGACTGCCGCGGAGGGTTGACTGCGGGCAGTATTTCTGAAAAGACAGAATCCGTGATAGAAATGAAATATTGGAAAATCCGGTTGGAACAAGGCTGTGGCGTTTGATGAACACCACGGCTTTTTCTTTCCTTTTCTGCTGTAAAAAGGGGCTGTTACAAATCAGGTGCATATGTTATAGTAATACTGTCTATATACATTTCATTTCTTACAAAGGGGATATCACGGAAGTTCTATGAAAAAGAATAAAAGATTGTTGAAAATGATTCTTTCGATTGCTGTCATAGTAATCTTATCGGCCGCAGGCATCTTTTACCATATCGGAGAAATACAGGAGTCGCTCTGGAACCAGACCGTTTCGGAAATTCTGGAGGTGACTTCTCAGGGAGGTCATGCGTTTGAAGTCTATATTGAAAAGGATTTACAGATTCTGACAAGAGTTGCGAAAGTACTCTCTCAGCGTGTTTCCGACGATGAATTGATGATTGAAAGCACAATGGATATTTTTGCGGATGAAGATATCTGTTTTACGGTTGTGGATTTGACGAACGGCATCCTGTACCAGGGGTGCGGCATTACGCCGGAAAAACTGGAGGAAGAACGTATCAAATCGTATGAAGCGGTTCCGGAAAGCGGACTGTTGGAACCATATGTGGATGAATATACCGGACAGCGTATGGTCGGCGCTTACAGACGGTTTACTTTTGCGGACGGTGCACAGGGAATCGTGCAGGTAGGACGTGGTGTTTCCGTAGTGGAAGACGAATTTATGCTGTCCTTTTATGATAATCTGGGCAGCAGTCATATCGTGAATGCCAAAGGAGACGTGCTTATCTGTTCGCAGCATAAGGATGGAACACATGATGTCACCAATGTGATGGACTCGCTGCGTATGGCCGGGAATGAAGAAGAAGAGATACAGCATGTCTGTGACAGTATGGAGCGGAAGGAAGAAGGGGTCACCCGGTTCTTCTTCCGGGATGAAGAACATGTTTTTGCCTATACGCCGATTGAGGGTTCCGACGGCTGGTATGTTTTCGTCATCATACCGGACTCTGTGATTATGAAAAATGCCAATGATATATTAAAAAGTTCTCAGACTTTTATCTTTCTGTTTTCGGGCATTTTTATCATGGCCGGGCTGTTCATATATATGGGGCAGCATTCACATCGCAGACTGATGGAAAAGGAAGGCGACTTAAAGTACAGAGAACAGTTATTCAGCATTCTTGCCAATAATACGAATGATGTGTTTCTGATGTTTACAACGGATGATTATACAATCGAGTATATCAGCCCGAACGTGGAGCGGGTGCTTGGCATACCGCAGGAAGAGGCCAGAAAGGACATCGGGCTGTTAAATAAATTCCAGATTTGCGACAGGGAAAAGGTGAACGGTCAGATAGAAGAACTGGATGCCGAAGGTTCCGTGTCCTATGAAGGAGAGTGGATTCATAAAAAGAGCGGAGAGCGCCGATGGTTCAGAAGGACAGTTTACATAACATCCGTTAATGATTCAAAACGGTATGTGGCAGTCCTGTCGGACCGGACGCAGGAGCGGCAGAATCAGCAGACACTGACGGAAGCGCTGGAAATTGCCAAATCCGCGAATGAATCCAAGAGTGTCTTTTTAAGCAATATGAGTCATGATATCCGTACGCCGATGAACGCGATTGTGGGATTTTCCGCGCTTATGCAGCGGGATGCCAATAATCCGGATAAGGTTCGGGAATATACAAGGAAGATAGCGTCGTCAAGCCAGCATTTACTCGGGCTGATTAACGACGTGCTGGATATGAGTAAAATCGAGAGCGGAAAGACCACGCTGAACATATCGGAAATCAGTCTGGCACAGCTTGTAGAAGAACTGATGTCGATGATGCAGCCGCAGGCTAAGGCAAAGCATCAGGATTTCAAGATATATGTCCGGGATATCTGCAATGAGGAAGTGCTTGGAGACCGGCTTCGAATCAATCAGATTTTGATAAACATCATTTCCAATGCGCTGAAATATACGCCCGAAAACGGAAAGGTGGAAATGACCGTAATGCAGCTTCCGCAGCGCGCGAAAAATTTCGGGCTTTTCCGCTTTATCATCAGCGATAACGGAATCGGCATGTCCAAAGAATACCTGGAAACGATTTTCCAGCCGTTCAGCCGCGAGACGACCAAAAAGACGCTCGGCATTCAGGGAACGGGACTCGGTATGGCGATTACCAAAAATCTGGTGGACCTGATGGGCGGCACAATCGAAGTAAAAAGCGAACTCGACAAAGGAAGCGTTTTTACGCTGGATTTGGAACTGCGTATCAGAGAAGGAGAGATAGACCCGGAATTCTGGCAGAAACATGGACTTACCAGACTTCTCGTTGTGGATGACGAGGAGGATATCTGTAAGGGAATCCGGTATGCCATGGCGGATACCGGCGTTCAAATCGAATATGCGCCGGGCGGTCTGCCCGCCGTTGCTATGGCGCAGAAAGCGCAGGATGAAGGGAACGGTTATAATTTGATGCTGATTGACTGGCAGATGCCGGATATCAACGGCATCGAGACTGCCCGCCGCATCAGGAAGATAGTGCCTTCCGATGTGCCGATTATGATATTGTCCGCATATGACCTGAGTGAAGTCGAGGAGGAGGGCATTGAAGCGGGAATTGACGGATTCATGCCAAAACCGTTTTTCCTGAGTAACTTCAGGAATCTTGTGGATAATCTGAAAACGCACCATAACACAAAAGAAGAATCCGAAGAGCAGGATGATGTTCTTTCCGGAAAGCGCATTCTTGCCGCGGAAGATATCGACCTGAACGTGGAAATTCTGATGGAACTGTTAAAGATGGCGGGGGCGGAATGCGAATGGGCGAAAGACGGAAGAGAAGCGGTCGAAAAGTTTGAACAGTCTGTTCCGGGATATTATGATTTGATTCTGATGGATGTTCAGATGCCTGTCATGAACGGTTACGACGCGACGAAAGCCATACGGCAGAGCGGACATTCACAGGCAGAGACCGTGCCGATAATCGCCATGACGGCCAACGCGTTTTCCGAAGACGTAAAAGATGCGCTCGACGCCGGCATGAATGCCCATGTTGCCAAGCCGATTGATATGGAGCAGCTGAAAGCGGCGGCGAGGGAAGTATTCGGATAAATCGTATTAATATAATTTCTGGTGTAAAAAAGGTCCGCAGCGCGGACCTTTTTTATTTCATAGAAAATTGCTGTAATCGTAGTGGATGCCAGACTATGCAGGCTGCTGAGCCTGCGTTTTTTATATTATCGCAAACTGAATCGGCGAATAGATTAAAATGACGATAATCGCAATCTGAAGGAACAAAATTGCGGGCATTCCGTAGAGGAAATACCAATGTCTTGTCTTATGGTGAAAAAAGTGCATTCCGACCGTCGTTCCAAGACTGCCTCCGACGAGAGCAATCACGAACAACGTGGATTCCGGAATCCGCCAGGCTCTTTTTCTTGCTTTTCGCTTATCAATTCCCATTATCATAAATCCGGTCAGATTGATGATTGCCAGGTAAAGAACAATATAGGAAATAACGCCCATCGGAATCCTCCGTTTCCGTCCAGTCTGTAAGTTTACGGTGCTAAATACTCCATTTGTACTTAGTTTTTGGAAGCGCCTTCCGCTTCCTGCATTTTCATGGCGCGTACTTTGCTTGCAAGGCCGAAGAGATTGATAAAGCCTTCCGCATCGTGATGGTCATATAAATCTCCCGTCGTAAAGGAAGCGATGCTTTCGTTATACAAAGAATAGGGAGAAGTCGTACCGGCTTTGATGATATTGCCTTTGTAAAGTTTGAATTTCACTTCGCCGGTAACATATTTCTGGGTCGATTCGATAAACGCCTGAACTGCTTCGCGCAGCGGGGTGAACCATTTTCCTTCATATACGATTTGCGCAAATTTGTTCCCCAGGTCTGCCTTTAACGCATAAGTGTCACGGTCGAGAATCAGTTCTTCCAGCTGCTGGTGCGCTTCATACAGAATCGTTCCGCCGGGCGTTTCGTATACGCCGCGTGACTTCATGCCGACAACACGGTTTTCTACGATATCGACGATACCGATTCCGTGCTTTCCGCCAAGTTCGTTCAGCACGGAGATGATTTCGGATACTTTCATCTTTTTGCCGTTTACGGATGTAGGGATGCCTTTTTCAAAAGTCATGGTCACATATTCGCCTTCTTCGGGCGCTTTTTCCGGTGTCGTGCCGAGCACTAACAGATGTTCAAAGTTCGGTTCGTTGGCCGGGTCTTCCAGTTCCAGGCCTTCATGACTGATATGCCATAAGTTGCGGTCGCGGCTGTAACTGCTGTCGGCGGAGAAAGGAAGGTTAATGCCATGCTGACGGCAGTACTCGATTTCCTCCTCCCGGGAATTTAATGTCCATTTCTCATTTCTCCAGGCAGCGATAATCTTTAAATCGGGAGCAAGCGCTTTGACTGCAAGCTCAAAACGAATCTGGTCGTTTCCTTTGCCGGTTGCGCCGTGGCAGATTGCCGTCGCGCCTTCTTTGCGCGCAACCTCAACCAGTTTTTTGGCGATAACGGGTCTTGCCATAGAAGTGCCGAGCAGATATTTGTTCTCATAAACGGCATGGGCCTGTACACAGGGAATGATGAAATCGTCGCAGAATTCGTCGGTCAGGTCTTCCACATATAATTTGGAAGCGCCGCTGGATAAAGCTCTTTCCTCCAGTCCGTCAAGTTCTTCGCCCTGTCCGCAGTTCCCGCAGACACAGATGACTTCGTAATCAAAATTTTCTTTTAACCAGGGGATGATAACCGTCGTATCAAGCCCGCCGGAATAAGCAAGCACAACTTTTTCCTTCATGATAATTCCTCCAAACTGTAATATTTGTAACGGGTATAAAATGTTCTTCCAACAATATACAACAATCATAAGAAGAATGCAAGTGTAATTTTATGCAATTTATTAACCTTAAATGGATATTTATTCATAAAAATTGAATAATTATAAAAAAATATTGCATATTATGCAAGAAAGATGTATGATTAGAGCATTCCTTTTCATTTTCCTGTAAGTTCTGTATTGAAAGATGAAAAGAGTATGGTAGAATAAAAAGGTGTAATCTGCCGAAGTAGTGTCTTTTGGCGGTAGGGAGCGAGGAACATGTTATGATACGGGCAATGACGATAGAAGACTATGATGAGGTGCGCAGCCTCTGGATGACCATTAAAGGTTTTGGCATAAGAAGCGTGGACGATTCCAGAGAAGGCGTGGAAGCTTTTTTAAAAAGAAACCCGGGATTGAGTGTTGTTGCCGTTGAGGACGGCAGAGTGGCCGGCTCCATTCTGTGCGGCCACGATGGCAGGAGGGGATGCCTGTATCATGTCTGTGTGGCGGAAAAATACCGGATGCGCGGCCTCGGCAGGGCGATGGTCGTATTCTGCATGAACGCTCTGAAAGAAGAGCATATTAATAAAGTATCTTTAATTGCGTTTACGAAGAATGACGTCGGAAATGCTTTTTGGAAACAAATAGGCTGGACAAAAAGGGAAGACTTGAATTATTATGATTTTGTACTGAATGAGGATAATATTACGAAGTTTATTACAGAAGGGGTTGAGAGTTTATGAAGGTAATTGAAGGCGGTGTGACTGCGGCGCAGGGATTTGAAGCGGCGGGAGTGGAAGCTTCCATCAAGTATCAGAACAGAAAGGATATGGCGCTTATTTACAGCCGGAAGCCATGTGTGGCGGCGGGAGTCTTTACGAGCAATATTGTCAAGGCGGCTCCGGTTATCTGGGATAAAGAGGTGGTAGCGCATTCCCCTTATGCACAGGCGGTTATCGCGAATGCGGGGATTGCCAATGCCTGTACGGGCTCTTTGGGATATGAGTGCTGTAAGCAGACTGCACAGGCGGCGGCGGAATATCTGCAGATTCCGGAAGACGCCGTGCTGGTGGCGTCTACGGGCGTAATCGGCAGACAGATTCCGACCGATAAAATCACGGAAGGCGTAAAGAAGCTGGCGGAGCAGAAAGCGGATACGACAGAAGCGGGAAGAATCGCGGCGGAAGCCATCATGACGACGGATACGATTTCCAAGCAGGCGGCCGTTACCTTCGAAGTCGGCGGGAAGCGCGCGACGCTCGGCGGCATGTGCAAAGGTTCCGGCATGATTCATCCGGATATGTGCACCATGCTCGGTTTTCTGACGACGGATATTGCGATTTCCAAAGAGCTGCTTCAGGAGGCTCTGCGGGAAAATGTTGTCGATACCTTCAATATGATATCGGTGGACGGAGACACTTCCACAAATGACACACTTGTCATATTGGCAAACGGTATGGCAGAAAATCCGGAAATCACATCGAAAAACGAAGATTATGAGAAATTCCGGGAAGCGCTGAATTATGTGAATACGACGCTTGCAAGAATGATGGCGGGAGACGGCGAGGGCGCTACGGCGCTTTTTGAAACGAAAGTCGTTCATGCGAAGACAAAAGAAGACGCCCGTAAACTGAGTAAATCCGTTATCTGCTCCAGCCTGAGCAAGGCGGCGGTATTCGGCCATGATGCGAACTGCGGAAGATTTTTGTGCGCGCTCGGTTATGCGGGAGTGGAATTTGACCCGAATCATCTGGATGTTTTCCTGGAAAGCGAAGACAGGAGTCTTCTGGTTTACCGGGACGGCAACGTGACGGATTACAGCGAGGAAGAAGCAACGCAGATTCTTTCCGCGCCGGAAGTGCGTGTTCTTGTGGATATGAAGGAAGGCGAGGGGGAAGCGACCGCATGGGGCTGCGACCTGACGTATGATTATGTGAAGATTAACGCGGATTACCGCAGCTGAAAATAAAGACGCACAGTGCGGGATATCAAGATGGCATTCTGCCGGGACGGTGAAAGAACAGGCAGGCTGAGAGAAAGGCATGGTTATTGAAATGGAACAGAAGGAAATGAGCCAGATTCTGGGAAAAGCCGAAGTATTAATCGAGGCGCTTCCCTATATACAGAAATTTAACCGAAAGATAATCGTTGTGAAGTATGGCGGAAGCGCCATGAGCAACGAGGAGCTTCAGAAAAATGTCATCAAAGACGTTACCCTTCTGAAACTGGTAGGGTTTAAACCGATTATCGTTCACGGCGGCGGCAAGGAAATCAGCCGTTGGGTCGGTAAAGTAGGGATGGAGGCAAAATTTGTCAACGGACTGCGCGTGACGGATGCCGATACGATGGAAATCGCGGAGATGGTCTTAAATAAAGTCAATAAGAGCCTTGTCAGCATGGTACAGGAGCTTGGCGTAAAGGCGGTCGGCATCAGCGGTAAGGACGGCGGCCTTCTGGAATGTGACAAAAAGTATGCCGGCGGGCAGGATATCGGTTTTGTCGGGGATATCAAAAATGTCAATCCGAAAGTCTTATACGACCTGCTGGAAAAGGATTTTCTGCCCATCGTTGCGCCAATCGGACTGGATGAGCATTTTCAGACGTATAATATCAATGCCGATGACGCGGCGTGCGCGATTGCAAAGGCAGTTTCCGCAGAAAAACTGGCCTTTTTGACGGACATCGAGGGGCTTTACCGGGATATTGAAGATAAATCCACTTTTATTTCCAGACTGACGGCGGCACAGGCGGAAGAACTGATTCAGGAAGGCTGTATCGGCGGCGGCATGCTGCCGAAACTGACGAACTGTACCGATGCGATTCGGGAAGGCGTAAACAGGGTACATATTCTGGACGGACGGATTCCGCACTGTCTGCTGCTTGAGATTTTCACCAATCACGGAATCGGCACGGCAATCATCGCGGATGACGAAGTGTGAGAAGAACTTCTAAAGACTCGCGCCAGAGAGCGCTTCGTTAAGAAGTTCTAAAAATTTTTTGAACGATTGAATTTGAGTTCTGTCATAGCAGGCAGATGGATATCAGGGGAGGAAGCGGACACAATGCTGATGCAGGAATATATTGAAGAGGCGGAGAAGGCGCTTTTACATACTTATAACCGCTATCAGGTGGTTTTGGAAAAGGGTGAAGGCGTTTATCTTTATGATATGGAAGGAAAGAAATACCTGGATTTTGTGTCGGGAATCGCGGTTTTTGCGCTCGGATACGGGAACCGGGAGTATAATGAAGCCCTGAAAGCGCAGATTGATAAGATTATTCATACCTCCAACTATTATTATAATGTGCCAGCCATAGAAGCCGCGAAATTGTTAAAGAAAGTTTCCGGCATGGACAGGGTCTTTTTCACGAACAGCGGCGCGGAGGCGGTAGAAGGAGCCATCAAAGCGGCGAGAAAGTATGCTTATTTAAAAGATGGGAAGACTGACCATGAGATAATCGCGATGAATCATTCTTTCCACGGAAGAACGATGGGCGCGCTTTCTGTCACCGGAAACCCGCATTACAGAGAGGCTTTTGAACCGATGATAGGCAATATCCGGTTTGCGCAGCTCAATGATTTTGACAGTGTGATGGCAAATGTGAACGAAAAAACATGCGCTGTTTTATTGGAGACGGTACAGGGAGAAGGCGGCCTTTATCCGGCGGAAGAGGATTTTCTGCAAAAACTGCGAAAGCTTTGTGACGAGCGGGATATTCTGTTGATTCTGGATGAGATTCAGTGCGGCATGGGAAGGACCGGATATTTTTACGCATGGCAGAAATTCGGCGTAAAACCGGATATCATGACGACGGCCAAAGCGCTTGGCTGCGGCGTTCCCGTGGGCGCTTTTCTGATGACGGAGAAGGTGGGACAAAATTCCCTGAAAGCGGGAGACCACGGAACGACTTACGGCGGGAATCCGCTTGCCTGTGCGGCTATCTGCAAAGTGCTCGAATTGTATGAAAAAGAGCATATTCTTGAAAATGTACGGGAGACGGGCGCTTATCTGGAAGAGAAGCTGGATGCGCTCGCGGCGGAATTTGACATCATCGAGACAAGGCGCGGCGTCGGACTGATGCAGGGACTTGTCTGTAAGGAGCCGGTGGGAGGAATCATTAACAAAGCGATGGAAAAAGGTTTGATTCTGATTAATGCCGGAAGCAATATTATCCGTTTTGTGCCTGCATTGATTATTTCGAAAGAGCATGTTGATGAAATGACGGACATTTTGCGCGAATGTCTGTCCGAAAGATAGGAGAACAGGTGTGATTTTAAAGAAAAGACTTTTTACCGTTCTGCTGATAGCGTGCGTTGTCGGCGCAATTTATGCTGTCAGCCGTGCCGGACTTATGGTACAGCCCGCAGAAGAGGCGGAAGAGACAGAAGAGCCTCTTTTCGGGCACAGGGAGACATTGTATCTGTGGTATACGGACGAAGCCCTGACGGATTATCTGAACAGTGTGGCGGTCGCTTATAACGAATATCAGGAAGACGCGCGGGTTATTCCGGTATATACTTCCGGAGCGGAATATCTGGAAACCATCAATCAGGCGTCCCTGCATTCCGAGGAAGTGCCGGATTTGTATATTGTAGGAAATGATTCTCTGGAAAAAGCATATCTGGCCGGCCTTGCATCGGAAATCAGAGTGCCGGAAGGCGTTCCTGCCATGGAGAATTTTTATACGGATACTTCGATTCATGCGGCCACATATCATGACAAACAGATTGGCTATCCGTTCTATTTTGAGACGAGTTCCTTTTTATATAATAAGACTTATCTGGAAGACTGGGCGCGTGCTCAGATAGAAGCCGAGCAGGATGTGGCGGCAGCGGAGGCGGCGGAAGAAGCGCTTGCGCAGAACGGACCGGAAGAAGAGGCGGACGGTTCGGCGGATGCGGGCGGGACAGCTTCGGAAACCGGGGAAGAGATACCGGATGCGGCCGTTATTGATGAAGCGGAGGTCGCGGCGCGCGTGGAAGAGGCGCTCCCCAAAACAATCGACGATATTCTGGCGTTTGCGGACGTGTATGATGCGCCCGAGCAGGTAGAGGCGATTTTTAAATGGGATGTGTCCGATATTTTTTATAATTATTTCTTTGTCGGAAATTATATCGATGTGGGCGGCGTATCGGGGGACCGGGACGATTCCATCAATATATACAACGAAGACGCCGTTCGCTGTATGAGAGTTTACCAGAATCTGAACCAGTTCTTTTCCATTGATACCGAGGAAATCAGCTATGCGGGCATCTTACAGGATTTTATCGACGGAAAAATCGTCTATACGGTCGTTACGACGGATGCGCTGGCCAAAATAGAAGAAGCGAAAGAAAACGGTGAATTTCAATATGAATACGGTACTTCGCTGATTCCTGACGTGAACGAAGAGCTTGCATCCAGGTCGCTGTCGGTAACACAGTGCGTCGTAATCAACGGATATTCCGAACAGAAAGACATGGCCAATGATTTTGCGGTTTACCTTTCCTGTTACAATGTGGACAACCTTTATGACAGAACGGGGAAGATGCCTGCAAGAACAGATGTTATTTTAAAAAATGAGAATGCACAGGCATTTGTTGCCGAGTATGAAAAATCCGCGCCCAACCCTAAAATGATAGGAACGAGCAATTACTGGGTAGAAATGGAAATCGCTTTTGCCAGAATATGGGTCGGAAATGACGCGAATGCGGAATTAAAATCTCTTTCCGAAAAAATCATGACGCAGATAAAAGGAGAAGAATATACGGAAGAGTATATCGACGTTCCGGAAGAGATTCCGGAGGAAGAAGAGTATCTGGATGAGGGGATGGAGGCGGAGTAAAGAGGGATGCTGCGCAGAAGTCTCCGGCAGGGCCGGGCAGAAGCATGGTTTCTTTGGAGGCACGCTTTTGCTCCGTGAAAAATCGCAGCGGTACTAAGCTCAAAAACTGCAAAGCAGCTTTTTCACTAAGCACCGGCGTTTTTCAAGGGCCTCCGCCAGAAAACCATGCTTCTGCCCGGCCCTGCCGGAGACTTCTGTAAAATACCTGATATCGTCCGAATCTCCATACGAAACAAACGAAACAAACGCATATTTTCCATAAGATAAGGGCATGATAGTACAAGATGATTCCGGTCATCTTGTACTTTTTTCTTTAATTTTTTATATGATTTCCGGAAAAGGAAGGGAGTTTGCCATGTTTGGATTTTTAATCGCGCTGTTGTCCGGCGCGCTCATGAGTATTCAGGGGGTATTCAACACACAGGTCACCAAATCGTCTACCATATGGGTTGCCAACGCTTTTGTCCAGTTTACGGCGCTGCTCGTCTGTCTTGGCGCATGGCTTTTTACGGACCGCACGTCTTTTGGCGTTCTGTTCAAGGTACAGCCCAGGTATATGCTGCTCGGCGGCGCAATTGGCGCTTTTATCACTTATACCGTTATTAAGGCAATGGAAATGCTCGGACCGGCCAAAGCGGCAATGCTCATTGTCATCGCGCAGCTCATTGTGGCGTATGTAATCGAACTGTTCGGTATGTTTGGCGTGGAAAAGCAGCCGATGGAAATGAGGAAGCTGGCGGGAATGGGTATTGCGATTGTGGGAATTATCATTTTTAAGTGGACATAGGCTTAAATTTATTTTACAATAAAATAAGTGCATAGCGGGGACTTCCTGAGCCTCTCCGGCATGGCCGGAGAAGCGGAAAGGAAACTATGCGTACATTGATTATCAAACATCTTATAAGGGGAATCTTTTTTATTTTGACGGTTTTGCTGTTGAGCGCCTGTACGGGAAAGAACGATTTCGTTCTGGAAACGGTAAGCCAGGAAAGCGGGTCGGACAAGATGCCGGGAGCGGAAGGGGATTCCGGTACGGAAGAAGCGCCGGATGTTGTAAGTGAGGACAGCCGGCATGCAGGAAGCATATCGGAAGAAAACAGACCTGCGGAGGAAACGGCAGCGGAAAACAGTATCGGAAACATGGCGGCGGAGACCATATTGCCGGATATTTATGTACATATTTGCGGTGCGGTCAGAAAACCGGGCGTTTATGTGTTGGAAACGGGAAGCAGAGTCTATGAAGGGATAGAGGCGGCCGGAGGATTTTCGGAAGATGCCTGTGAAGATTTTATCAATCAGGCGGGTGTTCTGACGGACGGTCAGCGGCTTGTCGTACCCACGGCGGAAGAAGCGGAAGCGATGAAAGCAGACGGGTCTTATCAGGAAATCCTGCAGCCGGAGCTTTCGGAAAATGGTGTTGGAAACGGAAGCGGTCCGGGAACAGGAGCTGTTGGAATTCCGGGAACCGGGGCGGATGACTCCGGAGGCCTCGTAAACATCAATACGGCGACGGAGAGCGAGCTTTGCGCGATTTCCGGCATTGGTGCGGGAAAAGCGGCGGCAATCGTGAAATACCGGAGAGAAAACGGCGCATTTGCTTCTATTGAGGATATCATGAAGGTAAGCGGCATTAAGCAGGGAACCTATGAAAAGATAAAAGATAAGATTACCGTAAACCAGTGAGAAAGAATGGATGATTAGTATGGGTAAAAGAGTATTGGTCGTAGATGATGAAAAATTAATCGTGAAAGGAATCCGTTTCAGCCTGGAGCAGGACGGCATGGATGTGGATTGCGCGTATGACGGGGAAGAAGCGTTGGAATTAGCGAAAAGCAACGCTTACGATATGATTTTGCTGGATGTGATGCTGCCTAAGATGACAGGCTTCGAGGTATGTCAGCAGATTCGGGAATTTTCCAACACGCCAATCGTGATGCTGACGGCCAAAGGTGAGGATATGGATAAAATACTCGGTCTGGAATACGGCGCGGACGATTATATTACCAAACCTTTTAATATTCTTGAGGTAAAAGCGCGCATTAAGGCCATCATGCGCAGAACCGGGAAAAAGAACGATGACAGGGATGCCGAAAAAATCATCGAGAACCGGGATATGCGTCTTGATTGTGACGGAAGAAGAGTTTACATTAAAAACCGGGAAGTGAATCTGACGGCGAAGGAATTTGAAGTTCTGGAATTGTTGATGAAAAATCCCAATAAAGTATACAGCCGGGAAAATCTTCTGAACATTATATGGGGAAGCGATTATCCGGGAGATGTGCGTACGGTAGACGTACATATCAGAAGGCTGAGAGAAAAAATCGAAAGTACGCCGAGCGAACCGGTGTATGTGCATACAAAATGGGGAGTAGGTTATTACTTTGCGTAAATGGAATTTCAGAAAATTAAAGATTCTGCGCAGTCTGAAAGTACGTCTGTTTCTCATTTTGTTTATCGTGGGGATGATACCCTGTATTTTTATGCGGTATGCAATCCTGGAGAATTACGAGCATCGTGCGGTCAGCGTGCGCACTTCCGATGTGCAGGCTCAGCTGCGGATTCTTGCCAATCACCTGATTGCTTACCGCTATATGCAGGATACTTCTTCGGAAGTCATTAACGCGGAGCTGAGCCAGCTTTCCAATCTGTATGACGGACGTGTTCTTATCGTTAATCAAAATCTGAAAGTCGTTAAAGACACCTATGGCATCAGCGAGGGAAAGACTATCGTTTCCGAGGAAGTCATCCGCTGCATGAAGGGCGAAAACACGAGTAAATATGACGCGGAGAACGGTTATATTGAAATGACGATACCGATTACGGAAACGGTGGTTCTGGATATGCCCGGAGCGGATGGACGGAAATTAGATATTATCTTGGGTGTGATGCTGACCAGCGTATCTACGGATAATATTTCCGTAACAATGGAAATCCTGAGCAGACAGGCGCTTGTGGTAGAAGTCATTGTTATCATAGCGATGCTGTTCTTGTCTATCGTATTATCCAATCTCTTAATCAGACCTTTTGAAAAAATAACGGATGCTTTGAGCCAGGTCAAGGAAGGGTATAAGAATGAGCCGATTTCCGTGCCGGATTATCTGGAAACGGAGCATATCGGGGATGCTTTTAATCAGGTGCTTGGCCGCATGAAGGTGCTGGATGATTCCAGACAGGAATTTGTTTCCAACGTTTCCCATGAATTGAAGACCCCGATTACTTCCATCAAAGTGCTGGCGGATTCTCTGCGTGGGCAGGAAGACGTGCCTGTGGAGCTGTATCGGGAGTTTATGGAAGACATTGCGACGGAAATCGACCGGGAAAATAAGATAATCAACGATTTGCTCGCATTGACCAAAATGGACAGAGCGGCGTCCGATTTGAATATTTCTCAGGTGGATGTCAATATGCTGGTGGAACTGATAATGAGAAGGCTCCGGCCAATTGCCATCAAACGGGATATCGAGCTCATTTATGAAAGCATCAGACCGGTCACGGCAGCGATAGATGAAGTTAAAATAACATTGGTTATTACAAATTTGATAGAGAATGCCATCAAATACAATAAGGAACACGGATGGGTCAAGGTGACCGTGGATGCGGACCATCAGTTCTTTACCGTAGAAGTGGCGGATTCAGGCATTGGCATTCCGGAAGACTGCGCCGAACATATCTATGAGCGTTTCTATCGGGTGGACAAGTCCCATTCCAGAGAAATTGAGGGAACCGGTCTTGGCCTTTCGATTACGAGGAGCGCTGTTTTGATGCACAGAGGAACGATTAAAGTAGTCAGTGAGGAAGGCGAGGGGACGACCTTCACCGTGAAGATTCCGCTGACATACATTGCGGTTTCTTAAGCGTAGACAAAGAACACCGCAGGCTGAGAGAAAGGCATGGTTATCTATATGAAACTTTTTATCAGAAAAAGATTGCTTCCGGCGCTGCTTCTGGCAATTACCGCCTGTATTACGGCATGTGGACAAAAAGAAGAAAATGTTTCCGGGAAATCTTATGAAATATATTATGTAAACAATGAAGAAACCTGTATTTTTTCCAATACTTACCGGACAGAGACGGAAGACAGCCGGCTTTTGCTGGTTGAGCTTCTGGAAATGCTTTCTGCGAAACCGGAAAAAATGGAGTATAAGGCCCCGCTGGCAGAGAACTTTGAATTGCTCGATTATGCCTGGGACGGCGAAAAACTGACGCTGAATTTTGATGAACGGTATAAAGATATGGACAATATCAAGGAAGTCCTTGTGCGTGCCGCGATTGTCCGCACGCTGTCCCAGATATCCGATGTTAAATATATCGCGTTCACTGTTTTGAGCGAGCCGTTAATGGACAGCAGTAATGTGGCAATCGGCACGATGTCTGCCGATACTTTTATCGATAATGCAGGAGATGAAATCAATACTTACGAAAAAGTGAATCTGCGCCTGTATTTTGCCAACGAAAGCGGCGACATGCTGGTGGAGGAAAACCAGCGGAACGTCGTATACAACAGCAATATTTCTCTGGAAAAACTCGTGGTGGAGAAATTAATCGAAGGCCCTTCGGCCGATGGAAGTTATCCGACGATTAATCCGTCCACGAAACTGTTGAGCGTTACCGTGATTGACAGAATATGTTATGTAAACTTTGACGAGGCGTTTCTGACGCAGCCTTACAGCGTCACGAGCGATGTTACGATTTATTCTATTACCAATTCTTTGATAGAACTGCCCAATATCAATAAAGTGCAGATTTCCGTCAACGGCGATACTTCGCTCTTTTATAAGGAAAGTATCAGCCTGACCAATATTTTCGAACGGAATCTGGATTTGGTTACGAGCGCCGCCTCTGCGGCAGATTGAGAGGTGTTATGAGAAGACCGGTGTGTCTCATCGGTCTGGCCTTTGTCGTGCTCATTCGATTGTATCTGTATGTGCATCCGCTGCCGCCGGCAGAGCTTGGCGGCATTCATAAGAGCAGCGTCATTCTGACGGGTCAGGTCGATAAAAAGGAATATCGCATTTCTGAAAAAAATTCTGAGGAACAGAAAATTCTTGTTCTATATCTGAAAAATGTTCAGGTTATCAATCCACAGACGAAAATTTTGAATATCGAAGGCGTTATCTGTTATCTGGAGGGCGGACAGGAACCGCGGATGGGCAGCTGCGTGCGCCTGCAGGGAAAACTGTATGCGTTTGACCGGGCGTCGAATCCGGGCGAGTTCGACGTGGGACAGTATTATCAGATTCTTGGAATACAGGCCAAAGTGCAGAATGCCGTGCTTCTGGAAGAGTCGGAAGCCTGCGATGCGTTCCGGGAAGGGCTTTACCGGGTAAGAACCTGTTTGTCCGCCTTATTGGATGCCTGTTTCGGGGAAAAAGACGCTTCCATTATGAAGGCAGTCCTGCTCGGGGAAAAGAGCGGGCTCGATGAAGAGACGAAACAACTGTACCAGTTAAACGGAATCATCCATGTTCTGAGCATCAGCGGACTGCATATTTCCATTATCGGCATGGGATTTTATAAGCTGTTGAAAAAAATACGCTGTCCTTTAATAGCAAATGTTATTTTATCGATTGCCATGATGTACTGCTACGGTATCATGACGGGGATGGGCATATCCGCTTTCCGGGCGGTGGTGATGTTCTGCTTTCATGCGGCCGCCGGTATATTTGGCCGTACTTATGATATGCTGACTGCGGCGGCTGTCGCGGCCATGCTGGCGCTCGTCCGTCAGCCGCTTTATTTATGTCACAGCGGTTTTCTTTTTTCTTTTGGAGCCATTCTTGCTATCGGCCTTTTTCTTCCGGTTATGGAAGAGAATTTATTGGGCGCGGAATGTAAATCGCGCGCAATCGCCAGGCTGGAAAGACTGATGTCAACCAGTCTTGCGATAACTATCGTGACGCTTCCTGTTTATCTGTGCTTTTATTATGAATATCCACTCTATTCCCTGTTTTTGAACGTCCTGTTAATTCCCGGTATGGGGGTGATTTTGTCAGATGGCCTGTTCAGTTTGGCTGCGGCGGCATATTTTCTGCCGCTTGGAAAAATCGTGTCGTTTCCGGCGCATCTGATGCTTGCGTTTTATGAGTTTTGCTGTATGTTTATGCTCCGTCTGCCGGGGAGCAGAACGATGCCGGGAAAGCCGGAGAACTGGCAGATTATCGTATTTGGGGTGATTTTGTGCGCACTCGTCCGGTATGGCCGCAGAGGGAGCAGGCTGCAGTTCTGGCAATGGACATTGTTCGCGGTTATCTGTCTTACCCTGAGATATCAGGGCGGGATTCAAATCACTTTTCTGGATGTGGGGCAGGGCGACTGCATTTACCTTGCAGATGACAGCGGCGGACATTATCTGATTGACGGAGGAAGCTCCAGCAAAAGCGATGTGGGAACATACCGGATAATCCCTTTTCTGAAGCAGGAAGGCGCGGACACGCTGGATGCGGTATTTGTGACGCATATGGACAGCGACCATTGCAACGGAATCTATACGCTGGTGGAAGAAATGGGCCGAAGCGGCATTGCCGTCGAAAACCTGATTCTGCCGGATATCGGAGAAGAAAGCAGGGGAGAGGAATATGCGGAATTGTCAGAATTGGCGGTCAGGCAGGGAATTACGGTGCAGTCTGCCCATAAAGGAGAAATGCTGCATCACGGTTCCTTACGGCTGACCTGCCTGCATCCGGAAAAAGGAGCGGTGTCGGAGAGCAACGAGGCTTCCATTGTTCTTTACCTGGAATATGGCGCGTTCAACGCCCTTTTTACAGGAGATTTGGAAGGAAGCGGCGAAGAGGCGGTCAGAAAACAGCTGGAAGCGATGCTGCCGGAGGGAAAGGGCGTTACCGTGCTGAAAGTGGCGCATCACGGTTCCCGCAACTCCACCGGTGAGGCTTTTTTGAGAACAACGTCTCCACGGCTTGCATTGATTTCCGCAGGAAAGGACAACCGTTACGGGCATCCCCACGAAGAACTGTTAAACAGGCTCGAAGAAGCGGGATGCCACATATTCCGGACATCGGAAAGCGGCGCGGTGACGGTGCGGGTGACACAGGGCGGAAAGCGCATGCGGGTGCGGGAGTTTCTGGAGTAAGGGGAAAAAGGAGATTATAGATGAAAGAAAATATTGCGGAGATTTCAGTGGAAAATGGTGAAAAAGTAATTTTTATCAGAAGGGTGCTGTTCAGAGGACGTAGAAATATTGCATGGCATGAAGTGGAAAATTATTTAAAGAGTTTTGTAGGGAAAAGCTATCTTATTCCTGAATATGGAGATAGGATATTTATCGGCACTGATTTTCCGGATGAGTATACAGGAGCAACTTATACAAAAAAATTAAAGGGGACGCTTGCAAAGGCAAAAGCGAATGCGGCGCAGGCTGTACCCTAATTGCTGCAGATTGCCACAAACAGGCGTTTTAAAGAAAATTTGAAAGAAAAGCATTGCCAGGACGCAGGAAATGGCTGGTATCGATATGATACGAAGTTTGCATTGCCTGTTTATGGTGAAAATCAAGAGTTAGAACGACTCAATATAAAAAAAGAAACAAGCAGGCCGCTTAAGCTGTAAAAGCCATACGGTTAGAAACTCGTTTCTTTATCTTTTATTCTAAAGAATCAGAAAGATTCTGTCAAGAAAAGTTTTTCCGGCTGATGGGTTATTTGCCCCTGCCATTTGACAACCTTCCATTCCCTGCTGTAAAATAAAGTATCTTAAATCAATGAATGAAAAAGGAAGCAGAATAAAATGAAGAACCTTCCAATCTGATTCGGCAATTACAGAGAACTGTTATGCCGCCTGTGCCGCGGTCTTTAGACGAAAGACTGCGGCAGGGTGTTTTTGTGATACCGGAATACGGAAAGGAAGGTTTTATTATGCAGAAAAAGAATATTTACCTGATGTATGCGATTTCCTGTTTACAGGGAATGGTATTTTACGGGTCGATTGCGACGCTGTACCGGCAGGCGCAGGGCGTATCGGTCTTTGAGATAACGCTGATAGAAAGCATTTCGCTCGTATTGTGTCTTGCATTGGAACTTCCGTGGGGCATTGTGGCGGACAAGATTGGTTATAAAAAGACGATGGTCTTTTGCTATCTGCTTTACCTGATATCGAAAGTCATATTTTGGAGAGCGGAGGGTTTTCCCGCCTTTTTGCTGGAAAGGATTTTACTGAGTGTTGTAATGGCCGGATTATCGGGCGTGGATACGAGTATTTTATACCTGTCTTCCGCGAAAGAAAACAGCCAGAAAGTGTTCGGCATTTATAACGGACTCGGGACGGCGGGCCTGCTTCTGGCGGCTATGGTGTATTCCGTGGCAGTCGGTGCGGATTACCGGCTTGCGGGATTTCTGACGGTTATCAGTTATGGTGCGGCCGCGGCGGGCGGAATCATAATGCTCCGGACAGCGTTCGGGCTGTTCTCGCCTTTACAGACGAAGATGCAGAATGAACAAATCATGAGCGCGGACCGGGCGACGGCGCTGAGCATTAACGCGGTTATCATTGACAGCGTTGGGGTCGGAACCAATCTTGTTTTCGGAGCGTTTGCGGAAAAGAATCTGACGGCAGCGCTTTTGGCCGGAGCATGTCTGTGCGCTGTGGGACTTAAGTTTACGGAACGCATGGAAAAAGCAAAAAGATTCTCCGGGGCGGATGCCGCCTGAGAAAAAGAATGGACGGGAGGCAGCAGAATGTATCGAATACTAATCGTGGAGGACGACCCTGTTATTGAAGGACAGGTCGGCAGCCATCTGACCAAATGGGGCTATGAAGTAAAAAGTGTTACGGATTTCAGCGATGTCCTGTCGGATGTGGTGGGATTTGAACCTCATCTTGTGCTGTTGGACATCGGACTTCCTTTTTACAATGGCTTTTACTGGTGCGGGGAAATCAGAAAAATATCGAAAGTGCCGATTCTTTTCCTGTCCTCGGCTTCCGATAATATGAATATTATTATGGCGGTAAACATGGGCGGGGACGATTTTGTAGCGAAACCTTTTGACCTGGAAGTGCTGGCGGCCAAAGTCCAGGCCGTCCTGCGCAGGACATATTCTTTTCAGGAAACATCTTCGCTATTGGAGCATGGCGGCGTAATTCTGAATCTGACAGACATGTCGTTTTTATACAAAGGAGAGAAATATGAATTGTCCAAAAACGAGTTCCGAATCCTTCAGATTTTGTTTGAGCATGCGGGAAATACCGTGACGAGAGAAGAAATCATGCGGCGTTTGTGGGACGACGAATGTTTTGTGGACGACAACACCCTGACCGTCAATGTGAACCGTCTGCGGAAAGTGTTGGAAGGGGCGGGCTTACAGGATTTTATTCTGACGAAAAAAGGCGTCGGCTATCAACTGAAATCGTAAGAGAAGAGGCATGTTCATGAAAGATGGAAAACAGGAAGGCCGGATATTCCGGGCCTATATCAGAGAACATATCAGAGCGGTTATTTTATATGGAATGGCCGTCCTGATTTTGTATGGACTGGCAGCTCTTTATGATTATCGGGAAGTGTTTCGGAATATGTCTTACGGCGTGGTTCTGATTGTTTTCTTCGGGGCGGTTTACGGTGTCCGGGATTATCTGCGGTATCGCGGGAAATGTCTGGCTTTAAGAGAAACCCTTGAAAGAAGCGGTGAAAGGATGGCTCATCTGCCGGAACCGGATTCTTATATGGAATGCCTGTACCGGGAAATAACGGATGTTATAGAAACGGAAGAAAGAGACGCCCTGTCGGAATACGATGCGAAAAAGCAGGACATGGCGGATTATTATACGATGTGGACCCATCAGATAAAGACGCCGATTGCAGCGCTGCGGCTTTTATTACAGGGGGAAAAACAGCAGCTCGAAGAGCTTTTCAAAATCGAGCAGTATGCGGAAATGGCGCTGCACTATGCGAGACTGGACAGTATTTCGTCGGATTTGCTGTTTCAGACGCAGGATGTCGCCGCAATACTGCGGGCGGCAGTCAGGAAATATTCCATTTTGTTTATCGGAAGCGGCCTTTCTTTTGCGCTGGAAGAATTTTCTCTGCATGAAGTCACGGACGAAAAATGGCTTTCCTTCGTTTTTGAACAGATTTTGTCCAATGCGCTGAAATATACACAGGACGGGGCGATTCAAATCTACGGGCTGGACAGGCAGGGAGAAAAGACGCATGGAGAGGCGGCTTTTATCGTCATCGAAGACAGCGGAATCGGTATCAGGGAAGAAGACCTCCCGCGAATTTTCGAACGCGGTTTTACCGGACATAACGGACGGATGGATAAGCGTTCCACCGGAATCGGGCTTTATCTTTGCAGACAGATACTGGACAGACTTTCCCATACCATCCGGGTAGAATCCCGTATGGGACAGGGAACGAAAGTGATTGTCGGCTTTGCCCGGGAAGACTGGGGAGAAGGCATACAGCCTTCTGATACGAAAAACAGAAATGTGACAGGAATGTAAGTTTGGGGGAAGGAAATGTAAGCCGAATCGATGGCGGCGCATTTCCTTTTTCCGTTATGATATGGAAAATGGAAACATACGAAACGTCGGGGCGGGCAGGCAGAGAAAAAAGTTTCTGCTTCAAGGCGCGCTTCCGCTCCGTTACAGATAATTTACAAAGTAAATTTTCTGTTAATGTTTACGGTACTAAGGTTTTTTCGCGCAAACGTCTCAAAATCCAAGTGCCGACGTTTTTAGAGGGCCTTTCAGCAGAAATCTTTTTTCTCTGCCTGCCCGCCCCGGCGTTTCGTATTCCGGATATTGTGAGAGGAGTATGATGACAAAATGGCGATATTGGAAGTTAAAAATGTGAAAAAGGTGTATACGACCCGATTCGGTTCGGTGAAGGTACAGGCGTTGAGCGATGTGAATTTTTCGGTGGAAGAAGGGGAATATGTGGCGATTATGGGGGAGTCGGGGTCCGGGAAGACGACGCTTTTGAACATCCTCGCGTCGCTCGATAAAGCGACAAGCGGACAGGTGCTTTTGCGGGGGCAGAATGTTTCCGGCATCAGACAGAAGGAACTCTGTGCTTTCAGACGGGAACATCTTGGATTTGTTTTTCAGGAATTTAATCTGTTGGATTCGCTTTCTTTAAAAGATAACATTTTTCTGCCGATGGTGCTTTCGGGGAAAAGCTATGATGAGATGGAGCGGCGTCTTTTGCCGCTCGCCAGGAGGCTGTCCATCGACAGCGTGCTGGAAAAATATCCGTACGAAGTGTCAGGCGGGCAGAAACAGCGCGCGGCCGCCTGTCGGGCGTTGATAACAAATCCGGATATCGTTCTTGCGGACGAACCGACGGGCGCATTGGATTCCAGAGCTTCCGGAAAGCTGCTCAGGCTGTTTGAAGAGGTCAATGCGGAAGGACAGACGATTTTGATGGTCACACACAGCATTCAGGCGGCAAGTTATGCGGGACGTGTTCTGTTTATCAAAGACGGCTGCGTATACCACCAGATTTACCGGGGAAATCAGAGCAACGACGATATGTACAGAATGATTTCGGATGCGTTGACGGTTCTTCAGACGGAAGTGCGGACTGACGCAGAGAGGCAGGATAGAAGGAAGGAGGGGGAACTGGTATGAAAAAAAGAGCGCTTATGCCCAAAATGGCGGTAAAGGGAATTGTATCGAACGGAATCGTATATTATCCATATATAGCAGCTGTTATTTTTGCGGCATTTACTCATTTCGTTTTTTCCTCCATTTTGCATAATGATTTGATGGAGATTCTGCCTCATAAGGCATACGCATGGCTGATTTTGGAGATAGGAAAGGGTCTCCTGCAATTCATTTTGTTTTTCTTTCTGCTTTATGCAAACAGCTTTGTCATGAAAAGGCGTAAGAAGGAGGTTGGTCTTTACAGCCTTCTCGGTCTGGAGAAAAAGCATATCGGCGTCATGCTTTTCCTGGAAAACTGTATCATTTATGTCGTGACGATGGCGGGAGGCATTCTGCTAGGACTTGTTTTATCCAAACTGCTGTTTCTGCTGCTGCTTCGGTTGAGCAGCATTTCATTGGATGTGGAATTTGTTTTTACAAAAGAGGCGTTTGGGGAAACGATGCTTTATTTTTTGATAGTTTTTTTGTTTCTTTTTTGTAATCAGCTGTGGGAAGTCGGAAAAGCCCGTCCGGTGGATTTAATGAGCGGGAGCCGGAAGGGGGAAAAAGAACCCCGGCTGCTCGCTGTGTGGTCCCTGCTTGGCGTTGCGGCCCTGTTTTTCGGATATCGGGCATCCATCCTGTCCCGTGCGGACAGCATGATTCTGACTAATTTCGCCCTTGCCGTCTTTCTGGTGGTTCTCGGAACGTACCTTCTTTTTACGTCAGGAAGCGTGTTTTTCCTGAAAAGCATCCGGCGGAACAAAAAGGTGTACTATAAAACGGGGAATTTTATCACGATTTCCGGCATGTATTATCGGATGAAAAAGAGTGCGGCAGGACTTGTCAATATCTGCATTTTTTCCACGATGGTAATCATTACGCTGACCTGTACCATTACGTTATACAGCGGAATGGACGGAATGACAGAGTTTATCTGCCCCTATGATATGGAACTGGAGCTGGACGAAGGAAAAATGACGGCGGAGAAGCTTTGGCCGAAACTGAATGAGCTGTCGGCAAAATACGGCCTGACGGTGGAACGTGCCGATGTGTATGATTCGATTTCCCTCTCCTGTTCTCTGGAAGACGGCTGTTTCGGGCTAAAAAAAGAAGATGAGAGACAAAACTGCGGCGTTATACTTATGACCCTTGCGGCGTATGAAGAATTGAGCGGTGAACAGGAACCGCTTCTGGAAAGCGAAGCGTTGATGTACACGGAGAGAGCCGATTTTGGCCGTGAGACTTTTCAGTTTATGGGAATAGACGCTGTGGTCAAAAAAGAATTACAGGTGTTATATCCTTATCCGAAGGCGGAAGAGAACTGGAAAGGGCGATATATTATTATCGTGCGCGACAGCGCGGAAAGAGACCGGTATGTCAGAGCCTGGGCTGAGAAAAACGGCGTAGAAGATATGGAAGCTTTTCTGCGCAGCGGCAGATGCAGGGTTGGCATTTTGCTGGAGGGAGAAGAGGAAGAAAAAGAGCTTTTTGTAAAGGAACTTATGGACTGGGGATGGAAGCAGGACGGGATTCGCGACGAAAAAAACGGCCTGGAAGAAAAGGGGGAACTTCGTTCCATGTATGGAGGACTGCTGTTCATCGGGGTAATCTTCGGATTGGATTTTTTCCTGTGTCTGCTCATTATCATGTATTATAAACAGATTTCGGAAGGATACGAGGATATGCAGAATTATACAATTATGCAGAAAGTCGGCATGAGCGGAGAAGAAATAAAAAGTACGGTTCATAAACAGATTCTTTTCGTTTTCGGACTGCCGCTGCTTGGTGCGTTCGCGCATACATTTGTCGGCATGTTCATGGTGAAGTGGCTGCTGGTGCTGATTGACCTGTTTGATATCGGCCTTCTGCACAGATGCGCGCTGCTTGTTTCCACGGTCTTTATGCTGCTTTATGCCGCGAGCTACTTTAAGACTGCCAAAACCTATTACCGGATTGTAAACCGTACGGCTTCGTGAGAAAATGAGTAACAGTTCAGCCTTCGGCTTCTCTGTCACGAAAATGCCGAATATTGCACTGGTCAAAACAACGTTCAGATAGTATAATAATACAGGAAGTATTCATTCGTATTTGAGATTTGCCATGGAGAATCGTGCCGCGGAGGGCCGGAATGCAGAAATTAAATGAAGAATTGAAGTCCGGGCAGCTGAAACAGGTTTACCTGCTGTATGGGGAAGAGGACTATCTGCGCAGACAGTACCGGGATAAACTGAAGAATGCCCTGATGGGTGACGGCGATTCCATGAACTGCCATTATTTTGAGGGAAAAGACATTCGGGTCGGAGAAGTTATTGACCTTGCGGAGACACTTCCTTTTCTGGCTGAAAGACGTGTAATTATCGTAGAGAACAGCGGTCTTTTTAAGAAAGGCGGGGAGCAGCTTGCGGAATATTTGAAAGAACCTTCCGAAACTTCCTTTTTTGTATTTGCGGAAAAAGAAATCGACAAGCGGAGCAAACTGTTCAAATCCGTATCGGCAAAAGGACGTGCCGTCGAATTTAAACCGCAGGATGAGGCCATTTTGAAACGCTGGATTCTTGGGATTCTGAAAAAAGAGAACAAGAAAATTACGGAGCGGGATTTGGATTTTTTTCTGGATAAAACCGGAAGCGGCATGGAAAATATCAGTAAGGAACTGGAAAAACTGGTCTGTTATTGTATGGACAGGGAAGCCGTCACGGGCGGAGATATCGAAGCGGTCTGCACAAGACAGATTAATAACCAGATTTTCGATATGATGAATGCCATTGCGGAGAAAAGACAGAAAGAGGCGATGAACCTGTACTACGACCTGCTGACGCTGAAGGAACCGCCGATGCGGATACTTTTTCTGCTGGCGAGACAGTTTAATCTGCTTTTACAGGTCAGAGAACTGAAGAAAAAGGGATATCCGGTCAAAACGATTGGCGAGGCCGTCGGGCTTCCCGGGTTTATAGCCGGAAAATACGTCAGTCAGGCGGCAAAATTTTCCACAAAGGCGCTCCGTCAGGCGGTTACGGATTGTGTGGAAGCGGAAGAGGCCGTCAAAACGGGGAAAATGAATGATGTGCTGAGCGTGGAGCTTTTGCTCATCCGGTACAGCGGTGCAATATAAAGATACGGATGTCAAAAGGCGACTCACGGAATGGGACATGGCAGATTGCACAAGATGTTCCTTCGTACCCGATTTCGTCGAATGGATTTTCTAAGGATTCCGGCAAGAACAGTGAATCATGGACGAAACCGCCCGCTATTCGCCATCCGGGCTCAAAGCGGGTTTTTCGGAACATCCCTGTTCCGAAATTTCTGTCTCGGAAATGGAATCCAAAGAAAATCCGAATCGACTTCACAGGGCAGCTTCAGGAACGTCTTGTGCAATCTGCCCGAATCATTTCTGTAAAGAGCCTTTTGACACTCGAATCCTGTAAAGATACGGTAAGAGGGGGAAAAACATGTTAAGCATTATTTGGTCAATCATCATATGTTGTATCGTATACAGGCTGGTGAAACAGCAGAAAAATTCGAGCGGCGGAAAAAACGGAACGGGAGGCCATCCCGTGATAAATACGACGCCGGTCCGGCATCGGGAACAGCGGAATGTAAGGCCTGTAAATCAACAGCTGAACCGTTCGGCGAACAATCAGACGAAAGTTTCTGCTCCGCAAAGGCAGATGAACATAGAACAGCAGGAGGATGAGGAAATCTCCACGATGGAGTATCTGGAAGAAAAAGCGAGGCAGGATGCGGCGGAACATGCGCGGGATAAATGGGAGGAAAACATGCGGCTGCATCAGAATTACGGCGGTCTTCGTGTGGCGGAAAGGCTTTTTGACGGAGATACGGTTCCCGGCGGAAAAAAATGCAGCGTTTGTGAATACTGTGGCGCGGAAAACCTGATTCCGATGATACCGCGGGAACGTTACAGCTGTTATTTTTGCAGAGAACCGTTACGATAGATGGAATAAAAGAAGGGGAAACATGGCATCTGCGCATGGCGGACGACGTGCGGGAAAATGTGCAGGTTATGGAAAGGGATGGTGATTGCGATGAAATGTATCAGAGCGGCGATTGAGGCAGAAGTGGAGAAATACGAGGTCGGAAAAGGGCTGGAGGATGGTTTTGAACTGATGGCGGATGTCATTACAAAGGGATGGATTGTAACGGACAGTCTCGTTCAGGTTCAGAAAGAGAACGGCAGCATCGTATGTCCTTATATTGTACACCGCAGAGGCCGTACTTTTATCGGGGAAGGCGATTACATCATAACGGACAGCGACGGAACGAAGCATGTATGCGGCGCTGATAAAATTTTCAGGCGTTATCAGATTGTGGAAGACGATTCCAATTAGAAGCAGCCCATCGGATAACGGCAATTTGAAATATGCAAGCGATGCCTGGAGAAAGGCAGACCTGTGAGAAAATCACGGTCTGTCTTTTTTTATGCAAAAAAATCAAAGTACCGTTTATCGTACAGTGTATCTGGTATCATAAAATCAGGTATTGAAAAATTCGAACATTTGTTTTATTATATAAATAGAACAAATGTTCTCGTGCGAAAGAAAGGGGCATGATGAGGATGAGAAAGAGAAAGATTTTGTATGCGGCGGCAGTTATATTATCTGTTCTGGTGATATTTTTCTGTGCGAAAGAAACCGTGATGAGCCGGAACAAATCGGGAAATAAAGCCGAAAAACAATATTTTGCGGCGATGGAGACGAACTATTATGCGGATTTGGCAAAGCTGCTTGGCGACAAGGGATATCGGAACAGCGGCATTACGATTCGATGGGTTTCCGAAGAAGCGGGCAGAAGAGATTATACCGTAATGATTCATCACAGAAACATGAAGCTGTTGGATGAAACGGAGAAAGAAGAGCTGATGCGGGAGCTTGCGGAAACGGAATTTCAGGATGAAAGATGCACTTTCCATTATGAATTTCTGATATTTTAGACGGGAACAGGAAATAAAGTTTTAGCTGACGAAGTGAATGACATTTGGCAGGTTTGGGATTATAATAGTACGGAAAGTAATTTTCGGCAGTATTATATGAGATGTGGCAATCATCGGAAATGGAGCGGAAAATGAGACATAATCCACAACCACAGGAATTGTACAGACACTTTAAAGGCAATTTGTATCAGATTCTTTGTCTTGCGAAGGACAGTGAGTCCGGGGAAATGATGGTCGTCTATCAGGCGATGTACGGAGAGTTTCAGATTTATGTAAGGCCGCTTTCTTCTTTTATGGAAGAAATAGACAGGAAAAAATATCCGAATGCGGAAGGGCATTACCGTTTCGAACTGTGGGATGCACGGCAGGAACAGCAGCCGGCCGCGCAGACGCCGGATACATTGAAAGAGACGGAAGAATCCCGGACAATCCGTGAACCGGAGAAAGAAGAAACGACGGACGGAAACGACTGTACGCAGGAAGAACTGAATATCGACCCTCTGGTGCTTCAGTTTTTAGACGCCGGCTCCTATGAACGGCGGCTTGAAATTCTGAGCATGCTCCACTGTCGTATTGACCATAATATGATTAATACAATGGCGGTTGCGGTGGATGTTGAAATCAACGACGGGGAGCTGGAAGACCGGTATGAGGAATTAAAGAACTGTCTTCTGACTTTCGAAAAGTTTGAGGGCAACCGGCTGAGATAACCATGCGCTGTGGGACGAAGACGGCATTTATGCTGCAGGTCTGAAAGCGGAACTCCGACAGAGAATCGATATACGGATGAGATAAGGAATCATGTTGTTTAACGAATGGTTTTATGTCAGGAGGGATATTATGTTTTATGATTTGGAGAACAGACTTGTCGTCGGCGTTTCATCCAGAGCGCTTTTTGATTTAACCTGTGAAAATGAAATTTTTGAAAAAGACGGTGTGGAAGCTTACTGCCGTTATCAGGTGGAACATGAGGATGAAATATTGAAACCGGGTCCGGGATTCCCACTGATAAAGGCATTGCTGAACCTGAATAATCTGCCGGGCAAGGAAGGCTGCGTTGAAGTGATTATTATGTCGCGCAACAGTCCGGATACATCGCTTCGTGTATTCAATGCGATTGCATATTACGGTTTGAATATTACAAGGGCGGTACTGGCGAGCGGCGCGTCGCTTGCGCCTTATCTGGAGGCTTTTCGAACCGATTTGTTTCTGTCGGCATATGAAGATGATGTGCAGAGCGCAATTGATTCCAATATTGCGGCGGGCATTATATGCAGCGACGGAATACATACTTATGACTGCGAACATCGGATTAAACAGATACGAATCGCTTTTGACGGCGATGCGGTGCTCTTTTCGGATGAATCGGAGCGGATTTCCAGAGAATACGGACTGGAGGCATTCGAGGAAAACGAAAGAAAGAATGCAGACAATCCGTTAAAGGCCGGTCCGTTTGCCAAATTCCTGAGGACTCTGTCCGAATTGCAGAAAGACTTTACGGCAGAAGAAGCTCCTATCAGGACCGCGCTCGTGACTTCCCGGTGCGCGCCTGCGCACGAGCGGGTAATCCGTACGTTACGGGCATGGAATGTCAGAATCGACGAGGCGTTTTTCCTCGGCGGCGTACAGAAGACGGATGTGCTCAAGGCTTTCGGGGCGCATATATTCTTTGATGACCAGGCGGTAAATACAAAGAACGCCTCCGAAGTGGTTCCGGCGGCGCGCGTGCCCTATAAGAATAAAGAACCCGATGATGGATAAGGCGGAAGCGGTTTACCCGGCAAATCGTTCTTCGCCTTACAGAATCGCGAAATCGGCGTCGGTACTGCGGACGCGCGAGAATTGAGGAGAACATGAAATATCATCATATAGAACAGGCGAAGTTTTTGTCCAGACCGAACAGGTTCATCGCATATGTGGAACTGAACGGGGAGCGCACGAAAGTCCATGTAAAAAATACGGGCCGGTGTGGAGAACTGCTGCGGGAAAACGCGGCGGTGTATCTGGAGAAGAGCGAAAATCAGGAACGAACGACGGCATACGACCTTGTGGCCGTGGAAAAAGCAGGAAGGCTCGTCAACATTGATTCCAACGCGCCCAATAAAGTTGTGGAGGAATGGCTTGCCAGGAAGCAGCTCTTCCCTGATTTGACGCTCGTGCGGCCTGAAACCATTTATCGAAATTCCCGTTTTGACTTTTATCTTGAAACGGCGTCCGGTCGGAAAATTTTCATGGAAGTAAAGGGCGTTACGCTTGAGAATGACAATCAGGCGGCTTTTCCGGATGCTCCGTCAGAACGGGCCGTAAAACATGTGGAAGAGTTGATGCTCGCAAAGCAGGAAGGATATGAGGCATATATTTTATTCGTTATCCAGATGAAGGAGATGCGTTCTTTTTCGCCGAATGAAGAAGCGCAGCCGGCATTTGGGGAAGCCCTGCGGCGGGCAAGGCGGGCAGGTGTAAAGGTGCTTGCCTATGATTGTGAAGTCGGACCGGACAGCCTTATGCTGCGGAAGGAAGTGCCGGTCGTTTTGTCATCGTTAGACCGGATAGCCGAACCGCTGCTTGCCTGGTATGACAGGGGAAGAAGAATTTTGCCCTGGCGTGAGAGTCCGACGCCTTATCATGTATGGATTTCTGAAATTATGCTCCAGCAGACGAGGGTAGAAGCCGTGAAGCCCTATTATGACAGGTTTATGAAGGCGCTTCCGGACATACGGAGCCTCGCCTGCGTAGAGGAAGAGAAGCTTTTGAAGTTATGGGAGGGTCTGGGATATTATAATCGTGCCAGAAATTTGAAGAAAACGGCGGAGAAAATCGTTAAAGATTATGACGGGAAGATGCCGGGAGAATATGAAGAACTTATAAAACTTCCGGGAATCGGAAGCTATACGGCGGGAGCGGTTTCCTCCATAGCGTTTCAACATGCGGTTCCGGCGGTGGATGGAAACGTTCTGCGGATTTTGTCAAGACTGCGTCTGGATGGCAGGGATGTTTTGGATGCAAAAGTGAAAAAAGAAATAGAAGCGGAGCTGAAGGAAGCAATTCCGCCGGAACGGCCGGGCGATTTCAATCAGGCGTTGATGGAACTCGGAGCGGTAGTCTGTGTGCCGAACGGCGCGCCAAGATGCAGCGATTGTCCGTGGGAAACATTCTGTGCGGCGAAAAAAGCGGAACGTGTCATGGAATTTCCGCATAAAGCGCCGAAAAGGCCGAGAGGAATCGAGAAGAAGACGATTCTGGTAATTCGCGATGAAGGAAAAATTGCTTTGCACAAACGTGCGGATAAGGGTCTTCTGGCCGGCATGTATGAATTTCCGGCAATGGAAGGAGAACATACGAAGGAGCGGGTGCTCGCATACCTGAAAACACTGGGAGTTGCGCCTCTTAGAATTAAGAAGCTGCCTCCGTCCAAACATATTTTTACGCATAAAGAGTGGCATATGACAGGATATGCCGTTTGGGTGGATGAGCTGGAACGGATGCAGCCAAATGAAGACCTGCTGTTTGTGACACCTGCCGAAATGGAAAGGGATTATCCGATTCCTTCCGCATTTGCCGCATACAGAGAATTTATCTGAAGCGCAGGACGTTTCGGAATGGAGGGAAAGATGAAACTATTGACGATTACGATTCCGAGTTATAATTCGGAGGCTTATATGCGAAATTGTATCGAGTCGCTGCTTCCGGGAGGCGAGGACGTGGAAATACTGGTTGTGGATGACGGCTCAGGAGACCGGACTGGTGAAATTGCCGATGAGTACGAAAAAAGATATCCGGGCATTGTCAGAGCGATACATCAGGAGAACGGCGGACATGGAGCGGCTGTCAATACGGGACTGGAACATGCGTCAGGACTGTATTTCAAAGTAGTTGACAGCGACGACTGGGTCAAAGAAAGCGCATATCGAACGATATTGCAGACACTCAGGGAACTGGCCGGCGGCAGCACGGCGCTCGATATGCTGATAAGCAATTTTGTTTATGAAAAGGAAGGCGCGAAAAAGAATAAAGTGATGAGATACCACCATGCGCTTCCGAAGGACCGGATTTTTACATGGGATGAGGTAAAGCATTTTCGTAAAGGGCAGTATATTCTGATGCACTCCGTTATTTTCAGGACAAAACTTTTGAAAGAATGCGGTCTGAAACTGCCGGAGCACACCTTTTATGTGGATAATCTTTTTGTGTTCGAACCATTGCCGTTTGTCAGAACGATGTACTATCTCGATGTCAATTTTTACCGGTACTATATCGGAAGAGAAGGACAGTCTGTCAACGAGCAGGTTATGATATCCAGAATCGACCAGCAGATAAAAGTCAATAAGCTTATGCTGGACTATCTGGCAGAAAAGAAAACAGAAATCTGCAAGCGGCGCAAAATGTTCGCCTATATGACAAATTATCTGGAAATCATTACGGTTATCTCATCGGTGCTTTTGATTCGTTCCGGTACGGAAGAAAGCCTGGAGAAAAAGAAAGAACTGTGGGACTACATTAAACAGAAAGACATCCTGCTCTATATCAGGTTAAGATATGGCATTATGGGAAATTCCATGAACCTTCCGGGAAAAGGCGGCAGAAAGATTTCGGTGGAAGCATATAAGATATGTCAGCGTTTTTTCAAATTTAATTAAATTACCATATAAAGTATATGGGGTCAGAGTGTCTCTGGCCCCATTTTTCTTTTATTCTTATGATTTATACTGTGTTTCAGATTCAGCAGGATATCGAAGCGGTATACGAGCAGATACATAACGGACGCCAGAATTAAGGCGGTCATGACATCAAATGCGGAATGCTGCTTTGTAAACATCGTTGAGAGGACTATCGAAACACAGAGTACGAGCGAACCGAAGCGGATGCCCTTGTGCTGTGCAAAATGCCGGCTCTTTGCGATGGCGAAGTGACAGCCGAGGGAATTATATACATGAATGCTTGGCCACAGGTTCGTCGGCGTATCGGCACGATAAATCATTGCAACCAGTCTGGTGAAAATGTTTTCTCTCGGGAAAATAAAGGGCCGCAGATGATGTCCGTTCGGCCACAGCGTAGAAACGAGGAGAAAAACTGTCATCCCGGTAAAAAGAAAAGCGCAGCATTTAAAGTAGTCATCCTTATCCTTCAAGAAGAAAAACGCGACAGTGGCAGCGACATAAACAAACCACAGTAAATACGGCACGATAAACACTTCACAAAACGGAATATAATCGTCCATCGCGACATGTATGAGTTTATAGTGTTTTACAGTCCGTTCCAGATGACTGAACCATATCATATAGATGGGCGCGTAAATCAGGAGCGGAACAATATGCTTGTACTTCAGGAAAAAAGCTTTCATGCTTCATCAGACACCTTTCTCAGTCTGCGCTTGCAGACAAACATCATTTATGAACATATCATAGCAGATTGTATACAAAAGTCAAAATCACTTTTGTATAAAAATTTTAACCATTTTACCGCAAAAATATCAAAAATGTGCAAAGCGCGGATTCAGGCGAGAAAACGGACCTTTTGTCGTTCGCAGGACAGACATATATGGTCGGATTTGAAATATACTTCTCCGTCGGTATGAATCCAGAGCGGAACGGATGTTTTTATTTCGATACGGGCCGCCCGATAATGAAATATCTGCGGGAAAAGATAGTGCCGGCCGAAGAAAGCGGTAGGCAGAGCCAGAAAAATAACCGGTTTTGGGAGATTTCCGACAAGGCATAAATCGAGAAGGCCGTCTTTATCATCTGCCTGCGGGCAGAACTTGAATCCGCCGCCTTCAAAACGGCGTATCATGGAAGCGGCAAACAGAAAACGATTCAAATGAACGGTCTTTCTGCCATCCAGTAAAATATCGCAGGACACGCGTCTGGCGGTTATAAGCTGCCTGAGCGCTATGCCGAGATAGGTCAGTTTTCCGAGTTTCATTTTATTTAAGACATCTTTCAGACGGGAAGACAGAGCTTCTTCGCATACGGCGGCATCAAATCCGATGCCGCTGCTGATGACGAAGAAACGGCGGCCGGATGCTTTTGCGCCTTCCCTTTTGGGGGTGGCTTCAAGGGAACCGTTTATCGTAAGCAGTCCCAGGTCTGCTTCGCGGGGGGCATTTTCATTCAGAATTGATTCGAGGATTTTGACGGGGTCGCGGTCGAGTTTCATATCCCTTGCCAGGTCATTGCCTGAACCGGTAGGGATGAAGCCGATATTGACGGAGGAAAAATCCCGGATTCCCTGAAGCGCTTCGTTTACCGTACCGTCGCCGCCCAGAATGAGCAGATTGACGGGCGCATCGCCCGCACTGTCTGCAGAGGTGATTTCGGCCGCCAGTTCCGCGACGTGACCGCTGTGTGTTGACTCCATCATGCGGTAAGGGATTTTCCGTTCCAGAAAAACCGATTCCAGCCTTTTCCAGATACGCAGTCCCTGTCCGGACTGGGAAGACGGGTTCATGATAATATAGTACATGGTTTTTATCCTTTGCTGGTAATTACACTGTTTATTGATACTGCGAATGCGTACCGCGCAGTCTTCGGACGCAAGCTGCAAGGCCTGCGGACGCAAATAAACCGCCTGCGTTCAGTATAGCATAAATATGCAAAGGTTGTAAAAAACTTTCCGAGTAACGGCTCAGCCTCCGCCCGGACAGCGCATCGTTCTCTTTGGAGGCACGCTCTCGCTCCACGAAAGGCAGCAGCGGCGCTAAGCTCAAATACAGCAAGCTGTCTTTTCGCCAAGCGCCGGCGCCTTTCCAGGGCCTCCGCCAGAGAACGATGCGCTGTCCGGGCGGAGGCTGAACCGTTACTTTCCCGATAAGAAATTCTGTCTGACATATTGCGTACGAAACGGCCATTGTGATATACTTACTCTGGTTTATAATACAGTTGAAAAATTTTTTCGAAAAAAGAAAGGCAGGAACAGGAATGTATTCATTTGATGAGGTTAAAAAAACGGACCCGGAAATTGCGCAGGCAATCGAAGCCGAGCAGCAGCGCCAGAACTCGCATATTGAGCTGATTGCGTCGGAAAACTGGGTCAGCAAAGCGGTCATGGCTGCTATGGGAAGCCCGCTGACGAATAAATATGCAGAAGGATATCCGGGAAAAAGATATTACGGCGGCTGCGAGTGCGTTGACGTTGTTGAAAATCTGGCAAGAGACCGGGCGAAAGAGCTTTTCGGATGTGAATATGTGAATGTTCAGCCTCATTCCGGCGCGCAGGCTAATATGGCAGTATTTTTTGCGGTAATGGAGCCGGGAGACACTTTTATGGGAATGAATCTGGACCACGGCGGACACCTTTCTCACGGTTCGCCGGTAAATATGTCCGGTAAATACTTCAAATGCGTGCCTTACGGCGTTAACGATGAAGGATTCCTCGACTATGACAAAGTGCGTGAAATCGCGCTGGAGTGCAGGCCGAAAATGATTGTTGCCGGCGCTTCGGCTTACGCGAGAACGCTTGATTTCAAGAAATTCAGAGAAATTGCTGACGAAGTCGGCGCCGTACTGATGGTGGATATCGCACATATCGCGGGACTTGTGGCCGCAGGACTTCATCCGAGCCCGATTCCCCATGCGCATGTGACGACGACAACGACGCATAAAACGCTGCGCGGACCCCGCGGAGGCATGATTATGTCCTCGCAGGAAGTAGCGGATAAATATAACTTTAACAAAGCGATTTTCCCGGGTACACAGGGCGGCCCGCTGATGCACGTTATCGCGGCGAAGGCGGTATGCTTTAAGGAAGCGCTTTCTCCGGCATTCAAAGAGTATCAGCAGGGCGTTATCGACAACGCGCAGGCGCTTTGCAAAGGACTGCTTTCAAGAGACGTGAAAATCGTATCGGGCGGTACGGACAACCATTTGATGCTGGTGGATTTGACAAATTATGATTTGACCGGAAAAGCGGTGGAGAAGCTTTTGGATGAGGCGAATATCACCGCGAATAAAAATACGATACCGAACGACCCCAAATCTCCTTTCGTAACGAGCGGCGTCCGCCTCGGAACGCCGGCGATTACTTCCAGAGGTCTGAATACGGAAGATATGGATAATGTTGCGGAAGCGATTTCCATTGTCATCAAAGAGGGAGAAGCGGGACTCGAAAAGGCCCGTGCAATCGTAAAAGGCTTAACGGATAAGTATCCGCTCATTTAAGGAAAGAAAGAGAGGGTTTAGAGGAAAATGATTCAGGTAGCGGTTTTAGGATATGGTACGGTAGGAAGCGGCGTTGTGGAAGTCATTGAAACAAACAAAGCGGATATTAATAAGAAGGCGGGAACGGAACTGAATATCAAGTATATTCTGGATTTGAGAGATTTTCCGGGAGACCCTTACGAAAATAAAGTGGTACACGATTTCAATATCATACTGGAAGACCCGGAAGTCACCGTCATATGTGAGACGATGGGAGGCGTTGAGCCTGCCTATACGTTTTCCAAAAAGGCGATTCTTGCGGGCAAAAGCGTCTGCACCTCCAATAAAGAACTCGTTGCCAATCATGGCTCGGAGCTGATACGGCTTGCCAAAGAGAATCATTGTAATTATCTATTTGAAGCGAGCGTGGGCGGCGGGATTCCGATTATCCGCCCTCTGAACTATTCTCTGACAGCGGAAAAACTGGATGCGATTACGGGTATTTTGAACGGTACGACGAATTATATTCTGACCAAGATGGATGAAGACGGCGCCGATTTCGCTGATGTTTTGAAAGAAGCACAGGAAAAAGGCTATGCGGAAAGAAAGCCGGAAGCGGATGTCGAAGGATACGACGCATGTAGAAAAATAGCGATACTCTCTTCCCTGATGAAGGGAGAGACCGTTAATTATGAGAAAATTTATACGGAAGGAATTACGAAGATTACGGCGGATGATTTTGCATATGCAAAGAAGATGAACCGCTCCATTAAGCTGCTTGCCATGAGCAAGGGAACGGAAGACGGATTTTTTGCGATGGTTGCGCCCTTCATGATTCCGGAAGAACACCCGTTATTTAATGTGAAAGGCGTATTCAATGCGGTATATGTGCATGGAAATATGCTTGGCGATACCATGTATTACGGAAGAGGCGCCGGAAAACTGCCGACGGCAAGCGCGGTTGTTTCCGATATCGTGGATTGCGCGAGACATCCGGGCAAGACCATTATGTGTTTCTGGGATGATTCACAGGTGGAGCTGATGGATATTGCCGATACGAAACGCCGTTTCTTTGTCCGTGTCAGTGCGGATAAAAAGGCTGAAGCGGCGGCGTTATTCACCTCTTTTGAAGAGGTGGATGCCGGCATAGCGGGAGAATTTGCATTTATAACAGGTGTTATGACTGAAAAAGAATTTGATGAGAAAATAGCATCCGTCGGCGGTGCACTGAACAGAATCCGTCTGGAAAATTAAGGCTTTGCCGGATAAAAGAATCAAAGATGAATGTATTTGAGACGAATACATTCGAGACGAATATATTCGTCTATGCAAATGTTGTGCCTGCGGTTCAAATTCGCAGGCTATGGAAAGGCATGATTATTAATATGAAATATATAATCGTTTTGGGCGATGGAATGGCGGATGAACCAATCGAGAACCTTGACGGGAAAACGCCCCTTGAATATGCCGTGACGCCTGCAATGGATTTGCTGAGCAAAAAGGCGGAAATCGGCATGGTACACACAATTCCGGAAGGGATGAAGCCGGGGTCCGATACGGCAAACCTGGCTGTGCTCGGCTATGACCCGAAAAAGTATTATTCCGGCCGTTCGCCGCTGGAGGCGCTCAGCATCGGTGTTCCGATGCAGGATACGGATATTGCGATTCGGTGTAATATCGTGACGATTTCGGAAGAGGACGTACCTTTTGAAGAACAGACGATTATCGACCACAGCGCGGACGAAATCAGTACGGAAGACTGTGCCGTGCTGCTTCATGCGGTCAGAGAAGAGCTGGAAAACGACGGATACAAATTTTATGTCGGTACAAGTTACAGGCACTGTCTGATTTGGAAAAACGGTAAAGTCGTAGAACTGACGCCGCCCCATGATGTGCTGACACAGACCGTCGGGCAGTATCTGCCGAGAGAGGAAGCCTTACGGGAGATGATGAAAAAGAGCTATGAAATTCTCGTCAATCATCCTATGAATATGGAAAGAAAAAAGAAAGGACTGCATCCGGCCAACTGTTGTTGGTTCTGGGGAGCAGGCACGAAGCCGATGCTGTCTTCTTTTGAGGAAAAGACCGGGAAAAAGGGCATGATGGTGTCCGCAGTCGATTTATTAAAAGGGATTGCCGTCGGCGCTGGCATGGGCGTAGCCGAAGTGGAAGGCGCGAACGGCGGTCTTCATACGAATTATGAAGGAAAAACACAGGCGGCGCTCCATGCGCTATTGCAGGATGGATATGATTTTGCCTATATCCACCTCGAAGCCCCGGACGAGATGGGGCATCAGGGCAGCGCACAGCGGAAGATACAGGCGATTGAATATCTAGATGAAAGAGTCGTCGGGCCGTTACGGAAGGCGCTGGATGCGGAAGGCGTTTCATATCGCCTGCTGGTGCTCCCGGACCATCCGACGCCTGTCAGGGTCAGAACCCATACGGCGGACAGTGTGCCCTATCTGCTTTACGATAGTACGATGGAGCTTGATAAAACCTGGAATTATAATGAAAAGGAAGGGGCCGCAAGCGGCAATTATTTTCCGGAAGGACATAAGTTGATAGACCATTTGTTTTCACGCTGACGCGGACAGCGTTCGGCAGCATAAATCGCAGGCTGAGAAAGGAACAGTTATAAAGATGAGAAAAGTAGTAAAATTTGGCGGGAGCTCTCTCGCCAGTGCGGAACAGTTCAAAAAAGTCGGTAACATTATCCATGCGGATGCGGAACGAAAGTTTGTCGTACCGTCTGCCCCCGGCAAACGGGATGCGGATGATACGAAAGTGACGGATATGCTCTATGAATGCTATGACCTGGCGGAAGCGGGGAAAGATTTTAAAGAACAGTTACAGGCGATTAAGGTGCGGTATCAGGAGATAATCGACGGACTTTCTTTAAAATTGTCTCTGGAAAACGAATTTAAGACAATCGAGAAGAATTTTAAAGAAAAGGCTGGCAGCGATTATGCGGCGTCCAGAGGCGAATTTCTGAACGGCATCATCATGGCCGCGTATCTCGGTTTTGAATTTGTGGATGCGGCGGAAGTCATCCGTTTCAACGAGCATGGCGAATTTGATGCGGAGACGACGAACAAACTGATGGGAGAACGCCTTTCTCACTTAAAGGCCGCGGTTATTCCGGGCTTCTATGGCGCAAGAGAAGACGGAACGGTCAAAACTTTTTCCCGCGGCGGTTCCGATATTACCGGTTCTATCGTAGCAAGAGCAGTTAAGGCGGATGTATATGAAAACTGGACGGATGTATCAGGATTTCTTGTTGCCGACCCGAGAATCATTTATAAACCGGAGCCGATTTCGACGATTACATACAAAGAACTGCGTGAGTTGGCCTATATGGGAGCGAGCGTTCTTCACGAAGACGCTATTTTCCCGGTCAGAAGAGAAGGGATTCCGATTAATATCAGAAATACCAACGCGCCGGAGGACGAGGGAACCTGGATTGTGGAAAGCACCTGCCAGAAGCCCAAATATGTTATCACCGGAATTGCCGGAAAGAAAGGTTTTTGTGCGGTCAACATCGAAAAGGACTCCATGAATTCGGAAGTTGGTTTTGGCAGAAAAGTCTTACAGGTCTTTGAGGACAGCGGCATTTCATTTGAGCATGTTCCGTCGGGAATCGATACGATGACGGTTTTTGTGCATCAGGATGAGTTTATGCACAAAGAACAGAAAGTAGTGTCGGGTATTCACAGACTTGCCGATCCGGATACCATTGAAATTGAAGCGGACCTGGCGTTGATTGCGGTTGTCGGCCGCGGCATGAAGTCTACGAGAGGAACGGCCGGCCGTATTTTTTCCGCGCTGGCGCATTCCAATGTCAATGTCAAAATGATAGACCAGGGCTCCAGCGAGCTGAATATCATTATCGGCGTCGCGAATGCCGATTTTGAAACCGCGATTAAGGCAATTTATGATATCTTCGTATTATATCAGCTATAATATTTACATTTTTTGTGAAATGTGCTATATTATTATAGGCATCTATCCGAATACGGGGACATAATGTACAACATTTGACGAATAAAATCTAAAAACCAGTGCTGAATATCTGCATTTTGTGCTCATGTTTAAAGGAAGCCGGAACGAGCCGGAACGGGGAATATCCGGACCGAGAAAAATCATCTTGCGAATATTGTGTCGGCGCTTCCGGCGTCTTGTCACATAATTCGCAGGCTGAGAGAAAGGCATGGTTATCAATATGGTTAAGACGACAAATGATTCATTGGTGTTTACAAATGACAATTGCATCGGCTGTAATAAGTGTATCTCCGTATGTCCTGTTCTGACGGCTAATTACGCGGTGAATGAACATGAGAAGAACAAAATTATTGTGGATGGAAAACAGTGCATCAGTTGCGGAGCATGTTTTGATGCCTGTGAACATCAGGCAAGAGATTACCGTGACGACACGGAGCGTTTTTTTGAAGACCTGAAAAAAGGAGAAAAGATATCTCTGCTCCTTGCGCCTGCCTTTCGTGCAAATTATCCGAAAGAATATGCCACGGTGCTTGGAGGGCTGAAAGAACTGGGTGTGAACCGCATTATCAGTATCAGTTTTGGTGCGGATATCACAACATGGGCTTATATCAAATATATTACAGAACATCACTTCAATGGCGGCATTTCGCAGCCATGTCCGGCAATCGTAAGTTATATAGAGAAATATATACCGGAACTGATTCCCAACCTCGTACCCGTGCATTCGCCCCTGATGTGCGGCGCAATTTATGTCAGAAAATACATGAAAGTGCCGGACAAACTGGCGTTTATCAGTCCGTGCATTGCGAAGAAGAATGAAATAGAAGATTCCAACTGCGGCGGCTATGTATCGTATAATGTCACCTTTGACCATCTGATGAAATATGTCAGAGAACATAAGATTTCCGGAAAGCCTGTGAAAGATGAAATCGAATACGGACTTGGTTCCATTTATCCGATGCCGGGCGGATTGAAAGAAAATGTGTACTGGTTCTGCGGTGAGGACATTTTTGTACGACAGATAGAAGGCGAGAAGCATGCGTATGAATTTTTGGAAGATTACAAAGAAAGAGTTCTGAACGGAAAAGAGCTTCCTTTCATGGTAGACGCACTCAACTGCGCAAAAGGCTGCCTGTATGGCACGGCAGTCGAAGAAGAGAAAGCGAAGTGTGACGATACGCTGTATGAAGTACAGAAAATCAAAGCGGCAAGCAAGCATAACGGAAAAGCAGGCGCGTGGAGTAAAAATCTGACGCCGAAACAAAGGCTGGCCCGCTTTAATAAGCAGTTCAGGAACCTGAACATCGACGATTTTATCAGGCACTATACGGATAAATCGGCGGAAGTGAGAATCAACTATCCGGACACATCGGAATTGAACACTATTTTTGAAACGATGGAGAAAACAAGGGCTGAAAGGCAGACAATCAACTGTTCCGCCTGTGGTTATAAGACCTGTGCGGATATGGCGGCGGCAATCTATAACGGCTGTAATACAAAAGATAACTGTATCCATTACATAAAAGATGCCGTTATGAAAGAAAAACTTGTTGCGGAAGAATTATCCATAGAAATGCAGGAAAAGAACGAAGTAATCGAACTGAGAAATCAACAGATTTCACAGGTAGTCGGGGAAGTTGCAGTCGATTTCGACAGTCTGGATATTTCTATCAGCGAAATGTCTATGGGTAATAACAGCAATGCGGAAGAAAGTACCGGAATTTCCATGTCCATGAGCGAAGTCGTAACGTTCTGCAATGATTTGCGTTCCGCATTGACGCAGATTCAGGACTTGCTGGCGAAGCTGGAAGAAAATAACCTGGAAATCACCAACGTAGCGGAAGAGACAAATCTGCTTGCGTTAAATGCAAGTATTGAAGCGGCAAGGGCGGGCGAATCCGGCAGAGGCTTTGCCATTATCGCGGAAAATATCAAGAAACTGGCGGATTCTTCCAAAGACACGGCGAGCGACAGCGACCGGAATAAGGAAGAAATTCAGAATGCGATTATAAACCTGTTGGGAAATGCGGAGAAATTAATCGATGTCATTGACGGCGTCAATATCCGGGTAACGAATCTGGCGGCTTCCACCGAAGAAATTGCGGCGTCAGCTGATATGATTAGCTCCATTTCTTCCGATTTAAGAGGAAAATTGCGGAACCTTGAGAGTGGTAACTAAACAGAAAGGACAATCAACAAAATGAAATGGCTCCATACCGGGAAGGATGTAACCAATATGGAGCCTTTTTTAATATCCCAGTTTTAATATCCCAGGTCTTCCGCCACCAGATAGACTTTAATTCTTCCGGTGTGGCCGCTCCTTCTCGTAACAACGATTTGATTGCAGAAACATTCCGGTGAAAGACAGTCGTGACAGTGACCGGTTGCGGCACATGGCAGTTTCCGGTTCAGCCGGACAGCGTTGGCAGGGGACGCCATATTTCGGACTCTTGCAACACCGCTTTCCACATCCGTAACAATTTTATTCATACCGACAACGATGATGACATGGGAAGGACCCTGAATCAGACAGGCAACTCGATTTCCGTTGCCGTCGATGTTGATGAGCTCGCCTTCAATCGTTACCGCATTGCTGCTCATCAGATAATAATCCGCAAGCACGGTTTTGGCATACAGAGCTCTCGCTTCTTCTGGATTTCTGGCAGCAGCCCTGTCAATCAGCTCATAGGCGCCGTTATGTACGGCATCCATCAATCCGGTTTCTTTAATCGTTTCGCTGCCGCCCCAACTGATGACGCTGCCCTGCGGGATAGAATCAATGACTGCCTTTACACAGTCGGCGCTGCTTTCGAAAAAATATCCCTCCATATTTCTTTTTTGCAGATTTTCAATTATAGTCTTTGCCATTGCAGAAAATGCTTCTTTTTTTGGTGACATATAGAATCCTCCATTCTTCATGACATTTTGCCGGTTTTCGAACACGTCGAAAGCGGCAGGTTCCATATTCCCATTTTATCAGCTTTCCTGAGAATAATATAACTGTAAAAATAGGCAAAAAATGACAATAGAGTGATTTTTTGTAAAAAATAGAAGAAAATTGAAAAAATTAAAAGAAATTTTAGAAAATGTGTTGACAAATTAAAATCACATGGTATAATAAAACCATAAACAAACAAATTCACATAGATACTATAAAAGAAAGCGAGGTACGGACCACCAAAAACTTAAACTGAATCCATTTTAAAGTACAAATGAATAAGGAACTAAAGACAAGGCAGATAGAGAAGACCGAAAGGTTGAATCTATAAGAATCGTAATCGAGTACAGAAGAGAAAGTAACGAAGGACAGAAGAAAAAAGAAGAAGCCGTTACAGTATATTCATACGAAAGAGAAATGGAAAGAGTACGAAGGAAGAAAAGTGGAGGTACAGGCCATTGGATAGTACAGTTTAGAAGCGGGTGTTAATCGAAAGGATTAATGCCCGCTTCCTCGTTATGTATTTCTGTGGTAAAAAAAGTCATAATTGGACGCAAAAGTAAAAATTATGTGGTAAAATGTAGGGAAATGGGTTATGATATACTATATCTAGTGTATGATACAGTACACTGGTATGGGTTAATGGAAACGGAATGTGCCGGTACACTATATACCGGTGTTTGCAGGCTGAGAGAAAGGCTGGTTATCTGTATGGGAAAATTATTTAATCGAAAAAAACACCTGTTCCAGGAAGACGAACTGGAAGATGATGAGATAGATGAAGAAGATATGGAAGATGACGACGAAGATGAAGAAGACGAAGATGAAGAAGACGAAGATGAAGAAGATGAAGAAGACGAAGATGAAGACGACGAAGATGAAGACGACGATGAAGATGACGAAGATGAAGAAGACGAAGATGAAGAAGATGAAGATGACGAAGATGAAGATGACGAAGATGACGAAGATGAAGACGACGATGACGAAGATGATGATGAAGACGACGAAGATGATGAAGATGACGAAGAGGATGATGAGACCAGAACAGAAAAACGGAGAGCATACAGGCGTAAACGGCGTATTCGGAACCAGATTGTTGCTTATCTGGTCGTAATTCTGTTTCTTGCCGGTCTGGTAGCAGGCGGTGTTGCCGCAGGACGTAAGATTTCCGAGTTTGTGAAAGAGAAAAAGCAGGCAAAAGAGTCGGAAGAAATACAGGCAGAACCGGAACCGGAATTACCGCCGGAAGACATGATTGTCGAGGCACCTCCGGAAGTTGAAGTGCCGACCAAAGAGGAACAGCTCGAAGAAATCGTCACGAACAGTATTTCTACGATGCCGTTGGAAGATAAGGTGGCCGGGCTGTTTGTAATTACGCCGGAGGCATTGACTGGAGTAGGAACCGTAACGAAAGCTGGTGAGAGTACGCAGAAAGCGTTGGAGCAGTATGCGGTCGGCGGATTGATTTACTTTGAAAATAATATTTTGGATAAAGACCAGTTGAGTGAAATGCTGGCGAATACCGTTCCGATGAGTAAATATCCGATATTTCTTGCGGTAGATGAAGAAGGCGGCAGCGTCAGCCGTGTTGCCAACAGCGGCATTGATGTGATACAGGTAGATGATATGGCGACAGTCGGTGCGGGCGGAGATTCATCGGCTGCTTATGAAACGGGTGTTACAATTGGTTCCTATTTGAGTGCGCTTGGCTTTAATCTGAATTTCGCGCCGGTGGCGGATGTTGCAGCGTCAGAAGACGGAGGCGTATTGACGGACAGAACTTTTGGCATGGATGCAAATGTATGTGCCGATATGGCATCCAATCTGGTGAATGGTATGCAGAGTACCGGAGTCAGTGCATGTTTGAAGCATTTTCCCGGACTCGGTTCTGCGGAAGAAGATACCCATGACGGAAAAGTTGAGATATCCAAAACGACAGATGAAATGAGGGCTTCGGATTTTGTGCCGTTTCAGAAAGGGATTGAGGCGGGAGCGGATTTTGTCATGGTAAGTCATGCTACCGTGCCGGCAATCGATACGGAAGAACTGCCGAGTTCTCTGTCAGGCCCGGTTATTACGGATATTCTGCGGGGAGAATTGGGATTTAATGGTATTGTTATAACGGATGCGCTGAATATGAGCGCGATAACCGAATACTATTCGTCCGAAGAAGCGGCTGTCCTTGCAATCGAGGCAGGGGCGGATATGATTCTGATGCCGGATGATTTCGAAGCGGCTTACAACGGTTTGTTGGCAGCCGTTCAGGAAGGAAGGATTTCAGAAGAGCGAATCGATGAATCATTGAAGCGGATTTATCGTGTCAAACGCAGGGATGATGTACAATAGTCAATTGATTTTTTATAATATGGCAAATTGTCCGAAAATTATATATAATTAATATAATTGATTGAATTAAGTAAATTTTAATTTTAGCGTTGACAAAGGTTATGAAGTGTAGTATGATATTACTTGTCTGAGAGAGATATAACAATCTCAATCAAATAAGTAATATGCGCGAGTGGCTCAGTTGGTGGAGCACGACCTTGCCAAGGTCGGGGTCGCGGGTTCGAGTCCCGTCTCGCGCTCTTTCCTATTGTATACCCGGAAGCAGTTCCGGGTATTTTTGTTTATAGTTACAAACGATAAATATCATCAGTTATTTAAACACGCATAATAACTTCCATAAACCTTGTCAAGTTGTTCTTTGGCAAGATGATACAATTTCAAAAGTTCATCCGCATCATCCGCAAGAAGCATTTTGTTTATATTGCCACAAAGTAAAGAATACTCACGATAGGCTTCCATTTTATCCATACAGATTACCCCCTTCCTTCATCTTGAAATCCAGCCCCTGCTTCATGCAGGAAAGCAGCGTGTCATAATTATCCCTGTAAGTCAGGATATAGTTCTTTTCCGTCGTAACCATGTCTGAGTGGCCGAGCAGGTCGCTGATGTATCTTGTCGGCATTCCGGAAGCGTGCAGCATAGTGGCGAAAGTCTTGCGTATCATGTGGGTATTAAAATAGCGTATGTTGCAGTACTGGCAGAGCTTTCGCAGCGTTCTGTCTAGGGAACGAACAAGAATGGTGCTTTTCCCGTCATAAGCCAGGCAGCGTCCCTGATATCCGCAGCGGTCATGGTGGAGGCGGAGCTGTTCTAAAATATAAACCGCTTCCGGAAGCAGCGGAACTTCCCGCACTGAAAAAACAGTTTTAGTCTCTTCCACGACTTGATAGACCATTGCGCCGGCGCGGTCGCCGTTTTCATCCCGGCGGTACGCTTTTGTCTCTGTCTTACAGATACGGACGGCCTTCCGCTTCCAGTCCACATCCTTCCATGTAAGAGAGGCTAATTCTCCAACCCGCAGGCCGAGAAAAAAGTTCAGCGCAAGGCAGAGACAGGCGGAACGTTTTGCCGGATAGATGTCCTGGACAATAACCAGTTCCAGAAGCTTCTCCACATCCGCTTTCGGAACGGCAAAATCCTGATGCAGTTCCGGCACAAGCTTTCCCTCCGGCACATACCGCCTGACCATTTCCCAGTCAAGAAGCCTTGCCCCGCCGAGGTTTAAACACCTCGCGTAGGACATGACATTGTTCGCTATCTGGAAGATTCTTGCAAACTCTTTCGCGGTAATATTTCCCCGGCCCGCAATGATTTCCGTCAGGAAACGTATAAAGGCGTTTTCATCCAGAACGGAAACATGCTGCATCACAAGCGGACTGCCGGCGTAGTAACGATTATAAGTCACCTCAATCCGGTCGCAGCTCTGTGCCCGGATGACGTTCATTTTCATCTTAAACCACAGCTTATAGAGTTCCTCGAAAGTCTTTTCCTCTGTTTCCGGCATTTTTACAGCGCCGCTGCTCACGCCGATGCGCAGCCATTCATCCGGCGTCATGATTTTACCTCCAGATTCAGGTCAAGAAAAACCAGGCCGGAGCCGGTATCTTCGGCCTCCTGTTCTTCCGGCCCGGAAGAGGGCAGGGCCAGCGGCGGCGCGGTCGCGGGGCCCCTTTTCTCCCCGCTCGCACGCCGTCCCTGTCCCGCCGTCTGTCCCGGGGCGTCGAAATGGTTGTACGAGTCATAGACTGCGAACAGTTTTTTTGAGCCGAAGAAGAAAGTGCCTTCCACCCGCTCTTTAATCGGATACCATCGCTTGACAGCCACATACAGGTTATTGCCGGTCAGGAGACCGATGAAGAAACCGATATAACCGAACCGGCTTACCTTCCGGTGAATCTCCTCGTACTCAATGAGGCAGCGCACCTGCCTGTCCAGCATCCGGTCGAACTGGGCGGCAAGAATGATGTCATAGCCGTAGTGACGATGCTGAGAAAAGAAAGACATCCATCCGCTGCGGCTGATGTTCTGCCATTCCCGGCTGTTAAACAAAAGCTGCGCCTCGTCAATAATCAGCAGGATTTCCCCTTCTTTCAGCCGCCGGCCGAGGTGGCTTGAGAGCTTCCGCGAAAACTGTAAAAGCCGTTCCGGGGTCAGGCGGTCGTTCATGACAAAAAGATAAGTGCCTTTCCGCCGGCTGACTGCTTTCGTATTGACATAAAGGTTTCCGATAATGACCCGTTTGTGCATCCGGAGGCGTGTCCGGATTTCCTTTGCGGTATGAAGGCTTTTACCGCTTCCCGGCGTGCCGGAGTACAGTTCTATCATCTTTTTCAGGCTCCTTTCTTTATAAAAGTCTGTTATACAGCGTATCTATGAGAGCAGCTTCACCCACCGGGCGATGACACTCCATGCGTAATAGGCCAGTATTGCGCTAATCCACAGACTTCCTATCTTTACAAAAGTTCCGACCGGCACAAACCAGTTGATATATCCGAGATAGGGCAGGGCAGACAGTTCCCTGATGACCGGCAAAAAGGGCGATACCGGGAAGAGGGAGAGCAGGGCGGACAGAAACTTATCAAGCAGCTCTTTCATGTATTCAATCATAATAAACCTCCGTTTCTTCAACCTTTTACCACTTAATAACCTTCGAGGTTGAAAACATTAAAAAGATAATAAAGCTGACAGTTTCACAGAGCCGAATCACTTCCGCCACGTCATCAAAAATGGACATATCAAATGTAACAGTTTCATGATAGTCAAGGGCGGGGATGACAACAGGGAAGTCAAAGCGGGGAGCTTCCGGCTCCGCATCCAGCACACGCAGCAGCGCAATAAAATCAAAAGGGATGCAGAAAGGAAAGATTGCCTGCAAATCTACTTTGTAGGAAGACATGTCCTCATCCGGTTCCGGTTCTTTCCCGGGTTCTTTGTCAGGGTCTTTATCCGGGTCGGGCTTAGTGCCGGGCGTGGTTCCGGGGAGGGGATGGGCGTCTATGTTTGGCCAGTAAACAGGCGGAAGTTCCGGAGAAGGCAGAACAACCGGAGCTGCCGGGATGCCGGGCAGAAGGGAAAGGTCGGCTCCGGTAAGCAGCTGCTTTAACAGTTCAGAAAGTTCCGCCGGAGACAGGTTATTTCCGATAGCATGTACGCCCAACTGTTGAGCAACAGCCAAAAGCTGATTAAGAGAAAGACCTACATTTGTCAATGGGTCAATCAAAATGCCGGCCCAGTCATCGGAAAGCCAGTCGGCTATCTGGTAAGTCTTTGCATAGTTGAGGGCATCAGTGACGGCCCCGGTGCCCTTGAGGTAGGCTTCGGCTTCGATGCGGCTGGAGAAAACGGGATAGTTGGTGGAGTAGGAGAAATTAGATACGGAAAGGCTGCCTACACGATATCCCTCATATTTTCTGGTTATGATATCACCAGAAAAGGAATTGTATGTTTGAGTACCATACATCTGATAGTGTACAATCTCCCCAGTTGAGCTGACTGTTAAATACCAAAGGCTTACCTCGTCAGGAACGAGATTATATATATAACTGCACACAGGCATATTTGAAGTTCCGGCATTCTCATATATGCTATAATAAATTTTCCCATCTAATGATACAGAATAAAAAGTAACATCAGATATATAGCGAAACGGTTCCCCGGACCACTGTTCTGCAATGTCGTTCTGGTCGCAGTACCCCTCAATCACCGGCGCAAGGACAGCATGTTCCGCTTCCGTCAGTTCTTCGCCGTTAACCCACTTCTGATAGAGGTTGCTGATATTCGACATTAACCATGTAGCACCAAGAGCAGTAAGGTTCCAAAGATTCTGCATAGGATTTTTGGTTGGTTTGTTATCATTGTTGTTGTCATCGTCATTGTTCTCCGGAGGGAGCCCGCCCTGAATGACTTCCCATTCCGTTTCGCGCACAAGTTCAAGGGCTTCCGTGCCGTAGACATATTCCTGTCCGGCTGTATCAGTAAAAGACATAATCCACCCGTCAACTGTTTCCGAACAGGAGTTTATAAGGTTATATCCGAAGCGGGCAATCTCTTCCCTGTTGTCGATAACCTCACCAACGCAGTAAACAGTCACCGCAACAGAGCCGACAAAAAGGCAGATTTCCGCCAGAGAAGCAACTGCGATACCGCCGATTTCAAGACCGGTTGCATCAACTGTTTTGATATCATTTTTCACTATGAATAAATCACCGATTGACACAGACAGTATCATAACGGCAAGAATACATGCCAGAAGTCTTTTTAAGAAATGTTTTTTCAAGATTTCATCCCCTACCTTTACTTTATTTCCCATTTTTTGTACAATTATTTCAAAGGAGCATCATTATGGAACATTTATTCGAAAGCATAATACTATTGGTTTTCTGTATCTGCCTTTACTGGGCGTTCTGCAGAACACCAAAAGTAAAAGTTGTAAAAGCGCCCACTACAAAAGAAATCAGACGTAAACGGAAGAAAGACAGACGAAAAAGGAAAATAAAACGAATCTTTAAGCTGCCATACCGCGGACGAACCGAGATTGTAGAGTACAGTAAAACCAGACCATATATTGAAAGCGCATGGAAAGAACTCGAAAAATAACCTGTTATAACTCTGAAAAAGAAGGCAGAGGCAATTTCATGCCGCTGCCCCTTTTTCCATACTGCTAAAACTTAGTTACCCCTTGATTCTCCTCATCCAGCTGATTCCGAACTTGGTTGCAACAATCGCAGCGGTAACAACAACGATTGCAGGAACAACAACACCAAGAACACTAAAAAGCTGCCCTTGCAAAGTAACAACAGAATCGGTCATTATTGCCGTGACGTCGAACCCGGAGGAGCCGCCTCCCACGCCGGCTTCCAGCAATGATAAAACACCAGCTAATTTCATAGATTTCACCCCCTTTTCATGAGCGACATGATGCTTGTAAAAACATAGTCGGTTATTATTACAATGAAGCCCAGTGTGCCGCCGAGGGCGGTTCCCAGACCTGCAATGTAAGCCATTTGACGCATCGTAATTTCCAAAACTTCTCCCGCCATGTCATACCCTCCTCAAACGGAACCCGTGGAGGAGCAGAACGCCCAGTACCGCGCCGAGAACGAGGGAGATAACGGCGGTTCCGCCATAAAGGACGTCCGTCTGGACAGAGACGCTTTCTTCCAGCAGTTCCAGCTGTTCTGACAACTGTGTGAACTGTTCCGGGGAAAGCGCTTCCGCTGTGTCTGTTTCCGCTTCACCGGAAAGACCGAATGTTTCCGGGTCAAACTCGTAACCTTCCGGCAGTATCAAGATGCTGCCATTAACATTCAGACTTTCTGTCGGCGTTTCTGTTTCTTCCGTATCTGTTTCGTCTTCCGTCTGGCCATCCCCGGTTTCTGTTTCCGCATCCCCGGTTCCGTCCGTTTCCGTATTGTCCCCGGTTATTTCTGCGTCCGCTGCATCATTGTCTGCTTCGGTATCTTCTCCGCTGTCTTCCGGTTCCGTTTCATCTTCCCCGGAGTGCGTTCCGTCGGTATCTTCCGGTTCCGTCGTCTCATCCCCGGTTATGTCCGGCATAGTTTCTTCTGCCCCGTCGGTATCTTCCAAATCAGGAGAGATGTCCGGGAGTTCCATTTCTTCTGTCGTTTCCATCATTTCCACGCTTTCAGCTCAAAGTCATTAAGTCTAGGCTTTCCATACGCGCCAAGTCCATACACAGGAACGAACTCCTGGCCAACGCACGCCACATCCAGCGTACCGACCTTTTCATCCGGCAGGAAGAAATCCGTTACGCGCATACCGAAGTTTCCCCGTCCGTTATCCGCCGGCGTACACTGGCTTGCCACGGTCACAACCGTTAAAGGCCTGTCATCCGACTTTCTTTTAAAGTTACGATAACCAAGCACCTGAAATCTTATCTTATCCATTTACCTTTCACCTTTTCCTTTCCTTTTCTGTGCTGTTTACTGCTGTTATATGTCAAACGCCGGCAACGGCGTATAACACCATGTCTTTTCGTCTGTATCACGCCGCCAGCGCAGCGCTTGCTTTTTTCCTTTTCCTCCGCTATAATAAAAACAACCTGTCCCCGTTCTGCGCCGGATGCCTTAGTAGGGGTATTATCGCATCCGGCCGGGGTGAATGGAAAATTTAATAAGTTGCTAAGGTGTGCACACCGTAGCGTATTTATATAATACACTAAGTGTACACACCTTGTCAACATTAAGTTGAGGGGGAACTTATATGTCAACAGATAAACCAAGACTAGTCATATATACAGACGAAGAAACTATAAAAAAATTAGATATAATAGCAAAAGAACAAAATCGTTCAAGAGGAAATATGAGCGAAACTATCTTAAAACAATATATTATAAACTATGAAAAAGAACATGGTCGTATTGGAAATCAGGGGGTATCAATTTCCAAGATTGGTTAGACGAGCATCTATGATTTTCTTTTTTGACGCATCTTGCATTCAATATTTGCATATGCTATAATGCCAGTAGGCAAAAGAACCGATTATTGCTTATGTACAAAAAACGAAATCCCAACAGGGGCAACTGTTGGGATTTCTTCTCGTTTTAGGGACGAGCTAACCCAGGCTAGGTGTTGTCATTGTTGTCTTTTCCGTCTAGCCATTTGCAAATATAGTAGGCAACTATACTTGCCAGTACGGAAAGAATAAAAGAACCGACCACAACTTATGCACCCCCTTTCCGTTGCCGGATTGGGTATGACAACACAAGCAGTATAGCATATTTTGTCAAAACTGGCAAAATAAATAAACCCGGGACTTCGGCATCCCGAACGGCATTGGCCTGCTGCGTTCTGCCGTCAGCCCGCCGCCCCGATGGGTTCCCGCTGCCCGGCAGTCTGCCGCGGGCGGCAGATCACTTACGTTTTTTAAAAGCACGGACAAGGAGGAGCGCGCAGGCGTACAGTTCCCGGCTTTCCGGACAGCGTTTTCAGGCCGGCAGTTTTATCCGGCCTGTTTTTATACTGGCAGCGCATCATAATCCCGCAGCCATTCCGGATTCTTTCCGGAAACAAGATGCCGGAGGCTGCTGCTCATGCGGGAGACGGCATCATCAAAATGCTGCGTAATAATGTCCAGGCTCCCGCCATCGGCAATGATGACGCCGGCAAGGGTGGGAAGACACTGTCTGACAAGCCAGCGTTTTTTATCTTCGATGGTTTTCTGTGCTTCCCGGACAAACAGGCGGAGCTTTCCGACTGCGCCGACAAACGCTTCCCAGAGCGGATGGGAAGAGCAGCGGGAGCGGTTGGAGTCATCCGGGACAATCAGCCGGACATAGTTGTCCAGGATGCCCATGACAATTTCCCCTATCTGTTTCCTGTTTATCAGAAAGTCAACGGCCATATCCGCCCGTTTATTTTTCAGTTCCAGCTCCCACCGTACCCATGCGTCCGAAGCATCCTCCGCAGGCACATCGTCCGATAGCCGGAGGGCTTTCTGTTTTTGTTCCAGCTGCTTGTCATAAACACGCAGCATGATGTCGCTCTGGCGGGAACCGAAGTAAAGCGTATGGCCAGTCTTTTCATTTACAAAAGTAGATTCATAAACATCCCGCCAGGTACGGAACTTGCTTACTACGTCCTGCCTGTCGAGGAAATCCCGCACATCTTCCACGGTAAAAAAGTGCGCGCCAAAGTCATCGATGGCCAGGTCAAACCTCGTAAACCAACCGATGCTTCGTACCTGCTGCAGAAATTCTATCATAACAGTATTATCAAAATCACTCAGGGAAAGAACATCCTTTGCAAAGGGAATATCGAGTGTTATTGAATTTTTAAAATGTTCTAACAGGTCAGAAATAGCAGAGCTGCTAATTACGACATGAACACCCATGTCTTCATTGCCGTCGGTAAGGATTGTTACCGGGAAACCATCAAGCCGGTACATCTTTTTGTAACCGTTTGCGCCCCGTGGGAGAAGCTGGAAATCACTTTCCCGGTAGCCGAGAAACTCCGCCATTTCTTTCATGTTTGGGATGATAGTAGAAGTGAAAGCAATCCAGTCGATGGAAGCGGAGAGGGAATTGTCCAAATATTCAGAATTTCCGTACATTTTGAAAACTGTATTTAGTACCCCCGTATTACTATACCGGGGGTACTTTTCCTTTCCGGATTGACACGAGATGTCAGAAAATGTATAATATCATCAGGAATAGTCTGACAATATCAGTTTTCTGCGGGGAAAGTTTTCGAGTCCCGTCTCGCGCTCTTTGAAAAAGTGCGGAAACGTTGATAAATACAGCGTTTCCGCTAATTTTGTGTGTCTACAAATCGGTAGACAGTTGTAGACAGTACCTTAGTACTATTACAATGCCTTTGATATGAGGTCATAGGTTTCTTTTTCCGTCAATGGATTGTAGATATATTCCAGGGTTGTGGAAAGGTTGCTGTGCCCTAACATTCCCCTGATGCAATCCAGAGGTACGCCGTTCGCGTTCAGATTGCTTGCATAGGTCTTGCGCATTTTGTGGGTGCTCTTTGTGCGTACTCCCTGTCTCTCCGCAAACTTTTCCAATACATAAGCTATCTGTCTGGATGTAATGCGTTCCCCATCCCTCATAA
>ERZ777305.283-NODE-283-length-85732-cov-9.388529_pt1 | contig 85732 bp, 63 predicted proteins | sample MGYA00374965_ERZ777305 | MGnify/ENA primary metagenome ERZ777305 (study PRJEB29328, sample SAMD00013331) | mouse gut metagenome | study: EMG produced TPA metagenomics assembly of the Metagenome analysis of fecal microbiota from mouse which was promoted...
TTTTATGTTTTACAACAGGTTACAAAAGAGGCTGCGCCTATTTTGACACAGCCTCGTGTTTTTTTGCCATTTCCCACGAAAACGGGTCTGTGCCTTGTGTCGGCACAGACCCGTTGTTATTTCCTCGGCAGCGCTTATATTATACACATTCCAAAGCAATTGCGCTGCCGCCTTCCTTAGAGGGCGTTCGCGATAGCGATAGAGGCTATACCGGCGGCTATGAGTATTATTTCCATGATGAGAGTAGTGATTTTAGTTGCACGGGAGGCGCCGCGCGTATTGAAGAGAACAGAGCAGGCTGCCCATACAAGGGCTCCGCATGCCACGGCACCGGCCAGCAGCCATATCAGAACCGACACAGTGTACATCAAGCCATTGTCAAGCGGAGGAAGATCGAGAATGTCGACCGGTATGTTCCAGCCATAAGAGCAGAGCAAGCAGATGGCCACCGCTATAAAGCCCACAAGCAGTCCGAAGCCTGCCACGGCGCCGATAAGGCCCAAGAAGGCCATTATGACCTTACCGACGATTCCGAAAAAAGTGGTGAAGAAATTTTCATTGATATCAGATTCGGCAAGATCTGCCACAGCCGGGCTGTTGGCTATCACGGTCTGTCCCACGGTGCCGGGAGTCACCGGCTCACCCTTCAGTTCAAGCACTCGGCGCGGAGTGGTTGCCGGCGGTATAATCATCCACAGTATGAGGTAGAGCACAGTTAGCGGCCAGAAATATGTAAGGCAGGTCAATGCGGCATACAGCAGCCGCATTATATTGGCGTTCCAGCCCAGATAGGTGGCAAGACCGCCGAAAACACCGCCGAAAACCTTGTTTTTCATATTGCGGTACAAGCGTTTGCGACTCGGTATGTTAAAGCTTACAAAAGGCTTTTCGGAGTCCTCGGCCAATTCGTCTTCAGCGGTGCCTGCCGCCTGTGCGGGCTGCGCGGACACGCCGCTGTCTTCCGAAATCTGCTCGGGACGACCCATGGTTTCGATCACTCCTGTAACATCGCCAAGCACTATCACCGAAGAACCTGCCTCGATGCGCTCGTCGAAGTGTTCGCGTATGCGGCTTTCTATATCGGCTACTATCTCCTCCCCTTCAGGCCCCCGGAAAGTGGCTTTGAGCTGCAGCAGATAGTCTTGCAGCATAAGGTAGGCATCTTCGTCGATATAAAATATCTGTCCGTTTATATTTGCAGGATATGTACGTTTCATTCTTGGGTAGGTATTACTTCGTTGATTTCAATAGGTGGCGGTAGAACCTCGATAGCAGACTCCGAGGAAGATTGCGAGGAGGAGGAGAATGAGTCGGGGGCGAGAATATGGTTGACGGTATGGGATATTTCGTCCCAAGAGGATTTGAGCTGTTCGAGGAACTGGAAGCCGAGCGGGGTCAGAGAATAGTACTTCCGCGGCGGACCCGACGGTGATTCCTCCCAGCGGTAGGCAAGAAGCCCGTCGTTCTTCAGACGGGTGAGAAGCGGATAAAGCGTGCCTTCCATCACTATCAGATGGGCGTCCTTCATGCTTGCGATTATTTGCGAGGCATAGGCGTCGCCATTGCGAAGCAGAAGCAGCACACAGAACTCCAGCATCCCCTTGCGCATTTGCGATTTCAGATTGTCGATGTTCATGCTGTTGGTGAAATTTGTCTTTATAGATTGTAGGATTAGAGGGAATGTCTGTTTCGACGTTGCAAAGGTAGAATCTTTTACAGTACTATGCAATACATAGTACCTTAAACTCGCAAATATTAACATTCATTAACTCGAATAGCGTGCAAATCGCGGATTTTTCGTATATTAGCACCATGAAGCAGCATATCGCCGACATAACAAGCAGCCGACATCTGCCCGAAAGCAGCGACCATGCGCTGCAGGCATTCGAGTGCTCGCTTCTTGCTGCCGATGCCTACCACCCCGGCGAGATATCCCCTCTACCGCAGTGGGAGCTTCTGGCCGAAGGCGACGTCGGAGGCAAAGTTCTGTTTTTCGACAAAGCTAGCAACCTCAAGTCGGCGCTATACCGCCGTATCGGCCGGGACGGCACGCAGCTGTACGTCTACTCCCTAGCCGGGACGGAACTGCTGAGCGTTTCCGACTGGATGACGAGTGCCCGCCAAATAATGGCAGGCGGAGGCCCGCAGTACGACCTCGCCGTGAGAAATGCCGAAACAATCATGCTCCATTGCAGCACACTGCCCTGCTCAAGGCTCATATTCACCGGCCACTCGATGGGAGGCGGGCTTGCCGCAGCCTGCGCCATGCGCACCGGCTGCGACGCATACACCTTCAATGCCACAGGATTGAGCCGCGCCACCGTCCGAAAGCTCGCGCTGAACAAGCCTTCGCGCATACACGCCCACATAGTGAAAGGCGAGATTGTCGACTTCTTCCAGCGCATGGCCGGTCTGCGCGCCAACGGCGACAGAATAATGCTGCGACGACGCGACGCGATATGGCCGCCTCCGGCGGGTTCGGCTACAGAAAAGATAGCCGAATGGGAACGCTCCGAATGCTTCAGCCTCGCCGACAGGCTCACGCCGCAGTTTGCAGCTGGCTTGATAACTCCCAAACGCAAAAAGCACATAGGCGACTTTTTCAACGACAATCTGTGGTGGCTTGCACACGGTATCAAGCTGCACCTTATGAGCACCACCGTGGGAATACTCGAAACCTCGTGCAAAGATGTCTGATAATTTTGTATCTTTGGCTTCGTCATAACTTAGAGTATGTTTACTTTTATATATGCCATATGCACACCGACGAAAAACCATATATATATGAAATGCCCATCAAAGTGCGCGACTACGAGGTCGATGCCGAGGGCATAGTGAACAATGCCAACTATCTCCACTATCTCGAACACACCCGCCACGAGTTCTGCGAGGAAGCCGGACTGTCGTTCGCCGCAATGCGCGCCCGAGGGCTTACGCCCGTAGTTTCGCGGATCGACATCAAGTACCTCCGTCCGCTCGGGCTTGGAGAAAGCATGGTGAGCAAACTCAGGTTAAGCCGGCGCGGCCCTGTGTTTGTGTTCGGCCAGGATATTTTCACACCCGATGGCGAGCCTGTGGTGCGCGCGCTTGTCGACATAGCCTGCTATGCAGGCGGACGCCTGTCGCGCGGCAACGAACTCGCCGAAGCATTCGCCCGATACCTCGACTGATATGGAACGACCGCACGAGGAGCTTGCAAGGCTTATTGCCTTTTCCGGCTACCGCAACATAAACGCGGGAACGGCCATCCGCCTGGCCTCGCTCGGCGTGACGCCGGAGGCATTCTTCTCGCTCGAACCACGCGCGCTCGCCGCCATGACGGGCCTTAAGCCCGACTATTTTTCCGACAGCCGACGAAAGGAAGCACTCGATGCAGGCCGCCGCGAGGCCGACTTTGTAGGCCGCAACAACGTCCGGGCCATATACCATACCGACAGCGGATATCCCCGGCGTCTTGCCGAATGCAGCGACGCCCCGGCCATGCTCTTTACCGCAGGCAACAGCACCACCGACTACGCCCATACCGTGGCCATAGTCGGTACCCGCCACGCCACATCATACGGTGCCGAGTTTACCCGGCGCCTCGTCGAAGATCTTGCTGACGCTCTCGACAGCATAGTGGTAATCAGCGGACTGGCTTACGGCATAGACATCGCCGCCCACAAAGCCGCCATATCGGCAGGCATACCCACCGGCGCCGTGCTCGCCCACGGCCTCAACACCATATACCCCGCCGACCACCGCGACCACGCGCGCCGCATCGTAGCCGACGGCGGATTCATAGCCACCGAGTACCGTAGCATCGACAGCATACACAGGGGCAACTTCCTCGCCCGCAACCGCATAGTGGCCGGAATGGCCGATGTGACAGTGGTAGTCGAAAGCGACCTTCGCGGCGGCGCCATGGCCACAGCCCGCATAGCCTCGGCATACAACCGCGAGGTAATGGCCGCACCCGGCCGGGCGTTCGACCCTTACAGCCGCGGCTGCAACGCCCTTATAGCCTCGCACACGGCATCGCTCATACGCGACGCCGCCGACCTCATAGAAACCGCTGGCTGGACTCCGAAACCACGGGAGGGCGAGCAGCAGAGCCTCGACTTCGAGCTTGGCGAAGAGCAGCGCGGAATAATCGACTTCATCAATGCCAATCCCGGCGCCACTGTCAACGACATCTGCACGGGCATAGGCATACCATACTCGCGGCTGAGCGGCATACTCTTCGAAATGGAGATGGACGACATTCTAATATCCCTCCCCGGCGGACGATACGGCGTGACAGCCAAAACCCGCTGAGGGGGTAACAACGTTTATATATTAACTGACATACAAACTATCGATATGAAAAAAATCATTCCCGAATCCGAACTCATAATCAACCCCGACGGCTCGGTATTCCACCTGCACCTCCTCCCCGAACAGCTCACCGACCGCATCATACTCGTCGGCGACCCCGCCCGCGTCGACATGGTGGCATCGTTCTTCGACTCGAAGACCTTCGAGGTAAGCTCTCGCGAGTTCCACACAATCGGCGGCACATACAAAGGCAAGCCTATAATGTGCCTCAGCCACGGCATCGGCCCGGACAATATCGACATCGTGATAAACGAGCTTGACGCTTTGGCAAACATCGATTTCGCCACCCGCGAAGTGCGCGACCAGAAGCGAGTTCTCACCATGGTGCGCATCGGCACCTCCGGCGGCCTGCAGCCCGAGCTGTCGCTTGGCACACCCGTAATAGCCGAAAAATCAATAGGATTCGACGGCGTGCTCAACTACTATGCGGGCCGCAACGACGTGGCCGACCTCGAATTTGAAAAGGCACTGTGCGAGCATACCGGCTGGAACCCGCTCTGGGCCAAGCCATACGTGGTAGATGCCGACGCAGAGCTGGTAGAGCAGATCGGACGCGACGACATGGTGCGGGGCAACACCATCTCGGCTGTCGGATTTTACGGCCCGCAGGGCCGCGAGTTGCGCCTGCCGCTGTCGAATCCCAACCTCAACCGCCGAATCGAGGAATTCGAGCACCACGGGCGCCGTATCACCAACTACGAGATGGAAAGCGCCCCGCTTGCCGGACTCGGACGCCTGATGGGACACCGCTGCATGACGGTATGCTCCATCATCGCCAACCGCTTCAAAACCGAGGCCAATCCCAACTACAAGCAGGGCATTCGCGACCTCATAGCCACCGTCCTCGAACGCATCTGATTTTTCAGGGACACGAAATAATCGGGATAAGTGCGACACAATCCACTTATCCCGATTCATTTATGTCAAATTAGACTTTTTAAACGTCACCCGCACCCAAACTCGCCGAGATTTTCGTATTTTTGTCGAATGAATCCTATACGACTAATCCGACACTTCATACTCGCGCTCGCTATGGTAGCGGGCGCTATGCCTTTATGGTCGCAGGTAAACACCGAGCAGGTGTTGCGCATAGGCCAGAACGCTCTCTATTTTGAAGACTATATGCTGTCTATACAGTACTTCAACCAAGCCATACAGGCCAAGCCCTATCTCGCCCAGCCATACTTCCTCCGCGCCATTGCCAAGCTCAACCTCGAGGACTACAACGGCGCCGAAGCAGATGCCGCAAAGGCGCTGGAGCTTAACCCATTCCTTACAGACGCATGGGAAGTTCGAGGAGTGGCGCGCCAGAATCTCGGCAAAAACCGCGCGGCAATCGACGACTACACCGAGGCTCTCAAGCTGCTGCCCCGCAACCGACAGCTGCTCTTCAACCGCGCGCTCGCGCTGATCGACATCAAGGAAAACGATGCCGCCCGCGAAGCCTTCGACGAAATAATAGGATACTACCCCGGCTTTGACAACGCCTATCTCGGACGCGCCCGCGTGGAGCTGGAACAAGCCGACACCGTGGCGGCCAAAGCTGACATCGACAAGGCGCTCAGTATAAACAAAAACGCCGCCAACGCATACATAATGCGGGCAGACATAGCCATAAAGTCGCACGCCGATTTTGAAGGCGCGCTCGCCGACATCGACCAAGCCATCAAGCTTATGCCACGCGTGGCCGGCCTGTACATAAACCGCGCCTTCCTCCGCTACAATCTCGATTCGTACAACGGCGCCATGGCCGACTACGACTACGCCCTCTCGCTTGAGCCATACAACGCCGTCGCCCTCTTCAACCGTGGCCTGCTTTTGGCAGAAGTCAACGCCAACGACCTCGCCCTTGAGGATTTCAACCGCGTTCTTGACCTCGACCCCGACGACTACCGCGCGCTATACAACCGCGCGATGATTTATCGGGCCAAAGGCAACACCGAAGGCGCCATCGCCGACATAAGCCGCGTGGCAGACCGCTTTCCCGACTTCCCCGGAGCACTCTACCTGCGTGGCGAGCTATACCGCGAGAGCGGACAACTGGCCAAAGCAGAACGCGATTTCAAGAACGCCAAGGCAAAGGCGCTCGCCCTCAGGCCGGAGCCTGAACCGGCAGAGGAAGGCGGCAGCGCCACTTCCACACCGGGCAGCGACACCGACGACGAAGCCATCCCCGACGAACTGGTGTCGAAACGCTTCGCCTCGCTCCTTACCGTCGACGACAACGCCTCGATACAGGAAGAGTACAACAACTCGGCGATACGCGGCAAGGTGCAGGACCGCAATATCAACATAGAAATCGAGCCTATGATGCAGCTGTCGTTCTACTCCGCCCCAACCGAGCTGCGCCGCAACACCTACTACATACGCGAGGTCGACGACCTCAACGCCACCCGGCAGCTGCGCTTCGTGCTGGTGGTGACAAGCGTCGTGCCGGCTCTCGACGAAGCCGTCATAGCGCGCCACTTCCAAAGCATCGAATACTACAACTCGCACCTTGCCACCCATGCCGCACGCCCTATCGACCACATAGGCCGCGCCCTCGACTTCATAACGGTGCGCGACTACCAGAACGCAGAGAAAGACATAGACCGCGCCATAACGATGGCTCCCGACCTTGCCCTGAACTACCTCATACGCGCCCAGGCCCGCTACAGCCGCTATCAGCTCGAGCGCAACTCGTCATCCTCCCAGAGTTCCGACGCGCTCACCCGCGCATCGCTCGGACGCAAGGCGCTCAACGACATAGCCGACGACCTCGACCGCGCAATCAGCCTCTCGCCCCGCTCCGCCGTGGCATATTACAACAAAGGCAATATCCTCTACGAACTCGAAGAATACGACCTTGCCACAGCCGCCTACAACAAAGCCATCGAGCTTAAGCCCGACTTCGGCGAGGCGTACTACAACCGGGGCTACATAGCCCTGAAGGCAGGACGAAGCAACGAGGGCGTGGCCGACCTCAGCAAGGCCGGCGAACTCGGCATAATACCTGCCTACAACCTTATAAAGCGCATCACACGGCCCTGATTTGGCTCGTTAGCCATTTTTTAGTATTTTTGTTAAATCCAACCTTATAACCACCACATAACACCATAAAACCATGGCACAGTTCACCACCGCCGACCTTGAGCAACTTGCAGCACGAGGCATAAGCCCCGAAACTGTCGAAGCACAGCTCGAACGCTTCCGCACAGGATTCCCCTATCTCCGAATCGACTCACCCTCGGCTATGGGCTGCGGCATAACCCCGGTCGACGAAGCCACCGCCGACGCCTGCGTGGCACGCTGGGAACGCTTCCTCGCCGACGGCGGCGACGTGCTCAAATTCGTGCCGGCTTCGGGAGCGGCGTCGCGTATGTTCAAGGCCCTGTTCGCGTTTGTGAACGGCGATGAAGAAATTCCCGCCGACGGAAGCCCTGTGGCACAGCTCGTAGAGAATATCCGCGATTTCGCATTCTACGGAGAACTGGCAGCCACTACAGCGCGCCTGTACGACGCCACTCCCGACCAACTCGTGGCCGACCGCCGCTTCAAAGACCTCGTGGGCGCTATCGTGCTGCCTCAGGGTATGAACTACGGCGGTCTTCCCAAAGCCCTGCTGACATTCCACAGCTATGCCGACGGCTCCACCCGCACAGCCCTTGAAGAACAGCTTGCCGAAGGCGCCCAGACAGCGGCATCTTCCGGCGGTATGGTGCGCCTCCACTTCACCGTGTCGGCCGACCACCGCAAGCTGTTCGAGGCCAAACTGGCCGAAGCAGTGCCCGCAATGGAGAAACGCTTCGGTGTCAAGTACGAGATTTCGCTTTCGGAGCAGAAGCCGTCGACCGACACCATCGCTGTCACTCCCGACAACGAGCTGTTCCGCGACAGCAACGGCCGGCTCGTATTCCGTCCCGGCGGTCACGGCGCACTTATCGAGAACCTTAACGACATCGATTCCGCCGTTGTATTCATAAAGAATATCGACAACGTGGTAGGCGACGAGCACCGCGCCGACACGCTCCGCTACAAAAAGCTGATAGGCGGCCTGCTGATGCTCGTGCGCGACCGTATGGCCGACCTCGCCGGACGTCTTACCGACCTCGCCGACACCTCTGCAGCCGACGATGCCGCCGACTTTGCCGAAAAGATACTCTGCACGCGCTCGCCGCTGATCGGTGCCGACATCGCCGACGCCGAGCGCCGCGCAGCCCTGCTCGCCATATTCGACCGCCCGCTCCGCGTGTGCGGTATGGTACGCAACGAGGGCGAGCCCGGCGGAGGCCCGTACAACGCCTACGCCTCCGACGGCAGCTCGATAGCCCCGCAGATTCTCGAATCGACACAAATCGACCTTTCCAAGCCCGAAAACGCCGAAATGATGAAAAAGGCCACGCACTTCAACCCCGTGGACCTCGTATGCTACCTGCGCCGCGCAGACGGCTCGGCATACCACCTGCCCGACTACGTGGACGCCGATACCGGCTTCATATCGTCGAAATCATTCGACGGCCGCGACCTGCGCGCCCTCGAGCTTCCAGGCCTGTGGAACGGCGCGATGAGCCGCTGGAACACCGTGTTTGTCGAGGTGCCTGCTTCCACATTCAACCCTGTCAAAACTGTCAACGACCTTTTGCGACCAGCACACCAATGAAAAAAGGCAAAATCATAGTTGTCGCAGCCCCTTCGGGCTGCGGCAAATCGACCATCATCAACGCCATACTCGGCGACAACGAACTTAACCTCGGATTCGCGGTGTCGGCCACCACGCGCCCCCCGCGCGAAGGCGAGGCTCACGGAGTAAACTACTACTTTATGAGCGAGGAAGACTTCCGCGACGCCATCTCCGAAGGCGAGTTCCTCGAATACGAGGAAGTATACCCCGGACGTTTCTACGGCACTCTCCGCAGCGAGGTAGACCGCATCACCTCCGAAGGCCACAACATTATCCTCGACCTTGACGTAAACGGAGCACTCCACGTCAAAGACGTCTACGGCTCCGAGGCCATGACAGTGTTCATAGAGCCTCCGAGCCTCGAAGAATTGCGCCGCCGCCTCGAGTTCCGAGGCACCGAATCGCCCGAGGTAATCGACGTGCGCATAGACCGCGCGGCCTACGAGCTGTCGCGTGCGCCCGAATTCGACCGCACAATCGTCAACGACCGCCTCGACACCGCCATAGAGCAGACCCGCAACCTAATCGACGGCTTCATATCACTGTAGACTCATGGAGGAAAAACGCGAAACTATAGGCTTGCTCGGCGGCTCGTTCAACCCCGTGCACATAGGGCATATGATGCTCGCGTCCTACCTCAGCCAGTGGGGCTACGTCGACTGCGTGTGGCTCAACCTTTCACCCCGCAACCCTCTTAAAGACCCCGGCGAGCTGCTGCCCGACATGAAGCGGCTCGCAATGCTCTCGATTGCGGCAAAGGGGGCCACGGCCATCGATACCTGCGACATCGAGCTTACTATGCCGAGGCCGTCGTACACCATCGACACCCTCGACCTGCTGCGCGAGCGCTATCCCGACTATCGGTTCAAACTCATCATAGGCAGCGACAACTGGCAGGTGTTCGACCAGTGGCGCGAACCCCGACGCATACTCGAGGAATACGGTGTGATAGTCTACCCGCGCCCCGGCTACCCCGTGGAATCCCGCCATGTCGACGGACTCGAGGTAGTGGAAGCTCCGATGGTGAACCTGTCGAGCACATTCATACGCTCGGCCATAGAGCGGGGACGCAATATGAGCTATTTCCTGCCCGCCGGTGTTTATAAGTACATTACCGACAACCGACTCTACCAAAAGAAAAAATGAACGAAAACAGCATACCGCCCGCCGTTCTGGCTCTTGCCGGGCTTGCCGTGGAATATTGCCGCACAGCCGAAAGCGCCGCCGGAGCCGAATCGCGCGATTTCTGCGCCGCCATGCTGCGCTATCTGCCGCGCATCTACATCACCGCTTTCGACCTCAGGCCATACGACAACGACAGCAGCGGCGCCGACAACGGCGCCATCAGCGACTACCTCGAAGAGCCGCAGTACGACTCCCTGCGCGAAATAGTTGCCGCCACCCTCGGCGAACACGAGATGTATCTCGACGCCTCGATGGAGGATATGCAGTACTCCGACACTCCTGTGGCGGTGTCGCTGGCCGAACAGCTGGCCGACATATATCAGGAGATGTTCAACTTCGCATCTACCGTCCGCGAAGCATCGCCCGAAACGCTTGCCGAGGTGCTTGCCGACTTCAAATGGCGCTTCGACAGCTACCTGAGCGCCACCATATGCAGCGCCCTGCGCGCCACAAACACCATATATCAGAACGAACTTTGAACCACGATACCGCGATGAACCACATTACCGACCTCTGCGCGTTTCTCAACGCGTCGCCCGTGAATTTCTGGGCTGTAGAAACCGTACGCCAGCGCCTTGAAGAGCAAGGCTTCAGCCGCCTCGACATGGGGCAGGCCTGGGATATCGAACCCGGCTCGCGCCACTACGTAGTGCAGAACGGCTCGGCAATATTCGCCTTCGTGGCAGGCACGGGATCTCCCCGCAAGGGCTTCAACATAATAGCCGCCCACAGCGACTCGCCCGGATTCCGCGTCAAGCCGCGCGCCGAGATACCCTGCGAGGGCGGCGCCGTAAAGCTCAACACAGAAGTGTACGGCGGCCCGATACTTTACACATGGTTCGACCGACCGCTGTCGCTGGCCGGACGCGTGGCCCTGCGCGGCAGCAGCCCGCTGCGCCCTGACATACGCCTGATGCGGGTTGACCGCCCCATGCTCACCATACCGCATCTGGCAATACACTTCAACCGTGCCGTGAACGAGGGCAACCCGCTGTCGAAGCAGAAAGACATGCTGCCGGTGATAGCGCTCGACTGCCCCAAGCCCAAAGGACTTGTGCGCATGCTCATATCCGAAAGCCTCGATGTCGATCCCGACGCCATACTCGACTACGACCTGTCGCTGTACGACACAACGCCCGCGGCCACCATCGGCCTTGAAAACGAAATGCTGAGTTCGGGACGCCTCGACGACCTCAGCATGGTGCACGCAGCCCTGACAGCCCTCCTCGACAAAGCCGACGAGCCCTCCGACTACACACGCGTGATGGCCATATTCGACAACGAGGAAACAGGCTCAGGCACGAAGCAGGGTGCAGGCTCGCCCATTCTCGAACACATACTGCGCCGTATAGTCACTGCCGCCGGAGGCACCGACGACGACTATCTGCGCGCCGTAGCCGACTCATTCCTCATATCGGCCGACGACGCCCACGGGCTGCACCCCAACTATGTGGAGAAGCAGGATCCGACCAACCACCCCGTGCTGGGCGGCGGCCCCTGCATAAAGGTCAACGCCAACTGCAAGTATATGACCGATGCCGACTCGGCAGCCGTGTTCCGCAGCCTCTGCGACATTGCCGACGTGCCATGCCAGTACTTCGTGAACCACAGCGATGTTGCCGGAGGCTCCACCCTCGGCAACATACTCACCTCCCAGATACCCCTGCGCGGAGTCGACATGGGTGCCCCCGTCTGGGCCATGCACTCCGTCCGCGAAACAGCCTCAACCTTCGACCACACCGCCACAATAGCAGCCTTCTCAGCCTTCTTCGCCCAATAATCCAAAATTATGGGCGCACTACTGAACACACCTGGCAACTACAGCAACCTGATTTGTTATAAAAAGACTGAAATAATCTACCTTATTACATTCTTTTTTTGTGAACATTTTCTACGCAAGGGCGACCGTACCATCGACCAGATGGTACAAGCCGCCCGCAGCGGAAAACAGAATATCATAGAGGGTTGCGCAGCTTCTGCCACATCGTCCGAAACAGAGATAAAACTTATAAACGTAGCCAAAGCAAGTCTGAAAGAATTACTCGAAGACTATGAGGATTTCATAAAGACACGAGGTTTTTCAAAATGGGAAAAAGGGAGCAAGGAATACGAATATATGCGCAAGCTTGGAGCTGCAAACGCTTCAGCTTCGGTCATAATGGAGATTGTAAAAACAAGACCTCCCGAAACTATTGCCAATATGGCAATAATCCTTCTTAACCAAACAGATTATCTCCTTCACCGCCTTTTGGAAAACCTCGAAAAAAGATTCCTGACAGAAGGCGGTTTCAGAGAAAAAATGACTCGGCTTCGCAAAAAGCACCGAGGCGACACCTTTTAAAGCCTTTAAGGACTTTAAAGACCTTAAAAACCTTAATTAAAAGCGCCACAGGGCCGCTATATCAGCCAAAATTCACTAATTTTGCAGAATGTTTGACACAATAGGACAATTTATAATCAATGCCGCAGAAGTACTATGCGGCTATCCACTCTTTTTCCTGCTCATAGGCGGAGGACTGTACCTATTTCTGTCGTCGGGCGCGGTATCGCTACGCCGCCTCCCTGCCGCAATTGCCGAACTACGTCGAAAACCTGATTCAAAAGCAGCCAACGGCCAGATATCATCCGTTCAGGCACTGGCATCGGTAGTGGCCGCCACCGTAGGACTCGGCAATATCGCCGGTGTGGCCATAGCCCTCGTGATGGGTGGCCCCGGAGCGATATTCTGGATGTGGGTGAGCGCGCTCGTAGGCATGGCCACCAAGTACCACGAAGGCGTCCTCGCCATAATGTACAAAGGAAAAGACGACCAAGGCAACCCTCAGGGCGGCCCTATGCACATCATAGAGCGCGGCCTCGGCCAAAAATGGAAGCCCTTGGCGCGGTTCTTCGCCATAGCCGGCCTGTTCGGCACCATGTGTATCATGAACGCCAACCAGCTCACCGAGGCATTTATGAGTACATTCACCACTCCCGAAGGCATCGCTTCAAACAGCCTCATAAGCACCTTGGGTGGCTTTCTCGGCCTCGAGAACGTGCGCGTGTACCGCCTGCTGTTCGGTTGTGCCATAGCCGCAGTCGTAGCCGTGGTGATTCTCGGAGGCATCAAGCGCATAGCCCGCGTGGCAACCGTGCTCGTGCCGTTCATGGTGGGAGTATACTTCATAATGGTGCTATACATCATAATCACCAACATATCGGGAGTGCCAGCCGTGTTCAAGAGCATATTCACCGAGGCATTCAACCTCAGAGCCGGCATAGGCGCCCTCGCAGGCATAGCCATCATAGGCGCGCGCCGAGCCGCGCTCGTCAATGACGCCGGCATAGGCACCGCATCGATAATGCACGGAGCCTCCCGCAACGAATCGCCCGTGCGCGAGGGTCTTATCGCCATGCTCGGACCGAGCATCGACTCCGGCCTTGTGTGCACGCTCACAGCCGTTGCCATACTTCTGTGCGGCAATATCGATGTGGAAGGCGTCAAGGGACTCGAAGTGGCAATGCAGGCATTCCGCTCGGCCATACCCGCAGGCGACATCATACTGATGTGCGTGGTCATCTGCTTCGCCATGTCGTCGATGTTCTCCTACTCCTTCTACGGCACCACCTGCGCCAACTACCTCTTCGGCACACGCCGTGGCCGCTACTACACATGGTTCTTTCTGGCCTCGCTGATAATCTTCGCCGTAGTGCCTATCGAAGCCGCCGTAGGCGCCTGCGACCTCTTCTACGCCCTCATGGCCATACCCACCATGACGGCGATACTGCTTCTAAGCCCCAAAGTACGCCGCGCCACCTCCGACTTCTTCAAGCACAAAACCACCTAACCACCTAACCACCTGATAAAAAAATGCTTCCCTCATTTATCACATGGGACGTCAGCCCCACAATCATCGACAGCTTCATAACAGTACGCTGGTACGGGCTGATGTTTGCCATCGGCTTTTGGATAGGCTTCAATCTCGTGTCCAAAATATTCAAGCACGAAGGCGTGCCCGAGCGATGGGTGGGCATACTCCTCATCTATGTCGGCGTGGCCACAATAGTAGGCTCGCGCCTCGGCCACGTGTTCTTCTACCAGTGGGACTACTACTCCGCGCACCCGTGGAAGATACTCGCCACATGGGAGGGCGGACTCGCCAGCCACGGCGGCGCCATAGGCATAATCGTTGCCGTGATACTGTTCTCAATATTCACCACCAAGCGCAACCCCTTGTGGACATTCGACCGCCTCACGATAGTGATAGCCCTCGTAGGCTGCCTCATACGCATCGGCAACCTTATGAACTCCGAGATATTCGGCTATCCCACCGACCTGCCGTGGGGATTCAAGTTCGTGCGCTCGGCTGAGTGGAACCAGCTCTACTACGGCCTCGCCTGCCACCCCACGCAGCTCTACGAAGCGATGTGCTACCTCGCATTGTTCGGCATAATGATGTGGATGTACTGGAAGAAAAACTGCGGCGAACGCCCAGGCCTGCTCTTCGGCGTGTTCCTCACAGGCACTTTCGGCTCGCGCTTCCTCATAGAGTTTATCAAGAACGACCAAGTGGCCTTCGAGGCAACAATGACATACAATATGGGGCAGCTCCTGAGCATACCTTTCGTGCTGCTCGGCGCGGCGCTGATAGTTACAGCCCTGCTCCGCAAACGTCAGGAAATCACCTACCCCGACCGGTGGGCCGACGAGAAAATGACAAAAACAAACAAACGATGAAGAAACTGCTCCTCTCCCTCTTTGCCGTCTTCGTAGCCGTAGCCGCGACCGCGCAGACCTCTACAGCAGTGCCGGCCGACGAGGAAGACCCCTATCTGCTGCTCTGCGGACAGGCCGACCGCGCCGTGGCCGACGGCGACTACGAAGGCGCCACCCACCGCCTGCTCGAAGCAATGGCAATGCGCCCCGACGAGCCGCAGAACGTGCTGCTGCTATCCAACATAGGCATGCTCTACTCCTATATGGACCGCGACTCGCTCGCACTCTCCACCCTCGACGAAGCACTGCGCCGCGCACCCGGCCTGCGCACAGCCATGAGCGCCCGCGCCCGCGTGCTGCTCAAGCTCAGGCGCGACAAGGAAGCGTACTCCGCCTTCGAGGCCGTGATAGAGGCCGACTCGCTCAATGCCGACGCACGCTACTACCACGGCACGATGGCTCTCTACGCAGGCAAGCGCGAGATTGCCGAAGCCGATTTCGACGTGCTCAAAGCCTCCGATCCCACAGGCTACCCCACGGCTCGCGCCCTCGGAATGCTCTACTCCCTCACCGGCCGCGAACGCGAAGCCATACCCTACCTGCGCCGCATCGTGGCCGTGGAGCCTGAAGCCGAGTTCTTCGCGGCTCTCGCAGGCTGCTACCTCGCTCTTGGCGAGCTGTCGGACGCCTCCGCCATAATCAGCGACGGCATGGCCAAATGCCCCGACGACCCCGAGCTGTACTATTACCGCGCCATGCTCAACCGCGACCGCTTCCTCCTCGACGATGCCCGCGCCGACGCCGACCGCGCCGTAGCCCTCGGCCTCAACCCCGCCCGCGCCGCCGCCCTCTTCGCCAAGTAGTATACCTCTTGAAGTCTGATATGGCGATATTCCGTAAATATAGCCGGGCAAGATGGCTCGACTATGCCGCCGGCATATTCTTTATAACCATATGCACGCAATCTCGCAGGCATTATTTTGGCTCAATCCAAAACGATGAAATACAGCTGTCGGCCATCGGAAAAATAACGACAGAGGCTTTTAACAAAATCGCCAATCACTATCCACAAGCCGAACTACACCGCTTTGTCGTGATGCCCAACCACGTACATGCGATAATCAAAATAAACGGAACAAGAGCAGACAAAAACAGGCTTGGCTGCCTGCGAGCCAAAGAACACGAAGTAATCTATGCAGGGCAAACGACTTCTGAACGATTCCATCATAACACACCTATGGCCTTGGTTATCGGAGGCTTCAAAGCAGCCGTGACGCGTCAAGCTCGAAAAATAAACGCGGCTTTCCAATGGCAATCAGGATTCCACGACCATCTAATACGAAATCAGCGGGAATACGACTATATCGCGGATTATATCGACAATAATCCTCGCAACTGGCGCTCCGACCGTTTTATGGCAAGCGAATTGTAGGGTCGCGATATATCGCGGCCTGCCCTTACGAGCCATTATTAGTTACCACCGACGATGGGGCCGCGATATATCGCGACCCTACGTTATTATATGTATACGAAAAAAGCCGGAGGTGGCTCCGGCTTTTTGATGGGGATTCCCGTGTGGGATTATTTCACATATACTTTTTCTACTTTCGCGCCCTGACGACGGATAAAGATGCCGTTTTCGGGGTTGGCAACGCGCACACCCTGAAGGTTGTAATATTCAACGGGGGCGTTTTCATCAGCCTCAACGCCTTCGATACCGGTGGTCGATGCCTCCGCAATCTTAAGGTTGTCGCCATCAGCTTCAAAGGTATAGCCTTTGACAAGACTTTTGAATTTAGAGGGATCATTGCAGCCTTTTACGATAACGCCACCTTGGGTATATTTGGTGTTTGCAGAATCGAAATTGATTGCAATAGGAGTCGTGTTTGTCAAGTCTTCTACCGTTATGTAATATAAAGGCTTAGTTTCTCCGGGTTCGAAATTCACACCTTCCTGGATTTCACAGTTGCCCTTGAATGTCAGCTTATTACCCCCCACACGGATAGGATACAGACCTTCGAGGAACTCACAATCTTTGATAACGAGATTAGTAAACACCGCAGCGGCGTTACCGCCGGTAGCATCCAGCAGACGCTGTGCCGCAATCATTTTGTTGTTGATGACTGTAACATCTGTGAGATTGAGCGTTCCATTGCCTGATTTAGCTTCTATGAATGATTTTTCACGTTCATATCCGCGACCGTCAAAGGTGAGATTTTCAAATGTCACGGTGTGATTGGTGTTATGCAGCAATGCCACAGTGCCTTTTTTGAATTTATCGGGAAGCTGGAGTACCGCATTGTCGCCACGTCCCTTGATAGTCAGATTCTTACCGAAACCAAGACGTGTATTGTCGGTATTGGCAGTATTGACAGTACCAGCGATTTCGATAACAGCTCCGTCTTCTGCTGCGGTAACCGCATCCTGAAGTGTTGCATACTCCGTTTCGCCAATATAGGCCTGCGCAGATGCTACAGTCGCGCTCAGAGAAAGAGCGGCGAGTGCTAAGTAAACTTTTTTCATGTAATTAGTTTTTGGGGTTTGACTATAATTATACGCGCACACAAACGGCCACACTCAACGCGCTTGCAGTTTTTTGCAATTTTTTTCGCACACTGTTCCACCCCGGTTAAAATGCATTTATATTAAAATTGCTGCAAGTGTATTAATTAGCATATAATCGGGATTATTCCTCGATTTTTTTCGTAATTTTGCGGTCTGAAACCGGATATATTCCGGCTGTAAAACAAACACGACATATCTCTTACCAACAACGCAGCAGCAATATGGCCCCAAGCAAGAAATTCAGCATCAAAGGCTTTTATGCCGCCCACCCCATTATAAGCAATCTACTGATAATGATAGCAGTGGCGCTAATTTTACTATGGGGCGTGCTATTGTTTCTCGACTCGTGGACCATGCACGGTGTCCATTCGGTGGTTCCCGAAATAAAAAACAAACACTACGGCGAGGCCAAGGCCATACTCGCGGCCAACGGGCTAAGCATCGAGATTTCCGATTCTATCTACGACCGCTCGGTTGCTCCGGGCACCGTCGTGGAATCGTGGCCAAAGGCCGGAGCCATCGTCAAGGGCGACCGGGCGGTGTTCGTCACCCTCACGGCATTCTCGCCCAAGCAGGTGACCATATCGATGCCTCTGACGGGCAATGTGTCGTCGCGCCAGGCGGCATCGTACCTGCGCGGCATCGGCATCACCGATGTGCGGATGGTGCATGTGCCGTCGCCCTATGCCGACCTCGTGGTAGGCGCGCGCTACGGCGACACTCCGCTTACCGTAGGCACTGTGATACCCGTCACCTCCACCGTGACCCTTGAGGTAGGCAGCGGCCCGGCGGCCTCCGACAGCGACCAACTGTACACCGAACCAGAGCCTGCTCTCGACCCCGAACTTGGCGACATATACGAATAAGGCATGGCAGAAGAAAAATACGAGGAGGACGACAAACTGGTAGAAATCGACGGCGCGGAGTACTACGAGCACTTCCGCTTCGTGGCCGACAAGGGACAGGAGCTGCTGAGGGTCGACAAGTTCCTTGTGGCAAGGCTTCAGAAATCGTCGCGCAACCGCATACAGCAGGCTGCCGACGCAGGTTGCATCATAGTCAACGGCAAGCCGGTGAAGAGCAACTACCGCGTGAAGCCACTCGACACCGTTCAAGTGGTGATGGACCGCCCGCGCTACGAGTTTGAAATCGTGGCACAGGACATTCCTCTCGACATCGTGTACGAGGACCGCTACGTGCTGGTGGTGAACAAGCCGGCCGGCCTGGTGGTGCACCCCGGCCACGGCAACTACGACGGCACGCTTGTCAACGCCCTTGCGTGGCACTTCCGCGACACTCCCGATTACGACGTCAACGACCCGCGCCTCGGCCTCGTTCACCGCATCGACAAGGACACATCGGGGCTTTTGGTAGTAGCCAAGACCCCTGACGCCAAGACCGACCTCGGCCGACAGTTCTTCAACAAGACCACCAAGCGCGAGTACGTAGCCGTGGTGTGGGGCTGCCCGTCGCCGGCGAGCGGCACCGTGGCTACCAACATAGGCCGCTCCCCCAAGGACCGGCTGCAGATGGCGCCTTTCCCTCTCGACGGGCCGGAAGGCAAGCGAGCCGTCACACACTACGAACTCACGGAAGACTTCGGCCACGTGGCCGCCGTGCGCTGCGTGCTCGAAACGGGCCGCACACACCAGATACGCGTGCATATGAAGCACCTGGGACACCCGCTCTTCAACGACGCCCGCTATGGCGGCGACCAGATATTGCGGGGCCTCCGCTCATCGTCATACCAGGCATTTGTGCGCAACTGCATGGAGCTGTGCCCGAGGCAGGCCCTCCACGCCCGCACTCTCGGCTTCGTGCACCCAGAAACCGGCGAGGAGATGTTTTTTTCGGCACCGCTACCACCCGATATGACCGCCCTAATCGATAAATGGCGCACTTACGCCAAAGGCTCAATGAAATGAACTCATTAAAGGAACTCTCCACCACCGACTACGGCCTGATAGGCTATCCGCTGGAACATTCTTTTTCAAAAAAATTCTTTACGGAGCTTTTTGCCTCGCGCGGCGAGAAAAAGAGCTATGATAATTTCGCATTGCCTGAACTGACGCCCGAGGCTCTCTACAGCCTCGTGTTGCTCAACCCGCGCCTGAAAGGCTTCAACGTAACGGCGCCTTACAAGGAATCCGTGATGCAATACCTCGACAGCACCGACCCGGTGGCCACCGAGGCAGAGGCTGTGAACACGGTTCGCGTGGTGCGCGACGCCGGCGGCCGCGTGCTGCGTCTGGAAGGCTTCAACACCGACGTTGAGGGCTTCCGCGAGAGCATAAGGCCGCTCGTAGAGGACTTCGCCCAAGGCACCGGCACCATAGTGCTCGGCACGGGTGGCGCCTCGAAAGCTGCCGTCACAGCCCTGAGGCAGCTAGGACTCAGCCCTGTGAGGGTATCGCGCAGCAAGGGCGGCGACGGCATAGTGTCGTACTCCGACCTCGACGCAGAGTTTATGGCAGCGCACCCCGTGGTAGTCAACGCCACTCCGCTTGGCACCTACCCCGCCGTCGACGGCTGTCCGGCTCTTCCTTTCGAGCTGCTGCCGCAAGGCGCCGTATGCTTCGACATGGTATACAATCCTGCCCTGACGGAATTCATGCGACGCGCCGAGGCCGTCGGCGCCCGCATATCGAACGGACTCGAAATGCTACACCTTCAGGCTCTCGCCTCCCTCAGCATCTGGGAGCAGTGACGCGCCAACCCGCGCCACCTATGCAAAAACGCATCTTTCATCGACCGCGACATACTGCGGCCTCCATACATTGTTAAAAATGAAACAAACATCGAAAGTTATCTACATTCTCCTGATAGCCCTTATCCTGTTTCCTTTCGACCGGTTCGGACTGCCTGTGATTTCAGCACCGCTCGCATTGCTATGCGGCCTTGCCTTTGCCTTTATTTTTCCCAATCCATATCCTAAATTCAATAAAAAGACGTCCAAATACCTGCTTCAGGTAGCCGTTGTATGCCTTGGTTTCAACATGAACCTTCAGGAATCTTTGAAATCAGGCTCAGAAGGCATGCTTTTCACGGTGGTGTCCGTGGTCGGCGTTATGGCTCTGGGCGTCCTCGTGGGCTACTGGCTGCACATCAACCGCAAGACAGCCTATCTCATATCCTCAGGCACAGCCATTTGCGGCGGCAGCGCCATAGCAGCCGTAGGCCCCGTGTTGAAGGCAAATGAAAACGAAATGGCGGTGTCGCTCGGCGTAATATTCATACTTAACTCGCTCGGACTGTTTATCTTCCCGCCGCTCGGCCACATTTTCGAAATGACGCAGCAGCAATTCGGCACATGGGCCGCCATCGCAATCCACGACACCTCCTCGGTTGTCGGCGCCGGCGAAGCCTACGGCGAGGAAGCACTGCAGATAGCCACGCTTATCAAACTCACCCGCGCCCTGTGGATAATTCCGCTGGCCATAGCCACAATGTTCATATTCCGCGACAAGACCGCAAAAATATCCATACCCTGGTTTATATTTATCTTCGTTCTCGCCATGGTGGTCAACACCTATGTGACTCTTCCGGCGTGGTTTGTAAGCTCGATGGTGTGGATAGCAAAGCGCGGTATGGTGGTGACGCTCTTCCTTATCGGCGCATCGCTCTCCATAGCCTCGATACGCAGCGTGGGCGTCAAGCCGCTGCTGCAGGCCGTGCTGCTGTGGGTAGTTATCAGCGTTTCTTCGCTTTTCGTGGTTCTCGAAACAGTGTAATACCGTGTTTTCGCGCATTTTCAGCCGTTATCCGGCGCTGCCCGTGGCAGCAGGAATGCCGGCCGGCATAATTGCCGTGCACTACAGCCTCTTTGTCGTGGTCTGTGCGTGCATAGCGGCGGCCTGCCTGCTGTTGGCACGGCTGAAGGTGCGCCCCCGCCACATAGCCATACTGGCGTCCTCGGCAATAGCCGGGGGCGTCCTCACATATTTTATGAAGCCGCCCGCGCTGCCGGCAGAATATTTCGACAGCGAGGAGCGCACCTACACGGGCATAGTGCAGAACGTACGCACCGGCGAACGCTCGCAGCGCTGCTATCTCGATGTCGGCGGCGACACGGCGTTCCGCATAGCCGTGTTCATAGCCGACGTGGTGCCGACGATAACGCCGGGCGACATTATGAGCGTCACCGGGGTTCTCGAAGTAGCCGACAAATACGCCGACGTGCCGACTCTCGACTTCGGCCGAGATTACTCAGGCAGGACATCGGCCCGCATGGCTGTCAATGCCGATGACTGCCGCGTGACCGGCCACGACACATCAATGATGACCCGCCTGCAGGATTTTCGCGGCACCATAGCCGATGCCATCTACTCTTCCCCGCTGGCGCCGGCCACATCGCGCCTGCTGGTGTCGGCCACTCTCGGCAACGAGAATCCCGGACCCGCCGTGCGCGAGCGCTTCCGCGCCACGGGGCTGTCGCACCTGCTGTGCGTAAGCGGCTTCCATACGGCTCTGCTCGCCGCCGTTGCCGCCCTGCTGCTTTTCCCACTGCGCCTGTGGCCGCGCGCGGGCCGCTACAGGCATCTTATTGTGATAGCCATAGTGTGGCTCTACGCCTTGCTCACGGGCTTTATGCCCTCGGTTGTCCGCGCGGCAGTGATGATAAGCATATATCTCGGCGCGAAAATAAGCGAGCGCGACGCCTACCCGCTCAACTCGCTCTGTATAGCAGTGTTCATAATTCTTGCCATCAATCCGTACTGGCTGTTCTCGATCGGCTTCCAGCTGTCGGTGGCAGCCGTCCTCGGTCTTATAGCGTTTGCCAACAAGCTCAACCCTGTGCCACGCCGCCTCGGACTGGCGCACAAGGCGGCATCGCTCGTGGCCGTGCCGCTGGCCGCGCTCGCAGGCACCGCGCCAATAGTGCTGATGCACTTCCACACGCTGCCCCTGCTGTCGATTCCGGCAAACGCCGTGGCCGCCCTCATATTCCCGCTGTTTATGGCCGGAGGTGCTGCCGTTGCGTTCCTTTCGGCTCTCGGACTGCCTATGGGATTTGCCGCAAGCTGCATCGACAATCTGGCCGACGCCATAACGGGTATGTGCGACTATCTTGCCGCCATTCCGGGAGCGTTTGCCTCCGGCATATACTTGTCGACGCCCAACCTGCTCATATTCACAGCCGTGATAATATGTCTGGCGGCAATGCTTAACCTCGGGTCGCTGCGCCACAAGGTATGCTTCGCCACGCTTGCCGTGATTCTCGGTTGCTGCACGGGCTGCTCAAACAGCGAGCGGAACACCAAGACCGACTTTATGGTGAATGCCCACGGACGCGACGCCGACCTTGTGATACGAAACGGCGCCAAAGGTACCACCATGACGCTTACTTCCCGCCCCGCCGCCGACTACGCCGCATACTTCGGGCGTGCCGGCATAAGCGTGGAAAACGTCACATACCGCGTGCCGCCTAAATATCTCACACTCGGTCGCAAGACCATACTCATACCCAACGGCGACCGTATGCTGCCCCACCGTCTTGCCGACGTGATAATACTCACCAGGCAGTATCGCGGCAGACTCGACGACGCTCTCGACCGCACATCGGCGCGGACAGTGCTCGTACTGCCAGAAATATCGCCCGACAAGCGCAAAGAATATCTCGACATATGCTCGCGCCGAGGCGTGGAAACGCCTGATTTAAGGCTGCACCCCTATATAGACAACTTTTGACTTCCGGGTCAAAACGCAATATAAACCGACAAGTCGGACCAGCGGCAGAAAAAAGCGCATTTTTTTTTGGGAATTTTGACCGGGAGGCGCAAAGTTATGCGATATTTTGCATAACTTTGCGCCCCGGTAAAAAGATTGTAATATAATGATTCTCCAGTGTGCCGTACTGCTGCTATTCCTCGCAGTCGGCGAAATTTTGGTAAAACTGACGGGCGTGCCTATCCCGTCGAGCATCATAGGAATGCTCTTTCTGGCATTGTCGCTCAAATACGGCATAATCCGTCTGGGCTGGGTGGAGCGAATATCAAAACTCCTTGTCGACAACCTCGGTTTCTTCTTCATACCCGCCGGCGTGGGTATAATGACGCGTCTTGGCCTGCTCGGCCGCGAATGGCTGCCCATAGTGGGTGCCTCGGTAATAAGCACCATACTCGTGCTGCTGGCCAGCGGCCACGTGCACCAGCTATGCCGCCACATCAAATTCCCTTCGCGCTATGGATTTTTCGGGAAGTGATATAATATTCATCACCCTCACGCTGGGTGTTTATCTGATGGCACGCAGAATCAACAGGCGAACGCACCTGTCGGTATTCAATCCCATCCTTATCACGATAATATGCCTGATAGTGCTGCTGACAGCTTTCGGCATAGACTATGAAACATACTGCGAAGGCGGCAAATACATCGACTTCTGGCTCAAACCGGCCATAGTCGCTCTCGGTGTGCCACTTTACAAACAACTCGAAACAATCAAGCACCAGACCATACCGCTGCTGCTCTCCGAGCTTGCGGGCTGCATCGTGGGCGTGGTATCGGTGGTAATCGTTGCCGAGCTTTTAGGCGCGAGCCGCGAGGTGGTGCTATCGCTCGCACCCAAGGCCGTCACCACTCCCATAGCGATGGAGGTAGCCTCTGTCACGGGCGGCATACCTCCCCTCACAAGCGCGGTAGTGATTTGCACCGGTATTTTCGGCAGCATCGTGGGCTTCCGTGTGCTTCAGCTCGGAGGCGTCAAAAGCTCTATTGCCGCAGGCCTGTCGATAGGCACGGCAGCCCACGCCATAGGCACAGCCGGCGCGATGGAGAAAGGCTCGCGCTACGGCACATTCTCATCGCTCGGACTTATTATGAACGGCCTCCTCACAGCACTGCTGGCTCCGTTCATACTCCGCTTTATGGGATATTAAGGACATGCCGTGGCTGAAATAGCGCGAGGCATAATCGAGAGGCTTCTTCACATCGCCGTTCCATACCACGATGTCGATATCGGTGTTGACAAGGCCAGCACTGTCGGCGGGCAACTCGGCGCGCACAGCCCGCTCAAATTCCTTGGAGCGGGAGTACAGTTCTTCGTATCCGATATCTGTGGCAAGAACAAGCACCCTGTTCTGGTAAGGGTTGGCGGCAGCCTCATATTCAGGCTCGGTAGGATAGCAGCCTGAGTCGGCATTGACCGTGGCACAGCCTTGCAAAAACACCAATGCCTGTCCGATCCGAGGCAAGGCATCTGTGGTATTGGCCCCGAGGCACACTACTGCTGTGTTCATATACCCTTAATGGAAAGGCTGATACGCTTGCGGGCTGTATCAACACCTATTACTTTCACCCTTACCTGCTGGCCAAGGCGCAGAACATCGCTCACCGAGTTCACCCTCCGCGACGATATTTCGGATATGTGCAGGAGTCCGCTTTCCTTTATGCCGATATTGACAAAGGCACCGAAAGCGGTGATATTGCTGACAAGCCCCGGAAGAACCATACCCTCACGAAGCTCGTCGAAAGCCGATACCTCCGGCACGAAGGCATCGCCAGCATCGTCGACACGCGGGTCACGGCCCGGTTTACGCAGCTCCGCCACTATGTCGGCAAGGGTTTCTCGGCCGGCAAGTCCCTCGGCGGCAAGCGCGTCCACGTCCACGCGGTCGAGCGCCGCGCCGTTAGCTGCAAGAGAAGCCGCATCCATGCCCTGCCTGCGGGCAAGAGCCTCCACGACAGCATAGCTTTCGGGGTGTATGCCTGTATTATCGAGAGGGTTGGCACTAAGCGGCACACGGAGAAAACCGGCCGACAGCTCATATGCCTTGTCGCCCATGCGGGGCACGCGGCGCAGGTCGGAGCGGCTCGCAAAGGGTCCGTTCTCGGTGCGGTATTTCACTATGTTCGATGCCAGTAGCGGCCCTATGCCCGATATATACCCTAAAAGCTTGGCCGATGCGGTATTCACGTCCACTCCCACAGAGTTGACACAGCTCATCACCGTGTAATCAAGTGCCTGCTGCAACCTCGACTGGTCCACATCGTGCTGATACTGCCCGACTCCTATCGACTTGGGGTCGATTTTGACAAGCTCTGCAAGCGGGTCGATAAGGCGGCGTCCTATCGACACGGCACCACGCACAGTGACGTCCTTGTCGGGGAACTCGGCCCGCGCTATATCCGAGGCCGAATATACCGAAGCGCCGCTCTCGCTAACCACATATACCTGCGGATTGCCAGGCAGACCGGCCGAGGCAAGAAAGCGCTCTGTTTCGCGCGACGCCGTGCCGTTGCCAAGCGCCACCACGTCGAGCCGATGGCGCCTTATAAGGTCGGACAATATACGAGCCGCACCATCGGTATCGCGGCGCGGCTCCACGGGGTATATCACCGCGTCGGCCAGCAAGGCACCCTGCTCGTCGACGGCCACCACCTTGCAGCCGGTGCGGAAGCCGGGGTCGAGGGCAAGCACGCGCCGCCCACGCAGAGGAGGCGCCAAAAGCAGCTGCCTGAGATTGTCGGAGAATATGCCTATGGCCACGGTATCGGCCTCTTCTTTCAAGGCGGAGGCCGTTTCATTTTCCACCGAGGGCTTTATCAAGCGCTTATAAGCGTCTGTCACAGCCGCGTCGATAAGCTCACGGCACGGGCGCGAAGCGTCTTTAGGGCCGAACGCGCCGCAGAGCGAACCGACAAGTCGAGGCTCGTCGGAAATAGTATATTTCAATTTAAGAAAACCTTCAGCCTCGGCGCGGCGCAAGGCCAGATACTGGTGCGAACGGCAGCGACGCAGCTCGCGGCTGAAACCGGCGTACTCGGCATAAGGAGATGTTTCCAGCTCTTTCTCACGGTCTTTCGCCGCCGACGCTTCCACAAAGCCGTCGCGGCTGAACGCCCTGCGCACCATATTGCGCAAGCGGGGTGTTTCCGAGGCCCATTCAGCAATTATGTCGCATGCACCCTCAACGGCTTCTTCCGAAGCATCAATACGCGCCATCCGGCCAGCCATGATACGCTTGGCAAGCGGTTCAAAACCCTTCTCGCGGGCGATGGAGGCACGTGTGCGCCTCTTGGGCTTATAGGGGGCATAAAGGTCTTCGAGGTCGGTGGAGGTATCGGCCTCCTCTATGCGCGCCTTCAGCTCGGGAGTGAGCGCCCCAGCCTCCGCCACTGCGCCAAGCACGAACTCGCGCCGCTTTTCCAACTCTCGGACGGCCTCAAGAGCCGTTTCGACGGCACGGACGGCCACCTCGTCGAGCGAGCCTGTGCGCTCCTTGCGGTAGCGGCTTATAAACGGGACTGTCGCTCCTTCGTCAAGAAGCGATATAACGGCGCCCACACCTGCCTCGGGGAGCGACGTGCGCCTTGCGACGGCCTTTACTATCCGTGTCATTTTGAAAGGGTGAAGAGCGTGATTTCTGGAGTGGCGCCTATGCGGGCGGGAATGCCGACCTCGCCGGCACCGATATTCACATAAAGGCTATGGGCGTCGCCGTCGGCATACATTCCGCCCCAGGTAGAGTAGCGGAAAGCGGCAGGAGAAAGCCCGAATGCCGACATCTGCATAGCGTGGGTGTGCCCCGACAGAGTAAGGGGAATATTCTTATCCGGACTGTCTTCTATATCCATAGTCCAGTGAGCGGGATTATGGCTCAGGAGTATCTTGAACGCAGGGTCGGCCAAATCGCCGGGATAGGCTGTTTCCAAATCGCCATAGCAGTGGAAAGGCGGGTCGCCGACATTCTCCACACCCACCAAGGCGAGAGAGTCCTCTCCCCGGCGCAACCACGCCGTGCGGTTCAGAAGCAAATCCCAACCCATATCGTCCTGAAGATTCACAAGCTGCCTCAGATTGGCTTCCTTGGCGGCAGAATCGGGCCAGTTATAGTAATCGCCATAATCGTGATTGCCAAGCACAGAATAAACTCCCATCGGTGCTTTAAGCCTCGAGAGAGGCTGCACGAAGGGCAGTAGTTCGGTGCTGCGGCGATTCACGATATCGCCCGTAAACACCACCACGTCGGGATTTAGGGCATTGACTGCATCGACAAGACGCGACACAAATGCAGTGTCCGTGCCATAGCTACCCACATGCAGATCGGATATCTGGGCCACCCTGAAGCCATCGAAAGAGTCGGGCAGACGCGAATCGGAAAAGGCGACCTCGCGCACATCGACATTGTAGCGGTTGACAAGCGCCCCCCACCACATAAAGCCGAAACACAGCAGGGCCAAGGCGATGCCTGCCGAAGCAAAGCCACGGAGGCGCTTGCGGCCAAACAGAGCCGGTACTTTGCCGGCAAGGTCGATTATGCAGAATATCGCCTTGGGAAGATACACCGAAAGATAGGAGTATAGTATCCACATCAGCGCAAGCAGCTCGCCGTCGCCTCCGGCACGCTTGGGCCAGCAGACAGCCACAACGGCTCCAATCTGGCACAGCACCGACGACCACAAGGCAAACGGGCGCCAGAACCGCCGACCCGCCGGGCATCGGCGCCATACGGCTCGCACGATGTACCAGTCAACAAGCAGTCCGACAAGCAGCATGGGCAATATCAGCACAAGGGCAAGGCGCATACTACACTGATTCGCAGCCGAGTGCCGCGCGCTGGTTTTTAAGGGGGTTGGCATACATCAGGAGCATGGTCCTTCGCATAAAGGCCATCTCCTCGTCGGTAATATCTTCAACATCTACCTTGGCGAGCTGTCCGGCGATATATTCGTCGAACGCCCGAACATCGTCGGGAGTATACTCGGCGGCGTATTCGCTGCCTCCGTTAACCTCGTCGTAGGCGATGTAGTTGCAGGGGAATATGCGGTATCCACAATGTATGGCGCGGTCAAGTACTGCACAAGCGGCATGCACTACTTCGGGGCGGCCCTCGCCCTCTACTGCGGCAAGCTCTTTATTGATGCAGCTTCCAAGGCGGAAATGGACACGGCCTTTCTGCTTCAATATGCCTGTTTCCATACTGAACAGGTCGTCGCGCTTGGTCTTTTTATATTCAGGGTCGCGACGTTTGAGCAGGAACTCGCGCACTTTGAGATAATCGTTGGGGTCGTATTCGTATGATATGGCCACAGGCATTATATTCAGAGCCGCAAGGTTTTGCTTGCAGGAGCCTTTTCCGCCGAGCGACAGCATTTTAAGCACGCTCTCCTGCGTGCGGTCGTTTGAATCCTTGGCACGTCCCTCACGCTGGGCTATCCATATCGATTCGTGCATCTCGCCCACGGCATAGTGTATGTAGGCCGACAGATGCCTGGCATTGTCGAGAGCCTCGCGCACACGTCCGTCGCGCTTCACGATAAAGCTGCGGTTGAGCTTCACCAAGTCGGTTATCCAGTCGAATATCAGCAGGTTGTTGCCTATGGCGACCTGCGTGAGCGGAAGTCCGGCCCGGATAAAGCACAGATTGAGGAAAGAGGCATCGAGCACTATGTCGCGGTGGTTGGTGATAAAGGTATAGCTTTGGGAAGGATCGTAATTGTCGAGGCCGTCGATCGAAAGACCGTGAGTGGTCTTGGCAACCAGCATTTCCAAAAACGGCCCCATAACCTTAATCTGGAAATCCATCTGCGTTTCCACTGTAAGCAGGTTCTGCACAAACTGCTTATAGTCAACGTCGGGCATAGCGTACCGCACTGCGTGCTCAAAACCGGGTTCGGCCACAAGCTCGGCTATCTTTTCGCGGAACTCGTGGTCGTCATATGGCCGGATGTCGGAAAAATCGCGCTCCGGAGTATTTGTCTGTTGTTCGTGTTCAGTCATTGTTTGTCTTATTGGGGCAAAAACAACGGTAATGGAACAGGACAAAAGCCCTATTCTGCCACAAAGTTAGTCACAACTCGACAAAAAGACAAACAAAGCAGACATTAAACTTGTTTATCGGCACCCCCGCAGGTCCAACCTGCAAGTGCAAAGGCGTCTGATAAGGGAAGAATCTATTCTATAATTTCATTGTGTCAGGAATACTCTCCAGCTTCCGTCCTTCTCGCCGCGCTCAACGTATTTTTTTGAAATCAGTTGATTCAGCAGTTTTTGGATTGCTGTAATGCTGATGCCGGTTTCGTCTTTCATGTCAACGAGTGTCAGTATAGGCTTGGTGCGCATGGCGTTCAGGATTTTAGTGTAGCTGGGCGTGCGGAAAGCTATCCGTTCACCATCATACCACCAGACATTTTCATTTTTCTCGCTTACAAACAACACATCGTTATATACCTCTGTCGCTACAAGTTCTGTGAAATACTTTAGAAACGAGCGTATATCCTTTATGCCGGCATGGGCTCCGTCGCTCGGCACCGGACCAACCTCGAGATCTGCATGATGGAGTGCTTCGAGATATTCGCTTTTCTTGCGGCTGCGGACTACAATCATCGGATAGTTGTGGCGTGTGAGAATATAATTCACCATAAGTCTGGCGATACGTCCGTTGCCGTCTTCAAATGGGTGGATGCGAATATAGCGGTAGTGGAACAACGCGGCCAACTCAACGGGAGATAGTTTTCCCTCCTGTTCCGCAGTATTGTACCAGTCAACCAAATCAGCCATAAGACCGGGCGTTTCCTCCGGTGAGGCATACTCAAATCTGTCACCGTACCGTGTGATTACACTATTAGGCCTTGTCTTATATTGCCCTGCGTGTATCACATAGCTCGTCTGTACTCCGCCAGGCAAATTGCGATAGACGGTGTAATCCTCGCGTAAAAGGGTCTTATGTAATGTCCGTATAAAATTCTGCGTCAAAGGCATATCCTTAACCGCGGCTTCCTCTGTCATCATACGTAGTCCTACGTTGCTTGCTGTCATTTCCTCAATGTCACGCACATCAGCCTCACCGATTACCTTGCCGAACAGCAATAGAATTTCTGTCTGCCCATAAGTCAGCGTATTGCCCTCAATATGATTGCTGTTATAGTTGAAATCCACGGTAAAACGACGGCTTAGCCTCTCTCTGTCTTTCTCAGATAGGGGCTGTATGTTCTGCCAAGCGGTAAGTGCTTTTTTGATATTAAGATATTTCATACGGAATTTGTGTTATATCCACACAAAGTTAATGATAATCTCTGAAAAAGGTTATATCAATACAACCTTTTTTACGCTTTGTGAGGTTGTTATATGGACACAAGTTCAACATATGTGGTGTGTTTCTCATTTTTTAAAGATTGTGGCAAAGAAATTTTTCCTACTTTTGCGTTAATATAATCGGGACGGGCCAAGAACGGCTTACTTCTACTTTTCATGGACTTTCAGCCGTTCAATTGCCCTCCTTTTTTTTATGAATACAGCACTATTCGCGGTGGCGTTGCGCTATAACGCCCTGTACATACCATCTCCTGTAACCGCACCGGCCGCAAAGCCGATGCCGGAATCTCTCAACGACTTCCTCGGAGCCATCGGCGGCCTCGGGTATACTGTCGATGAGAAGTTGCTACACGCCTTGGAGCACCTGTCTGCCGACAGTCTGCGCGACATGGCCGACGAGGCCGCGCGCCTTTCGCATACCGACCTCAACTGGACACCGCTCGTAAAAGGATGGCTCACACCTACCGGCGAAACCATAGGCGACCATATCGCCACCTCGGCAGCGAACTCACTTCCGGAAAATTTGCGCGGTCCGGGAACCACCCTGCCCTGCGGGCACTTCATACCCGAAGGCTCTTTCCCGATAGAGCGATACAACGGCTGCCCGTTCTGCGGACAGCTCTTCGAGCACTCTGCCATCGTATTCAAGGGAGGCGGAAGCAGGCGCACTGTGCTGACCGTATGGGACGATTCAGATCTGAACGGACTCAAAGAGCGGCTTATGGCATCGCCAGTGCCTCTCGACGCCACACAGGCCGAAAGCCTCAAAACCCTGATCAAAGAATACGGCATCGACAATTCATCGCCGACACCGGCTATGAAGGAAACCGCGTTGCTGTGCATCGACGCCCTTACCGAGGCCGGACTCGCGAGAGAAGCTATTCGCTACATATCATCTCCGGCCGACATTCTGCGGTACTTATGGTATAAAAAAACGGGGCTGCCTCACATAGTCCGTCCAGCCACTCTCGTAGAAAGAGCCAAGGCCTCCACAGGCTACCAATGGCTGCCGGACTACACCGAACGCGCCGCAGATGCTGCCAAGATAAAAAAAGCGGAACTCCGGCTGAAATACGACCGAAAAACATGCCGCACCGTGGCCGACTGGCTCGAAACGATACAGATGCCGACAGAGGCAATGTGCGAGGCCATGCACCCATACCGCGGCATGTGGGTACGAGCCATACGCGCCCTTCGCCTTGCCGAATACGCCCGACGCCCGGCCTACCCGAAGCTGCGGGAGCTTATCGACCGTTTTTACAGGTCGGACTACGATGTATGGGCAGGCGAACTCGAGGCCGAGATGCTCGCAGGAGAAAGCGCCAAGGCTCTAAGGCGGCTCAAAGAACGTCCGGGAGTGTTCGCGCGCTCGCTGTTCGCCGCCATGCTGCGTCTTGGCCCCTCGGAAACACTCGAAGCCTTCGCAGAAATCAGCGCCAAGGTACCTTTGCGCCTGATTCTCACGCTGGCATCATATGCTGAATCCTATTTCCGCTCCGACACAAGCCGTGGCGTGCACCTCCCCGGCGGACGCGTGGTCAATATCCCTGCCAACCCTCTGACGGCGGACTATACCGCCAAGCAGCTCAAAGAGATGGCTGAGGCTGTCAAAAAGGCAGCGCTCGAAACCACCGCCGCACATTTTGCCGCACAGACAGCCCGAGGAAGCTCCATATACATCGACCAGGCGCTCTTCAATATCCCTGTGCCAGTGGGCGACCGCTCGGAAACCGTGCACGACAAAACCGGAGCCTTGCAGGGACAGCGGTTCAAGGTAGACGGCGACCACGTGCGCCTGTTTATGGAATGGGGACGCGGACTGCCTGCCGCGCATATCGACATGGACCTGAGTTGCAAGATAATCTACACCGACCACGAGGAAGACTGCGCCTACTACTCCCTCACAGTTGGCGGTGCAACCCACAGCGGCGACATACAGCGGATTCCCGACAATGTCGGCGCCGCCGAGTATATCGAGCTCGACATAGCCGAGCTGAAGCGTCTCGGAGCCAAATATGCCGCTTTCACCTGCAACGCGTACACCGACGGAAACCTCAGCCTCAACATGCTTGTAGGCTGGATGGATTCGGCATACCCGATGGCCGTAAGCGACGACACGGGAGTGGCCTACGACCCGTCGACGGTCGCCAAGGCTGTAAGCATAGCCTCTCCCAATCTTGCCAAAGGCCTGCTCTTCGGCCTGCTTGATGTACAAGCTCGTGAAATCATATGGCTCGAAATGGCATTTAACGGCCAGACCATAGGCAGCCTCAACATAAAAAACGTTAAAGCGCTGCTCGACAAGCTGTCTGCCAAAATAAGCATAGGCGAGCTGCTGCTTGTAAAGGCAAAGGCGCAGGGGCTTACAGAAGTAGCAGACCCAGCCATAGCCGACGAAGCCTACACGGCGGCATCAGCGCTCGACACAACCCTCATATCCTCGCTTCTGAACTGAACACAACAAAAACGCCGCCGCAGGCGTTTATATCATATCATTATGAAGGCTTCCTTGCACCAATCTAAGGCTTCTGTTTTTAAGTCGCGCAAGACAAGGCTGATAGCCGTGTCACTTATCATACTTGCAGCAGCAGGCATAGGGCTGTGGCTCTTTCTCAAACCCAAGGCAGAAGTTTCCCGACCGCCCATAGTGGCCGTCGAGCCTGTCGGCACCTCCGACGTCAACATATACGGCGAATATGCCGGCCGCATACGCGCCCAGCAGTTCGTAGAGGTACGCGCACGCGTGGAAGGCTACCTCGAAAAGATGTTTTTTGAGGAAGGCACCCACATCGACAAAGGCCAGACCCTTTTCATAATCGACCAGAAAGTATACAAGGCACGCGCCGAAAAAGCACGCGCGCAGCTGCTCAAGGCACGCGCCAACTCGCAAAAGGCCGAGCGCGACCTTGCCCGCATACGTCCTCTCTACGAGCAGAATGCAGCATCGCAGCTCGACCTCGACAATGCCGAGGCAGCATACGAAAGCGCCAAGGCCGAAGAGTCGGTAGCCGCTGCCGACCTTACTCAGGCAGAGCTTACGCTGAGCTATACCCGCGTCACAAGCCCGATATCAGGATATGTGTCGGAGCGCAGCGCCGACATCGGCACCCTCGTGGGTCCAGGCGGAAAATCGCTGCTCGCCACAGTGGTGAAGAGCGACTCCGTGCTCGTTGACTTCTCCATGACCGCCCTCGACTATCTCAACAGCAAAAACCGCAATGTCAACATAGGCCAGCGCGACACCAACCGCGAGTGGGAGCCTTTCGTGACGGTGACCCTCGCCGACGGATCTGTATACCCCCACCGGGGACTCGTGGACTTCGCATCGCCTCAGGTAGATCCGGCCACAGGCACATTCTCGGTACGCGCCGAGATGCCCAACCCCGACCACGTGCTGCTGCCCGGAGAGTTCACCCGCGTGCGCGTGCTCAAAGACGTCCGCACCGACGCCATCAGCGTGCCGGCCAAGGCCGTAGAGATAGAGCGCGGAGGCGCGTACATATACGTGGTACGGCCCGACAGCGTTGTAGAACGCCGCTTTGTCGAAACAGGACCCGAAGCAGGAAACAACATAATAATCGAACGCGGTGTGGCAGCCGGCGAGAACATAGTGACCGAAGGCTTCCACAAACTGCGCCACGGCATGAAAGTCCTCCCCCAAGCTTCCGCGCCCTCCGACTCAACCGCCACCCGATAACACTAAGCTAAACTAAAGGCTATGAAAAAGAACTTTTTTCTCGACCACCCGGTATTCTCAATCGTGATATCGATTGTGATAGTACTGCTTGGCGCCATAGGCCTTGTGATGCTGCCGGTCGACCAATACCCGCGCATCGTGCCGCCGGTGGTAAAGGTAGCGGCCTCCTACCCAGGAGCCGACGCCATGACGGTGACACAGGCCGTGGCAACACCTATCGAACAAGAACTCAACGGCACCCCCGGCATGATATATATGTCGAGTTCCAGCTCCAACTCAGGCGGATTCTCGGCTCTGGTGACATTCGACGTGGACGTCGACCCCGAACTGGCGGCTGTCGACATACAGAACCGCGTGAAGAAAGCAGAGTCGCGCCTGCCCGCCGAGGTGGTGCAGAACGGCATCAGCGTGGAAAAGGAAACAGCCAACAAGCTGATGACAATAGCCCTGATGTCGTCCGACCCGAAGTATGACGAGATATACCTCAGTAACTACGCCACCCTCAACGTGCTCGACCTGTTGCGCCGCGTGCCCGGCGTGGGCAGCATACGCAACGTCGGCAGCCGATACTACGCGATGCAGATATTCGTGCAGCCCGACAAACTCGCCGACCTCGGCCTTACCATACAGGACATACAGGCGGCGCTAAAGGACCAAAACCGCGAGTCTGCCGCCGGCGTGCTCGGCCAGGCGCCTATGACGGGCCTCGACCTCACCGTACCTATCATCGCCCGCGGCCGTCTGTCGTCGGTGACAGAGTTCGAGGACATCGTGGTGCGCGCCAACGCCAACGGCTCCATAATCCGCCTGCGCGATGTGGCCCGGGTGTCGCTCGAAGCGTCGAGCTACTCTACCGAGAGCGGCATCAACGGCGGCAACGCTGCAATTCTCGAAATCAACATGCTTCCGGGCGAAAACGCCATCGACGTGGCCACGCAGGTGAAGAAGACTATGGAGGAAATCAGCGAGAACTTCCCCGAAGGCCTCAGCTACGAGATTCCGTTCGATATGACGACGTACATTTCGGAGTCGATACACCATGTGTACCGCACCTTCTTCGAGGCTCTGCTGCTCGTTATCCTCGTGGTGTTCCTGTCGCTGCAGAGCTGGCGCGCGACGCTGATTCCGGTCATTGCCGTGCCGATATCGCTCATAGGCACGTTTGGCGTGATGCTCGTGTTCGACTTCTCGCTCAACATGCTCACCCTGTTAGGACTCATTCTGGCAATAGGCATCGTGGTGGACGACGCCATAGTGGTGGTGGAGAACGTAGACCGCATTATGGAGAAAGAACACCTCGATGCGCCGGAGGCCACGCGCCGCGCAATGGACGGCCTCGGCAGCGCGCTCATAGCGATGAGTCTGGTGCTTTGCGCGGTATTCGTGCCGGTAAGCTTCCTTCCGGGCATCACCGGGCAGCTATTCCGCCAGTTCACCATCACCATAGCCGTGTCGGTAATCATATCCACGATCGTGGCGCTCACCCTGTCGCCGGTGATGTGCGCCAAGCTGCTCAAACCGGCATCGCACACCCGCCGCAAGCCCAAGTTTTTCCGCATGATAAACTACTCGTTACTGCGTGGCAACCGCGTGTACAGCCGTATGATACGCGCCGCCCTGCGCCGCCCGCGCCGCATGTGGGCAGCGTTCGGCATCGCCCTTGTGATAATATACACAGCCAACGCGCTCATACCGACGAGCTTTATGTCGCCCGAAGACCAGGGCTACTTCACCGTCGAGCTTGAGCTGCCCGAAGGCGCCACCATAGAGCGCACCCGCGCCGTCACCGAGCGCGCGATAGCGTTCCTGCAGGCCGACAAGGACGTGGAGTACGTGCAGAACGTAACCGGCTCCTCGCCACGCACCGGCACCAATCAGGCTCACGCCACACTCACCGTAATCCTCAAGCCGGCAGGCGAACGCGGCAACAACTCCCTGCGCGAACTGCGCGAGCGCGTGGCCGAGGAACTCGCCGTCTACCCCGAGGCGCAGGTATACTTCTTCACCCCGGCCATCATACCGGGCCTCGGCACCTCGGGCGGCTTCGAGATGGTGCTGGAAGCGCGCGGCGACGCCACATACGACGACCTTGCGCGGGCTGTCGACACTCTGCGCTACTATGCCGCCGAATCGCCTGAATTTGCGGGCCTGTCGACCTCGATGCAGTCCGACATTCCGCAATTGTTCTTCGACGTTGACCGCGACAAGGCCAAGCTGCGCGGCATACCGATGAGCGATATTTTCTCGACTATGAAGGCCTTCACCGGCTCGGTGTATGTCAACGACTTCAATATGTTCAACCGCATATACCGCGTGTACATACAGGCCGAGGCGCCCTACCGCGCCAACCGCGACAATCTCAACCTATTCTTCGTGCGCGGCGCCGACAAGGCAATGGTGCCTGTGACATCGCTCGGCACCACCCACTACACCGCCGGGCCGGGCACCGTCAGCCGGTTCAATATGTTCAACTCGGCCACTATCAGCGGCGAGGCCGCGCGCGGATACAGCACCGGGCAGGCCATGGACCGCCTCGAAGAAATCGTCGAGGAGCATCTGCCGGAGAACATCGGCGTGGACTGGGCAGGTCTTTCCTATCAGCAGAAGCACAACGGCGGCAACACCGGCCTCGTGCTCGCGCTGGCGTTCCTGTTCGTGTTCCTGTTCCTCGCGGCTCAATATGAAAGCTGGGCGGTCCCCCTCGCGGTGATACTGTCGCTTCCGGTGGCAGGCGTGGGCGCATATCTCGGCATTGCCCTCTGCGGACTCGAAAACAACATTTATTTCCAGATCGGCCTCGTTATGCTCGTAGGCCTCGTGGCCAAGAACGCCATCCTAATCGTGGAATTTGCCAAGGAGGAAGCCGACAAAGGCGTCGACGCCACCCACGCGGCCCTCACCGCCGCCCGCCTGCGCTTCAGGCCGCTGGTAATGACCTCGCTGGCGTTCATGCTCGGCCTGCTGCCACTGGTATTCGCCTCCGGCCCGGGCTCGGCAGCCCGCCGCGACATAGGCACCGGCATATTCTTCGGAATGCTTGTGGCAATCACAGTCGGCATAGTGTTCGTGCCATTCTTCTTCGTAATGATAGCCAAGGCCAAGGAACGCCTTGCGCGCAAACGTCAAAAGTCATGAAAAAGGAATTGATTATAATAGCGCTGGCCGCAGCGGCAACACTCGCCTCGTGCTCCGGGGTGAAGAACTGCGTGCCACCGCAGCTCGACCTCCCCGAAGCCCTCGCAGGCAACTCCACCGACTCGGTGACAGCCGCCGACATCGCGTGGTGGGAGCTATACACCGACCCGGCACTCGCAACCATCATACGCGAAACACTCGCCCACAACCGCGACTTCCTCGCGGCGGCAGCGCGCGTGGAGGAAATGAGGCAGCTATACGGCATAACGGCCTCCAACTATTTCCCCACCCTCTCGGGAATGGCCGCGGCCGACAACGAAACAAACGATTACTACGGCAAGAAAAGCACCTCCGACCAGGAATACGACCTCAAGGCGACTCTCGCATGGGAAGTGGACCTGTGGGGCGGCCTGAAATGGGCGCGACGCAAGGGCGCGGCCGAGTTCCGCGCCTCAGTCGAGCAGCAGCGCGCCATGCAGATCACTCTGATAGCGGAGGCGGCCTCGTCGTACTTCGAGCTGCTTGCCATGGACAATCAGCTCCAGATTGCACGCCGCACGCTGTTCACCCGCGAGGAGAATCTCAAGAAGGCGAAACTACGCTTCGAAGGCGGCCTCACCAACGAAACGGTTTACCGGCAGGCACAGGTGGAGTACGCCACCACGGCGGCGGCGATTCCCGAACTGGTAAGCCGCATAGAGGCGCGCAAAAACGCCATATCGCTGCTTATGGGGCGCTATCCTGAGCAGGAAATAGCGCGCGGCACGCTGTCGGTCAACGACACGTTGGCCAACACGCTGCCCGTCGGGCTGCCGTCGACGCTCCTCAAACGCCGCCCCGACCTTATGGCAGCCGAAGCCAAGCTGCAAAGTGCCCTCGCGCAGTGCGGCGTGGCGTATGCCGACCGCTTCCCGAGGTTGCGCCTGTCGCTTACGGGAGGTCTTGAGAACGACGAGCTGAAAGGCTTTTTCCGTTCGCCCTTCTCCTACATAATAGGCTCCATAACAGGTACCATCTTCGACTTCGGCCGCAACAAGCGCCGCCACCGTGCCGCCATAGCGGCTTACGACCAAGCCCGACTCGGATATGAACAGGCGGTACTCACGGCCTTCCACGAGGTAGACAACGCCCTCACCTCCCTGCGCCTGCAGGAACAGACCTGCCAGCGCCGCCGCGAGCTGCTCGACGCGGCCCAGCAGTACGCCGTACTCGCCTACCGCCAGTACAACGCCGGCGCCATCAACTATATCGACGTGCTCGACGCCCAGCGCCGCTACTACGAGGCGCAGGTAGGGCTCTCGAACGCCATCTGCAACCGCCACCTCGCCGTAGTGACCCTCTACCGCGTACTCGGCGGCGGACTCGCCGACAAATAATTAGGAATTATTAATGAGGAGTTTGGAATGAGGATTGAGGAATGAGGAATGAGGAATGTGGATTGAGGAATGAGGAATGAGGAATGAGGAGTGAGGAGTGAGGAATGTGGAATGTGGAATGTGGAATGTGGAATGTGGAATGTGGAATGACGTCGGAGCGCGATATATCGCAGCCCACCACCCAAACACTCCTCCTTCCTCTCTCCAAATCCCTCACTCCCTCATTAACAACTCCACATTTCTCATTCCTAATTCCTCGTTAATAACTCCTCATTCCTAATTCTCGGATGCGGCGCGCCCGGTCTATTTGCGGATAGGCCGGGCGCGCGGTATATTGGTTAACGCGGCATGCCGCGTAACGGCGGTTTAGAGGACGATTTTGCGGGTGGCGGTGCGGCTGCCGTCGCCGGCGCGAACGATGTAGACGCCCGGTGCGAGATTCTCTGCCGAGAGCTGAACGCTGTCGCCGTCAGCCGACGCGCTTGCTGCCATGGCTCCGCCAACGGTGTAGAGCTGCACTTCGACCTTCGAGGCGCCGGCCGAGAACACATCGACCGTGCGACCGCCGTCGACCTGCGATATCAGCAAATCATCGCCGTCCACAGCCACATCGGCAATACCCGACACAGCCTGCTTCAGTACTTCCTTTATGCCATTGTACGCGTCAACCTTTCCGGCGCCCCAGACAGTTGCTTCTGTCACGTTATTATCCTTAATGGCTGTAGACGACATAATGTCTTTAATTTTATCCACAGTCAAGGCAGGATCTGCCTCAAGCCACAAGGCAACCACACCGGACACAAAAGGACACGCCATCGAAGTACCCTGCTCAAGCCCCCAATAATGATCCTTGTTGTTGACACGTGCCATAGCTACCAAGGTGCCGTCCCCTGCTCCACCGGCTTTGACGAAAGCCGAACTATAGGAAGAATTTATACCCATACCGGGAGCAGTGATAAACGGCATTCTGCGGCCGTCAATCAAATCGCCCCATGAAGAGAACTTAGATATCGAATTTACCGCACCCGGACTTGTATACGAATAGGAGTAGCCCGAAAGTGTCGTCCAAGTGGTTCTGGTTGTAAACGCTCCAACACATATCGTTTTATGTCCGCAAGCCATTCCGCTAACCGAACCATTGGCGTCCGGCATATCTATACCCGGAAGCAAGCTGGTTGCAAAACTCGACACAGCTGAGCCGTACACATCAGTTCTTACTCCGGCGGGCGCTTCTACCATCAATCCGACATTATATGTGCCTTTATTTTTAATAGTAGGCATTATGGTAGATATCGAACAAAATACGTTATATCGTCCATTCCTCAATTCCGGCTTAGAACGGAATGAAACTCGTCCGCTGAAATTATCTTTAAAAAGCAGCTCGGCCTCAGTAGATCCGTTGCCGACCACTGTCGTGCCACCGGGCACGCTCGGCATCTTTGCCACAACTTCGCCCGTAGTAGAATTTACCACTATAAGAGAAACCGTTATCGGGGCGGTCGTAGAACTCCACACGTCCACATACTCCGCTGCCTGATCCTTATCAAACAGGACTGTCAGCTTATCCGTAGCCGCACTGAATGTTTTAGCAGCATGACAATTATATGCGCCTTCATTACCGGCTGCAACACATACAATCGCACCCGTTTCCTCTACGATTTGGTCGATAGCGCGAACGTCCGAATCTGTACCGTCATGCGGGCCGATATTGCTACCTAACGAAAGATTTATAACAATCGGCTTGCCTTCTTGGACTGCATAATCTGCAAGCGCCTTTACGCCTGAAACGATGTCTGCTGTAGCCAAAGAACCGGCACCAACAGCAAGCTCGGCATTGGGAGCAACGCCATAAAGGGGGACACTACGCATATCAGAATTACCGGAACCATAATAAGTGCCTGCCCCATTATAGGCTCCAGTCATAATACCTGCCACGTGTGTTCCATGCGTAGCCCCTGAATTGTCTGTAGGTGCTTGCGCTGCTTCGTCGCCACGATATATCTGTGCGCCGTTGGTTGTTCTCCGATAATACTGAAGTCTGTTTTTTGTCTGATCCTTATCATACCAGTTGATATGCGAAGGGTCGAATCCCGAATCATACAAAGCGGCTATCACCCCGTCGCCTTTGAACGGACGGACTTCAAATTTTGTAGCCCCAAGTCCGAGCCCTCCGTGAACGGCATTAACTTTGCACGATTCTCTGGCAATATCCATAAGAGTGTTAGCCACCTTCGCAAAAGACATAGACTTGACTTCAGGATTTTCTGCAACTGAAAGTATATCGCTTGTGGGTATTTCCGCCACAACGAAATCACGGGAAATGTAATCCACCTGATATCCTGCAGACTCCAATACTTCGGCATTGCCATCCTGCACTTCTATCAGCACTCGGACTGTTGCAGCTCCGCCACGCGACACGGGTTCTTTGAAAACTGCTTTCTTCAGCACAGGATCAATAGTACCGTCGAAGTACGACGCAAGCGCCTGCATACTTGGCGCATCAATTTTATTCTGCGCATTCACCGCAGCAGTGAAAAGCAGAGCCAACATCAAAAAGTAGATTTTTTTCATATCATAGTTGTTTTTCCGGTATATAAAAAACGCGACAATGGCTGCAAATATTGCACAGCCATTGCCGGTTTTTTGTTAATTAAGGATATACTTATTTAACGGTGAAAGGGGTGTAACGCAATGTATACGCATTGAGTTTATTTTTATGTGTGCCGTCGATCAGCATTCCGCGACGTAAGATATTGTCCGAAACCGCAGCAACCTTGGCCGGTTTCTCGCTCTTAACAGGATTGCTCATATCAAGTACGATGTCGCACATAAATTGCGGTTCCGGCTGAAGCAAACTCGCAATCTGACCTGCAGGTGTCACATTCAGGCCGGCAGCTTCATCGCCGGGTATGACAAGCACTCCGTCTTTGAACTTGCCACCAAAACCTGCTGCCTTAAGTTCGGACTCGGTGTACCTTGAGCCATCCTCTTTCTTCATAAATTTCAATGCGATATACGGATAAGTAGCGCATATGAGGTAGTTTCCGGCAGCATTAACCTGGATTCCAGGCTCGTATTCGGGGAAGTATACAAAGTCGGGGTCAGTAATGGTGAACTCCAGATAGTCTGTGATTTCAGGTACTTTGTCGGTATATCCCGATTCAGGACCATAAGGATTCACAATACGGTAAAGGCCTTCTGTGAGCAAGCTACGCTCTACAAGTACCTTGTATGTATTATCCTTTACACCAATGAAGGGACCGACAAAGCCATCGGTATAATCACACATACCAATTTCTTCCCATTCGGGTTCGTCCTCATAGCCGGGGAGAACCACCTTGAACATATTGTTGGTATTAGCAATATATGGACTTCCTGTAGGATCTTCTGCAAATGTTGCAAGAACAGCCTGATTTACCTTAGGATTAACGTTGGGATAGCGTATGATACCATTTTCGAGTGTTGCATACAATCCGTTGGCTTCTATCGCATCGGCTGAATTGCCTCCCTCAAGAAGCAGATTCGACCAAGAATTAATATACATTTCACCATCCGTGGGATCCATAATGCCTGTACCACTCTGCTCTATAAATACTCGCTTGGGATTGCGGGCATCTATCACGACATAATGATCTGTAGTCGCATCATATAGCTGCTCAGGAACAAGAGGATGTACCTCAGGCGAATACGGATTCACCAATCGGTATATACCATCTATTGTGGGGTGCTGCTGAATTTCAACCTCGTATGTTACAGGAGTAAAGCCCTTATATACACTTGCCATTACACCATCGCGGTACTTACCTTTTTCTTCCATCTTACGCCAGGGCAGGTAGATGACCTTTATGTCCATTGAGCCATAGCTATAGGGGGTGTTTTCAACACCGGGAATGGTGAGTTTAACTGTGTATTCTTGGTTAACAGTCACTTCGGCAAGGTCAAACTCAACCTTGATCGAAGCGGTGCTTTCACCTTCAGCAAAGGCAACCGATGTCGGAATGGTGAAAGGATTGTCCGGGGTAACCGACGACTCTATTGCAAGGGTGGCAGCTGCTCCGGCTGTAGGACGGCACACCGTTACCTCAAACGAATCATCACCATCAACGAGATCCCTATTCATCGGATTTGTTGTCGGGAAATAATAATCGGTTACCGGCACCGGCTCGGCTGGCGTGTACTCAACCTCCTCGGTACATGCAGCGGCGCCTGCGAACAGCGCACCTACGGCAAGCGACAGGAATATTTTATTGAATTTCATATTACTCTAAAATTTCTATTGTGATAGAATGCGCGTTTTTTATTTAGACGTACCGAGCGAAGTATAGCAGCCTGAGGGATTGGGATTGTTGAACGACTTGACAGCGCTATTGTTGTTACCCTCGGTCTGTACAATCACATAATTCATCCACGCCGGGCGGGTTGTTGTATTGAACTGCTTGTCCTCTACCCAGTTCGAGCCGTCATAGTGACGAACCACGGGCTTGTTAAGGCGCTTGTAGTCAAAGAGAATGATGCCTTCGCCATAGAATTCCATACGCTTCTGGCGGAAGATTTCGTCAACAACACCATCCTTGGTAGTTGCCGAGCAAGCATATTCCGCAAAGCGATATTGGCGCATAAAGTCTTCTATCGCGGCCTTACCTTCGGCAGGCGATGTCTGTGCGGCAGCTTCGGCCTTTATAAAGTACATTTCTTCAACACGCATCATAGGAGCAGCCGACGAACAACCTTCCTGTGTCAGCAGCATCTCTCCTTTTGCCGGTTTGAACTTCAAAGACGCATAAGGCTCAAGTATCACAGGATAGTCCTTGCTGTCTTGAGGTGTTTCAAGAACAGAACGATTGATAAAGTTCTCTTTTCCTTCCAGGGGCGATCCTTCGGGAGCCACAAAAGTAAGTTTGCGGAAATCCCTGTTATCAATAGAATTGTACAGGGCTGCATCAATCATCAGATGGGGCTCGGCCGCACTATAACCGGGCTTGAGCTCGTTTGAAGCCCATGAAGTCCAGTTGACAATGCCAGTCCTAACACAGTTGTCTTCTTTGACGAATTTCATACCCCACATCCACGACGGTGTGTCGAGGTCATTGAAACCGTTGGTCGTGCTAAGCCACTGAGCCTCTGTGGTAGGAGTGCCTTTGTGAGCCGCAATAGCCTTTTCGGCATATTCCTTGGCCTTGGGATAGTTCTCAACCCACATATAAGCACGGGCTTTAAGACCGTACACACAAGCGAGGTCAGGCATTGTTTTAGAAGGACGACTGCCCTCTACGATATACGTTTCAGCCTTGTCAAGGTCACTGATGATGAACTCAATCATCTGCTCACGAGTAGCACGCGGATTTTGGCGAGCCTCGGCCTCTCCCATTGTTTCTGTGACGATGGGCACAGTAAGATTGGTAACATCATTTCCATATTGATTCACTGCAGAGGTACCATCTGTGGGCAGATACTCGAACATCCGAGCCATATCGAGATATGCCATTGCTCGGAAAGCCAAACCGGCACCAAGATAGTACTTGTTCTGGGGAACGGTTGTTTCAGGGTCTACTGCGGCGATAGTCAGGTTTGCTGTCTGAACCTGCTGCGTATAGTAGTTCCATATAACCTGAGGATAGATGTTGCTTTCAGCCTGATACTCGTTAAGCTCCCAACTGGTAAACCAGTCATATCCGGAAGCGGAGGCAGCAATCGGCATGTCTCCAGTCATAACGTCGCGTATGTGCATCATCGCCGGATAACCGAAGTCGTAATGAAGGTTATTGTTGCCGAGCACAAACACAGAGTTCATGAAAGCAGGCATACCAAGAGCGAACGAGGCTGCCGCATTAGGCGAATCTACGACCTGATCCTGTGTGACACTTGAGGTCGGAAAGGTCTCCTCGATGCATCCCGTAAGCGTCATTGAGGGCAGCGCCACGGCGACAGCAAGAAGGGGAATATATATTTTTTTCATTGCTAAGAGATCCTTGTATTATTAAAATGTAACATTGATACCGCCGGAGATTGTGCGGATAGGAGAATAATAAGTGTTGTTACCACCACCGGACATAGACAGGCGCGGATCAAGGCCCTGCCGTTTGCTCCACAGCCATACGTTGTCGCAATTGAGGTACAAACGCACCTTGTTCAAATGAGCTTTGTGAGCAAGATCGTCGGGAAGAGTAAATCCGAACACTATGTTCTGAAGGCTGAGGTACGAAGCGTTTGTAAGGAATCGGTCAGAGGCAGTAGCATTATACTGATCGCCGAACTGGAAGCGAGGTATGTTGCTGTTGGGGTTCTCAGGAGTCCAGGCATTGAGAATGTCGGCATGGATGTTAGAGCCAATCGAGTTCTGATATGGAGAGGACATCAGGCCTGCGTATGTGCTGTCATAGCACTGGCCGCCTATCTGATAATCAAAGTTGATCGAGAAGTCGAACCACTTATAGCGCAGAGATGTTCCAAAACCGCCATACACAGGAGCAAGAGCCGTACCATTGAGATAGTATGTGGCTTCCGATACTTTTGCGGTTTTTTCTTTTCCGATAACAATAGGCTGGTCGTATGCGTCCTTGACAGGGGTTCCGCTTTCATCCAACTGGTATACATCTTTCCACCAAAGCGACTGGCCGGTTTCCTGATCTACGCCGGCATACTTGTACATACGATAAGTGTACATAGATTCACCTTCGCCATAGAAATAGCTTCCGCTGGAGAAACCGCGCTTGCCATCGCACCACATAGTGCGGCGTTCTTCCGGCAGTCTGGATATGCGGTTCTTATACCATGTAAGGTTGAAGTCAACTGTCCAAGAGAAATCCTTTGTGTCTATAGGAGTACCATGGAGATCAATTTCCACACCGGAGTTAGCCATATCGCCAATATTGGAGTAATAGCCGGTATAACCCATCGACGGAGGAAGGGGGAAGTAGAAAAGCATGTCAGATGTCTTGCGGTGGAAGCCTTCAACAGAACCACTCAGACGGTCGCCGAAGAATGAGAATTCAACGCCGGCATTAAAGTTGCCGTTCTTTTCCCAAGTAATGTTTTCATTACCCATATTCACAGGAACCACAGATACCTCGCCATTGGAGTTTTCAACACTGTATGTATTTGTATACAGCCAGTCGGAGATATTGTCGTTACCCTGCTCGCCGTATGAAACTTTAAGTTTCAGCATATTGATCCAAGTCTGGTCTTCAAGGAAAGTTTCCTTGTTGAGAAGCCATGCGGCAGAAGCACTCCAGAAGTTACCCCAGCGATGCTTCGGATGGAAACGGCTTGATGCGTCACGACGGAAGGAGGCAGAAGCAAAATACTTGTTGTCGTAGTCGTATTGAGCACGCATAAAGTAGCCTTCGTTGTTATAATCCACCTTGCTCGAGTTCGCATTTTTAACAGTAATCATATTGGCCAATTCCATATTTCCGGGATCGAACATATTTGAACGAGAAGCCGCAACCTGATATGTCTTACGCCAATATGTTTCATGACCGAGAAGAACGCCTATATTGTGCGCGCCGAATTTGCGGCCCCAGTTAATAAGCTGCTGGAACGTGTAGTTCAACCTGCGATAAGTACTCTTGGTCAACATACCATTCTCACCTGCATACTGGCCATAGAAGGGGTTGGTGAACGAAGTACCATAATATTCGATAAAATCGATATTATTATTAGAGGTTATAGTGAAATCATTGAGGAAGCGGATCTCGGCAGAGCCGGTTGCACTCAAAGCATTGCCATTCGTTTCGGCTTTGTCAAGCAAAGCCGAGCCAATAGCATTAGAGTTACCGCCAAGCACAGGGCGAGAAAGACCGGCATTGTTGCCTGCACCGTAGTCATATACAGGGAAGCCATTGTTGTCTATCTTAACGTTGCCTTTGCCATCACGCACAAAAAGAGGATAGATGGGAGCCACATTGCTCACAAATGCAAAGGGGTTTGAGGTAGAGCCTGCAGAGCCTTCTTCACCACCATAAGCTTCCTGCTCATAGTGAGTATAGCTCAAGTCACCGGCAACCTTAAGCCAGGACTTGGCCTGAGTATCAGCAGCAAGACGACCGGTAAAACGGCTAAAGCCAGAGGCCGGGGTAATACCTTCATTGTCAAGATAGCTTGCGGAGAGATAGAAGTTTGTTGCATCACCGCCCTTGGCTATCGACACATTGTATTCCTGACGAAGGCTGTTGTGATACGCTGCGTCAAGCCAATTGTCGGTGGTCAGATAGTAATCGGCATTGTTATAATTAATCACACGGCCGAGAGTCGCGTTAGGATTCAACTTGCCATTGGTACCAATCAGAGCCTGTCCGTCGGGAACGTCATACACGTTGTACTGCAGACCGTAGCTCTTACTGCCAATCATGTTGTTAACAGCCCATACATAAGCCTGCGAGTCAGAGTTGCCCTGAGAAAGAGAGTAATTCTTAAGAGCTCCGAAGTATGTTTCGTAGTACTGCGCGGGATTTTTGATATAGTTGTAATCCTGCTGAGCACGCGAATTGGAACCAAGTTTTATATCAACCGTAACTTTAGCCTCACCGGCCTTAGCACGCTTGGTGGTTATGAGAATAACACCGTTTGCACCACGAGAACCATAAAGAGCTGTCGAGGCAGCATCCTTAAGAATTGTCATACTCTCGATATCGTTGGTGTTTATAGTATTCATACTGCCGCTAAAGGGGGTGCCGTCGACTACCACGAGGGGGTCGTTTCCCGCATTAATCGAGGAAATACCGCGAATACGGATTGTAGGCGAATCAGAACCGGGAGCGCCAGAAGCGTTGCTCATCTGCACACCGGCCACCTTGCCTTTAAGAGCATTAAGAGGGTTGGACACCTGAGCATTCTCAAGCGTTGCAGCATCGACTACAGCAGCCGAACCCGTAAACGAAGCGCGGGTAGACTTACCATATGCCACAGCAATCACTTCATCAAGAAGTTCAGAGTCGGCATGTAGGCGTATAGTCATATCGCCTGATCCGATTTTCACATCGGCAGTTTTGTAACCCACATAGGAAACCTTGAGATGAGTAGCCGAAGCAGGCACCTGCAGAACGAACTTGCCGTCGATGTCCGTAGACACGCCGTAGTTAGTTCCTGCCGTTACCGAAACGCCGATCAACGGTTCGTCGTTGGCGGCATCTACGACAGTACCTTTGACCGTGCGCGTCTGAGCCGACGCACAGAGGCTCAAAGTAAGTACTGCCACAAGTAATAGAAACAGCTTTTTCATACTTAGAAAAAATTAGACATAAAATTGATTGATTCTGTTTGTTCTTTGTAATAAGTATCAAGAGGGACAAGGAGAGATGCACGCCCGCATTAAATCTTGATTTGGCAAAGATAATATAATTTTTTTGTAATAATAAACTTTAGGAAAGAGAAAATCGCCATATTTAACATTTAGACCTACATTTTAGCGCAATGAGGCTATCATAAGGCAATTTGCAACCTTTTACCAGCAATCGAAGCCGGGAAAAATCACTTTTCCACGGCGATTTGCATTTTTCAATTAATTTGTCGTATATTTACAGAATATATCAAACACCATCGGCATATGAAAAGCCTTTTTCCCTTTGTGATGCTCGCCGCTCTATCCGTTTTTTCCTGTGGCACAGACGAACCCGCGGCGCGCCCCGACAACCCGGACGAACCAGACGGGGCCGAAACGGCGGCCGCGCCGCGCTTCGCCGCAGGCCCGTCGTCGACGGCATACATAGGCCGCGAGGACGGGGCTATACACCTTATTATATATAGGGAGTGCGACAATGCCGCTCCCGAGGCGAGCTACAGCGTGGAGGCTTCGGGCCACGAGGGCTTCGCAAAGCCGGAAGCCCGGGTGACATTCGCCGCCGGAAAGGGCGAAACATCGCTCCGAGTGGGGTATACGCCGGGGGCTCTCGGCACGGAGGGGACGCGGAGCGTGAGGCTCGCCCTCAGGGGAACGAAGGCCGAGCACAGCGTTACGTTCGTGAAAAGGGCGGAAGCAGAATGGACAGATGCGGGAAGCTGCGTGCTGTACGATGCCGGTAGGCGCCTCCCCTGCACGCGGCAGACGGCCAAGCGCGGCGAGGCCACGGAATACCGAGCCGTGGACGTCGACGGCCGCACTTTGCTCGGCTACAGCATATCGACTTCGGGAGCGGCAACGCCGATGACCGCCGGAGGCTACCTTCCGGCGGCAGACTGCGCAGGGGCTTCGCCCATGCCGGCATATGCGGCAGATTCGCACGCCTCGCAGCAGATGGCGGCGCTGAATGTATGCAGCGTGTCGGAGGACGGCGCTATTTCGGAGCCGAGGGTGGTGTATCTGATCGACGGGGAGAGATTCGACGGGCGGTTTGTGTCGGTGACTGTGGCTGAGGGCTGGCTCTCGCCCGCTGTATGGCTCGACGCGCGGCCACCGGCGCAGGGGCGTTCGTGGGACTGCCTCGGGGAGATAGCGGAAGGCGGCACACTGCTGGTATACGACCCTTACCGCAACAGCTCGCCGTTCAACATGCTCAACGCCGCGCCGTGCGCGAGCGCGTGGCAGATAAGCTACTCCGGGGAAGGCGCCGAGATGACTCCGCAGTTTTCAGGATTCACAAACAGAGATTTGTTTCCTTCCAAGTTTATGATAGAGGCACGGAACGGCCTGTACGAGGCTCAAAAGGACGGTTTCAGACTCGAATGGGAGCTTCCGAGCCACAACTGCCTGCCCGGCGGCGGCTTGAGCACCGGCACCGACTGCACATGGGCCGAAGTATGGCCGACAGTTCTCTATATATCGAGCATCAAGGCCATATAGGGCCGCGAGGTGGGCAGGTCGAATATCTCACCGGCGCTACCCGAGCTGAAAAGCACTGATGCAAGCACCTCGACATCGACGTCAAGGTCGGGACGCCTGTCGGAACAGGCTGAAAGCGAGCAGTTGCCCTTCGATATCGTATAGTATCCGTCGTTTTCCGGGAAAAGACGGTCGGTAAGCCGTATGGTATAGCGCAGGGAGGGGTGCGCGGCAGCCAAGGCCTGCAGCACGGCCAAGGGACTGACTATCCGCACCATTCCGCAAGCATGGAGAGCAGCCTTACGGCCTGAATGGGGCGGCCTGCGCACAGTGAGCGGACGCTCGCCAACACGCTCGCGCAGGACTGCAAGGGCGGCGAGCGCCGCCGGCTCGGTATCGGCCATAAGCGAGCGCACGAGCACCACCGAATCAGCGCGGGAAGCGTCGTATGCCGCAAAGAGGCAGGCTTTAGCGCCATCGGGACCGTCGACAAACACTACCTCGCGGCCGCTTTCAAAGGTGAGGTCGGAAAGTATGTTTTTGAAATCGGCCTCGCTGTGGAGCACTCCCCCGCCCTGCCGGAGCTCGAGGGCGGCGAAGTCGGCATATCGCGGCTCTACCTCGGCGCCGTCGCCGCCGGCAAAGGCGTGGAGCGACGTATAGCGCTCCTCGTCGCAGTAGAACACCGGAGCAAAGCCGAAACGGCTGTAGAAGTAGTACAAGGCGCGACCCGCGGGTATCAGCTCGCAGAAAGCGTAGCCTCTGTCGCGCGCGCTGTCGAGGGCACGGTGCACGGCCTCGGAAGCCAGCCCGCGAGTACGCGCCTCGGGGCGCGTGGCCACGCAGCTTATATAGCCCGACGGCAGTTCGGCGCCGGCATACTGAAAGACGTATGGCTGCATCAGCAAGGCAGCCGAGGGCTTGCCGGCGGCATCGTCGACAATGAATATTTCGTCGTCACGCCGTACCACTTCGGAGAAAAACCATTTACGCCAAGGCGCCGAATCGGCAAAGGCCGACACATAAATTTCCTGAAACTGAGTCTTTTTCATTCGTCCCAATATGAGCGGAGCGGGTAGCGGTCGGGGCGCATGAGCAGCCTCAGGCCGGACGAGAAGGTGAAGTATCCCCACATCCAGTTGATAAATACCACAGTTCTGTTGCGCATTCCGAGCAAGGACATCAGGTGGACGCACATCCACACCAGCCACGCCAAGCGCCCCCGCAGGTGGAAGCGGCCTATGTCGACCACGGCGCGGTTGCGGCCTATTGTCGCCATCGAGCCTTTGTCGCGGTATTTGAATGGCTTGCGGCGGCCGGAATCGCGGCCAAGGTTGCGGGCAAGCTCCCGCGCCTGCTGCATGGCCACGGGCGCCACCTGAGGCAGGCCGCGAGGATAGCCGTCGGCCTCCTGAAAGGCGATGTCGCCGATTGCGTATACATCGTCGATGCCCTCCACGCGGTTAAAGGCGTCGACCTTCCAGCGCCCTGCCCGGTCGGGCTTCACGCCTGTTCCGACAACAGGCAGCGGCACTCCTGTTATCCCGGCCGTCCATATCACGGTTTCCGTTTCTACCGACGTGCCGTCGGCAAAGGCAAGCACGTGGTCGGAGTAACGCTCCATACGCCAGCCGAGCCGCACGTCAACCATCAGCTGCCCGAGCGCCTCAAGCGCATCGGCACCCGACTTGGCACTCATGGCGCCGAGCAGACGTTCCGAACCCTCCACGAGTATCACCTTCATCTCTTCGGGGTTTATCGAAGGGTATTCGCGCTTTATCACGAAGCGCTTCATCTCGCCGAGGGCGCCGGCTATCTCCACGCCTGTGGGACCGCCGCCCACCACCACGAAGGTGAGCATGCGTCGGCGCAGCCTGTCGTTGCGGCAGAGGGAGGCACGTTCGAGGCGCTCGAGCACTTCGTTGCGGCACCGTATGGCCTCGGGAGTGCTTTTGAGGGTGAACACCCGCTTTTCGAGTCCGGGAATGCCGAAGAAATTATTGGTAGTGCCGGCCGCCAGCACGAGGATATCGTATGGAATGGTTTCAAACCTGGTTCTGACTGTACGTGCAGCGACATCGACCGCCACAACCTCGCCGAAATGAAACGAAACGCCGCGATAGCGGCGTCCGCGCATCTCGCGGCGCAGGGGGAAGGATATGCTTGCCGGTTCGAGGCCCGACGAGGCCACCTGGTAGAACAAGGGTGGAAAGCTGTGGTAGTTGTTGCGGTCGACAAGTATCACTTCGTACAGCGACTTATCGACATAACGGGCCACGGACAGTCCTCCGAAGCCTCCTCCGATGATAACAAGGCGTTTTTTCTGTGCAGGATTCATAGATTGATAACACACAGAGCGGCGCGCTTGTTGACTGCAGCGCTACCTCTTGATGACAGGCAGTCCGAAAGCGCCCTTGGCGAGTGTGTACTCGCGCTTCGAGCCGGTGCGTATGCGGTTGTATTCCGCCAGCTGCACCTGCACATCTTTCAGGCTGCCGTCGTCGAAACGCAGCTTGATATGGTATGTGCGGTACTTGCGCCCGCTTCGGACATAGCGACCCCGCACATAGCGGCCGCTCTGGCGCTCCTCGGAGTACTTGCTTTCGACCGTGGCCATTTCCTGATGCACGCTCCCGGGGTCGGCGAAAGCACTGTTGCCCCATAGCAGCAAGGCCGAGCCGGCGCACAGACCGAACACGAACAGCGCCACCCAAGCGGCCACAGCACCATACACGCCGACAAGCACAGACCGCAGACCGCGCAGGCCGAACATGGCGGCAAGGCCTGCCACAGCACCCGCCGCAAACGGCACCCACCATGCAACAACCGTCACCGCATAATAATAAAATGCCACTACGGCCAGGCCGACACCTAATACAGCCATTATAATCAACGTGATATTTCTTTTCATTTTATCTTTCATATAAATAGAAGGTAGATAAATAAAAAGGAACTCTATCGCAGAGTTCCTTCTTATGGGTTTCCAATAGGTACAATTTCTAAGGTAAAAAAGATTGTTTTAGGTTTGCGGTACAAAGTTGGGTCTTTTTCAGCGGGCCGCCAAATAAAAAGATATGTTTTACGACATATTTATTAAGCATATTTTACAACCCGCAAGGTCCAACTACCCTTAAACACTTGTTTTACTTAATTTTACCATAGATTATATAATCGAAACACTATTGAATTATAGTTGTTAATTAAAGTTAATCTATTGAGTGGTGCTTTCAGAATGTCAATATTCCTGCCAGCTCTTTATCTCGATATCCTCGAGAGGCATGGCCGTGAACGCCCTGATGAAGGCCGAGGCAAGCCGCGAGTTCGTGAGCAGTGGTATGTTGAGGTCGATAGCCGCGCGGCGTATCTTGCGGCCGTTCGACAGCTCCGTGCCGGTGAAATTGCGGGGTATGTTTACCACAAAGTCTATCTCGCGGTTGTGCAGCATGTCGAGCGCCTGCGGGTGCGAATCGGGCGTGGAAGGCCAGTACACACGAACTGCCGGAATGCCGTTCTCGTTGAGGAACTGGCACGTTCCGCCCGTGGCGTATATCTTAAGCCCCGCCTTGTGCAACAGGTGGGCGGCATCGAGCATGTCGGCTTTCTGCTTGGGCGAGCCGGTGCTGAGAAGCACGGCCTTCCGGGGCACACGCAGACCCACGGCGAGCAGAGCCGTGAGAATGGCGGCATCGGTATCGTCGCCAAGGCAGCCCACCTCGCCGGTCGATGCCATATCAACACCAAGCACGGGGTCGGCACCGCCAAGACGCGAGAACGAGAACTGCGAGGCCTTTACACCCACATAGTCGAGGTCGAAGGCGCTCTTGGCAGGTTTCTCGACGGGCAGACCGAGCATCACGCGGGTAGCGAGGTCGATAAAGTTGATTTTAAGCACTTTCGACACAAAGGGGAATGAGCGCGAAGCACGCAGGTTGCACTCTATCACCTTGATATCGTTGTTCTTGGCAAGGAACTGGATATTGAACGGGCCGGAAATGTTGAGTGCCTCGGCAATCTTGGCCGACACCTTCTTGATGCGGCGCATCGTTTCCACATACAGTTTCTGCGGCGGGAACTGGATAGTGGCGTCGCCCGAATGCACGCCGGCAAATTCCACGTGTTCGGAAATGGCATAAGCCTTTATCTCGCCATTCTGGGCCACGGCGTCCATCTCGATTTCCTTGGCGCCCTGTATAAACTCGCTCACAACCACGGGGTGCTTCTTCGACACATTGGCCGCGAGCTTGAGGAAGCGGCGCAGCTCGTCGGAGTTGAAGCACACGTTCATAGCCGCGCCTGAGAGCACGTAGCTCGGGCGCACAAGCACCGGGAAGCCTACTTCGGCCACAAAGCCTTCGATATCCTCGAAGCTTGTAAGCTCGCGCCAGCGCGGCTGGTCGATGCCGAGGCTGTCGAGCATGGCAGAGAACTTGTGGCGGTCTTCGGCACGGTCGACACTGGTGGCGCCGGTGCCGAGTATGTTGACGTTCTGCGCGTCGAGGCGTGTGGCAAGGTTGTTGGGTATCTGGCCGCCTACCGACAGGATAACGCCGTGGGGATTCTCAAGTTCGAGAATATCCATCACGCGCTCGAAGGTAAGCTCGTCGAAATAAAGACGGTCGCAGATATCGTAGTCGGTCGAAACCGTTTCAGGGTTATAGTTGATCATCACCGAGCGCCAGCCCTCCTTGCGCGCTGTCATAAGCGCGTTGACGGAGCACCAGTCGAACTCTACCGACGAGCCGATACGGTAAGCGCCCGAACCGAGCACTACCACCGAGCGGTGGTCGCCGGTGTAGGCCACATCGTCGACGCTGCCGTTGTAAGTCAGATAGAGGTAGTTGGTAGCGGCAGGATATTCGGCGGCAAGCGTGTCGATTTGCTTTACCACCGGCTTAATGCCAAGCCCTATACGATGACGGCGCACGGCAAGCGAAGCCTCCTCGGCATGCTCGGGGAACATATCCTTAAGCACGGCCCGGCCTATCTGGAAATCGCTGAAGCCCTGCTGCTTGGCTATGCGTATAAGTTCTTTGGGCACGGCGTCGAGGCTGTTGTATGCCTCCAGCTCGCCGGAGGTGTCCATAAGGTTGCGGAGCTTGTAGAGGAACCAGCGGTCAATCTTGGTAAGCTCGTGCAGGCGGTCGACGGTATATCCTTCGGCAAAAGCCTTGGCTATGACGAATATGCGACGGTCGGTAGGCGATGTGAGCGCCGACTCGATGTCGGGTATCTTCATATCGCGGTTGCCGGTAAAGCCGTGCATGCCCTGGCCTATCATACGCAGGCCCTTCTGGATTGCCTCTTCAAAGGTACGTCCTATAGCCATTACCTCGCCCACCGACTTCATCGACGAACCGATGTGGCGGTCAACGCCGTGGAATTTGCCAAGGTCCCAGCGGGGAATCTTCACCACCACATAGTCGAGCGCCGGCTCGAAGAATGCCGACGTGCTTTGGGTCACATTGTTGCGAAGGTCGAAAAGACCGTAGCCAAGGGCAAGTTTGGCTGCCACGAAAGCCAGCGGATATCCGGTGGCCTTGGAGGCGAGAGCCGACGAGCGGCTCAGACGGGCGTTCACCTCTATCACGCGGTAGTCCATCGACTCGGGGTCGTAGGCATACTGCACGTTACATTCGCCCACAATGCCGATATGGCGTATAATCTTTATGGCAAGAGAACGGAGATAGTGGTAGTCGTCGTTCGAGAGTGTCTGCGAGGGAGCCACGACGATACTTTCGCCGGTATGGATCCCGAGGGGGTCGAAGTTCTCCATGTTGCAGACCGTGATACAGTTGTCGAAACGGTCGCGCACCACTTCGTATTCCACTTCCTTCCAGCCCTTGAGCGACTTTTCAACAAGCACCTGCGGAGAGAACGAGAGTGCTTTCTCCACGAGTGTTTCGAGTTCCGCGTCATTGTCACAGAAGCCGCTGCCGAGGCCGCCGAGGGCGTAAGCAGCACGCACAATCACGGGATAGCCGAGAGAGCGGGCCACACGCAGCGCTTCCTCGACAGAATCCACAGCCTCGCTGCTGATAGTCTTTACGTCAATCTGATTGAGCTTTTCAACAAACAGCTCGCGGTCTTCCGTATCCATGATGGCCTGCACGGGGGTGCCGAGCACTTCCACGCCATAGCGTTCAAGCACGCCGCTGCGATACAGCTCCACGCCGCAGTTGAGGGCTGTCTGGCCGCCGAAGGCGAGCAAAATTCCGTCGGGACGCTCTTTCTCGATAACGCGCTCGACAAAGAAGGGTGTCACGGGCAGGAAGTAGGTCTGGTCGGCCATTCCTTCGGAAGTCTGCACCGTGGCGATGTTAGGATTGACCAGTATGGTGGTTGTACCCTCCTCACGCAGAGCTTTGAGGGCCTGAGCGCCTGAATAGTCAAACTCACCGGCTTCGCCGATTTTGAGGGCTCCGCTGCCGAGAAGCAGCACTTTCTGATATTTCTTCATGCTATAGGAGGGCGATAAATTCGTCGAAAAGGAATTCAGTGTCGCGCGGTCCGCTCGAAGCCTCGGGGTGGAACTGCGCGGAGAAGAAAGGCAGGCTCTTGTGGCGTATGCCTTCATTGGTGCCGTCGTTCATATTGACAAACAGCGGTTCCCAGCCTTCAGGAAGGGTATCGGAATCGACCGCGAAACCGTGGTTCTGCGATGTGACGAAGCATTTTTCCGAACCGAGGCGGCGCACAGGCTGGTTGTGGCTGCGGTGCCCGTATTTGAGCTTGAATGTCGACGCTCCGGCCGCCTTTGCCAAGAGCTGGTTGCCCATGCAGATGCCGCATATGGGCTTGGGCGAGGCCGCATTCATAGCCTTGCGAATGTTTTCAACGGTAGCCGTGGCAAAATCGGGGTTTCCAGGGCCGTTGCTTATAAACAGGCCGTCGGCGGGTATGCCGCTGAAATCATAGTTCCAAGGCACACGCACCACCCTCACTCCGCGGGCGAGCAGGCATCGTATGATATTGTGCTTGATGCCGCAGTCAACCAGCGCCACTGTCTTCTTGCCGTCGGGAGCTGCTTCGAGAGTGCCTGTAAACGGTTTCGGATCAGCGCCCGGAGCATCGTACACCACCGGCTCTGCGCACGATGTGAGAGCGATAAGGTTTTCGGCATTGGGGTCGTAAAATTCCACATCGTCGCATCCCTCCACTATTATCTTGCCGAGCATCGAGCCGTGGGTACGCAGATGCTTGGTAAGGGCGCGGGTGTCGATATCGTAAATACCCGGTATTTTTTCTTCCTTAAGCCAGTCGGCAAGCGAACGCTCGGCGAGCCAGTGGCTGTGGTGGAAGGCATAATCCTGCGCTATGATAGCGCGGCAGTGTATGCGCGAACCTTCGTAGTAATCTTTTAGAGAATCGTCGCCGCCCGACGGAGGAACGCCGTAGTTGCCCAGCTGAGGAAAGGTGGTGACAAGTATCTGCCCCTCATAAGAAGGGTCGGTAAGGCTTTCGGGGTACCCGGTCATAGCGGTGTTGAACACCACCTCGCCGGCTGTTGAGCCATCGTAGCCGAAGCTACGTCCTCGGAATTCTGTGCCGTCTTCGAGAATCAGGACAGCGCTTTTGGTCGCCTGCATTTGTGTTGGTTGAATTTTGAGTGTCAATTATGAAGCGGCCACCTGCCTCTTTTCAGAGGCTTGACCATGCAAAATTACGCAAAATTTCCCGCACTTGAAAATACCCGCCCCAAATTCGCTCCAAATTCCGCCGGGCAGAGCACTGCGAGGCTACTGGCGCCGCGTGTTCAGCGTTTGCGCTCGATGTCCTGAGTGCGGAAGAATGCGTCGGAATAGCGCACTCCCCACAGCTCGTAGCGCTCTATCTGGGCTTCGACCTTGCGGACAAAGTTATCCCAGTCCTTGCTCTCCTCTGCCGACCAGGCATTTTCCGCCAGTGCCGACATACGCGGGAAAACCGAAAACTCGGCCTTCCACGTAGTAGGCACATACTCCGTCCACAAGCAGCCCTGCACGCCCCATATCAGATCTTTCTGGCTGTCGGTAATAGAATCGGGGATTGCCTGATAGCTGTATACCTTCTCCAGCGGCAGCGGCCCGCGCGGTCCTATCTCGGTCTGGTTCCGGCTCTCCTTCATATTGAAATACGACCAGCCGGAACTTGTCGAGATGGTGCGGTGCCCTGTTTTGACCGCCTTAGCCCCATATGCAGGCTTGCGCCAGTTCATGATTATGCAATCTTCCGATATGCCGCCCTCGAGTACTTCGTCCCAACCCACGAGCGTCTTGCCCTTAGAATTGACAACCGACTGCACATAGTGTATGAAGTGACTTTGGAGCGCTTTCTCGTCCTTCAGGCCGTTATCACGCATAAATTTCTGTGTATATTCCGATTCCTGCCACCAGCGTTTGGCGCATTCATCACCTCCGACATGGATATACTGCCCGGGGAAAATATCGCACAACTCCGAAAAAACGTCCTTTAGGAAGGCGAACACCTCGGGGCGCGGAGCAAGCACGTTGTTGAATTTATTGAATATGCCCCACGTCCTGGCGCACGACTTGGGCTCGTCGGGCGTGGTGCTGAATTCGGGGTGCACGGCAAGCACGGCCATACAGTGGCCCGGTATGTCGATTTCGGGAATCACAGTGATATGGCGCTCGGCGGCATACTCCACCACCTCCCGCACCTGCTCCTGCGTGTAATATCCTCCGTAAGGCAACGCGCGGTATTTACCGGGGTAAAGACCCTCTATTTCGCCTTCGCGCTCGGAGCCTTGGGCGGTAAGCTCAGGATGCGATTTCATCTCGATGCGCCAAGCCTGGTCGTCGGTAAGATGCCAATGGAAGTAATTGAGCTTGTGTCGGGCAAGCATATCAATATAGCGCTTCACAAACTCTACAGGGAAGAAATGGCGCACAACATCGAGATGCATGCCTCGGTATGCGAACCGAGGATAATCGACTATATGCACAGCCGGCAACAAGGGAATGACTCCAGCCCGCAGAGGAAGCAGCTGTATAAGCGTCTGCATTGCATAGAAAACCCCGGCGGCGTCATTGCCCTCTATAAGCACGCCTTTTTCGGGCGTCACAGTGAGGCTGTAGCCTCCCGGGATACCGCCATTCCCGAGGATTGCCATTCGCACCCCCGCTCCGAAACCATCTTCACAGGAGGAAACATTCACAGGTATGCCAAGACACTTATCCATATAATCGGCAAGGTATTTGGCCGTGGGCATAAGCTCCGGCGACGATACTACCACGGGCATACCTCGGTCGATGCGGAAAGAATCGGCCTCGGCAACTTCTATTTGCACAGGTTCGGGAATTATGGTAAACCGGGCAGATCGGGCTTGGGCCGCAAGTGTTGATAGTGCGATTATAGCTGCCATAACATAGCGAAATTTCATAGATAATTGAATTCAAGGTGTGCATTCCCTGCAAAGATACGAATAAGTCGGGCGCAAAAGCAAATTTATTTGATTTTGCCGAGCGTGAGTATCTGAGGCGGTCAGCCAACGGTACGAATAAATTTGGTTTTGTCGAGCTGAGAAAAAAAGGACAGGCGCCCGGTGTGTCCGGGCGCCTGCATATAGATGTTTTGCTTATGGCTTAGTTGAGAGCCTTGGAAAGGTTGTAGTTGGCAAATTCGAGGTCGTCGACAGCCTTCTTGGCAAGGTTCTTGTCGAGGCGCACAGCCTGACGGAGGTTGGTGTTGAGCATCGACTCGTTGTTGGTGCGGGCACCGAGGATAGCCATCAGGTAGTATGTTGTGGCATCGGGATTGTTGATAGCAGCGAGAGTGGATTTAGCCTTGCTGTAGTCCTTGGTAAGAATCTGGGCAAGAGCTGCATTGTTGCTCTTAGTGTCACCGAAGGCCTTAACGGCAGCTGCAGCGTCGCCCTGCTTGAGGTAGTAAACGCCGAGAGCGTCGCCAAGTTCGGCCACACCTGCGGCAGAGCCGAAGTACTGGTTAGCCTTGGCGTAGTTGCCCTGGAGCATTTCGATAAGACCGAGGTTCATCTGGGGCTCGCCGTTTTTGGTCAGCGAGGCTGCCTTGGTGAAAGAAGCCTTGGCTGCGTCGAAATCGCGGTCGATGTACTGAGCCATACCGAGGTCGTTCCATGTACGGTAGTCCGACGGATAGAGGCGGGCTGCGGTGTCATATATTTTGAGGCGCTGGCCGTTGTCGTCGGTAAGAGTGGCGGCATACAGGATTTCTTCTACAGACAGCTTTGAGGGATCCGAAGCCAGAAGAGCCTTGATTTCAGCGTCGCTCTTGCCGATTACGTTGATGCTGGCTGTGATGCGGGAGTAGCGGAGTTTGGGAAGAATCTGGTCGGCGAGCTGCTCGAATACCGACGAGAGGTTGCGGATTTCGCGTTCGCGTTGTTCGGGATCTTTGTACATCGAGAGCACGCTCAGGATAAGGTCTTTGTCCTGAATGTTGCTCTGCTGAACGAGCTTCTGGAAGCCTTCCCAGTCCTGAGCGGTGAACTGAGCGGTGAGTTCGCCGAATTCGGTGATTTTATCCTTCTTGAGCTGCTTGGTCATATAGTCCTTGGTGTTCTTCTCGCGGTTTTCGGCAAGACGGGTGTTGAGTTTCACACCACCGTCGGGCGAAGCATAGGAGGAGATGTTGATTTCCTCGAGCACGCGGGAAGTGTCGCCGTTGGCTGCTATGATTTCTTTCTGCAGCTCAGCCATTGCGTCCGACTTAAGCTGTCCGGCGCGAATGTTGGCCTGGTTGATGAGGAACATGATGTCGGCGGCATATTTCTCGTTGATAATGCGCTGGAACGCATCTGGAGCGAGAGCGGGAGTAACGCCGGCCGCATCAGCAAGAGCAGCGGTGGCTACAACGCCGTTGGCAACCTTCACTGCGGGGAGCACATACTGCTTGCCGTTCTGGTTAACGGTAAAGTTGAGCATAAGCTCGCTCTTGGCCATATCGGGCTGGTACTTGAAGCTAACGGGGATAGTGGCCGTACCGCCGTTTTCATAGGATATCACGGGGTTGTTGCCGCGCACCTTCTCGCCCTGGAAGCTGTAGCTCTGAGAGCTTACTTCCTTGCCGTTGAACACCAGCGTGGGAGTAACGGTAACTTCGGCGTTCTTTACAAAGAATTTTGCAGGAATGGTAGCACTTACACGCGCGGGCACTTTTTCACCTACAACTTCGAGGGGATTGGGATTTACAGTAAAATAATCAGCGCTGAACTGGCCGAGTTTCTTACCGCAAGAGCTCAAGGACAGGGCAAGTCCCAAACCCATTACATAGCATAATCTGCGATTCATAAATAATTGAATATATATAGTTTATCTTTCCAATATCGGAGCCGCCTGCCAAAACGGCACTATTTGGGAGCAAAGATACGATTTTTATATCTAATATGCAGCCGCAAAAAACATATTTTACAACATATTTACACGCAATACTCGCTATTCTCTTGCAATATGCGCATGTTGCAACAAAAAGACACCCCGGAAACGCCTCCGGAGTGTCCTGCAACCTTTGTATATTGTGTTTCCATTACACGGCATACTTACTTGTGAGATGCTGCAAAACGACATGAATCACAGGTGCGTGTTTTAAACGATAAAATACTCGTGCAAATGTCTGATAACCTTCGGGGCCAACGATAATATCTTTAGATTCTATTCCCAACTCAGTCAATTTAGGAATATTACGCTGATACAGGTATTCAAAAAGATTCCATCTGTATTGCTCGGAAGCCATACCTGAGTGATGCGTTTCCAATGGGTCGGTTGAGCAAATGAATGAGAAGACCGCATTCGGGAAGATTGAGAACTGCTCTATCAACCACCGGCACATCTTGAAGAACGCACACAGATTGAGTGGCATGTCAATATAGAGTTTATTGATTGCAATGTCTGCTATATCAAGATCTTCAAACTCCTCCGGGATTTGAAACGTGCCTACTTTATCGTTATTGTCATAAAAACTAAGGACAACCACTAAATGATTGTCCTCATTATCGGGAATGATGGCTTCTATAGATTCCATCAACCGTTAATCAGCTTACGGTATTTGTCACAGGCTCTCTTCATGCGCTCCTTCTTTTGCTGTTGCGCTTTCTCTATGAAAGCGACCAACTCCCGTGAAGGATTAGGGATTCTGATAGTGCTTGTCGTCTTCATATTGATAGTGTTTGTGCCACAAAATTACGACTTTTCTCGTTTTGTCGCAAACTTTTACACAGTTATTTTTTTCCTATCCTTTTTCATCAATATTATAACGATTAGCCCCAAAACGAAGTTCAATCTCCAAAATCCACAAAAAACAAGGAGTGTCAAGGATATTAATCAAACCTTGACACTCCTCAATTGCATTTGTATTACTTGGCGGGGCCGATTTTTTCAAGAAGGGTTTTCACGGCAGCCTCTATCTGGACGTCGTGGCCGCTTACAATCTCGGCCGGTGTGTTGTACACTTCGACATCGGGCTTAAGCTCGTTGTTTTCGAGCGGCTTGCCATTGGAGGCCAGCGACGTCACCTGCGGTATGCCGAACACAAGCGACGGATCGATCTGCGACTCCCACCACACAGCCGTCATCGTGCCGGGGACAGGTGCACCCACCACCGGACCGATGCCAAGGGTCTTGTACACATAAGGCGTACCGTGGGCATCGGAGTAATTGGCCTCGTTGACGAGCATTGCCGACGGTTTTGTCCACTGGGAGAACGGGTCGGAGCCTATGTAGCGTCCGCGCGGGGCATAGCGCACATATTCGCGCCCGTTGAGAAGCACAGCCACGTCGTTATGCAGCCAGCCGCCGCCGTTGAAGCGGGTATCGACCACCACAGCCTCGTGATTACGGTATTTGCCCAACAGCTTTGAATAAACGGCGCGGAAGCTCTCACTATCCATTCCCTTGATATGCACGTAAGCTATGCGGCCTCCCGAAAGACTGTCGACCAATGCCTCGTTACGCTCCACCCACAACTGGTATATAATGCCGCCAACGCCGCTAACCGGCTTGACCACGGGGTGTGCCACTGAGCCGTCGACCTTCTTAACGGTAAGGCGCACCTTGCGGCCGGCCTTGCCGTCGAGCATCGGGTAATAATCGGCACCGGCCTTGACGGGCTCGCCGTCGATAGCAAGTATTATGTCGCCGGGGCGGACATCGGCCGCCTTCGTCGAGAGAGGGCCGCGAGGCAGCACTTCGGCTATCTTCAGGCCGTCGCCGTCGTATGCGAAATCGAAATACGCGCCAAGCTCGGAAGTGGCAAGCGGAGCGCCGTTGCCGTAACTGCTCGCACCGGTATGCGAGGCATTAAGCTCGCCCAGAAGCTCGCTGAGCATGATGGCGAAGTCGGAATTGTTGTCGATATGCGGCAGGAAGCGGCGGTAGTGCTCGCCGTAGCCGTCCCAATCGATGCCGTGGATATCCTTGTCGTAGAACTTGTCCTTGACCTGCTGCCACGCATGGGTGTATATATAATCTCGTTCGAGCGAGGGGTGACGGTCGTAAGGAGCGCTGAACTCCACAGCCTCCGACGAACCCGACGCAAGATTGATTTTGCTCATTCCCGAACCGCCGATAACGAATATGTTCTCTCCCTTGGCATCAGGAACTATGCCGCCCATCTTTCCGGCAGCCAAGAGCTTGGTATTGCCCTCGCGCAAGTCGCGGCAATAAAGGTTGTACTCGCCCTCGGTAGAACGTGCCATATAATACAGCTTGTCGCCCTTCGGGGCAAGGAAATAATCGCCAAGCCGCGACGAGCCGCCGGTAAGTCTGCTAAGGCGATACATACGGTTGTCGGTATCAAACCTGAGAGTTTCCTTCTTTTCGTCGCCGTCCTTCTTCTTATTGCCTTTTTTCTTCTTTTTACTGTCTTTCTTGTCGTCGGCGTCTGTCTTATCTGCTTCGTCGGCACTCTTTTCAGCCAACTCCGCCTCTTCCTTGGTGCGGTTGAAGGCGTCCCAGGCCTCGGCATCAAGCACCATCAGCATCACGTCGCCCTCTTCGCCCCAGCTGCCGTGGTTCTTATATCCATAGCGGGCAGTGGTATATGTCACAGCCTTTCCGCCAAGCGCCCATTTCGGGTTGGAATCGGAATAGCCGCTCTCGGTAAGGTCGATTACAGTGGCGCCGTCCTCGCTCACGAGGGCTATGTCGGAATTATTCCAACCACCTACCCCGATGTAGTCGATAAGCAGCCAGCGGCTGTCGGGACTCCACTGGAAGGTGACGTCGCCGTCGGTATATGAATAATTGTATTTCGCGGGGAGCGCTGTGTGTACCTCTTTGGTATCTACGTCGATAACGCGAAGCTCGCAGCGATCCTCCAAGAAAGCTACCTTCTTGCCGTCGGGGCTGAACATAGGCTGCTGAGCCGCTTTCTCGCCCTTGTACAGAGGCTCTTCCACAATGTCTGTGGCATAGGCAAACGATTTTTCTTTGTCGTCCTTAATCTTGGCGGTGAAGAGCTGCCACAGGCCGTCGCGCTCGGAGTCGTACACCAGCGTGCGACCATCGGGCGAGAACTCCACTATGCGTTCCTGCGCCGGAGTGTCGGTTATACGCTTGGTTGTCTTATATTTGACAGAGGTAACGTATATGTCGCCACGGAGAGTGAATGCCACCTCCTCGCCGGAAGGCGACACTGCCATGGTTGACGCGCCGGAGTTAACGATGCGCCGCACGTGGTCGGCATCATACTTGTCGGCCTTTATATCGACAGCCACCTTTGCCGGAGCCGATCCGGGACTCAGGGTGTAAATCTCGCCGTCCCAGCTGAAAGCAAGAACCTCTCCGTCGGCACTTGCCGAGAGCGAGCGCACAGGATAGTCCTTGAACGATGTGAGCTGCGTCTTGGCGGCAGAGCCCGGCGTGCGTGAATATACGTTCAGCGTGCCGTCCTCCTCGCTCAGATATGCAAAACGGCCACCGCCGAGCCATACAGGATTGCGGTCGCTGCCCTTGAAATCGGTAAGACGGGTAAAACGCCCGTCCTTGTACATCTGTATGTCGGGCGTGCCTGCCGAGCGCTCGTGTTTTCTCCATTTGTTTTCGTAGCTCTTGTGCTCCTCGAAGATTACGGCTCCGTCGGGCGCCACGTCGGCCGACTCCATATGCAGCGACAGGTAAGGCACCGGACGCGAACCCGGCACAGCCTTCACCGCGTATGTCTGCTGGAAGAAAGCATCATTCAGAGCGTGGTGCGACGGGTGGAGGGCGGCTCTGAAAAGAACCGTCGAATCGTTGAGCCACGCAAGCGGCATCTCGGTGCCGCTATGGGTTGTGAGGCGCACGGGCGTGCCTCCGCCGGCAGCCACAACGTATATGTCGGTAGAACCCATACGGTCGCTTGCAAACGCAATCCGGCTGCCGTCTGGGCTCCATACAGGCGCGGTGTCATATGCAGGATCCGAGCTCAGCTGCCGGGCCTCGCCACCGCCGACGGGGACTGTGAAAATATCGCCCCGATAAGTAAAGGCTATGGTGGCGCCATCCGGCGAGATGGCCGTGTTGCGAAGCCATAGCGGAGCTTCGGCAGCAAAAGCTCCCGACACTGCGGAAAGCGCTGCAATGATTGTCGCCAGTGATTTTTTCATTATATGTAAACTTTTTTTTGGTTTATTCGTTATATCCGAGGCGTTTAAGCGCGTCCTTCGCCGCGCTGACACCATTTTTGGCGCTACGACGGTAGAAATACACCGCCATCGATTGGTCTGCGTCCACGCCGCGGCCCATCTCATAACAGCGGCCGAGGCAGAGCATAGCCCACGCCTGCTCGTCTTCTATAGCCTTGCGGTACAGCTCGACAGCCTTGCCGAAGTCCTGAGGCAGACCGCCCTGGCCATTTTCATAGCATTCGCCAAGGTACGCGATTCCTCGCGGCAGTCCTTGCTCAGCAGCCTTCTTATACCAGCGCACAGCCTCCTCCATATTCACAGCCACTCCCTGGCCGGACTCATAGGCGTATCCGAGGCTGCACTGAGCGCTGGCATTCCCGCCGGCCGCAGCCTTGCTGAACCAATGCACGGCTTTTTGATAATCCTGCTCCGTGCCTATGGCATCGCGAAAACATATTCCGACATTGTTCATCGCCGTGACACTGCCGTTTTTAGATGCCTTGACATACCACTCGAAGGCGAGCGGCAGATTTTCTTCCACCCCTTCGCCATACTGGTAGCACCACCCGACGTTGCACTGCGACAGTTGCATGCCCTGTTCCGCCGCTTTAAGATACCACTGGAATGCCTCATACACATCGCGGTCGGTTCCGTAACCGTTGTCATAGCACAGGGCGAGAACTTCCTGCGCCTCCTTGTGACCGGACTCGGCAGGACCTATGGCCAGCTTGAACGCCTGCTTATACTCGCCATTCTCATAATACTCTTTCGCCTTTCGGGCAACAGCGTCGATATCGTCGGAGCAAGTTCCATCTCTCAACCGAGAAAGTGCTTTCACCGCCTCCTCGTAATTCTGCCCGGCAGCAAGAGCATACAGTCGGCGGGCTTCCTCTATGTCTTGGTCCACTCCGCGTCCAAGCTCATACAGCTTACCGAGATTATACATAGCCCGGACATAGCCCTGATCGGCGCTTTTGCGGTACCACACAACGGCTTCTGCCAAATCAATGTCGGTGCCGATGCCATTTTCAAGGCAGAAAGCAAGATTGCACTGAGCGTAGACCCAGCCTTGCTCGGCCGAAGAGCGATACCACCGCACAGCCTCGATCTTATCCTGCTCAACACCTTCGCCGGACTCATAGGCATATCCGAGATTCGCCTGACTCGCGCTGAGCCCGGCTTCGGCAGCCTTGAGAAACCATTTGGCGGCAAGCTTGAGGTTTTTGCGCGTGCCGGTACCCCATTTATAGCAAAGGCCAAGTATTTCCTGCGCCCATTTATCGCCATATTCCGCCGGAAGACGCGCCGTGAGGAAGGCTCTGTCGTAATCGCCCTTGCTGTATGCCTTCCTGCTTTCCTCCGCAAGTTCGGCAAGTTCCGAATCGTCCGGCCGCACGAACTCGCAAAGCTCCTCAAGACGGCTTCGGGCTTCCTCCGAGCCGTGAATCGCCGCAGACCTGTAGTAAATCACTGCTTTGCGCAAATCCTGCTCTACGCCGTCGCCCTCACGGAACATATTGCCCATTGCAAGCTCAGCCTCGCCGTATTCCCATGCGGCTGATATGCTGTAATATTCGACAGCCTTTTCCAAATCAAGTTCGACGCCATCTCCCCTATAATATATAAAGCCAAGCGCACAGGCGGAGTTCGGATTGCATTTATCCAAAGCTTCTTTCCACAGCTCCAAGGCTTTGTTCTTGTCTTGAGGCACGACCTTGCCGACAAAATAACACGTAGCAAGATTGTTCAGCCCGTGATACCAGCCCAGGTCTGCGGCCTTGCGATACCACTTTACAGCCTCGGCATCGTTTATTTCGACACCTTCGCCAAACTCATAGGCGTAGCCGAGATTTACCATGGCACGCGGCTCTCCGGCCTCAGCGGCCCTGTGATACCACCGTATGGCTTCGGCATAGTCCTGAGCCACACCACTGCCGGTGGCGTAGTCCCAGCCAAGGGAATTCATACCACGGGCGTTTCCGGCAGCGGCAAGGCGGCAGTCGATAGCAAACGACTCATTATACCGGCCTGCGTCAAAAGCACGCTGCGCAATACCGATAAGCCGCAGAGCCTCGCTTTCTGAAAACACCTCCCCGTCGGGAATATCGACATCGCGATGGGCCGGACGCGGCTCCTCGACACTTTCTCCACGGCTCTCTTTGAGGCGGCGGTAAGCGTTGCGCGCTATGGCATCGCCTCCGGCCTTGGCCTTGGAATACCAGTATAAAGCCTTTTCAACGGATTTCTCCACCCCGGCGCCTTTTTCATAATTCTGCCCTATTATGCGCATCGACACAGCATCGCCGTTATTCGCCGCCTCAAGGTAGCACGAGGCAGCCAAAGCGTCGTCCTTGGGCAGACCTCCCAGACCTTTCTCGTAGAACAGGGCAAGACGGTAGCTTGCCCACGCGCTGTCGTAATCGGCCGCCTTGCGATACCACTCGACGGACTCTGCCATGCGCCGGGCATCGGATTCGTCGGCCGACAATGCGTCAGCAAGCCCGACGATACCTTCCAGATCGCCACCGTCGGCTCCTCGGCGGTACCACTCTATGGCTTTGTCGATATTGCGTTCGATTCCAGCAAGACCTTTATGATAGTAGCGCGCAAAAAGTGTCTGCGCGGCCGGCATTCCCACATCGGCGCAATCACGCGCCAGCGGAAGTGCCTCCTTGTATTTCTTTTCTGTGAACAGTCGTTCGGCATTGGCAAGGCGCGCCTCCATCTCAACCATTCCCGGGCCTTGGCATATATCCGTCAAGGCTTCCAAATCGTAGCGGGCGTCTTCACAGCCTGCCTCGACGGCGGCGCGCAGCCACTTTTCAGCTTCGCCATAGTCCTCGTCGACCCCGGAGCCAGTCATATAGCATATGCCAAAGGCGCGCATAGCGTCGGCATCACCGCCCTCGGCGCCTCGCCGGTAATACTCCACGGCTTTGCCGGCATCGCGCGTCAGGCCTTCGCCATATTCGTACATACATGCAAGAAGATAGCACGCGCGGGCACTCCCCGCCTCTGCCGCACGGCTCACGAGATCGAATGCCTCCTCGTATCTTTTCTCAGAACTGAGGCGCTCGGCATCGGATAAAAGCTTCTGTATTTCTTTAGGACTCAGATCTCCATTGTCACGTTTCTTGCCAAAGAGAAAATCATCAAATATAGACATATTGGCTTCGTTGTTGAGGTTTATAGGATATTATTAAAGTCCTCTTAATTGGCTCAAAATTACAAAACCTCGGGCAACTGTGCAAGCAAAAAGCGGAAACAACCCGTATGCAGGCTGTTTCCGCTTTTTTTCGTTTCCGAATCCGGAATTCGTGTTATTTCTTGATAACGCGACGTTCTTTGATGCGGGCCTTCTTACCTGTGAGCTTGCGCAGGTAGTAAAGCTTGGCACGACGTACCTTACCATACTTGTTGATGGTAATGGAGTCGATGAACGGCGACTCGATGGGGAAGATACGCTCAACACCGATGTTTTCGCTCATTTTGCGAACGGTGAAACGCTTCTTCGAGCCTTCGCCGGAGATGCGGATAACCACACCTCGGTACTGCTGGATACGCTCCTTGTTACCTTCTTTGATGCGGTAAGCCACAGTGATGGTGTCGCCGGGGCCAAATTCGGGATGCTGCTTGCCGGAAGCGAAAGCTTCTTCGGCAATTTTAATCAAATCCATTGTAGTAAATGATTTATAATGTTAACATTACTCGCAATATTCGCAGGCTGCATGTCCTGCCAGAGATTACGAAACCGGCTGCAAAGATAGGCATTTTCAGCCACTCTCACAAGCATTTGGCAAATTTTCGGCTATTGTAGCACGCGGACGGTGCGCTGTTTCGCGTTTTTTACGTATTTTTGTAGCGATGAAATTCACACTCGAAGCAACAGCGCCGGGCACCAACGCCCGCGCGGCAACAATACAGACAGACCACGGGGTGATAGAAACCCCCATTTTCATGCCCGTAGGCACTGCGGGCACAGTGAAAGGCGTGCATATGCACGAACTCCGCGAGGACATAGGAGCGCAGATAATACTCGGCAACACATACCATCTTTACCTGCGCCCGGGTATGGACATCATACACCGCGCCGGAGGCCTCCACAAGTTCAACGGCTGGGAGCGCCCAATACTCACCGACAGCGGAGGCTTTCAGGTATTTTCGCTGAGCGCCAACCGCAAGCTCACCGAGGAAGGCGCCAAGTTCCGCAGCCATATCGACGGCTCGCTCCACCTCTTCACGCCCGAAAACGTGGTAGACATACAGCGCACAATAGGTTCGGACATAATGATGGCTCTCGACGAGTGCACACCGGGCACTGCCGACCGCTCCTATGCGAGGCGCTCGCTCGACCTCACCAAACGCTGGCTCGAGCGAGGCTGGAAGCACTACAAGGAAACAGAACCTCTCTACGGACACTACCAATCGTATTTCCCGATAGTGCAGGGCTGCACCTATGCCGACATGAGGCGGGAGGCAGCCGAGCACGTCGCCTCCCTCGGCGCCGACGGCCACGCCATAGGCGGACTCGCCGTGGGCGAGCCTGCCGAGGTGATGTACGATATGATAGAGGTGGTAAACGAGGTGCTGCCCGCCGACAAACCCCGCTACCTGATGGGAGTAGGCACGCCGGTCAACATTCTGGAAGCCATCGACCGAGGCGTCGACATGATGGACTGCGTGATGCCCACCCGCAACGGACGCAACGGCATGCTCTTCACCCCGGAAGGCACTATGAATATGCGCAACCTCAAATGGGCCGACGATTTCTCGCCCCTGCAGGCCGACGGGCCGGCGCTCGTCGACAGGGTATACTCTAAAGCCTATGTGCGCCACCTGTTCATAGCCAACGAACTTCTGGCCATGCAGATAGCGTCTATACATAATCTGGCTTTCTACCTCTGGCTCGTAAAAGAGGCTCGCCGCCACATCATAGCGGGCGACTTCAAGCAGTGGAAGACAGAAATGGTCGAAAAACTCTCGCGGCGACTGTAAACCGATGTTCAAGATACTCGACAGATACATAATCCGCAAATTCCTCGGCACATATGTGTTCGCCATAGTGCTGCTGCTGGCAATTGTGGTGATGTTCGACATAAACGAGAAGTTCGACTCCTTCGTCAAGGCTCCGCTCAAGGCAACGGTGTTCGATTACTTTCTTAACTTCCTGCCCTACTTCGCCAATCAGTTCTCGCCGCTGTTCACCTTCATTGCGGTGATATTCTTCACCTCCAAGTTGGCAGGTAACAGCGAGATAATCGCCATGATGTCGACCGGTATGAGCTTCCGCAGGCTTATGCGCCCCTATATGGTATCTGCCGCCATAATCGCCGCCACCACCTTCGCCCTGAGCGCCTACATTATACCTCCGGCGAATGTGAAACGTATCAATTACACAAACACATATGTCAAAAACAAGCGCGTGGACTACGGCGTCAACATAATGCTTATGGTAGCCCCGGGGCAGATAGCATACATCAGCCGCTACGACAACATCAGCAAAACCGGCCACAGGTTCTCGCTCGAAAGTTTCGACGAAGACAAGCGCCTCGTGTCGCGCCTCACGGCCCAGAGCATAAAGTGGGACACACTGTACAACTGGCGCGTCAACGACTATGTGGTGCGAGATTTCAAGGACAACCGCGAGTTTATAAGAAACGGGCGGCAGCTCGACACCATTATCCCCTTTGAGCCGCGCGACTTCCTGATATCGGAGGAAGACCACGAAAAAATGACATCGCCGGAGCTGCACAAATACATCGAGCGGCAGAAACAGCGCGGAGTGGCCAATATCCAGTCGTTCGAGGTAGAGCGCGAGCGCCGTTTCGCCATAACGGCCGCAGCATTTATCCTCACCATCATCGGCATGACCCTTTCGGTGCGCAAAGCAAAGGGCGGAATGGGGCTTAATATCGGCATAGGACTCGTGCTCAGCTTCAGCTATATCCTGTTTATGACCATCACCCAGACATTCGCCATATCAGGACTTACCTCGGCATTTGTGGCAATGTGGATACCCAACCTGCTATACTCCGTGATAGCTATCATACTCTTCCGCAAAGCATCGCTCAGCTGACGACGCACCAACCATAGTATGGACACGGCTGCGCCGTGTCCGCCCAAGCGAATTATAACGAAGAACGCTCCGACGGCAGCCCGTCGGAGCGTTCTGTATCATATAAGCGGTTTATTAACGCTTCAGTAGGCGATAGGTCGACGCGGTTCCGTCGGCATGAACAAGGTACATGCCTGCAGAAAGAGCGGCGGCGTCCAAAGTCGCTGCGCCGTCAACTGCAGGAACTGTCATCAGCAGCGAACCCTGAAGGGTATAGACGCTCAGGCCGGCAAGAGTGTTTGCGGTAGCGCTTACAGCATCACCGTCAACCGACCATACAGCACTTGATTCGGCCTCAACCGACTCAATGCCGGTGGTGACATCAACATAATCGCCATACACAGTGCGCATAGTGTAGAAATACTCCTGGCTGTCGTAGTCAAACTGGCTCAACACACATTCGGTAGGATTACCCTGAGCATCATAGGTATATTCGGCCTTGCTGCCGTCTATCATTTCTTCAAAGCCGGGCGCAGACTCTATGAGCTTGTTCTCCACATAATTGCCATGCTCGTCCTTGATAGCGTACTCGGTCAATGTATGAACCGGATAGTCCACGATACCATCTTCATCGAAGTATTCGATAGAGGTAAGGGTGGTAGAGCCATTGTCGTCGATAACTTCAAACTTGGTCATATACCAGACCTCGTTCACATCATTGCCGGTTTCCTTGACAGTATATCCCTTTCCGTCGGCAGCATACTCGACTATGTAATGACCGTCGACTTCGCCATCGTAGTATACAACGGCAGATTTCAGCAGGTTCTCGCCTTCTGTCAGTTCGAGAAGATCGCCGAGGATAGTCATCTGTCCGTTGGTCTTATCCCATACGATATCCTTGTATGTCACATTGCCGTATACCTCCCAAACGGGTTCAAGTTCCTGTCTGTTGGTGTAATAGGCATATTCTGTTGCCTTACCGTCCGCACCGTATTTCCATTCCGACTTATAGGCGGGAGCCAGTTCGCCGCCGAACAGAGGCACATACTTGGTAAGCGATGCGATATTACCCTTATCGTCGCGAACGATTTCGTTCGATTCCCAGTAGTAGTCCTTGACCCATTCGCCATCTATCCAGTCGTAGCCTTTTCTTTCGGTGTAGAAATTATGCACAACAGGGTCGTACACATAGGAACGCTTGGAGCTGTTTTCCCATACTTCGCCGCCGCCCGAATAGGTTTTGAACATCGAAACCGGCATATTGTATTCGTTGTAGACGGTCACAGTCTTGTCAATCTCGCCATCGGCATCTACCACTTCCTCGGTAATGTTGCCCTTGGCATCATACTTGAATGTCACAACGCCGAGCATGTCCCAGCCTTCGCCGTTGAATTCATAGTCTGTCTGGCTTTCAGCACGCCACACAGGGGCTGCAGCGGCCTCGACACGTGCCTTTGCCGAATGCTTTTTGGAACGATTGGTTTTGAACCGCAGGCCATCGGCAGAAGCAGACAGGCATACGGCACCACAAAGTAACAGGGTGTAGAATTTCTTCATATGATTTAGGTTTATAAAAATGAATATGATATAGCGAATTATGACATCACTATGATTTACAAATCGGGAATACGCATATCAAACGATACTTTGAAGCCGCAAATATACAATATTTTGCAACGATTGGCAAGATTTTCACAAATTATGGTCTAAATTTCCTATCCAAACCAAATAAAAAGGCGGCCCTGAAAAAATCAGAGCCGCCCCGGCAGTTTTATAGAGTTGGTGGATTAGTCGTTTATCACTTCGGCATCAATCACTTCGCGGTGCGTGCGCCCGGTATTGTAATCGGCGAGGATATCGTCGTCATCCTCGTTGCTGCCCACGATAATGCTCTCGTATTCGCGGAGGCCGGTACCTGCGGGTATCAGATGGCCGCAGATCACATTCTCCTTCATACCCTCGAGAGTATCGCTCTTGCCTTGGATAGCAGCCTCGTTTAGCACCTTGGTAGTTTCCTGGAAGGAAGCTGCCGAGATAAAGCTCGAGGTCTGCAGAGCGCTTCGGGTGATACCCTGAAGTATCTGCTCGGAAGTGGCGGGCTGAGCCTCGCGCACGATAACCTGACGGAGGTCACGCTGCTTCAGAAGCGAGTTTTCGTCGCGCAGACGGCGTGCGGTGATAATCTGGCCCTGCTGCAGCGTTTCGCTGTCGCCGGCGTCCTCAACCACCTTCTTGCCCCATATGCGGTCGTTCTCTTCCATAAAGTCGCGCTTGTCCACAATCTGCTCTTCGAGGAAGTTGGTATCGCCTGCGTCAAGGATTTTAACCTTGCGCATCATCTGGCGCACGATAACCTCGAAGTGCTTGTCGTTGATCTTCACGCCCTGCATGCGGTACACGTCCTGAACCTCGTTGACGATGTACTCCTGAACAGCCGTCGGACCCATGATATTGAGAATGTCGGCAGGGGTGATAGCGCCGTCGGACAGAGGTGTGCCGGCACGCACGAAGTCGTTTTCCTGAACAAGAATCTGCTTCGACAGAGGCACGAGATATTTCTTGGGCTCTCCGAACTTGGGCACCACGGTGATTTCGCGGTTACCACGCTTAACCTTGCCGAATTTGACCTGACCGTCAACTTCCGACACGATGGCGGGATTCGACGGGTTGCGGGCCTCGAACAGCTCGGTAACACGGGGCAGACCACCGGTGATGTCACCGGCACCGCCTGTGGCGCGGGTAATCTTGGCGAAAGTTTCGCCGGACTTGATTTCCTCGCCCTCCTTGTGGATAAGGTGAGCACCCACAGGAAGAGAATATGTGGCGAGAACCTCGCCGTAGTTGCCGTGGATTTCGACAGAAGGCACGTGCTGGCGGTCGCGGCTTTCGATGATCACGCGGTCTTCAGTCTGATGTCCGCCATCACTGTCGACACGGAAGGTGACGTTCTCGATAAGGTCCACATAGTGTACCTTACCCGCAACTTCGGCCACGATAACGGCGTTGAAGGGGTCCCATTCGCAAATCACGTCGCCGCTGTTGATTTCGGCTCCGTTATCGAAGAAGAGCTTCGAACCGTAAGGTATGTTGGCCGTCATAAGCGACATACCGGTCTTGTTGTCAATAATACGCATTTCGGCAAGACGGCCTACAACTACCTTCGAGCCGTCTTCGGCATCTACAGTGCGGAGTTCGTCGATTTCAAGCTTACCGTTGTACTTGGAGGTAAGTTTGGAAACGGCCGAGATATTGGTTGCCACACCACCGACGTGGAATGTACGGAGGGTAAGCTGTGTACCGGGCTCGCCGATCGACTGCGCCGCGATTACGCCGACAGCCTCGCCTTTCTGCACCATACGGCTGTTGGCAAGGTTGCGGCCATAGCACTTGGCGCAGACACCGCGCTTGCTCTCGCAGGTGAGTACCGAACGTATTTCGACACTTTCGATGGGCGACGCGTCGATACGGTCGGCGGCGGCATCGTTGATTTCCTCACCGGCACGCACAATGATTTCGCCACTCTGGGGGTCGATGATGTCGTGTACGGACACACGGCCGAGTATGCGCTCGCCGAGCGATGCCACAACCTCGTCGTTGTTCTTGATGGCGGTGCACACAAGTCCGCGGAGGGTTCCGCAATCTTCTTCGTTGATGATAACGTCGTGAGCCACGTCGACAAGACGGCGGGTAAGATAACCGGCGTCGGCGGTCTTAAGAGCGGTATCCGCAAGACCCTTTCGGGCACCGTGGGTAGAGATAAAGTATTCGAGCACCGACAGACCTTCCTTGAAGTTAGCCAAAATCGGGTTTTCGATAATCTGGCCGCCCTCGGCACCTGCCTTCTGCGGCTTGGCCATAAGACCACGCATACCGGCAAGCTGACGAATCTGGTCCTTAGAACCACGGGCACCCGAATCAAGCATCATATAGATGGCGTTGAAGCCCTGGTTGGCTTCGGCCATCTGCTTCATCAGAATGCCGGTAAGGCGCTGGTTCACCTGAGTCCATATATCGATAATCTGCTGGTAGCGTTCCTTATCGGATATGAAGCCCATCTGGTAGTTCTCCATCACTTCGTCGACCTGCTTGTAGCCTTCGGCCACAATCTGCTCTTTCTCAGCCGGTATAAGCACGTCACCGAGGTTGAACGACAGACCGCCCTGGAATGCCATGCGGTAACCGAGGTTCTTGATATCGTCGAGGAACTTGGCCGAGCGAGGAATACCGCACTTCTTGATTACGGCGGCGATAACGTCGCGGAGCGATTTCTTGGAGAGTATGTTGTTGATATAACCGATTTCCTTAGGCACGAACTCGTTGACCATCACACGGCCCACCGAGGTGTCCTTCACCAGATGACGCACGGGGTTGCCGTCGGCGTCAACATCGTCTACCATCACGTTGATGGGAGCGTGCAGAGTCACGCGGCCTTCGTTGTAGGCGATGGTGGCCTCTTCGGGTCCATAGAATGTGTGGCCTTCGCCCTTGTCGCCGCGGCGGAGCTTGGTGATGTAGTACAGACCAAGTACCATGTCCTGCGAGGGCACGGTGATAGGCGCGCCGTTGGCGGGGTTGAGGATATTGTGCGAGCCGAGCATCAGCATCTGGGCCTCGAGTATGGCCTCGTTGCCGAGCGGGAGGTGCACAGCCATCTGGTCACCGTCGAAGTCGGCGTTGAATGCCGTACATGCGAGCGGGTGGAGCTGGATAGCCTTGCCTTCGATAAGCTTGGGCTGGAATGCCTGGATACCGAGGCGGTGCAGTGTCGGGGCACGGTTGAGCAGCACTGGGTGACCTTTCATCACGTACTCCAGAATATCCCATACCACGGGTTCCTTGCGGTCAACGATTTTCTTGGCGCTCTTCACGGTCTTCACGATACCGCGCTCGATGAGCTTGCGGATAATGAAGGGCTTGTAAAGCTCGGCAGCCATGTTCTTGGGAAGGCCGCACTCGTGCATCTGCAACTCGGGACCTACCACGATAACCGAACGAGCCGAGTAGTCGACACGCTTACCGAGGAGGTTCTGGCGGAAACGGCCCTGCTTGCCTTTGAGCGAGTCGGAGAGCGATTTGAGAGGGCGGTTGGCGTCGCTCTTAACGGCAGACGACTTGCGCGAGTTGTCAAGAAGGCTGTCGACAGCTTCCTGAAGCATACGCTTCTCATTTCGGAGAATCACCTCGGGAGCCTTGATTTCGATAAGGCGTTTGAGGCGGTTGTTGCGTATGATTACACGGCGATAGAGGTCGTTGAGGTCGGAAGTGGCGAAACGGCCGCCGTCGAGGGGAACGAGCGGGCGAAGCTCGGGAGGAGTCACAGGCACAGCCTGAAGTATCATCCACTCCGGGCGGTTGCGATGGCGCGACGCACGGAACGACTCCACTACCTGAAGACGCTTCAGAGCCTCGGTCTTGCGCTGCTGCGAGCCTTCCTGGCTTGCCTGATGGCGAAGCTGGTAGGACAGGGAGTCGAGGTCGATCTGGCAGAGCAGCTCGTAGATAGCCTCTGCACCCATCTTGGCCACAAATTTGTCGGGGTGGCCGTCTTCGAGCAGCTGGTTATCCTTGGGCAGGGCGTCGATAATGTCGAAATATTCTTCTTCAGAAAGAAGCTGCAGCTTTTCCACACCTTCGGCAACGCCCGGGTTGATTACCACGTAGCGTTCGTAGTAAATCACCGCGTCGAGTTTCTTCGAGGGCAGGCCGAGGAGGTAACCAATCTTATTGGGAAGCGAACGGAAGTACCAGATGTGCGCTACCGGGACGACAAGGCGTATGTGACCCATACGCTCTCGGCGCACTTTCTTCTCGGTTACTTCCACCGAGCAGCGGTCGCAGACGATGCCTTTGTAGCGGATGCGCTTGTATTTACCGCAGTGGCATTCGTAGTCCTTTACCGGGCCGAAGATGCGCTCGCAGAACAAGCCGTCGCGCTCGGGCTTGTAGGTGCGGTAGTTGATAGTCTCGGGCTTGAGGACCTCGCCGCTCGACTTCTCGAGTATTTCCTGAGGCGAGGCAAGGCCGATGGAAATCTTCGAGAAGACGTTCTTTGGTTTGTTTTCTTTTCTAAAAGCCATATATGGTGTAAGTGTCTTTTTATAAAGGAAAGTTGGGGAGAGAGGAATTGTGCGGGATTAGTTCTCGAGGTTGATGCTCAGACCAAGACCGCGAAGCTCGTGGAGAAGCACGTTGAGCGATTCGGGAATACCGGGGGTAGGCATGGCGTCGCCCTTGACGATGGCTTCGTATGCCTTGCTGCGCCCGTTCACGTCGTCACTCTTGATAGTAAGTATCTCCTGAAGGATATGGGCTGCGCCGAATGCCTCGAGCGCCCAGACTTCCATCTCACCGAAACGCTGTCCGCCGAACTGGGCCTTACCGCCGAGCGGCTGCTGGGTGATAAGCGAGTACGGGCCGATGGAGCGAGCGTGCATCTTGTCTTCGACCATGTGGCCGAGCTTGAGCATGTAGATCACACCCACGGTTGCAGGCTGGTCGAAACGCTCGCCGGTGCCGCCGTCGTAGAGGTACGACTTGCCGTAGCGCGGCAGGCCGGCCTTGTCGGTCCATGCGTTGAGGTCGTCGAGGCTCGCACCGTCGAAAATCGGGGTGGCGAACTTCTCGCCGAGCTCGCGGCCGGCCCAGCCGAGAACGGTTTCAAACACCTGGCCGAGGTTCATTCGCGAAGGCACACCCAGAGGGTTGAGCACAATGTCGACAGGGGTGCCGTCGGCAAGGAAGGGCATGTCTTCCTGACGCACGATGCGCGACACAATACCCTTGTTACCGTGGCGGCCTGCCATCTTGTCGCCCACGCTGATTTTACGCTTCTTGGCTATATATACTTTGGCAATCTGCATGATGCCCGAGGGCAGCTCGTCGCCAATAGAGATGTCGAATTTCTTACGGCGCAGCTCGGTGTCGATTTCCTTGGCTTTCTGGAGGTAGTTGACGATGGTGCGGCGTATGAGGTCGTTCTTGTGCTCATCGTCGGTCCAGTTGCTCAGGCTGAGAGTGTCGTAGTCGATAGTGCGGAGAGCTCCCGAAGTGAAGCGGGCACCCTTGGGCACGATCTCGCTGCCGAGGAAGTCGGTAACACCGTTGGAAGTCTTTCCGTCGGTAAGCACGAGGAGCTTCTGGATAAGGCGGTCGAGAAGGCGTTCCTTGCGTTCTTCGTACTCCTCGTCGAGCTTGGGCAGAAGGGCGTTGACGCTCTTGCTCTTTTTCTTCTTGGCAGCACGAGAGAACAGGTTGGTGCCGATTACAACGCCCTTGAGCGAAGGCGAGGCCTTCAGCGAGGCGTCCTTGACGTCGCCGGCCTTGTCGCCGAAGATGGCGCGGAGCAGCTTTTCTTCGGGAGTGGGGTCGGATTCGCCCTTAGGAGTAATCTTGCCTATCATGATGTCGCCGGGCACGACGTGGGCGCCGACACGGATAATGCCGCGTTCGTCGAGATCCTTGGTGGCATCCTCGCTCACATTGGGGATATCCGATGTGAGTTCCTCCATGCCTCGCTTGGTTTCGCGCACTTCGAGCGAATATTCGTCGACATGCACTGAGGTAAGGATATCGTCGCGGACCACGCGCTCGTTAAGCACGATGGCGTCCTCATAGTTGTAACCCTTCCAGGGCATGAATGCCACCTTGAGGTTGCGTCCGAGAGCGAGCTCGCCGTTTTCGGTAGAATATCCTTCGGTAAGTATGTCGCCGGCCTTCACGCGCTGTCCCTTGTTGCAGATAGGACGGAGGTCGATGGTGGTGCTCTGGTTGGTCTTGCGGAACTTGGGTATGCGGTATTCCTTCACGGCGTCCTCAAAGGCCACAAATTCTTCCTCTTCGGTACGGTCGTAGCGGATACGGATCACCTTGGCATCCACGAACTCTATCACGCCCTCGCCTTCGGCAGTAATCTGGGTGCGGCTGTCGCGGATAAGCTGAGCCTCAATGCCGGTACCCACGATGGGGGCTTCCGAACGCATCAGCGGAACAGCCTGTCGCATCATGTTCGATCCCATGAGGGCGCGGTTGGCGTCGTCGTGTTCAAGGAAGGGAATGAGCGAAGCCGCTATCGAGGCGATCTGTGTGGGCGACACGTCCATAAGCTCGATCTGCGACGGCGGAACGACGGGGAAGTCGGCGTCGCGGCGAGCCTTGACAGTGGTGCGGATAAATGTTCCGTCGGGATTGAGGGGAGCATTGCCCTGAGCAATCATCTTGCCCTCTTCCAACTCGGCGGTGAGGTATACAACGTCGTTGTTGTCGAGGTTCACCTTCGAGTCCTCTACCTTGCGGTAGGGAGTTTCGATAAAGCCGAGGTCGTTGATCTTGGCATACACGCAAAGCGAGCTGATAAGACCGATGTTCGGGCCTTCAGGCGTTTCGATAGGACAAAGACGTCCGTAGTGGGTGTAGTGCACGTCGCGCACCTCGAAGCCTGCACGCTCACGCGAAAGACCGCCGGGGCCGAGAGCCGACAGACGGCGCTTGTGTGTGATTTCGGCCAAGGGGTTGGTCTGGTCCATGAACTGGCTCAGCGCGTTGGTGCCGAAGAAGGTGTTGATAACGCTCGAGATTGTCTTGGCGTTGATAAGGTCGGTGGGTGTGAACACCTCGTTGTCGCGAACGTTCATACGCTCGCGGATAGTGCGGCTCATACGGGCCAGACCGACACCGAACTGGTTGTAGAGCTGCTCGCCCACGGTACGCACGCGGCGGTTCGACAGGTGGTCGATATCGTCGACGTCGGCGCGGGTGTTGATAAGCTCTATGAGGTAGCGGATAATGGCTATGATATCCTCCTTGGTGAGGACTTTCACGTCCATACTCGTGGTCAGGCCGAGCTTGCGGTTTATGCGGTAACGGCCCACGTCGCCGAGGTCGTAGCGCTTCTCCGAGAAGAACAGGTTGAAGATTACTTCGCGGGCGCTGGCATCATCCGGCGGCTCGGCGTTGCGGAGCTGTCTGTAGATATACTGGATAGCCTCCTTCTCGGAGTTAGACTGGTCCTTCTGGAGGGTGTTGAATATGATGGAGTAGTCGCTGCTGTTGGCAATTTCCTTGTGGAGGAGCACTGTCTGCACGCCACTCGCGAGGATTGCGTCGATGTCGTCCTCGGTAAGTTCGACCTCGCGGTCTATTATGACCTCGTTACGCTCGATGGTCACAACCTCGCCGGTGTCCTCGTCCACGAAGTCTTCCACCCATGTCTTGAGCACACGGGCGGCAAGCTTGCGGCCTACCACCTTTTTGAGGTTTGTCTTGTTGACCTTTATTTCTTCTGCCAGACCGAAAATCTCGATAATGTCCTTATCGCTCTCGAGGCCGATGGCACGGAGAAGTGTGGTAACGGGTAATTTCTTTTTACGGTCGATGTAGGCATACATCACGTTGTTGATGTCGGTGGCGAACTCAATCCAAGAGCCACGGAACGGGATGATGCGGGCCGAATACAGCTTCGTGCCGTTGGCGTGCGTGCTCTGTCCGAAGAAAACACCGGGCGAACGGTGGAGCTGCGACACGACAACGCGCTCGGCACCGTTGATAACGAAAGTGCCGGAGTCTGTCATATAAGGAATCGGACCGAGATAGACGTCTTGTATTTCGGTAGCAAAGTCCTCGTGGTCGGGGTCGGTACAGCTCAGCTTGAGCTTGGCCTTCAGAGGCACACTGTACGAGTAACCGCGCTCGAGGCATTCTTCGATTGAATACCGGGGCGGGTCGATGTAGTAGTCGAGGAACTCGAGTGTGAAATTATTTCGTGTGTCCGAAATAGGGAAGTTTTCGGCAAACACCTTGTAAAGGCCCTCGTTGGTACGCTTTTCCGGAGGAGTGTCGAGCTGGAAGAAGTCGCGGAAAGACTTAAGCTGCACTTCGAGGAAGTCGGGATACGGTAGCGGGTTCTTTACCGAGGCAAAATTAATGCGGGGTTTATCTATCGAAACTGACATCTATGAAATGTATTCGGTGGGTTTCCTTGAGGATTTTTTTGTGCCATATTAAGTCGCGGTTCCGGCCTCAAAAACGGGAAGCGACACATTTCGGAGCTTTCAAAAGCAATGGCGCGGGCAAAAATATACGTGTGTTCAGACCTTAGAAGGACAGCCCGGCCGGCGTATAGTATTTTATGACACAAAAGGTTAAGAATCTCCCGCTAAGGGGATTCTTAACCTAATTACCTGAAAGACAGGTGTATTATTTGAGTTCGACTTCAGCGCCAACTTCCTCGAGCTGTGCCTTGAGGGCTTCAGCTTCAGCCTTAGCGAGGCCTTCCTTAACGGTAGAGGGTGCGCCGTCAACGAGTTCTTTAGCTTCCTTAAGACCGAGGCCGGTGAGTTCCTTAACGAGCTTAACGACTTTGAGTTTTTCGCCGCCAGCGTTCTTGAGAACTACGTCGAAAGCCGATTTTTCTTCAGCGGCGGGGCCTGCGGCGGGACCGGCAGCAACGGCAACGGCTGCAGCTGCGGGTTCGATGCCGTATTCTTCTTTCAGGATCTGGGCAAGTTCGTTTACTTCCTTGACAGTGAGGTTAACAAGTTGTTCAGCAAAAGCTTTGAGATCTGCCATTTTTGTATGTATTTTGTTTGTTTGTTATTCTTTGATTAGTTTTCTTTTTTCGAGAGAGTCTCGAGTATGCCGTGGAGCTTGCTACCACCGCTCTGGAGAGCGCTGACAACGTTCTTGGCGGGCGACTGGAGCAGAGCCACAACGTCTGCGATGAGTTCGTTCTTGCTCTTGATAGCGGCAAGTGCGTCGAGCTGGTCGGCACCGAGGTAAACGGTTTCTTCGACGTAAGCAGCCTTCAGCAGGGGCAGTGTGTCGCCTTTCTTAACGAAGTCTTTGAGCAGTTTTGCAGGCGCGTTGCCCACGTTGGTGCACATCAGAGAGGTAGACTCCTTGAGTGCGGGGTAGAGCTCGGAGTAATCGCCTTCGAGGTTTTCGAGAGCCTTGCGGAGGAGCTTGTTCTTCACAACAACCAACTTGATGTCGGCGTTGAAGCAAGCACGGCGAAGTTCGGAGGTCTTTTCGGCATTGAGTCCGGCAGTTTCTACGAGGTAGAAGCCGTTGTATGCCTTGATAGTTTCCTCTATTTCGCGGATTATAATCGCTTTATCTTCCTTTTTCATTTTGTCGGTGTTGTTAGGGTTTAGGCTTCAATCGACTTGGGGTCAATCTTAACGCCCGGACTCATGGTGCTCGAAAGATAAATGCTCTTGATGTAGGTTCCCTTGGCGGTAGCGGGCTTCAGCTTGATAAGCACGTTGATGAACTCACGGGCGTTATCGCACATAGCCTCGGGCGAGAAGGATACCTTGCCGATCGAAGAGTGTACGATACCGTTTTTGTCGACCTTGAAGTCGATTTTACCTTTCTTCACTTCTTCGACAGCCTTAGCCACGTCAACAGTCACTGTGCCGCTCTTGGGGTTAGGCATCAGGCCGCGGGGGCCGAGTACACGGCCGAGGGCACCGATTTTACCCATGATAGCGGGCTGGGTGATGATGACGTCGATATCGGTCCAGCCACCTTTGATTTTTTCGATATATTCATCGAGGCCTACATAGTCGGCGCCTGCCGCTGTAGCTGCTGCTTCGGCATCGGGGGTGCAGAGCACGAGCACGCGCACCTGCTTGCCGGTTCCGTGGGGAAGAGTAACGACACCACGAACCATCTGGTTGGCTTTACGGGGGTCGACGCCCAGACGGACATCGATATCAAGCGAAGCATCGAATTTTGTAAAGGTCATTTCCTTTACGAGCTCGACAGCTTCTGCCAAGGTGTAAGTCCTCCCGGCTTCAAGCTTGGATAGGGCCAACTTCTTGTTTTTTGTAAGTTTACTCATATCAAGTGAAGTTATTAGTTGTTAGAGGGGAACTGTCCTTTGACGGTGATACCCATACTTCTGGCCGTACCGGCAACCATTCGCATAGCCGATTCTATGGTAAAGCAGTTAAGGTCGGGCATTTTGTCTTCAGCAATAGCGCGCACCTGCTCCCAGGTGATTTCGGCAACCTTGGTACGGTTAGGCTCTTTGGAACCGCTCTTTACCTTGGCGGCTTCTTTGAGCTGTATCGCAACCGGGGGAGTTTTAACAACGAAGTCGAAAGACTTATCTGTGTAGTAAGTGATTACTACAGGAAGAATCTTACCGGCTTTGTCCTGTGTGCGGGCATTGAATTGCTTGCAAAATTCCATGATGTTGATGCCCTTCGAACCCAGAGCGGGGCCTACAGGAGGCGAAGGGTTGGCTGCACCACCTTTAATCTGCAATTTGATTTGTCCAGCAATTTCTTTAGCCATTGGTTTAATACTTAAAATAATTATACATAGCGTTATTACAGCAAAAGCCGCCGACCCGTAACATAGCCGCCGGCCAAGGCCTTATATACGCTCTACTTGCGAATTGTCCAGTTCCAGAGGTGTTTTTCGGCCAAATATCTTGACCATCACCGTCAGCTTTCGTTTCTCGGCGTTTACCGTTTCGATAACGCCCTCGAAGCCCTTGAAGGGGCCGTCGCCTACCTTCACTTTCTCGCCCACAATATAGTCGTTGATGCCTCCGTCGGGGTCGGCAAGTTCGTCGACCGCGCCGAGCATTCGCATCACTTCGGACTCTCGAAGACGCTCCGGCTTGGAGTTCTTCTCACGGCCTCGGAGAAAATCGATTACATTGGTGGTATTGGTGAGTTCGTGAATCACTTCTCCGGTAAGGTCTGCCTCTATAAAGACATAGCCTGAATAAAGGTTTTTTTCCTTAACGACTTTCTTGCCGTTGCGGAGCGACATTACCTTCTCGGTGGGAATCAATACCTGAAAGACGTAGTTGCCGAGGTCAGTGCGTTTCATCGAGCCTTCGATGATTTCCTTAACCTGGGCTTCCTTGCCCGAAATGGCACGCAGCACGTACCATCCTTTCTTGTTCTCTGCCATTGACTTTACCACTAAAAGAGAAATGAGACTACAAGCTGTATATTAGGTGCATCAATCTGTCGACCACCTGATCCATGATAAAGATTATCAGAGCGATAATCACGGAAGCTATCATAACAATGATAGCCGACTTGATTAATTGCTTTCTGGAAGGCCAGGAGGTTTTGAAACGAAGCTCGTCGTAAGCCTCCTGTATATTCGTCAGTAGTTTCAGTTTCTTCATTTTTGTCTTTTTTAGCACGGGTTGAGAGGCTCGAACTCCCGACACCTGGTTTTGGAGACCAGTGCTCTACCGACTGAGCTAAACCCGTATGTTAGATAATGCCGGTTCGGCCGACCGGCTTCGCCGGCATTATCTGTCTTTTATATCGCTACTGCTTTAGCAGAGGATTAGTCGAGGATTTCGGTGATCTGACCCGAACCTACTGTGCGACCGCCTTCACGGATAGCGAAGCGAAGACCCTGATCGCAAGCTACGGGGTTGATCAGTTCGACGATGATTTCCACGTGGTCACCGGGCATCACCATTTCTACACCTTCGGGAAGGGTGATTTCGCCGGTCACGTCGAGTGTGCGGATGTAGAACTGAGGACGGTAGTGGTTGTGGAACGGAGTGTGACGGCCACCTTCTTCCTTCTTCAGGATATAAACAGAAGCTTTGAACTTGCTGTGGGGCTTAACTACACCCGGGTGGCAGATTACCATACCGCGCTTGATGTCCTTCTTATCGATACCACGGAGGAGCAGACCTACGTTGTCACCAGCCTCGCCCTGATCGAGGAGCTTGCGGAACATTTCAACACCGGTAACGGTGGATTTGAGGTTTGCGCCAAGACCCATGATCTGAACTTCGTCGCCGACCTTTACGATACCTGTTTCGATACGACCGGTAGCAACTGTACCACGACCGGTAATCGAGAACACGTCTTCAACAGGCATAAGGAAGGGTTTGTCAACGTCGCGGGGAGGCAGGGGAATCCAGCTGTCAACAGCGTCCATAAGTTCAATAACCTTTTCTTCCCACTGGGGTTCGCCGTTGAGCGCGCCGAGAGCAGAACCGCGGATGATGGGAGTTTCGTCGCCGTCGTATTCGTAGGCAGAGAGAAGCTCGCGCATTTCCATTTCAACGAGGTCAAGGATTTCCTCGTCGTCAACAAGGTCGCACTTGTTGAGGAATACAACGATACGGGGAACGTTCACCTGACGGGCAAGAAGAATGTGCTCGCGAGTCTGGGGCATAGGACCGTCTGTACCTGCAACCACGATGATAGCGCCGTCCATCTGAGCAGCACCGGTAACCATGTTCTTAACGTAGTCAGCGTGTCCGGGGCAGTCAACGTGAGCGTAGTGACGGTTAGCGGTCTCGTATTCTACGTGAGCGGTGTTGATGGTGATACCGCGTTCCTTTTCTTCGGGAGCGTTGTCGATCTGATCGAACGACTTCACTTCAGAAAGACCTTTCTTAGCCAGAACGGTAGTAATGGCGGCGGTAAGGGTGGTTTTGCCGTGGTCAACGTGGCCGATTGTGCCGATGTTAACGTGCGGTTTCGTTCTTTCGAATTTCTCTTTAGCCATAACTGTGCTATTATAATTATTAGTTGTTACTTCTTCAACAATCAGCCGCGATAATGCAATAAGCACTACCGGGGCTTCTTACTTAGAGCCGATGGCGGGATTTGAACCCGCGACCTCTTCCTTACCAAGGAAGTGC
>ERZ777305.284-NODE-284-length-85667-cov-17.039644_pt1 | contig 85667 bp, 80 predicted proteins | sample MGYA00374965_ERZ777305 | MGnify/ENA primary metagenome ERZ777305 (study PRJEB29328, sample SAMD00013331) | mouse gut metagenome | study: EMG produced TPA metagenomics assembly of the Metagenome analysis of fecal microbiota from mouse which was promoted...
ATTTTTAACAAATGTATTGTTAAAATTGTAAGAATAGAACATAAAAAAATTTTTTGTTATTTTTGTATTATTATTCTTGACAAAATCTGTTTAAAAGCTATAAAGTTATTTACATTCTAGGAGAATATATTATGATACCACAAAAAAAAATGGCTTATAATGTTGCAGTTGTTGGTGCTACTGGTGCAGTAGGTAAGACTTTTTTAGATATTTTATCTGAAAGAAAATTTCCTATTGATAATTTAAAACTTTTGGCATCTTCCAAGTCTGCTGGTAAAAAAATGCAGTATAATGGAAAAGAGTATACTGTTGAAGAGTTAACTCATGATTCCTTTAAAAATATTGATATAGCATTATTTTCTGCTGGGGCATCAAGGTCAAAAGAATTTGCTCCATCTGCAGTTAAGGCAGGTGCTGTAGTTGTTGATAATTCTTCTGCATTTAGAATGGATAATGATGTGCCATTAGTTGTGCCTGAAGTAAATCCTGAAGATGCATTAAAAAATAATGGTATAATTGCTAACCCAAATTGCACAACAATTATTATGCTTGTTCCTTTAAAACCACTGCATGATTATGCAAAAATTAAAAGAGTAGTCGTATCATCTTACCAATCAGCTTCTGGAGCAGGGGCTGCAGCTACTATGGAATTAATGGAACAGACAAAAGCATGGTCAACAGGAGAGCCTATTGAAGTAAAGGCTTTTGCTCACCAGCTTCTTTTTAATGTTATTCCACATATTGATGTGTTTACTGAAAATGGTTATACAAAAGAAGAAATGAAAATGTATAATGAAACTCGTAAAATGCTTCATTCTGATGAAATAAAAGTAAGTGCTACATGTGTTCGTGTGCCAGTATTAACTGCTCATTCAGAAAGTGTTTTAATAGAAACTGAGAAAAAACTTACACCAGAAAAAGCTAGAGAATTACTTTCTAATGCCTCAGGTGTTAAACTTTATGATAATCCTGATGAAAAACAGTATCCAATGCCGCTTTTAGCATCAGGGCAGGATTTATGCTATGTTGGAAGAATTAGAGAAGATATAGCCTATGATAATGGTTTATCATTTTTTGTAAGTGGTGACCAGTTAAGAAAAGGTGCAGCTACAAATGCTGTTCAAATTGCAGAATTATTAATAAAATAAATAATTAATTAAATATGGGATGAATGGTATATATTTACTTGACAAGTAGAAGTAATTGTATACAATATCTAAATTTATCCTATATATTTATGGAGGTATTACATGAATAAAAAAGAACTTATTGATTCTATTGCACAAAAAACAGGTGTAAAAAAAGTTGAAGCTGAAAAAGTATTATCTGCTTATGAAGCTACAATTCTTGAAACATTAAAAAAAGGTGAAAGAGTAACTATTGTTGGTTTTGGCACTTTCACTGTAAGCGAAAGAAAAGAAAGAAAAGGTCGTAACCCAAAAACTGGTGCAGAAATGGTTATTCCTGCTAAAAAAATGCCTAAATTTCTTGTTGGCAAATCATTTAAAGAATCATTTTAATTATTTAATGGATATAATAAGCATGATTAAATCGTGCTTATTATATCATTTTACTTTTTATGTCTAAACATTCATCGCATAATCAAATAGTTGCCTTTATTTTTGAAACTGGTTTATTAAACCGATTTAAACGCAGTGGTTTTGATTTTCTAGGAACTGGAAATCAGAACATATCATCCCATTCATATAGAACAGCAATTATTTCATATATTTTAGCAGAAAGACTAAATGCAGACAGCAGCAGGGTAGTTTTGCTGTCACTTTTTCATGATATACCAGAAACAAGAACTGGAGATATAAATTATTTTCAAAAACATTATACAGAAAAAAAAGAAATGAAAGCAGTAGAAGATATTGCTGAAAATATAAAAGAGCTTTCTTTACTTCCTGATTTAATTTTAGAATTTAATAATGGCAGCAGTATTGAAGCAGAAATAGTCCGTGATGCTGATATATTAGAGCTTATTTTTACTCTTAAGGAAGAATTAGATAGTGGCAATAAACAGGCTGAAATTTGGATAAAAAATTCTTTAAAAAGGCTTAAATTAATTGACAGTATAAAAATAGCAGAAACTGCTTTATCTGTAAAATCTTATGACTGGTGGATGGATATATTAGATATACAGAGATAGGTTTATCCAAAAAATTTAGACTAATCAATATAAGTAATTTATCTAGAAAGAAATAACAGTTATAAGTATAGAAAATATCTATTAACAATCTTAGAAAGTGGTATAATTAGTGCCTGTGAATTATCAAGACGCTTTAAAATACATAAATGAATGATATGTAAAATATATAATAAATATAAGCAGTCAGGCAAATCAAGTTTAAATGATATATTTATTCGTAATAAATATTGTAGATAATTTAAAGTAAATTAGGCTATACTGAGCTTTATTTATAAGCAAAGTATCTAAAAACAGATAAGAACTACTGTATTATAGCTAATTTAGATTTTTCACATTTAAAATCAGGCTCATAATAACTGCTATACAAAATTTTGATAAGTCTAAAATGCAAAAGTAATCATCAGATATTCAATTTATAAAAAAGATAAATATATTATAGAATAAAAAAAGAAAATAGAAGAATAGTTTATTAAAATCCTTAATGATAAAAACTAATATTCAAATAGAAAAGAATGTATTATAAACAAACCCATTTCAAATAAAATGGGTTTGTTTTTATATAATTACTGATTATTCACCTATTTTTAATTTTTCCCAGTAACTACTGTATAATAGCAGAGCTTCTTCTACATCAAGCTGAAATTCAGAATTTTTTAAATCTTCGTCAGTAGGAAAGATAGTTCTGCTGTTTTTTGATGTTTCATCAAGATACTGAGCCACTTCTTCTTTTTTTACAGGAGTAGTATATCCTACATAGTTAGAAATTTGAGCAGATATATCTGGACGAATAATAAAATCAATAAATTTATAAGCATTTTCTATATTTTTAGCTTTGCTTGGAATTACAAGGCTGTCTACCCATACAGCAGCACCATCTTTTGGGTAGATATATTTAATATTTTCATTTTCCTGAGCAGCCATAAATGCTTCGCCACTCCACATGATACCAATATATACTTCTTCATTTAAAAATGGAGTTCTAGGAGAATCTGAATTAAAAAGTTTAACAGAAGGCATAAGTTTTACAAGTTTGTTATATGCTGCTTCTAATTCTTCTTTATTTTTTGTATTTCCAGAATAACCAAGGGAATGAAGTGCTGCATGGAAAACTTCTCTTAAATCATTTTGCAGCATAACTTTTCCTTTAAATTCTTCTCTCCATAAATCTTCCCATGAAGATATTGTTGCAGGATCAATATATTTTGCATTTATACCAATAGCAGTAGTCCCCCACATAAAAGGAATACTGAATGCATTATCTGGGTCATAAGTCTGGTTAATAAGCTGTGGGTTAAGTTTGCTGAAATTAGTAAGTTTTGTTTTATCAATAGCTTGTATTAAGCCTTCTTTCTGCATTTTTTGCACATAGTAAGTTGATGGAACTGCAACATCATAATCTGCACCACCAGTTATTTTTATTTTTGCATACATTGCTTCGTTACTGTCATAAGTGGTATAACGAACTTTAATTCCAGTTTCTTTTTCAAACTGTTTGATAACTTCATCAGGAATATATTCTGACCAGTTATAAACATAAATCTCGTTTTCAGATTTTTTTGTGCAGGCAAAAACAGCTAAACATACCAGCATAAGAATAATGATTTTTTTCATTTTTTCCTCTCTTTTAACATTATTTGAGCTATTATGATTATGAGCATTGATGCTCCAAAAATAAGTGTACTTAAAGCATTAACTTCTGGTTTTACACCAGTTCTAACCATTGCATATATTTTTTGCGGCAGTATTTCAAACTGTGGTCCTGATGTAAAAAATGCACATATACTGTCATCCATAGATATAGTAAAGCTTAATATCCATGCAGCTATTACAGCAGGCAGTATTGACGGTAGAATAATATGAAAAAATGTTTGTAGTTCATTTGCACCTAAGTCTTTTGCGGCTTCAATAATATGCATATCAAAATCAGCAAGTCTTGTAAAAAGAACAGCCATAACAAATGGAAGACATAAAGTAATATGTGTAATAAGCAGTGTTTGAAAGCCTAAATTCATACTTAAAAATTTAAACAGTAAAAGCAGTGATATACCCATAATAATCTCAGGGGACATTATAAGTATATATAATAATGACATTATAAAATTTTTGCCAAAAAATTTAAATCTAAATAAAGTAACTGCAGAAAGTGTGCCTATAACTGTAACAAGAGTAGCTGCGGATACACCTACAATTAATGAGTTTACAAGACCGCTTATTAATGCACTTGAATTAAATAATTTTTCATACCATTTTAAAGAAAAACCTTTCCATATAGTGCCGGATGATGCTTCATTAAATGAAAAGATTATTAGAATAATTAATGGCAGATATAAAAATAAATAAACTGAAAATATATACAGCCAATGCCATTTTACATTTTTCATTACAACACCTTTGTCCTAAATGATTTTGAGCTTTTATAGTATGCCCATATCATAATACCCATAATAACAGTTATTAATACACTTGCAGCAGAGCCAAGTGGCCAGTTTTGCAGCACATTTGATGTAAACTGTTCTTGAATAATATTGCTTACCATTATGTTTTTGCCACCGCCTAAAAGGCTTGGTATATAGAATAATCCAAGGGCAGGCAGAAACACTAAAACTGTGCCTGCAATAATTCCTGGTGATGTAAGTGGAAGTATGATATGATAAAAAGTGCGTAGTTTACCTGCACCTAAATCTTGAGCTGCTTCAACATATCTAAAATCAAATTTATCAATTGTAGCATAAAGCGGCAGTATCATAAATGGTAAAAGAGTATATACAAAGCCAAAAATAACAGCACCTTCTGTATAGAGCAGTGAAAGCGGGGTATCTATAATACCGATTTTAATAAGTATAGTATTAATAAGCCCATTTGCTGCCAGCATATACGATATTGCATAAGTTCTGATTAATGCACTTGTCCAGTAAGGGATAACAACAAGGAGTGCCAGCAGACCTTTATACTTTGATTTTGAGCGTGCTAAAATATATGCAAAAGGGTATCCTATAATCAAACATAAAAAAGTAGCAATTGCTGCAATTTTAAAAGAGTTTAAGAATATATTAAAATATGCACCAGAGAAAAAGCGTTTATAGTTTTCCAAAGTGAAAACAGCTTTTACAAAAGACTGACTGTCATATTCTAAAAAGCTGACAATAAACATTATAATATTTGGTATTAATGCAAAAAGCAAAAGCCATAAAACTATTACTGCAATAGTTACAGTGTGAAACAGGTTACGCTCTTTCATCTTTTAATACAACCTCCCAGCCAGAAACCCAGCCAACAGATACCTGTTCATTCATATTGTAGTCAAAATCTTCATATTCTTCGTCAAAAAATTCACTGGCTTTAATTATTGTGCCATTATTTAATTTTATAGTTGTATCAAGAGTGGCACCTTTATATACTTTTGTTTCAATATTACCAACCATTAATCCTTCAGTATCAGGGTATTCGCTGAGTTTTTCTATTCTCATATCTTCAGCTCTAAGAAGAAGTGTAAATTTTTCACCAATATTTAATTCTTTTTTTGTTTTAATGCTGCATATTCTACCTTCAACCTTTGCTTTAACAAGATTATTTTCAAACCCAAGCACTTCTCCATTTAACACATTAACATCACCTATAAAGTTTGCAACAAATATAGAGTTTGGCTCTTCATATAAGTTTTTAGGTGTGCCGCACTGCTCAATGATACCCTGATTCATAACAATTACTCTATCAGACATAGATAATGCTTCTTCTCTATCATGAGTAACTAAAACAAAAGTAATGCCTAATTTACGCTGCAGCTGTTTTAATTCTTTCTGCATATTAAGACGCAGGGAAGCATCTAATGCACTTAAAGGTTCATCAAGCAGCAAAACTAATGGTTGATTAACTAATGCTCTTGCAAGAGCAACACGCTGCTGCTGACCACCTGAAAGCTGATGCGGTTTTCTATCAATAAATTCTTCAAGTTTTACAATGCGCAGAACATCCATAACTTTTTCTGTTATTTCATTTTTAGGAACTTTATGCATTTTAAGCCCAAAAGCAATATTGTCAAAAACTGTCATATGTGGAAAAAGTGCATAGTTTTGAAAAACAGTATGAACTTCTCTATTATTTGCAGGAATATCATTAATGCGTTTTCCCTGCAGTAAAATATCACCGCTGTCAGCCTGTTCAAAGCCTGCAATAAGCCTGAGAGTAGTTGTTTTTCCACATCCAGAAGGACCAAGTATTGTTAAAAATTCACCATTATATATTTTTAAGTCTAAATTATTTAATATAGATTTGCCATCAAAGCTTTTGCAAATACTTTTTAACTCTACAAGTGTTTCCTGCTGTTTCATTTTTCACCTTTTAAATATTTCATATAAAAATCAGGCTTAAGCCAGTTAATATGTTTAAAATCTATAAATTTTGACAAGTATTAATATACTTCATTACTGTTATTGTCAAGCATATTTTTATAAATTATATTATTTTGTGATAAATATAAAAAAATCTAGCTGTATAAGTATATATAATATAATATAAAATATTGATATATAATAAATAATATAAAATAATAATATTGATAAATTTTTAGATAAAAATATATTATTTTATATAAAAAATTTAGAAAATTATAAAAAATGGTATTATATTTTGCTAATTTTTTTTGATTTATTTCATTTTTTATGATTTTCAATATTAAAGTAGATGTTTTTATATGTTGACTTCTTTATTTATATGTATTATTAATAATAATACCCCATACCACAGGGGTAGGGAATACAGGAGTTTATATGAAAGAGAAGTATAATATTACAGGTATGACATGTTCTGCATGTTCTGCTCATGTTACAAAAGCTGTTGCTAAGGTTAATGGAGTTAAAAATGTTAATGTTAATCTGCTTTCAAATAGTATGGTGGTAGAATATGATGATGCAGTATCAAGCAGTGATATTATTTCAGCGGTTACTGAAGCAGGGTATGGTGCAGAAATAGAAAATAATAAGGTGACTTCAAAACAGACTCAAAAACTTCCTTATGACACAGAGCTTGAAAATATGAGAAAAAGGCTTGTTATCTCATTTATATTTTTTATTCCTGTAATGTATTTATCTATGGGCAGTATGGCAGGACTTCCGCAGTTTTCTTTTTTTAAGCATTATGAAGGAAGTTTTAATTATGCTTTTACTCTTTTTTTACTTACAATACCTGTTTTAATAGTTAATAGAAAATATTTTATTAATGGGTTTAAGGCATTGTTTAATAAAGCTCCTAATATGGACAGTCTTGTTGCTCTTGGCTCATCTGCTGCTGTAATATATGGTATATTTGCAATATATAAAATAGTGCATGGATATACTTATCAGGAAACATCAATAGTTATGAAATACAGTCATGACTTATATTTTGAATCAGCTGTTACTATTTTAACTTTAATTACTCTTGGAAAATATCTTGAAACAAAATCAAAAAGAAGAACTCGGGATGCTGTTGAAAAATTAATCAGTTTAACACCAAAAACTGCCATAGTAGAAAAAGATGGTAAAGAAGTGACTGTTGCCTATGACGATATACAGGCTGGAAATATTATAGTAGTAAAACCTGGTGGTATTATAGCCTGTGATGGCATAATAATTTCAGGTGCTGCTTCTATTGATGAATCAGCTATTACTGGTGAAAGTATACCTGTTGAGAAAAAACAGGGAGATAAAGTAATAAGTGCCACTATTAATAAAACTGGTCATATAAGATTTAAAGCATTAAAAGTTGGCAAAGATACTACATTATCCCAAATAATATCTTTAGTAGAAGATGCTGCAAACTCAAAAGCACCTATTTCAAAACTTGCTGATAAAATAAGCGGCATATTTGTGCCAATCGTTATTGTTATAGCTTTAATTTCTGGAATATTCTGGCTTTATATGGGTGAAAGTTATGAATTTGCTTTATCTATTGCAATATCTGTTTTGGTAATATCCTGCCCATGTGCCTTAGGGCTTGCAACTCCTGTTGCTATAATGGTTGGCACAGGTAAAGGTGCAGAACATGGTATATTGATAAAATCTGCAGAAAGTCTTGAAATGGCACATAATATAAAAGCTGTTGCTCTTGATAAAACAGGAACTATCACAGAAGGAAAAATGAAAGTTGTAAACATTCAGTCATTTAAATACAGTCAAAATGATTTATTACAGCTTGCTTATTCTATGGAAGTAAAATCTGAGCATCCTGTTTCAAAAGCTATTGTTGAAAAAGCAGAAGAATTACAATGTAAATTACTAAATGTTGAAAATTTTACTTCTTATTCAGGTCTTGGTATATCCTGCACTATAAATAATATTACTTATTATGCTGGTAATAGAAAATTTATATTAGATAATAATATAGATATTACTAAAATTTCTAATATGCTTTTGCCAGATAAAGCTGTTGCACCTGTTTATATCGCAGACAATAATGAAGTAATAGGTATTATATATGTGGCTGATACTATTAAGGAGTCAAGTATAGAAGCAGTAAAAGGTTTTAGAGAACAGGGTATAGATGTATATATGCTTACAGGGGATAATAAAGAAACTGCAGAGCATATTGCTAATCAGGCAGGAATTAATAATGTATATGCGGAGCTGTTACCACAAGATAAAGAAAATATAATAAAAGAAATTCAAAAGAAAGGCATTAAAACTGCTATGGTAGGAGATGGTATTAATGATGCACCTGCATTAATGCGTTCTGATTTAGGAATAGCAATAGGAGCAGGAACTGATGTAGCATTAGAATCAGCAGATATTATTTTAATAAAAAATAATCTGCTGGATGCTTTAACTGCTGTAAAATTAAGCCATGCAACTATTAAGAATATTAAAACAAACTTGTTTTGGGCTTTTTTTTATAATATTATAGGTATTCCAGTAGCTGCAGGTATTTTTTATAAGTCATTTTGTATTACATTAAACCCAATGATAGCTGCTGCTGCTATGAGTTTCAGCTCAATATTTGTTGTAACTAATGCTTTAAGATTAAAATTTTTTAAAGCAGAAGAATATAGTAAAGGAGATAAAATTATGAAAGTTATTGTTAATGTAAACGGTATGAACTGCAATCATTGTAAAATGGCGGTTGAAAAAGCATTAAATACTGTAGATGGGGTAGTTTCTGCTGAAGTTAATTTAGAAGCAAAAAATGCGTCTGTAACCTTATCAAAAGAAGTTGCAGACAGTGATTTAATGAATGTTGTAAATGAAGCTGGTTTTGAAGCAGTTTCAGTGGAGAAAGTTTAATGAAAGCAGATAAAACAGAAGTTTTACTACTTTTAAAAACAGCAAAAGGTCACATAGAAGGTATTATGCGAATGGTGGAAGATGACAGATATTGTATGGATATATCAAACCAAATATTTGCAGTAGAAGCTCTTATGCGTAAAACTAATAATGTAGTTTTAAAAGCTCATCTATTATCATGTGTTCGTGATACCGCAAAAAATGGTGATGTAGATAAAAAAATAGATGAACTTGTTTCTCTGTTTAATACTCTAACGAAATAAATATACTTTTGGAAAAAGGATATTTTCCTTTTTTCAAAAGTCTCATTAATATATATTTCTATTTGTTTATTTTAATAAAATTTAATTCAGTATTTTATAATCAACAATTAATATAATATTATATTTTAAAAATATCTAGGTTTATTGTTAGTAAAAATTGTTAAGAAGCATAAGTTAGTATTGAAATAAAGCATAACATAAAATAGTATATTTTATAAATATTTTAAATAAGTTATAGAGGCTTTTTATGAAGAAAAATAAAAAATCAAGTATTTTATACAAATCAGTTGGATTTATGCTTTTTTTAGGTGTCATAGTGATGGTTATTATAGTAACAAGTAATTTTCGCTCTGATAAAGAATTTACTCTAAGTAATAATAAAATGGAAATCACTGATAACAACATAGGGTATGAAACTTTTGAGAATATTAAAAAAGGGAATATTAAAGTAGCATGTAATGATGTGAAAAAACTAGGTGCTCTCTTTATTCAGATTAATAATGAAATGACAAGTGATAATATTACTGATACACAAATGCAGGAATATGCAGTATCTACTCCAGCTAAAAAAGCTATAGATGATTTTAGTATGAATTTTATTGCTTTTTTAGAAAATTTTTATGGTCAGAAAAATATTTCTCAGGCAGAAGCAGTGTTGCAGGCTGTTAATATGGAAATATATACAAATATTGTGCAGACATCTCTTATGATAAAAACTGGCAATATTTCAGAAAAAGAGTTCTATGATTACTTAAATATTGAATATTGTGGTGCAACACCGCCTGCATCATATATATCACCAAAAGATGTAGTGTTATATTTTATTAACAACTCTTATGGCAGGTCGGCAGTAGAAGAATTAATGGATAATACAGGCAAATAATTATTTATTTGTATTGACAAATAAATAATTATTTCATAAATTATATCTATGGGGATAACCCAGCAGGAGTATAATTATGGCTTATGTTTCAGGCTTGCCTTCTTTTGAAAAATCGCATATGTTAGGTATGGAGTATTCTATTGCAGCTGCAAATAAATCAAAAGGTATGTCTCATCAGCATGGTATTACAGAGCTTACTAATACAGATGCAGCTACAAAACAAGCCAGCATGGCTGGAGCAAATATAGAAGTATCAAAAGGCATTGGTCATCTTATTAATGTAGTAGGCTAAGTATAGTTTTTTATCATACTTGACTTAATATATAAAATATGTTAGTAATTTTTCCCAAAATATTTTATAGAGAGTGAAGTTTTGTTTGAGAAATTAACATCATTTAAGCTGGATAATCTTTCAGCTTTTTCTGACACATGTTCATCCGTTTTAAAAAGAATTAAATTTATAGACAGTAATTCATTTATTATTCTTGAAAATACATTTAATGTTTTTATATTCTACCATATAAATTTAGATGGTAAAGTAATAAAAAAATGGGAGTTTGAAGCTGATGAAGATATGCTGCTTGACTATATTTATATAGATGGCAGACTTTATCTTGTTTTTATATCAGAGTATGCCCAGTATGAAGAAAGTATTACTTTTTACTGCTCTAATGATAAAGGTTTTGAATGGCTTAGCTCTATGGCAAAAGAATCTTATATGCATGATATGGATTTTCTTCATATTTTTAATAAGAATAATAAAATCAGATTTCTAATTATTCGTCATAACAGGCTTCATTTATATACAATAAATGAAGCAAATAATGACAGCTCTATTATTATTGATGATGAAGAAGTGTATAAAAATCTTTATCATTTAAGTGAGATAGCGGTATTAGAAGGCAGCAAATGGATAATCAGCAATGGTTATGCTGTTAATATAAAAGGTAAATTCTGGGAAATATATAATACAGATTTAGAATTAATATGCAGCTTTGAATTTACTGATGATTTAATAGACTGGCTTGAAATTAGTATATCAGATGATGGGTCTGTTATTGCTGTTGCCACAGACTGCAGTGAAGAAGAAAAGGGAGCATTAGCCATATATAATAAAAAAACAGAGCAGGTATACACTCATTTTCAACGGTATGGTTTTTTCAGCATGAGTATTGCAGCAGGCAGAGTATGGGCAACAATAGCAAGCTCTTTTTCAGATATTGGTGGATTAATGATTTTTGATAAAGAAGCTAATCTGAAATATGCATCATTAAAAGATGAAGAAATTGATGAAAATTTAACATTATATAACCCATTACCAATTATATATAAGGCATTAAGTTTTGAAAGTCTGCCTGATAATAAACTGTTAGTAATAACTGATAAGAATATATTTGTAACTGATATATCATGCAGAAATATTCAGGATTTGCCAGCAGAGCCTTATGAGTGCATAGATTTATTAAAAGATAAATCTAAATTAATTATGATTGCATATAATAATAGGCTTTATGGTGGCAATCCGGACAAAAAATATTCAGTAGAAGTTGTGATATATAAATGGTCAGTTGAACATACACCAGCAAGTATAGTAGATTTAAAATCATATAGAAAAAATAAGTATGATATTTAAAAATTTTAATAAAAATCAGTCATAAGCCGTAAAATATTTCATTTTTTTACAAGATATTTTGATATATACAGAATATGAAAATATGTCCATTATTTTTGTTTGACAATACATTAGAAATCATATATTTTAAATAATACATTTTTAGTATTTTTTTATTGTTTTATTTTTTATGAGGAATAATATGAGTAAAAAAGTTTATCATATGGGGCTTGATATTGGTTCTACTACAATCAAAATTGTAATTACTGATGAATATGATAATATGCTTTATCATCAGTATAGAAGACATTTATCTGATATGCGTAACACATTAACTGTTTTAATAAAAGAAGCTTATAATGAATTTCCAGATGCATTTATTACAATTAATGTAACAGGTTCTGGCGGTATATCTGTCTCACAGTGGCTTGAAGTTGATTTTATACAGGAAGTTATCGCATCTACTGAATGTATTAAAACTAAAATTCCAGAAACCAATGTAGCTATTGAGCTTGGTGGCGAAGATGCAAAGCTTACTTTTTTTGATAATGGTATAGACCAGAGAATGAATGAAACATGTGCAGGTGGAACTGGTGCATTTATTGACCAAATGGCTGTTGTGCTTCAAACTGATGCAGCAGGTCTTAATGAAATGGCAAAAAATTATAAGACTATCTATCCTATTGCTGCAAGATGTGGTGTATTTGCAAAAACAGATGTGCTGCCATTATTAAATGAGGGTGCAGCAAAAGAAGATATTGCAGTTTCTATTTTTCAGGCTGTTGTTGACCAGACTATAGGAGGGCTTGCATGTGGAAGAACAATTTCTGGTAATGTTGCATTTTTAGGCGGTCCATTATTTTTCTTGTCAGAACTTCGCAACAGGTTTATAGAAACATTATCTTTAACGCCTAATGAAGTTATTTTCCCAGAACATCCACAGCTTTTTGTTGCTATGGGTGCAGCACTTGTTTCTAAAAAAAGTAAAGAAGTTTCTTTTAAATCTATTATTAATAAAGTTGAACAGCTGCAAACTACTAAAGTAGAAAGTGAAATAGAGCAGCTGCCGCGTCTTTTTGAATCAGAAAAAGATTATGAAGAGTTTAAAGAGCGTCATTCTAAAGAAGGTATATTAAATAAAAAAGAGTTTTCTCTTGCAGAGGGAGAGCTTTATCTTGGCTTAGATGTTGGTTCTACTACTACAAAAGCAATATTAATAGATAAAGATGATAATTTATTATTTGAATCTTACTCATCAAACCTTGGCAACCCAGTTAAATCTGTTTTACTTGTGCTGGAAAAAATATATGCTGCAATGCCAAAAAATGCTTACATTGCTAATTCATGTATTACAGGATATGGCGAAGGTTTAATTAAAGCTGCTCTTGGTGTAGATGAAGGGGAAGTTGAAACAGTAACTCACTTTACTGCAGCAAGATATTTTGTTCCAAATGTATCTTTTATATTAGATATTGGTGGACAGGATATGAAATGCATGTATGTTCGTAATGGGGCAATTGATAAAATTATATTAAATGAGGCATGTTCTTCAGGCTGTGGCTCGTTTATTGAAAACTTTGCAAAATCAGTGCAGTCTACTGTTCAGGATTTTGCATCAACAGCACTTAAAGCAGAACATCCTGTTGATTTAGGTTCAAGATGCACAGTATTTATGAACTCAAAAGTTAAACAGGCACAAAAAGAAGGGGCTTCTGTAAGTGATATTTCTGCTGGTCTTTCATATTCTGTTGTTCGTAATGCTTTATATAAAGTTATAAAAATGAGCAGTGTGGAAGATTTAGGTGAACATGTTGTTGTGCAAGGTGGGGCTTTTTTTAACGACGCAGTATTAAGAGCATTTGAGCTTTCTGTTGGCAGCAAAGTAACAAGATTTGCCATTTCTGGTCACATGGGTGCTTTTGGTTCAGCATTAATTGCAAAAGAAAGAAGCGAAAATGGCAAACATTCTGCTATTATTAAATCTGATGCAATAGCCAGCTTTAAAATGGAATCAATTAATGTTAGATGTAAACGCTGTTCTAATCACTGCTTATTAACAGTTAATAAGTTTGGTGGCAGTAAAAAACATTATATTACTGGTAATAGATGTGAAAAAGGTGTGCAGGAAGTAGAAGAAGCAAATAAACTTCCTAACCTTTATGCATATAAAAATATGCGTCTTTTTGAATACTACATTCCACTAAATAAGGAAAATGCATCTCGTGGTGTTGTTGGTATTCCAAGAGTATTAAATATTTATGAAAATTATCCATTTTGGTTTACATTATTTACAAATCTTGGTTTTAGAGTAGAAATATCTGATAAATCATCAAAAGAATTATTTAATACTGGTCTTGAAACTATTCCTTCTCAAACTGTATGCTATCCTGCAAAAATAGTGCATGGTCATATAATGAATTTAATCAGCAAAGGTATTAAACGAATATTCTATCCGTGTATTCAAAAAGAAGTTCATGAAGAAGGTGCAGATAATAACTATAATTGTCCTGTTGTTTGCAGCTATCCTGAAGTTATAAGATTAAATGTTGATGCTTTGGTAGATGAAAAAGTTGAATTTATGGGTCCGTTTTTGCCATTAAATGATTATAAATATTTAGAAAATTCTCTTGTGCAGATGTTTCAGCCTTTTAATATTCCAGAACAGGAAGTGCGTATTGCTGCAAGAAAAGCAGATGCAGAAATGAAAAACTTTAAAAATGATATCCGCATGAAAGGTGAAGAAACATTAGAATATATTGAAAAACATGGTATTCAAGGTGTTGTTTTATCTGGCAGACCATATCACATTGACCCTGAAATAAATCATGGTATACCTGAACTTATTACATCTAACGGTCTTGCAGTATTAACTGAAGATTCTATTGCTCATCTTGCAACCGTTGAAAGACCAATGAATGCTGTTGACCAGTGGACATATCATTCAAGATTATATAAAGCTGCAAGTTTTGTATCAGAACATGATAATATTGAATTAATTCAGCTTAATTCTTTTGGCTGCGGTCTTGATGCGGTTACTACTGAGCAGGTTTATGATATTTTAAATAGACATGATAAGCTTTATACAGTTATTAAAATTGATGAAGGCAGTAACTTAGGTGCAGTCCGTATCCGTATACGCTCTCTTATAGCAGCAATTCAGGACAGGAAAAAACGAGGTATAAGCAGAAGTTTTACACCAGCTAAAAAAGGTGCAGAATTTACAAAAGAAATGAAAGATACCCATACTATTATTATTCCACAGCTTTCCCCTATTCATATACATTTAATGAAAGAAGCATTAGCTGCAGAAGGTTATAAAGTAAAAGTATTAGAAACAACAGATAGAAACGATATAGAGTGCGGTTTAAAACATATTAATAATGATGCATGTTTCCCTGCTATTGTTGCAGTTGGTCAGTTATTAAACTATGTAATGTCACCAGAATGCGATACAGAAAGAGTTGCAGTGCTTATTTCACAAACAGCAGGTGGCTGCCGTGCTACAAATTATATAGGCTGGTTGAAAAATGCATTAAACAGAGCTGGTTTAAGTCATATACCAGTGCTTTCTTTTAACCTGCATGGTATGGAAACTCATGAAGGATTTAAAGTTACTATGCCAATGATAAGGCGTATGGTTATGGGTATATTGTATGGTGATTTGCTTATGAGAATGTTATACAGGTGCCGTCCTTATGAAAAAGTAAAAGGTGAAACTGAAGCAGTATATCACAAATGGGCAGATATTTGTGCAAGAAATGTTTATAACTATAACTGGCGTCAGTTTAAAAAAGATGTTTATGATATTGTGGAAGAATTTGATAATATACCAATGAATGAAACACGAAAACCCCGTGTTGGTATTGTTGGTGAAATATTAATCAAATTTCACCCTGATGCAAATAATAAAGCTGTAGAAGTTATAGAAAGAGAGGGTGGAGAGGCAGTTGTGCCTGATTTTATGGACTTTGTTCTCTACAGTGCTTATGATGATATATATAGAAGCAAATATATGGCAGGTTCTAAAATCCGTAAATATGCTGCAAGATATATTATATGGATGATTGAAAGAAAAAGAAATATTATGCGTAAAGCATTAAGGAAAAGTAAACATTTTGATGCTATGCCTGATATTTTTGAACTTGCTCATTTAGCTGAAAAAATAGTTTCGCTTGGTAATCAATCAGGTGAAGGCTGGCTTTTAACTGCTGAAATGGTAGAATTAATAGAAGGTGGTGTTGGCAATATTCTTTGTGTTCAGCCATTTGCATGTCTTCCAAATCATGTTACTGGTAAAGGTGTTATGAAAGCATTAAGGGTTGCCTATGATAATGTCAATATTGCAGCAGTAGATTATGACCCGGGTGCAAGTGAAGTAAACCAGTTAAACCGTATTAAACTTTTAATGAGTGTTGCTCAGAAAAATTTAGCAATTACTAGAAAAGAAATATAATCATTGTTTAAATATGGAGAAATTTTTCTCCATATTTGTATTTATTAAAAATTTTTAAAGCCACAAATGTGGATATAATATATCTATTGTTTTCCTCCTTAATATATTTTATTATCTGCCGATATATCTAATGTATCTTTAATTTTTTTATATATTGTTATATTTGTATTGAAAAAATAATAAAAATTAATTATTATAAAATAGTTATTTATGATTTTTAGGCACATAATTTGTTATCATTTTTTAAATATACTATCCATTTTGGAGCGAATTTAATGATAAAACGGCTATTTTTACCAGTGATTGCTTTTATTCTTTGTTTTTCTGTATTAAGTTATGGTCAATCTCAGATAAGTTTAAGTGGTGTAATTGATGACAACTTTGAGAAAGATTTTCGTAATACACCTTTTCCAAGAGATAAAAATGCTAATATTATTACTGAAAAAGAACTGCTGGATAATCTTCCAAAAGAAACATCAGCAGAAACAGTATATGTTTCAAGATTTGAAGTAACAGGCAACAGAGTTATTGATAAAAAAGATATTCAAATGGTCCTTATTGATTATGTTGAAAGAAATTTAACATTAGCTCAGATAAATGAAGCTGCTGATGAAGTAACAAAATTCTACAGACAGAAAGGATATATAATAAGTTATGCTTATATTCCACCTCAGGTAGTTAGCAACAGCACAATAAATATTGCTGTTGTAGAGGGGGAAATTGGTGAAGTATATGTAGAAGGTTTATCAGATTATAAAAAAGAGTTTATTTTAAAATATTTAAAACCATTACAATCTGGTATTGTTCTTGATGCAAAAACTTTAGAAAGACGCCTTTTATTATTAAACAATTTTATGGATTTAAAAGTTAATGCTACTTTAAGACCGGGTAAAAGAAAAGGCACATCAGATATTATTATTTATGCACAAGATACAAATCCATACAGAGCAAGTTTTAGCGTTGATAACTATGGTAATAAAATAACTAATGAATACCGCCTTAATGGTGCTGCTATGATAGGTAATATTATTACAAGCGGAGACAGGCTTGCATTAAATTTATCTCTTGGTTTAGATAATTTTAACCCATGGCAGCTTTTTTACGGCAGGATAGATTACAGGCTTCCTATTGGCAGTGAAGGGTTTAAGCTTGGCTTTGCATATTCAAGAAGTAACTATATAGGCACAAAAGATTTTGCAAAAGCTCTTGAATTAGAAGGTTATTCTAACGATTATTCTATATATACAGAATATCCAATTATTTTAAGAAATAAAGGCACTTTAAATTTAGGTGCTGGCATATGTGTAAAAGAATCTGCAGATAAAATACTTGGTGAAAAAAATTCTCAGGATATTTTAACTAATGCATCTCTTAGTCTTTATGGTGAAGCTTATCCATGGACTGGTGCTAATATGTATTATTCTCTTGCTTTTTCTCAAGGTTTAAGCGGTCTTTATGGAGTTTCTCATTACAGCAGCAATTCTTCTAACCCTAATGCAAGCGGTTACTATGAAAAACTATATTTAGATTATGAGTATCATCAGTTTATTACTTGGTTTTTTAGAATGAGATTATTCTTTTCAGGTCAGTGGACATCAGGCACCACTTTTTCAGGTGAAAGGTTTTACATAGGTGGAATTTATAGTGTCCGTGGATTTGAAAGTGGTATAGAAGCAGGGGATAATGGATACAGAGTTAGTTTAGAAGCTGAATTTGATTTAGGTATTCCACATATCAAAGCATTAGTATTTTATGACAGAGGTCAGGTATTTAATTATAATGCAGATTATCATGGGTATGGCAGTGCGTCTCTTGATTCTGCAGGTGCAGGGCTTCGTTTTTATCCATGGAAAGGGCTTGCAATCAAAATTGATTATGGTTACCCATTAATGTCATCACAAAATCGTGAAGCAGGCTGGGGCGTTGTATACGGGAGAATAAGCTATGATTTCTAAAATTAAATATTACACAGCTTTTATTTTAGTTTTTTTATTTAATATTCCTGTTTATGCTGCTCCAAATGGTGCAAATGTGGTGTATGGTGATGTAAATATTTCTCAAAGCGGCTCTAATACTGTTATTAATCAAAATACAGATAAAGCAATTATAAACTGGAATTCTTTTGATGTTAATAAAGGTGAAAGTGTTCTTTTTAATCAGAATTCATCATCAAGTATTATTTTGAACAGAGTTACAAGTGGTCTGCCTACTAATATTTTTGGCAATATTTCAGCAAATGGTAATGTATTTATTTTAAATCAGGCTGGAGTATTAGTAGGAAATGGTGCACAAATTAATACTAACAGTTTTTTAGCAGGTGCAGCAAGTATTAATGATAAAGATTTTCTTGCTGGTAAACATAATTTTTATGGTGCTCAAGGTAATGTGATTAATAACGGCAGTATAAAAGTGCAAGATGGCGGATATGCTGTGCTTATGGGTAAAAAAGTAGAAAATAATGGGCTTATTTCTGCAAAATTTGGCAAGATATATTTATCATCAGGTGAAACATTTAGAATGGATATGAGCGGAAATGATTTAATCGGTGTAGCTGTTGAAAAAGGTATAACTGATGCTTATATCTCTAATGCAGGTCATATTCAGTCAGAAGGTGGAACTATTGTTATGACTGCAAAAAATGCTTCTGATGTTATACGCCATGCTGTTAATAATACAGGAATTATTGATGCTTCTTCTATCTCTTATGAAGGTGGTAAAGTAATATTAGGTGCAGAAAATGGTCAGATAGTTAATGCTGGAGAAATAAATGTTTCATCTCAGGCAGATAAAGGTGGTTCTGTTGATATAAATGCAGCAAATATTATTAATAATGGCACTATTGATGCAAACGGCTTAAATGGTGGTATAATTAATATGCTTAGTTCAGATTTACTAAAAATAAATAATTCAAGTATTATACAGGCAAACAGCTTTGGATATGGAAATGGCGGCAGTATAAAACTTATATCCCATAAAAGGGCAGAATCATATAGTGGTGCATTAATTGAAGCAACATCTGTATATGGAAGTGGTGGTTTTATAGAATTAAGCGGTTATGATTCTCTTTATGCTTTTAGTGATTTTAATACAAAATCACTTTATGGTGTATATGGTCAGTTTTTATTAGACCCATCAAATATGTTTATTGGTAACTATTCTAATTTATCTGATGATGAAAATAATCAAGTATCAAGTAATGGCAATACTTATATTGATATTGCATGGCTTAATAATATGCTTAATACATCTAATATGACACTACAGACATTACAAGGTAACGGCAGTGGAGATATTACATTAAATGCTGGTGTAACATTAACTGGAACAAATGGGTTAACTCTTGATGCAGCTAATAATATTAATTTATTAGGTGATATTAATAATCTTGCTTCTCTTACATTAAATGCAGGTGGTGGAATTACAGGCAATAACAGTATTATTGCAGGTGAAATTACTGCAAATGCTTTGAATAAAATATTATTAACAAAATTAGATATTACTGGTAAATCATCATATATATCATCAAATGGTGATGTTAATTTAGTTGGTGATAATATAGGGCTTATTACTAATATTAAAGGTCACAATGTAAGTGTAGAAGTGACAAAAACAGGCAGTGGTATATCAATGGATACATCTGTTACAAGCGATAAAGCTGCTGTAACAGGACAGGAAGTTGTATTAAAAGCAGATGGTGCAGTTAATATTTCTGTAGATACAAAAAAATTATCAGCAGAAAGCATAAACAATAGTTTAGATATTACTAATTTAAATAGAAATGAAACAGTTTTAGATAAATATTTTGGTAATCAAACATCTACTTATACACAGGATACTGGTATTATTAATTTAAGTTATATACCTAAAAATGCAATAGGGCAGGATTTAACAATTAAAAGCACTTATGGCACTGTAAAAGCAGTTGACAGATTAGATGCTCTAAAACAGTATGCAGGGCTTAAAATTGATGTAAATACTATACATTTTATAGAAAATAATAGTAATCTGCTTACACTTGATTCTTCATTTTTAGGTAATAAAAAAGCTGATAAATATATATTTGAAACTAATGGAAATATTAATGTTGATTTAGGCAGTATGTCAAAAGATTTACTACAAAGTGGTGTTGAATTAATATCAAGAAATGGAGCAATAACATCAATTTCAGATATTTCTGCCATGTATTTTTCTGCTAATGCTTTAAATGATATTAATGTTACATCATACTTATTAGGTGGTATTTCTTTAGAAAGTGCATCAGGTAGTATTAATTATACGCACAAAGCTGGTCCAATAAGTATAAAAGCATTAAAAGCATTAAATGGTAATATCAATGTAAATTTAGTTGGAACTTCTGGTGGTTCATCTATTCCGGGAGTTACTTTACCACCAGATTTTAATATAGGTGATTTATATATATTTGGGCTGGAGTCTAAGAACCCTGTTAATATTACTACACAAAATGCAAATGTTATATCTATTGCGGGAAATGGAGCAACAGCATTAACTTTAAATATTACAAATAATAATACTAATCCATATAAATTAGAAATATCTAATAATTATAATATTACATTAAATACAAGCAACACTCAGTTCAGCGAAATAAAACTTTCAAGTAATAATGGCAATCTTTATTTTCCTGTTACAAACAATACTTTAACTGCTGTTGATAAAATATATTTATCTGCAAACCACATCAATGGGGATAGCAAAAATTTAAAATTATTAGCAAAAGATGTATATGTAAACCAAAAATCAGGCAGTAACTCTTTTATTATAGATGCAGAAAGGGCAGATATTAATGGCAGTGAGCTTTATATAACATTTGTAAAAGATACACAGCTTGCTGATATTAATAAAGATGATTATGCTGTTAGTGGCGGCTCTATTAATATCATGTCTGATTATGATGTTATACAGCAGAATAAAGTATATGCTTCTAATGTAAATATTGCTGCTGACAGCTTTACTTTTGACAGCATTGATAGTAGTGTTATTCATGGTAATAATATTTCAATTAATGCAAAGGGAGATATATCAGGTTATGGTAAAATTATAGCTGATAAAGTTTATTTGTCAGGCTCTACAATATCATCTGCATCTAATCTTTTAGTATTAGCTGATTATGGTCACTTTATTTCAACAGCTGTAAATAAACCAGCAAATGATATTTTAATAAATATAAATTCAGATGACTGGTTTGATAATTTAAAATCATATAAATTTGAAACTTATGGTAATGGGCTGTCTTATTTAAATGGTAAACTTGTTGATTATAAAATATATGATATGGTAAAGAATGTTTACACTAGGAATTTACAGCCAATAGAAAATACAAATATTGATAAAGTAACTGGTGATGATTTGATTAAAGGTGGCAGACTGCAGGATACAAGCGAACTTGTAACTATTGAAGATAATAAAACACCAAAAGTTAATAATATTACTAAGAAAAATAAATCTATTGAATTAAAATGAGAGGTATGATATGAGTAAGAGTGATTTACAGGCGAAGCTGGTGCAGGCTGTAATGGACCATGATGTTGATTTAGTAATTCAGGCTATTAGAGATGGTGCTGAAGTAGATAGCAATGTTATATGTCAGGCTGAAAGTGCTTTACAAGATTTAGAAATAGAATATGCTGATGATACAGCTTTGTATGCAGGTAGAACTGCAAAAAATTCAGACAGAGATTATATATACAGAATAGTATCAAGATATGCAAAAGGTCAAAAACTTGATACTATTATTAACAGTATGTTTAACAGAAAAACAAACTCTCTAAAAAGTAAAGGTGTAATAATTACTCCCAAAAATAAAAATGAATTAAGGAAACTTATAACTCTTAAAAGACAATATTTAGGTGATATTGATATTTCACAAATAAAAGACTTGTCAGGCTTGTTTAAGGACATGCATAAGACAAAAACTATGAGATTAGATTATTATGATGATTATGATAATGTTTTTCATTATGACGAAGTATGTAGAACAGATTATGGCGGCATAGACCGCTGGGATACAAGCCATGTAGAATATATGGACGAAATGTTTTATGGCTTTGATTTTAGTGAGATTAGCGATGATAGTCCTCTTTTTAAATGGATAAGCAGTTTAGATGTATCAAATGTAAAAGATATGGGATATATGTTTGCAGATTCAAAAGATTTTAATGTGGATATAAGTGACTGGGATACATCAAATGTTATAAATATGAGTTATATGTTTAAAAATGCGTCAAAGTTTAATCAAGATATAGGCTCATGGAACACTTCAAATGTATTATGTATGGTTGGAATGTTTGACGGAGCAGAAAGCTTTAAACAAAATATAGATAACTGGGATACCAGCAGTATAAATAAGGATTATAGAAAATCCAATGAAAAAATGTATAATTTTCTAGATCCTGAAAAACTATGCAGATATATAAAATTTGAAAACTGTCCTACTGTTCCTGCATGGATAAAAACACCAGAAAGAGAAAACGATAAATATATACCTAAAACTAAAATGGAATTAATGATGCTTGTCAGGGATAAAAATGTATCATTAGCAGATATTGATATTTCCAATATTAATGATTTATCAGTTTTATTTCTTCACTGTAACAGGAATTTTGATGGATTAGAAACATGGGATACAAGTCATGTAGAAAATATGAGCCACATGTTTGCTTTTAGCAGAAACTTTAACCATGATATTAGTATGTGGAATACATCAAAAGTAAAATATATGGATGGCATGTTTCAAGAAACTGCTTTTAACCAAAATATCAATAACTGGGATATATCAAATGTAAAAGATATAAGCATGATGTTTTTTTGTGCTAGAGAATTTAATCAACCCTTAGATAAGTGGGATACTTCAAATGTAGAAAGTATGTATTGTTTATTTTTGTTGGCAGAAAAATTTAATATGGATATTAATTCTTGGAATACATCAAAAGTAAAAAATATGTCAAGAATGTTTCAAAGCATGTCTTTTAATAAGCCACTAAATAATTGGAATACCAGTAAAGTTACTAATATGGAATCAATGTTTTACAACAATAATGCTTTTAACCAAAATATCAGCAGCTGGAATGTATCTAAAGTAACAAACTTTACAGGAATGTTTGGAGAAGCAGCTTCATTCAACCAGCCACTTAATGACTGGGACATATCAAATGCAACATCTTTAAAATCTATGTTTTTTAGAAATAAATCTTTTAATCAACCGTTAAATAATTGGAATACTTCAAAAGTCAAAAATATGCATAGTTTATTTGAGGAAGCAGAAAGTTTTAATCAATATATTGGCGACTGGGATGTATCAAAGGTTACAGAGATGAGTTCTATGTTTAGTGGTGCCAAGCATTTTAATCAAGATTTAAGCAACTGGAAACCAAAAAGTATAAAAAGATTGTCGTGGTTTTTAGAAGATGCAAAATCATTTAGATATAACCTTAACAGCTGGGATATAGAAAAAGGCAGTGTAGACACATACTGTATGCTTAATGGCACAAAAATACCAAAACCAAAATGGTATGAATAAAGTTGACTTGTTCAAACAATTAGATTAATTATAATGAATATATCAAGAGAGTTTAAAATAAACTAGGTCTTACTGAGCCGAAAGGCGAAGTATCTAAAAACTAGATACTTTAAATATTTCATACACTATTGTAAAATATATAATATAGATTTTTCGCCTTTAAAAATCAGGCTCAAAATGACTTATATTGTGAAAACTGCAGGTCTTACTGAGCCGAAAGGCGAAGTATCTAAAAACTAGATAATTTAATATATTATTCTCTGCAATTCTAATAAATAAAAATTATGAACTATTTAAAACTTTATTGTTAAGATATATATATTCTATAAATTGCAGATTATTTAAGACAATATCATACTATTTATTATAGTTATATTGATTTCATCTGACAAATCAAAATTGTAATATTATATATCCAAATTTGTTTTTTGATATATTTATATTAAATGCTGCAAATATAGTTATAATATAAGGGGAGACTGCTGAAAAAGTATTTTCAGGCAGTCTCAGTTACATTTTTATAAAAAATTTACTTGATAGATTAATCTTCCAGTGGAGAAAATTCATCTTTACCTACAAAACACTGTGGGCATACCCAGTCATCTGGTAAATCTTCAAATGCAGTGCCGGGAGCTATTCCATCCTCTGGTATTCCAACAGCAGGGTCATAAATCCATCCGCATACATTGCAAACATATTTTTTCATATATTCCTCCTTATATTTGCTTTTCTTCAGCATTTTTAATACCTAGCTTTTTTAAAAGTCTAGATTTTAATATTTCAATTATCTGCTCATAAGTTTTTGATTTTAAAGGTATTTGACCACCGGCAGATTTCATATGTCCTCCGCCATATCCTATGCCTCTAACAATGGATAATGCTATTGTTCCAACTGCTTTTTTACTTGTTTTATTGCGGATAGAAAAGTAGCATGTTTGGTCAATTCTTCCTACAACAAAAGATGATTTAATTTCACGCATTCTAAGAAGATAGTCTGAAATTTCTGCTATTAAATCGGCATTTCTAACTTCTTCTAAATCACAAAAAATTAAATCGTTATATATAATTGCCTGTCCTACTGCTTTACGGATAGTTTTAAAATAATATCTTGGCAGTTCTGGTGTTTCTATTTTATTAAGTTTAGCAAAAGAAGCATTTGGGAATACATAGCTTATCATATCCATATCTGCCTGAGTATTGCCTCTGCCTGCACCAAAAGTATCTGTTTTTATACCATAATATAAAGCTGTTGCAGTATTAATATCAGGAGTAATTCCTAATTCTTTATAATATTCAGCAATAATAGTTGATGTAGAGCCATAGTTGGTTCTAATATCATTAAATGGAACTGTTGTAGATATTGTGCGAAGGTTATGGTGGTCTATAACTGCATCAGGAAGCCTTTGACCTGTTTCATAAATATTGCCGGCACCAGGCTGAGTATCAACTAATATAAGATAATCATATCTTGCTAAATTTAATTTAGTTATATAGTGCATATCAATTTTACAGAGTTTTACAAACTCTTTGTTTTCTGCTCGTCCAATAACTCCCATATATGCTATTGTTACGCGTTTTTTTAATGTAGCAGTAAGTAAGTTTTTTAATGCAAAAGCTGCAGCAATAGTATCAGGGTCTGGGTTATTGTGAGTCTGAATTAAAACTTTTCTTTTTGATTTTACTGCTTCTAGTAATTTGTTAATCATAAAAAATCCTGTTTTTATTCAACTGAAAAATCTAGTATTAGTTTTCTATCATTAAACTCTATTTTATTAGGTTGTTTTGGAAAATTTAATTCTTGTATTTTTCTGCTTAAATCTTCTGTAGAAAAGTAAGAATCTACTTCAAAAACAACATTTTTATGTGAGTAGGAAACTGTTTTATATGATTTAATAAGTCCTCTTTGAGAAAGAGTATCTATAATATTTTTTGTTAATACCAGATTACTTGCATTAACAAAATTGATATTATATTTTTGCAGTTTTGTAGCTGTTTCTGGAAGCTGTATAATATTATCCCTTACATAAGCAACAGTATCAGTTGCAGCTTCTTTTACAGCATTATTATAACATTTAATAATATTATTATTATCGTTTCCTGTAACTATTTGTATTGTTTTGCTGTTATTTTTTTTATTTACAATAGTTACTGTTGTTTCTACTTCACATATATTATCAGGCTCTTTAAAATCTTCAATATTATTAATAATTCTAAAATCAAACATAATTAAAGAAGCACTGTTTACTTCACGAAATGCTTTGTTTATTTTCTTTTCATCATATATATCATCTATTTTTCCTAAAAATAAAGCCTGTTCTGCTAAAGAAAACTGTTTTGATGAAAGAGTATTAGTAATAGTATTTTGAATTTGTTTTGCAGGAAGTATTGTATCATCTATACCCCTGTATATATATACAGTAGAATCAGCATACTGATTTAATAAAAGTCTTGCATCTTTTAATGCAGCATCATCAAGGTCAATTTTTAATTTAACAGTAACAGTTGTATTGTCTTCAATATTCTGCTCTAAAATAGAATAACTTCTTATAAATTTAAAGAAATCATCATTTACTTCCATATCTGTAATTTTATTTTCTTTATAATACCAGCGTATAGAAGAAATCTTTGCATTATATAATGCACTGTAATAAGCATCTCTAAGCCGTAAATTTTTAATAGTTGCTTTACCAATGACAGTAACATTATATGCATAACTTTCAGAAGTATAAAATATTGCAGTAATTAATATTATGATTGTTATTATTTTTTTCATATTATTCCTGTATAATACACATTTTTTTTCACTATATCATATTTTTTTATTATTTGCAATAAATCTTCTAAATAGGTTCTTCCTGATTTATAGAAAAGACTTGAATATTACTGTCACCTAGACCTCTTAAACTAAATAAAAGGAAGAATTTAATGTCATTTTTATTATATCTTCCATCAATAGAGTTCACTATGGAATTTGTAATTTCAGCATTTAATCCAAGACTCCAGCATTCTGCATTATATAAAACAGATCCACCATAGCTTTTTGGAATTAAGCCATTAAAACTCATATCTGTATTATACCCACTCCAGTTATAATAGCCCTGTAAAACAATACGCCATATATTTATACCTGAAGATATCTGTGCAGTTGTATTATAAGTATTTGATGTTATATTTTTATAAACAGCTCCATTATAAGTATAGGAGCCTGTTACAAAAAAATATTTAAAAAATCTAAGTGTTGTAGTATTTGAAAAATATTGGATTTTTGGTTCGTTTTCTTCAAATTCTCCAGTATGTTTATAATTAAGCTCTGTAGAATTTGTTAAATATCCTAATACACTTGCTTTTAATTTTAATTTAAGTGGGAGCACATTATTTTTTTCTGCCATAAAATCATAGCCTTGTTCAGCTTTAAATTCAACATTCCATCCTTTACCTATTAAAGATGTTATAAATTCATAAGAAATAGAGCTTTGATATGAAGTAACATCATTAAAAAGCAGGTTAGGGTAGTTTGTAATAGTATTAACTGTGGGATGTTTTAATTTTGGAGAATATGAAAGAGTGATATTATTTTGTATAGAGTGCCTGAATATTCCATAATCTTTATATATTTCTTTTACTGTCAATGTTAAATCAGCTCCACCCCAGTATTTTTCTGCAGTGCTGTCATTTAATGTATATATGCCTCCAAAATCTGGGCTGTAATAATCATTAAAGTTAAATGGAAGTGAGCTGTCCTGCCATCTAATGTATCCAATATATGCAGAAGGGGTAATTGTTAAAAATTTTGCATCTATTGGAACATACAGCCTGCCATAAGCACCAAATCTATTCATTGCCCATTCTGTTTCATCTTTTGGTTTATTTAAAGAAGTATAATAATATTGAGTATTTTTTGAAACTAACCTGTCGTATGATAAATCATATTCTAAAAATACATAAGGGATTTCTTTTACAATTTTATTTACTCTTATAGAAGGCATTCTAACAAGCTGATTTTGTGTATAGCCTGTTGTAGTATCTCTATAAAGCATATCTCTTCTATAAAATATTTGAGTATCAATATAATCATTTACATATTTAAGTTTCAATTCACCAAAAAACATATTCTGATAGTTTTTTTTATTAAACATAGAAATAGAGTAGTCATCATAATCTCTTATATAAAGATAGTCAGAAACATAATCTCCATTTAAATTAATGTATAAATTATTAACTGGAATATACTGATTTTTAAATGTAGCACGCCAGCGTGACTGCATATCTGCTTCTGAACCGAAATCTTTAATATGTTCTGCAGCAAAATAAAATTTACTTTCTTCTGAATGAGCATATCTTGCTTCAAACTGCTCCTGCACACCTCTTTCAGAGTAAAGCCCAAGCCCTATAGTAAAATCATAGTTTATATCAGGTGCAATAAAATATTGAAAATTACCAATAGCACCCATTGTTTCATCATAGCCAATATTAGGCATTAAAAACCCTGTTTTCTTGTTAGATGATACAGGATAGAAAAATTTTGGGACATAAATAAAAGGACTGTCATATATATTAACTGTTGCATGATTTAGCTGCATATATCCATCAATATTAAGTTTACCTTCATACATTGAAAGAGACCATTCTGGCACACTGCCAGAGCATGCTGAAATTTTAGCATCTGTTACAGTAAATGTTGTAGGACCTGTTTTATTCATATTTTTGGCACATAAATAGTTAAAAGGGGCTAAAAAGCCTTGAATATCCTCAGCAGTTCCTGTTTCTGCATTAAGATTATATACTATTTTCCCAGCTTCTAATTTTTGCTCAGGACTTTCTATTTTTACATTCCCATCAGCCTGAACTTCTGTCGTTGCAGAGTTATACATAACTTTTTCTGCTGTAATGGTTAATCCTTTTGCTTTTAGCACAACATTACCTACAGCTTCATACATATTTTCACCAACCTGTGTTACCTGGTCAGCTTCAAGTATATAGGAAATATCTGTATTATTAATTTGAGCAAAAGCATTAATGTGATAAAAGAATATGGATATAAAAAAAAGTAGTATTTTATATTTCATTTCTGCTGCCATTTAAATATTCTTTAATATATGCACATAAATAAAATGAGCCTGTTACTAAAATAGTGCCTGTAAAATGATTTTTTGCATATATAATTGCTTCTACTGGTGATTGTATAAATACTATATCATTCTTACTGTATTCTTTTATACTTCTAATGTTATCTGGAAGTGTAGTTACAATCAGGTTATGGGATACCTGTTTTAATATTTCTGCTGTATTTTCTATATTTCTGTCATTAGTAACTGTAAATATAACTGCACTAATATTCTGTTTTTTCCATGTTTCTTTAATCTTTAATATTCCAGACATATTATGAGAGCCGTCTAATATAACATTGCCTAGTTTTTCCATTCTGCATGGTGGCAGTTTTAATTCTGTATTATATATAAACTCATGATTTAAAAGAAGCTTATAAATATATGATGATGTAGTATAATTTTCATTATATGGATATGGATAATCTTTATCACTGATTATCATATCTTTTTCTATAAATTTGATTTTATTTTTAACTGTATTTTTAATATATTCTAATACAAATGGTTTATTATAAGCAAGAATAAGTGTAGAATTATCTCTTAAAATACCAAGTTTTTCATTGATTATACCATAAATATTGTTTCCAAGATATGCAGCATGGTCATGTCCCATAGAAGTTATTACACAAAGTTTATTATTAATAAGATTTGTGTTTGTTGCATCAAATCTGCCGCCTAAGCCTGTTTCTAAAATTGTAAAATCGGGTGATTTTGATGCAAAATGCATTATTGCAGTAAAAAAAACTGCTTCAAAATATGAAAGGTTGTTTTTTATAAGATTATCTTGATATGGAGTAAAGATATTATCCATATCATCATCAGAAATATCTGATAAACTATAAGATATTCTTTCATTGATTTTTAAAATATGGGGAGATGTAAAAAGTGCAGTTTTATATCCTGACAAGTTAAGCATTTGATATAAAAAGAATGAAGTAGACCCTTTACCATTAGTGCCGGCAATATGGATTATACTTCCAAGACTTTTTTCATTAAACCCCGCTTCTGTTAAAGCATTATCAATACGGTTTAATGATAAATCTAAGTTTTTAAATTCAAATTTATCTGCATAATAAGATTCAAACTTATTCAATATTTATAAACCACCTTGATTTAAATTGATTTTATTTATACAGATAAAGTTAATATTTTGCAAGCCTATAAATGAGAAATATTACAAATTCCCTGTTTTTCTAGTATTTTAAAGCATTCTGTTAATATGATTGCTGTATTGACTGCATCAAATAATGCTCTGTGTCTGTCATTTTCTGGAAGTGATATATTAATATTAAAGTAATTAATAAGATTATCAAGTTTATAAGCAGAAAGTCCTGGCACTGCTTTTTTAGCAATTTTTAAAGTATCAATACTGCAAGAAAATGGCAGCTCCAGCAAACAGCAGGCAGCTTCATATTCAATAAACCTCATATCAAAATTAATATTATGACCTACTATAATGCTTTTAGAAGCAAAAGATAAAAAAGATGGCAGCACTTCATGGATAAGTGGTTTATCCTGTACCATTTCATTTGATATCCTATGTATTTTATAAGCATTGTAAGGAATATCAATTTCTGGATTAATTAAAGCAGAGAATGTATCATTATAATCTATCTGATAATCAGGATATATTTTTACTGCTGCTATTTCTACCATTTTTGCATACTTTGGGCTGTATCCAGTTGTTTCTGTGTCTATAACAGTGTATGTTAGTTGATTAAAAGGTGTGTTTCTCATAAGTTATATTAAATAATTCCTTAAATTTTTCAAGAGTTAGTTCTTCTGCTCTTGATGTATTAATAAGACCAGCCTGCGATAACAAGCTGCTTATATCATCAATATCATGCAGATTATTTTTTAAAGTTTTTCTTTTTTGTCTGAAAGCATGACGCAAAAATTTAAAAAACTGCTGCTCTTTTTCACCAGTAAATTCTCTTTCTTTTTTTGGCACAAATTTTAAAACTGTGCTCATTACATTGGCATTAGGCCAAAAATTTGCACCACTTATATCTTTTATTTTTATTGTATCAAAAAAATAACTTGTAAAAACGGAAAGAGAAGAATATGCTTTTGAATTAGGTTTTGCAATAATCCTGTCTGCAACTTCTTTTTGAAACATAAATACCATATTTTTAATATTTTTTCTCATTGCTGCTTTTTCAAATATTTTAACTGATACATTATATGGCAGGTTGCCAATAATAATAACAGGTTTATCTTCATATATTTTATCATAATCAGCAGTTGAAGCATCCTGATTAATAATTGTTAAGTTTTTATAAAAAAAAAGGTATCTATTTAAAAACTCCATAAGCTCAGTATCTATTTCTAAAGCTATTGTTGAAGCTTTTGTTTCTGTAATTAACTGAGTTAAAACACCACATCCCGGTCCTATTTCAATAACATTATCATTTTCAGTAATGTTTGCAGCTTCTATAATTTTATCAAGTATAGCTTTATTTGTTAAAAAATGCTGACCAAATTTTTTCTTTGTAAAACTATCTTCATTTTTAAATGCTTCTAACAGATTTATCATATTCTACCATCATTTTTGCCATATTTACGGCTTTAATTAAACTTGAATAAGAGCATATTCCTTTTCCTGCAATATCAAAAGCTGTTCCGTGGTCAACAGATGTTCTGATAAAGGGCAGGTTAAGTGTAATATTTACAGCTTCTCCAAAGGCATCCATTTTCACAGGTATCATTCCCTGGTCATGATACATTGATATAATAAAGTCCCATTCTTGTGCTTTTGTATATATAGTATCAGCTGGAAATGGGCCATATACATTTATATTATTTTTTCTGCTTTTTTCTATGGCTGGCAAAATAATAGTCTGTTCTTCATAACCTAATGCTCCATTATCACCAGCATGAGGGTTTAAGCCGCATACAGCAATTTTAGGTGATAATCTGCCAAAATACCTGCCTGCATCATAAGCACTTTCTATTGCATTTATAACAGTATTTTCATCTAAATGGGATGCTACATCTTTTAATGGATAATGTGTTGTAGCTAGAATAGTTTTTACATATTTTCCTGCAAGCATCATGGCTTGATTATCTATATTTGAAAGATAAGCTAAATATTCTGTATGACCTGGAAAATTATATCCTGCATCTTTAATAGATTTCTTATTGATAGGGCAGGTGATAACAGCATCAAAATCACCGTTTAATGCACCCTGAACTGCCATATCAATATATGAAATTGCAGCTTTTCCACACTCTGCACTTATTTTGCCATATTCATAGTGAAATATATTATTATCAGGTTCTAATACTGTTAAGTGATCTGGTATATCTTTTTTTAATATATTTTTATATGTCTTTTCTACAATCCATTTATGGCCAATTAATGCAATATCATATTTTTTACTTTCATCATCTAAGAAAAATTTACATACTTCTTCATATCCAATTCCAGCTGGGTCGCCTGCTGTAATAACTAGGGAAAATTTTTGCATACATTACCTTATTTTTTTATATTGTCAGTCATATTTATATTATGAAATATCTACATAAATCAAGTATAAAATTATTTACAAAATATATTTTATACAATATAAAAATTATGCTGTAAATTTGTTTTAAAATTTGATATAATAAAAAAAGATATAATAATTTATATGAGGATTATATGAGTAATTCAAATGAAAATATTTTTGATGAATTAAAGAATAAAGTAACAGGCGATATTTATACTGATAAAATAAGAAGATATATGCACTCTACTGACGGAAGTATTTTTAGAGTAGAGCCTGCATGCATAGTGTATCCAAAATCTACTGATGATGTAGTTGAAATAGTAAAATTTGCAAATAAATATCAGATTTCCATTCACAGTCGTGGTGCAGGTTCTGGTTTATGTGGTGCAGCTATAGGCAGAGGCATAGTTATTGATTTCTGTAAATATATGAATAATATGCTAGGTTATGAAAAAATAAGTGATATAGAAGGCACTTTTACTTGTGAGCCGGGGTATAAATATGGAGAATTAGAAGCATTTTTAAAAGGCAGTTCAATGTGGTTTCCTGCTGCTCCATCAAGTGGTGAATATGCAACATTTGGTGGAATGTATGGCACAAATGCTGGTGGTGGATATTCTGTCAAGTATGGTAATGTGGCAGATTATATAGTTGATGCAGAAGTAGTTTTTCATGATGGGCATATAGATACTTTTTCAAATATAGCAAAAACTGATATTGGTAAATTAAGTCCTGAATTAAAAGAGCTTTATGGTGTTTTAAATAATAATCAGCATGTTATAAATGGTTCTTATCCACCTATAAAATGCAATGTATGCGGCTATGAATTAAGAGATGCTGTTTATGAAAACTCATTAAAACTTCATAAATTGTTTGGCGGTTCTGAAGGCACTCTTGGTATTATTACTAAGCTTACTTTTAGAGTAATCCGTAAAAAACCATATAATGCATTAGTTATTGCATATTTTGATAATAAAACAAACAGCTCAAAAGCTGCTCAAGTAGGTTTAAAATTTGAGCCTGCTGGTATAGAGATAATGGATAAATCTCTTTTAAATTTAGCAGTTACTCATGAACCATCATTAGAAGGCAGGATTCCAACAGATGTTGATAATATATTAATGTTTGAATTTGAAGGGGATAGCATAGAAGAAGTAAGTAAATACTGCCAAGATACAGTAAAAGAAATAACTGAGAAAAACTATGCTTCTAAAACATTTACAGCAGTAAGTGAAGAAGAAAAAGCAAGCTACTGGGCAGTTAGAAAAGCTGCAGTTCCTATATTGTATTTATTAAAAGGTAAAAAGAAAATTCTTGCATTAGTAGAAGATGCAGCAGTGCCTACTGATAAATTAGTTGAATATTTTGATGGACTTTATGAAATATTTACTAGACATAAAGTAGATTTTGTAAGTTATGGTCATATTGCAAAAGGTCTTTTACATAACAGACCTTTACTAGATTTAAAAGACCCTTATGATATAAACTTATTAAAAATATTAGCAGATGAAGTATTTGAGCTTGTAAACAAATTAAATGGCACAATATCTGGAGAACATGGAGATGGAAGAATTCGTTCATGCTATATTAATAAACAGTATAATACAGAGCTTTATTCTTTATTTTTGAGAGTAAAATCTATATTAGACCCAGATGGATTATTTAACCCTGAAATAAAAGTTGTAAGTGACCCTGCTCAAATGACTAAACATTTAAGATATGGTGCTGATTATGGTGTAAGTGATAAAGCATTAAATAAACAGCTTGTATGGGAAGAAGATTTTATTTTAGAAGCAGAAAAATGTCATGGCTGTTCAAAATGCACAACAGTTACAAATGCTACCAGAATGTGTCCTGTATATAAAGCTTTAAGAGATGAAGCAGCAGCACCAAAAGCAAAGGCAAATATTTTAAGAGGGCTTTTAAGTAATGTAATAGATTCTGAAGCAATGTATCAGGAAGCATTTCAGTATGTGATAAATCACTGTGTAAACTGTGGAAGCTGCTCAAAAGAATGTCCATCAAAAGTGAATATACCAAAACTTGCCTTAGAAGCAAAATCAAGATATGCTAAAAAATTTGGTGTTTCAATGGATGCAAAATTAGTTACTAATTTTGAAATGGCAGGAAAAATTACTCATAAATTAAGCCCTGTAGTTTCAGCATTAATGGCACCAAAATTTATGCGTAATATACTTAAAATTACAACTGGTCTTTCAAGTAACAGAAAATTTGTAAAATTTGCATCTAAATCATTATATGAACGAGTAAACCAAACAGAAGGCAATGGAGAAAAAGTTGTAATGTATTTTGCTGGATGCTATGCATCCTACATTAAACCTGAAATTGGTGAAAGCACAATAAATGTTCTTAAAAAATTAGGTTATAAAGTAGTAACTCCTGATCAGCACTGCTGCGGTATTCCACATTTATCAAAAGGACTAGCAAAAGATACACGAAATCAAATCAAAAAGAATTTAAAAGAATGGGGCAGCTTAATAGATCAGGTTGATTATATAGTTTCTGCTTGTTCAAGCTGCACATTATCTTTAACAAAAGAATGGCTTTATTACCAAAATGATGAAATTACTCAAAAAATTAGAGATAAAACTATATTTATTATGGATTTAGTTGAAAAACATATAGATAAAGTTGAAGTTTTAGAACAAAATATGAGCCTTGGTTATCATATACCATGCCATATAAAACTGTTAAAAAATCCTGCAAGCACTCAAAATGTTTTAAAAAAACTTAAAGGGATAAAAGTAGATGATTTAAAAAGCGGCTGCTGTGGTATGGCAGGAAGCTGGGGAATGTCTGCTAAAAACTATGATTTATCAATAAAAATAGGCAAACCTATGGTGGATAAGCTAATGGCTTCACAATGTAGTGCAGGTATTACAGAATGTCCTACATGTTCTATGCAAATGGAGCATTTAGGCAGTAAAGAAGTAATGCATCCTATTGAGGTAGTAGATAAATGTATAAAATAACATTTACTGTTTTTTCTATACTGATTTTTGCTTTTAATGGATATAGTGCTGATAATAAAAGTAAAAATAATGTAGAAAATAAAAAGGCTGAAACAACAATTAAAGCTCCAGATATGAGTTTTAATGATGATTATTTTGTAGGTTTGAAAGCTTATGATGATGGTTTGTATGATGTGGCTGAATATTGTCTTGCAAATTATTTAAAATATGAAAATAAGTCTCAAAAAGCAGGTTTTGCAACATATCTGCTTTATCAGGTATATATGTCGCAAGGTAACTATAAAGCTGCACAATATAGTTTTGCTCAGCTTGCAAATTTTAAAGACAGTAGGTTTGATAGACAAAAAATGCTTAAAGACCAAATGTTTATAGAAACAAAATTAAACTGTAATGGAGCAAAAAATCTGCTTTTAACAAGTCCTAAAAATGAGTATCTTGAAGTTTATGCAAAAAGTTCATGTATAGTTGATAAAGATATTACTAATCTTTTAAGCAGAATTGATGTATCTTCTGAAACACTGTATACTGTGTTAGAAAGAGTGCATAAAGATAAGGAACTTGTTTTTTCTACTTATGATAATTTAAAGGCAGAAAAACGCACACCTAAACTTATGAATTTTTATGGTAAATATTTTTACTCTAATAATATGAAAGCAGAGTTTTATGCTCTTTATAAAATATATCAGGACAGCGAACTTACTTCATTTGTGCTTGATGATATATGGAAAAATGGTGATTATAAGAAATATATTGAGTCATTTAAAAAAGAAGTAAAAAATGATTATAAGCTTGATAAAGTAGTATATTGCAGAATGATAGAAGCATCTAATAAAGAAATGATTAATTTTGACTGTGATTTAGTGGATAAATGTCTTGGCACAAAAAGTCCTGATTTTAATAAGACAAAATTAGCATGTTATATGAGAAAAGAAGATAAAGAAAAAATCTCATGGTTTATAGGCACCTTAACTGTTCAGGATACTTTAAAGCTTTGCGAATACAGTAAATATATTATAGGCAAAAAGTTATATAATATTAAGTTTTTGAATAAATTTGAAAGATGCCCAGATAAAGCATCTATGTATGAATCGCTGTTGAAATTTAAAGACTATAATGCAGTAATCAAATTAGGCGGCAGTGGAAGCAGTCAGTTAGATACTGCTTATATGGCAATAGCTTATTTTTATCTTGGAAATGATGCTCAGTATAATAATTATTTAAATAAAATTACTGATGTGGATTTATCTGGTATGGTAAAAAGAGCTGTAAACAGAGGTAATTTATAATGTGGAAAGTTGCTGTTGGAGTTTTACTAATAGTGGGTGGTATAGCATTCAGCGGTTATAAATATTTTACTGGTGAAGAAAATAAACTTTATGAACAGGCTAAACAGTTAGAGGCAGAAGGTAAAATATATGAAGCTCATGATACTATTTTAAAAGCTTTAGAGCTTAATCCAACTAATAGAAAAATTATTGCTTATAAATCTCAGCTTTTTGCACAAGTGGACAGCGATACAAAATTGAAAAATGCAGTGTCATACAGGAATAGTGCAGTGCGTGCAATGGATAGAGGTGATTATGTTGATGCAGCAGAAAAACTTGATAAAGCAAATACTTTAGTATATGAAATTTTTCCATCATCACCAGTTTATGAAAAAGCAGAAGAGTTACAGGCTCAGATTTTAAAAGATGCTGAAAGACTTAAAAGAGAACTGCCTGAAAGATACTATAATAGAGCAAAAGAACTTGCTAATAATGGTGAATATGAAAGAGCTTATAATGCTTTATTATATATAAAACAACCAAGCAGTAAAATTATAGAGTTAATGGACCAGCTTGCTTATCAGATAGGCAATGATAAAATGGCAGAAATAGAAAGGGACAGTAATCCAACAGCTTTTTTAATAAGAGATGCCATAAACTGGTATAATCAAATAAGTAGTGATTCTCCAAATCAAATTGATGCAAAAATTAAAGCTGCAAGTTTAAATAAAAAATTAAAGGAAGTAGAAAAGAAAAATGAATAAATTATTATCAGATTTAAATTTTAGCAAGGCAAATGTATTAATAGTTGGCGATATGATGCTTGATAGATATTATTATGGAAGTGTATCAAGAATTTCACCAGAAGCACCTGTTCCTGTGATAAATGTTAAATCAGAAAGCTATACTCTTGGTGGTGCTGGTAATGTTGTAAATAACATAAAAGGGCTTACAGCAGACTGCACTATAATAGGAGCAGCAAAGAAAGATGATGATGCAGGAATGCGTTTATATAATTTATTTAATGGTATTCAGGCTAAGTCATTTTTTATTGATGCAGATATGCCAACTATTTCTAAATTAAGAGTAATAGGCAGCAAACAGCAGATTGCAAGGCTTGATTTTGAAGATATTCATCCATTTAGTGAAGATGTAAATAATAAAATAAAATCTATATATGAAAATGAACTTGAAAAGCATAATATAATTATTATTTCAGATTATGGCAAAGGTTTATGCTCTAAAGAAATTTGTTCTTTTATCATAGATAAAGCTAATTCTCAAAATAAAAAAGTATTGATAGACCCAAAAGGAAGTAACTGGGATAAATACAGCAATGCTTATCTTGTAACTCCAAATGTAAAAGAATTAAGCGAAGTATGTGGATGTGAAATAGAAAATGAAGATGAACCTGTTATAAAATACGGCACAATGATTAGAGAAAAATATAATCTTACATATCTTATAATTACAAGAAGCGAAAAAGGTATTACAATAATTGGTAAAGACCATATACAAACAATTCCAACTCAGGCAATGGAAGTTTTTGATGTTTCAGGTGCTGGAGATACAGTTATTTCAAGTATTGCAGTATTTTTAGGATTACATTTCAATATTGATGATGCAGTTTATCTTGCAAATGCAGCAGCAGGTGTTGTTGTTGGAAAACTTGGAACTGCACCAATTACTTTATCCGAACTTCACTATTCTCTAAATGGTTTTAGAAGCTCAAAAATTGTTTCTTACAATCATATTGCAGATATTATTAAAAGAGAAAAATCATTTAATAAAAAGATAGTTTTTACTAATGGCTGTTTTGATATTATTCACAGAGGACATGTTACTTATTTAAAACATGCAAAAGAATTAGGTGATATTCTTGTTTTAGGTTTAAACAGTGATGATTCTGTTAGAAGATTAAAAGGTCCAGCAAGACCTGTTAATAATGAGCAGGACAGGGCAGTAGTTTTAGAAGCTTTAGAATGTGTTGATTACATAGTTTTTTTTGAAGAAGATACACCACTTAATTTAATCAAAAATATTATGCCTGATATATTAGTGAAAGGCGGCGATTATAAAGAAGAAGATGTTGTTGGCAAAGAATATGCAGGCAGAGTTAAAATTATAGATTTTGTTCAAGGATATTCTACAACATCCACTATTAATAAATTAAAATAGGAGCATTGATATGATAATTGTAACTGGTGGAGCTGGATTTATAGGCTCAAATATTGTTAAAGGATTAAATGAGAGAGGAATTGATAAAATAATAATAGTTGATAATTTATCAAATGCTTCTAAACATAAAAATTTAAATAAAATCAAATTTTATGATTATATAGATAAAACTGATTTTAATATAAAAGAATTTCTTGCAAATAATAATGTGAAAGCAGTGTTTCATCAAGGTGCATCATCTAACACTATGGAAACAGATGGCAAATATATGATGAAAAATAATTATGAATGCACAAAAGATACTTTTAATGTATGCCAGAAACATAATGTTCGTTTATTTTATGCATCAAGTGCATCTGTATATGGTAATGGGGATAATGGATTTATTGAAGAAGAAAAATGCGAATATCCATTAAATGTGTATGCTTTCAGTAAATATCAGTTTGACAGGTATTTAAACCAGCATTTTGCAGATATTGAAAGTCAGGTTGTAGGACTTAGATATTTTAATGTATATGGTCCGCAGGAAAACCATAAAGGTAAAATGGCATCAGTTGCTTTTCATATGTTTAATCAAATAAAGAATAATGAGCCTATGAAACTTTTTGAAGGAAGTGAAAATTTTAGAAGAGATTTTATATATGTAGATGATGTAGTATCAGTTAACATGTTCTTTTATGATAATCCTGATAAATCAGGTATTTTTAACTGTGGAACAGGTCATGCAGAAAGTTTTTGTGAAATAGCTAATGCTTTAAAAGAAAAATATATAAATGCAAAAGTGGAATATATACCATTTCCTGACAGCTTAAAAGGCAAATATCAAACATTTACAGAAAGCAATATTACAAAACTTCGTAATGCTGGATATGATAAGCCTTTTACAAGCCTTAAATCAGGAACATTAAAATATGCTGAAATCTTAGAAAAAAGCGGCGGATATATTATTTAATGAAATTTAATTTTGGTAAGCAGAAATTAAAAAAACTTATTGATAATTCTGTATTAAAAAAGAAAGATTCTCTTATAGGTCTTCCTGTTTTATTTACATTAACAGGGTTTTCTAACATTCGTCAGGCATACAAACCTGAAGTTGTTAATAAAATAGCACTTTTAAAAATTACTTCTGTAAGAGATACTATTTTTACATCTTCATCTGTTAAAGTATTAAAAAAAACATATCCAAATGCAAAAATAACTTATTTTACTGGTGAGGATAATTTTAATATTGCTTCAGAAATAGAAGGCATAGATAATACAGTAAGGCTTTTTTCCAATGACTTATCAAAAAGTATGAAAATAGTAAAAAATGCAGGTCATTTTGATTTATGGATAGATTTTGGGGCATGGTCTCGTTTTGAAGCAATAATGACTCAGACTGCAAAAGCATCTTATAAAATTGGGTTTAAAACAGAGGGAGAGCACAGACATTTTGCTTATGATAAAGTGGCTGATTATTCTTTTGATATACATGAAACAGCAAACTATTCTTTTTTACTTTCATCTATTGGCTTAAAAGTAAATAAGAATGAAATAGAAGTAAAACAAGCAGAAATTGCTGATGATAAGATTGTAGTAATTGATATTTTTGCAGACAATATTGAGCAGAATAATAGAAAATACAGTCAAAGTAACTGGAAAATTATAGTAGAGCATTTAAATAAACTTGGATACAGGGCAGCATTAATTGGTGATAAAAAGAATTTAGAGGAAGCAGAAGCATTTAATGAGCTTGCAGGCAGCAGTGCAGATATTGATTTTCTTGTAGGCAGGCTTGATTTTGCAGATAAAATAAAACTTATATCCAGTGCTGCTCTTATTATATCATGTGATACATCAGTTCTGCACACTGGTGTATTTCTAGGTAAAAAGGTAGTAGGGCTTTATGGTCCAACAGATAAAAAAAGATATTCACCTGTTGGCGATAATGTATATATCATATATTCTAACGGCTGCTCTGGATGCCAAAACCTTTATGGTGATGAAAAATGCACAATGGATAAACCAGACTGTATGGATAGTATACCTGTAGAAAGTGTTATATCAAAAATAGATTTAGCATTAGGAGTAAATCTTGAATAACAACAATAGTAAACTGCATATTAAAAATATAATATTTATACTTATATTATTAGCAGGAGATATTGCTGCATATTTTGTTTCTTTAATTTTAGCATATAATACAAGAATATTGACTGACAGCTTTATGTCTGCTGCTCCGTTTGCTTTTTTATTAGAATATTTAGCTACTGGTTTATGGTGGATACCTGTTATATTTATATTAATGCTTGCTTATAGAAATTTATATACTTTAAAAAAACCTTTCTGGCATGAAAGCAGACGCTTGCTGCTGTCATGTTTTATGACTTTTCTTGTTGTATTTTCAATAGTATCATTAGGCAAACTTTCTAATTTTGTTTCAAGACTTTTTTTAATTTTTTTATTTGTATATTTGATGATATTTGTTACATTATTCAGATATATTTTAAAAACAAAAGTTTTAAACAGAAAATTTTTTGCAGAAAATATTGTTATTATTGGATATTCTAATTATTTAGACCATGTAAAGCATAGTATACTTCATGAAAATGGTTTATGTTTTTATGCAGCAGGTGTAGTTTTAACAGATAACTGCAAATATACAGGCAGCCAAAAAATTTTAGGACATATTTCTGATATTGAAAGTATTATTAAAAAATATAATATAACTTCTGCTGTTGTTATAAAAAATGAAGTAGACAAATCTTTTGAAAAGATACTAAATAATCTGCAGATTAATTTAAATAAATTATTGATAGTGCTAGATTCTCAAGGCATAGGATTTTCCAATACAGAAGCTGTTCAGCTTTTATATACAGGCTTAAATTATATACAAATTAATAATAATTTTAAATCTTTGCTGAATAGTATTATAAAAAGGTTGTGTGATATTATATTATCTATAATACTGCTGCCATTTTTGCTTATTTTGATTGGTTTTATAGCAGTTTTAATTAAATCAACATCCAAAGGGCCTGTTTTTTATGGACATAAAAGAGTTGGAAGGTATGGAAAAGAGTTTAAAGTTTTAAAATTCCGCTCTATGTATCAAGATGCTGATGTCAGGTTAAAAGAAATACTTGCTAATGACGAAGAAATTAGAAAAGAATGGAATACATACTATAAACTGAAAAAGGACCCTAGAATCACTAAAGTAGGCAGATTTTTAAGAAAATCATCACTTGATGAATTGCCCCAGATATTTAATGTTTTAAAAGGGGAAATGAGTTTTGTAGGTCCAAGACCTGTTTTACAGGATGAATTAGATAAATATTATAAAGAATTATCATCATATTACTATATGGTGCATCCTGGTATTACTGGGCTTTGGCAGATAAGCGGAAGAAATGAATTAAACTATGAAATGCGTGTAGCAAAAGATTCATGGTATGTATTAAACTGGTCAATATGGCTTGATATTGTAATATTGTTTAAAACTCCAGGTGCTGTTTTTCAAAAAAAAGGTGCCTATTAAAATAAACTTATAAGGATATTTATGACTACAAAACATTATTTTATATACACATTTGGTTGTGCTATGAATGAGTATGATACTGAAAGAATTGCAGCAGCTTTAGAAGCAAAAGGGTATATTCCTTCAGATAAAGTAAATGATTCTGATTTTATTGTATTAAATACATGCAGTGTAAGAGAAAAACCACAGGTTAAAATATTAAGCTATTTAGGTCAAATCAGACTTTTAAAAGAGAAAAATCCTAATATAATAGTTGGTATCTCTGGTTGTGTTGCTCAACAGGAAGGCAATAAATTTCTAAAAAATAATAAAGTAGTTAATTTTGTTATGGGTACAGATGCTATATCCCATATTGATAATATTATAGAAAGAGCAATAAATGGTGAAAGATTTGCAGATACATATATAGATAGTTCATCTTTTTCTATTTCAAATTTCAACAGGAAAGATAAAATTGCTGCAAATGTTACTATAATGAAGGGCTGCAATAATTTTTGCAGTTACTGTATTGTTCCTTATGTTCGCGGCAGAGAAGTTTCAAGACCTTCTACAGAAATCTTAAATGAAATAAAATCACTTATTGATAAAGGTGCAAAAGAAGTATGTCTTTTAGGACAGAATGTTAATTCTTATGGTAAAAATTTATCAGAAGATATTAATTTTCCTAAACTTTTATCAATGGTAAATAAAATAGATGGTTTAGAAAGAATAAGGTTTGTAACATCACACCCTAAAGATTTTTCTATCAATATGATTAATGCAATGGCTGAAAACGAAAAAGTATACCGTTATCTTCATTTGCCTTTACAATCAGGCTCTAATATTATTCTTAAAGCTATGAATAGAAAATATACTTATGAAGATTATAAAGAAAAAATAGAACTGGCACGGAAAATTATGCCTGACATAGAGTTTTCATCAGATTTTATCATAGGTTTTCCAAATGAAACAGATGAAGATTTTAATGCTACATTAAAAGCAGTAGAAGAAATAGGGTATGACAGAATATTTGCATTTAATTATTCTCCACGCCCTGGCACAAAAGCATTTGATATTGAAGATAATGTTCCTGCAAATGTGAAATCTGAAAGGTTAAATACTCTTTTTACATTTCAGGACAGCCTTTATGATAAAAAACTTACTGAAATGAAAGGGATTACTACTCAAGTTTTAGTTACAGATATTGATGAAACAAAAGAATATTCATATTATGGATTAAATATATATAATAGAAAGGTTGCTTTTTCATCTAAAAATAAGTTAGAATATGGAAGCATAGTAAATGTATTAATTGATACTGCAAAAAGAAACTGTATGTATGGTATAGAGGTATAATATGTTAATTCGTCTATTTTTTAAACGCATAATTAAAGAGCCTGTTCAGTCAAGATATTTAATGCTTTTGCAGGATAATCAAGAACGATATTTACATATATATGTAGGAGAAAGAGAAGGGGAAACAGTGGCTTCATGGAAAGAATCTATTAAACCACCACGTCCTATGACTTATGATTTAATAAGCTCTATATTAAATCTTTCAGACAGCATAGTTTTAACAAAGATATTAATAGATGGTTGCAGTCAAGATATATTTTATGCTAAAATGTTCTTTAATGTAAATGGAGAAGAAAAAGTTATAGACTGCAGACCATCAGATGCTATTGCAGTAGGTTTAAGAATGAATGTTCCAATATATGCAGAAGCCTGTGTTTTAGAAAAATATGGACTTGTAATTATATAATTAGTTTAGTTTTACTATAAAAATAAAGAGGTTGTTATTATGAGATATCCTAATCTTGGCGAAATGATGACAATTCAAGCAAAACGCTGGAAAAATAAACCCCTTGTATATTTTGAAGATAAAGTTTATACATACATGCAGGTGGAAAAAATTGCAAATAAAGCTGCTCGTATGCTGAAAGAAAAAGGCTTAAAAAAAGGCGATAAAGTAGCTGTAATTATGGAAAATTCAGCTCATTATATTATATCTCTTGTTACTATTTTTAAGACTGGAGCTGTTGCTATTCCAGTAAATAATATGCTTAGAGAAAGTGAATTTGCTTATATTTTAAATGACAGTTATACAAAATATGTATTTTTATCTGAAAAATATGCAGAGTATGCAAACTATTTAAAAGATAATGTTTCTTCTTTAGAAGATATTTTAAGCTGGGAAAAAATCAACTGTAATTCAATTAATGTTACAGAAGCATCTGCCCCATTTTCTGATGAGCCGTTAGAATATAACTTTGGTTATGATGACTTAGCTTTTTTTGTTTATACCTCAGGAACAACAGGTCACCCAAAGGGTGCAATGTTAAGCCATGGCAATATGTTAAATGATGCAGAATCTATAGATGGTGCATTAAAATGGCAGTCATCTAAAAAATTTCTTTTATTTTTGCCAATATTTCATTCATATACTCTTATGACATCAGTTTTATATCCTATGTATATAGGCTGCAGTATTATTATGTTTGCATCAGTTATGGAGCTTAAAACTAAAAAATTCAGACAGACTTTAATATTTAAAAGACCTAAAGTAATGGTTGGTGTGCCGCAGGTTTATCAGGCTTTAATAAAAGCACAAATGCCAAAATGGTTTATTAAGTTTTTTTATCCAATTCAGCTGCATATTTCAGGTGGAGCACCGATTTCTTCTGATACACTTGATGCTTTTGAGAAAAAATTTGGTGTCCCTATTGTTGAAGGATATGGACTTTCTGAAGCATCACCTGTTGTTGCTGTTAATACTGTGGAATATCACAGAGCAGATAGTGTTGGTAAACCAATGCCAGGTATACAGGTTAAAATAGTAGATGAAGAAGAAAATGAAGTGCCTGTTGGTGAAGTTGGTGAATTGATTGTAAAAGGAGGCAATGTTATGAAAGGCTATTATCATATGCCAAAAGCAACAGATGATGCTATACGCAATGGCTGGCTTTTTACTGGTGATTTTGCTAAACTTGATGAAGATGGTTTTATATATATAGTTGACAGGAAAAAAGATTTAATTATTTCAAAAGGTATGAATGTATACCCAAGAGAAGTGGAAGATATTATTAAACAGTTAGATGGAGTTGAAGCAGTTGCAGTAATTGGTGTTCCTATAGAAGGTAGAGATGAAATGATACTTGCTTATGTTATGAAAAATGAAAACTCAAATCTTACTGTATCAGATATAAAAGCACATTTAAAAGAATGCTTAGCATCATTTAAAACACCAAAACATATTGTTATAGTTAATGAGCTGCCACTCACAGCAACTGGTAAAGTTTTAAAACGAGAGTTAAAAGCGAAAGTTTTAAATGGTGAATTTAAAATAGATTAATAATTTAATCTATTGCATAATTATGAAACAAATAATTATTATTGTTATATTAATAATACTGCCTTGTGTTGTTTTTGCACAAAATAATATGTTTAATAATAATACTAAAAATCATTTTTCTAATAAAGATTTTTATGGTAGTGCTGATATATCTATGGATTATAAATTTAATTCTATCAGACCTTATGAAGAATCTAAGCCAGATACTGTTACTACCTTAGGGCTTAATCTACGATATGATTATTTTGATTTTTCTGGATATATTGATATTCATGATATATTTTATATATATAATGATAAACCTTATGTATTTGGAGAAATCAATAACTATCTTTTTGGTGAGATAAATCCTAGAATATCACTTTTAGCACTGGCAGGTCAGAAGCTAAGTGGCAGAAATATTTTTAAAGATTTTTTAATTGCTTATAACTTTACTTTTGATTCTGATGATTTACTGCAGCATTATATGGGATTTGGTATTGATTTTAATATTCCAATACTATCATATTTAAAAATAAATCTTTATGCAAGGTATAATCAGGCATATTATGGCAGAAATGAAAATTCTTTTGATGGATTTTTATTAAATATTATTTATGAAGTACCTGTATATACTTTTTCTTCTGGTATAGAGATTGTATATTCAAGCTGGTTTAAGTATATTTTTGCTCCAAGCACAAGCGGAAATATTGAAAATGAAACAGATTATTCTATTCAGTGGAAAAATACTTTTAAAGTAGGGTATAAAGGTTTTTATCTTGCTTATTCATATAAGCATAATACAAATTATTTAGAGTTGAATACAAGAAGTGCTCAGGAAGGAGAGCATTCTATTGGTATTTATTATTCTTATAGATTTTAGTAATGGTGATGTATGTATAAAATATTATTTTCTTTAATAATATGCTTATTTATTTCAACACAAAGCTATGCACAGATTTTTATTTCAAAAATGCCAAACTGCTCTAAGGTAACTTTTTATGAAGATAATATCATAATAGGCTCATGTAAGATGAATGTATATATTGCTTATACTGATGAACAAAAAATATGTGGTATGCTTAATTTTACAGATGAGACATTTATAAAAGACGGTATGCTTTTTATAGAAAAAGATGATAAGGCTAAAACTCATTACTTTCATACAGAAGGTATGAAAATGGATATACGCATTATGGGAGTAATAAAACAAGCAGATAAAACATATACAGTATATAATAATGATGCAAAATATTCACCATCCGGAATAAAAACTGTTATCATATATGGTGATGGAGTATTTGAAACAAGTGAAAAAAAATACCAAAATGGATTAAATAAATGTCTAACAGGTGTAAAATAAATTATGGATATTAGTAAAACTAAATCATACATTACAGCAGAAAATGCACCAATAGGGATAGAAATCAAAACATCTACTCGTTATGGTGGTTTTTCCAGTGCTCCATATAACAGCTTAAATATGGGATATTTTACAGGAGATGATATTACTGCTGTAATAAAAAATTACTATTATTACCAAAATATTACAAAAACATATAATATCGTTACTTTAAATCAGATTCATTGTAATACTGTTTTAGAAGTAAATAAAGAAAATGCTGCAGATATTATGTTTTCAAAAGCAGATGGTTTATTCACTTATGAAAATAATCTGCCATTAGGTGTGATTACAGCAGATTGTCTGCCTGTAATGCTTGCAGGAAATAAATGTATTTCGTCACTTCACTGTGGCTGGAGAAGTTTAAATGCTGGTATTATTGATAATGCTTTTAAACTTTTTAAAAAATATGATGATATGCCAGTTTATGCTTATATTGGTGCAGGAATATGTGAACAATGTTATGAAGTTCGTGATGATTTAGTAAATCAGTTAAACCCTGCATATAATCCAGCTTCGGCATTAACAGAAAAAGTGCAGGGACAGTATTTACTAAATATGAAAAAACTTGCATCTAATGCTTTAATTTATAATGGATTAAGTATTGATAATATAGAAATAAGTAAATATTCTTCATGCTGTAGTAAAGGCTTTTACTCATATAGATTAGAAAATGGAAAAACTGGCCGCATGGTTACAACTATACAAAGAGCAGTAAGACAGTGAGTGTTATAGAAAATTATAATGAAATATTAAATAGTGTAAAAGAAGTATCAAAGCAGGCAAATCATCATGTAGATATACTTGCAGTATCAAAAACACAATGTGTAGAAAAAATGACAGAGCTTGCATTGAATAATGTTAAAATGTTTGGTGAAAGCAAAGTGCAGGAAGCAGTTCCTAAAATAGAATATTTATCCAGTAAATACAATGACTTAGAGTTTCATTTTATAGGAAAGGTGCAGACAAATAAGCTGAAAAAAATAGTAGAATATTTTTCCTTAATTCATTCTGTAGATAGACTTGATGTATTACCATTAATAGATAAATATGCTCATGAACTTAATAAGAAACAAAATATCTTAATACAAATAAACATAGCTTATGAAATGCAGAAAAATGGTATAGACCCAGTTTTGCTTGATGATATTATAAAAAGTGCATTAGATTATAAAAATATTACATTAAAAGGTTTAATGTTTATGCCGCCTTATGAAGAAGATGTAACTAAAAATATACCTTATTTTAAACAGGCAGCAGCACTATTTTATAAGTATAAAAATGATACTTTTAATATATTATCTATGGGTATGAGTCATGATTTTAAAGAAGCTGTTATGTGTGGTGCTACACTTGTAAGAGTAGGCACCAGTATTTTTGGAGAAAGAGTTTAAAAATAACTTAAAGATATTGAATTTTTTTTATTTTTAGTTCATTATAAAAAGCAATATAGTTGTGTGGAGAGATAAATGGCTTTTATACTTTTTTTAGCAAAGTGTTATATAGTTATACTTTTATTTAGATTTGTTACCACAAAGCAGGAACTGATATTTAATCCATTAGGAAAAGTTCTTGCAAAAGCAGTTAATCCACTGCTTCCAAAAAATAATGAAAAATTTATTCCTTTATTAATTACTGCTATTATAATAATCACATCATTATTATATTCTATTTCATCTACTGCTGTAGAATTTCAAACTAAATTACTGTCAGCTTTGATTAATTATGCACATTTTTTTATGCTTTTTTATATAGTTTCTATGATATTTGGCAGTTTTGGCAACAGACCTATTGGCGGAGGATTTATTGCATTATTTTTTAGATTAGGACTGCCATGGGTAAAAATGACAAGACTTTTTATTCCAATAAACAGTGGTAAAATTATTATTCCAGCTATTATTGTTGTCTATCTTTTAACTGTATGCTTAACTGCTGTTATTAATACTATTTTTAATCTTATCATATATCAGTCCATTGGTAATGTGGCAAATGTTTTTATTTCTGCATTTGCTTCTAGTGCATATAAAATATTTGGTTTATTATATTATATGAGTTTTGTAATTGCATTCAGAGCATTAATATCATGGGTCAGCCCAGACCCTAGAAATATCATTGTTCAGTTAGTATATACTATAACTGAGCCTGTGCTTGAACCATTAAGACGCATAATACCACCTATTGGCATTATTGATTTTTCAGCACTTATTGCTATGATTGGTTTTTATTTTGGCGGTATGATACTTCAAAATATTGTGCGGCCTTTTATTTATTTAATATGAGGTTCTTATGATTTTATTTAGAATAGTTTATTCAATAGCAATTTTTGCAGTATATATTACATTCAGACAAAGTATGGATATAAGTATGTATATGGCATTTCTTTATTCAGGAGTAACTGTATTATGTATTTTACTTTTAGACTTATTATTAGGCGGTATTAAAAGCTATCGTATTATTTCTTCACTGCTTATAGGTATAGCATTCTTAGTGCTTGGTTTTTTGCTTATCCAGTCATTTCAGTCAGTGTTTCAGCAGAAAGAAATTAACTTAATAGTTCTTTTTCTTTTTCTGTATGCTGGTATTATTATTGGAAATAAAAATCATAAGTTTTTTGAATCATTAATTACAAATGTTGCATTAAAGCATAATTCTACTAAAATAAAATTAGGTTCTCAGCCAAAAGTTCTTGATACATCTACATTAATAGATGGTAGAATAGCAAATATAGTAGACTGTGGTTTTATGGAAGGAAGTCTTGTTATCCCAGGGTTTGTTTTAAAGGAACTTCAAAATATTGCAGACTCACATGACCATTTAAGAAGACAGAAAGGCAGGCGTGGCTTAAATGTATTGAAAAGACTGCAGGAACAGACAAATGTTAAAGTTGAAATAGATAATACATCTTTTGATGATATAGGCACGGTAGATGAAAAATTACTTGCTTTAAGTATGAAAATATATGCAGCTATTATTACTACAGATTTTAATTTAATGAAAGTAGCAGAAATACAGAATATAAAAGTTTTAAATTTAAACAATCTGGCTATTGCTTTAAGACAAACTATTCTTCCTGGTGAGGATTTAATTATTACTATTGCAAAAGAAGGTAAAGACCCATCTCAAGGTGTAGGATACCTTGATGATGGCACAATGGTTGTTGTGGAAAATGGTAAAAAACGACTTGGTGAAACATTAAAAGTGGAAGCAACATCATTACTTCAAACAGAGTCAGGCAGAATTATTTTTACTAAGGTAAAAGCGTGAGTATATCTTTAATTATTCCTGCAGCTGGTGTTGGTAAAAGGTTTTCTGGAAACATTAAAAAGCAGTTTACTGAAATAGATGGAAAGCCATTAATATACTGGACTATTAAAAGGCTTATAACTTCATATAGTTTTGATGAGCTTATAATTGGTTTAAATCAAGATGATATTAAGTTTATGGATAATGTAACAGCTGATTTAAACCTTGATATACCCCATATATATGCTGCAGGCGGAAAGGAAAGGGCAAATACTGTGTTAAACTGTTTATTAAAATCAAACTGCAGCTTTGCAGCAGTTCATGATAGTGTTCGTCCTTTTGTCAGCAGTCATGTAATAAAAAATACTATAGATAAAGCATATCAGACAAATGCAGCAATATGCGGTATTCCTGTAAGAGATACTGTAAAAAAAATAAATGTAAATATTATAGAAAATACAGTTTCAAGAGATAATCTTTTTTTAGCACACACTCCACAGGTTTTTAAAAAAGATATAATATTAAATTCCATACAAACTGCATTAGAAAGTAATATTACAGTAACTGATGAAGCTTCTGCATGCGAATATGCAGGAATACCTGTTGAAGCGGTGCTTTCTAATTACGAAAATATAAAAGTAACTTATATAGAAGATATTAATTTAATACAATTATTTAAAGCAAAATATTTTTTTGAGGGATAAATGTTTGAACATTTTAATTTGAGTGACTTTATGATAAAGGCAGCATTATCAGTTGTGCCATTTATGTTTGCTGTAACAATACATGAAGTAATGCATGGCTATGCTGCATATAAATTAGGTGATAATACAGCTAAAAATGCAGGCAGACTTACATTAAATCCAATAGCACATATTGACCCAGTAGGTCTTTTAGTGTTACTTCTTACAAGAATAATAGGCTGGGCAAAACCTGTGCCTGTTAATTATTATAATCTTCGCCATAAGTATGGTGTAGCAATAGTTTCAGCAGCAGGACCATTAGCAAACCTTATAACTGCATTTTTATCTGCTGTTGTATTAAAAATATTAGATTTTGCAGATGTCAATTTTAATATTCCTATAGATATTTTTAAGCCTTTGTATATTATGACATTTTACTCAGTTGTAATCAATATTGCATTATGTATATTTAACCTGCTGCCTATTATGCCAATGGATGGTGCAAGAATTATTTGGAATTTTTTACCAAGAGATAAAGCAGCAAAGTATGAAGCAACAGAGAAATATTATTTTTTAATAATACTTGTTTTAATATTTACAAATGTTCTGCAATATATTATATCTCCAATAAGAATTTTTATATTAAAGATATTTAATGCAATATTAAATTTAAATATAACAACAGGATTTATGTAAAATGAAAAAAAGAGTTTATAGTGCAATGAGACCAACAGGGGAGCTGCATATTGGTCATTATTTTGGAGCTGTTAAAAACTGGATAAAAATGCAGGAAGAATATGACTGTTTTTTTGCAGTTGCAGACTGGCATGCATTAACTACAAATTATGATAATCCAGAAAATATTAAGGAAATTAGGCGTCAAATGGTGCTTTCATGGCTTGCTGCTGGGCTTGATGTAGAAAAAGCACCTATATTTATACAGTCACACAACTTATATACTGCAGAACTTTATCTGCTTTTAGGTATGTTTACACCTGTATCTTGGCTTGAAAGATGTCCAAGTTATAAAGATATGATAAATACTTTATCCCATAAAGATTTATCTAACTATGGATTTTTGGGCTATCCAGTATTAATGACTGCAGATATTATTATGTATCTTGCAAATCTTGTGCCTGTTGGGGTTGATCAGGTGCCGCATGTAGAACTTGCAAGAGAAATTGTCCGCAGGTTTAATAATTTTTATGGAGAAATTTTTGTAGAACCAGAATCTATGCTTACAAATGTGCCAAAGCTTCCAGGGCTTGATGGCAGAAAAATGAGTAAAAGTTTAAATAATACTATACTTTTAACAGAAGATGCAGACATAATAGAAAAGAAAATCAAAACAATGATAACAGATACAAAAAGGCAAAGGAAAACTGATGCTGGTGACCCAAATGTATGCCCAGTATTTGATTATCATAAAGTATTTTCAACAGATGAAGAAAGAGCAAAAATTATAGAAGGATGCACAAAAGCAGAAATTGGCTGTATAGAGTGTAAAAAAATATTAATTAATAATGTAGAAAATTTTATATGTCCTATTAGAGAAAAAAAGAAAGTATTGGATAAAGAAATACAGAATATTGATGAATTTCTTGCACCATCTCAGAAAAAAGCAAATGATTTTGCTGCAATATTAATGGAAAAAGTTAGAAAAGCAATTAAAATATGAATGAACTTCTTGATATTAAAATACTTGATTATGAAGGGCCGCTTGATTTATTAATACATCTTGTTTACAAAAATGAGATGAATATATTCAATGTATCTATTTCTGAAATTACAAGCCAGTTTATTGATGAGATTAGGAAAATGAAAGAAATGGATATAGAAGTGGCAGCAGAGTTTATTAATATGGCTTCATATCTAGTATATTTAAAATCAAGAATGCTGCTTCCAAGAGACAGCAGCAGCGAAGATGATATTGACCCTGAAGAAGCAAAATTTCGCTTTAATCAGTTATTAATTGAGTATTCTTTTTATAAAGATATGGCACAAAAGTTAAAGTCTTTTGAATTAAATTCTGGTAAATTTCTTGCACGCACAAACTCTATTGTTATTTTAAGGGAAGAACTTTTTACAGAAGATGCTTATAAACTGGCATCTGCTTTTTTTAATATTTCAACTGGAAAGAAAGATAAAAAGATGGTTGTAAAAAACTCTAAAATAGCAACTGAACAGGTAGCAAAAAGAGTAAAAGAGTTTATTTTATCAAAAGAAAGAACTTTATGGAGTGAAATAGAAGAAACTTGTAAAGAAAAAATTGAAAAATGTGTTTCCTTTGGTTCTGTATTAGAATTAATGAAAGGCAAAAAAATAAAGGCTTTTCAAGATGGAAATTTTGAGGAAATACTATTGACACTTATAAAAGGTGCAGAGGAAAATGACACAAAAATACAATAATGATAAAAAAGATGATATTAATACATCACCAGATAACGATATTCAAGAGCTTAGTGATGCTTTTACAAGCTATATGGATGATGTTATCTACGAAAAAGAAAATATTATTCAAACTAAACTTGAAAAAGAAAGCCCTGTAAAAGATATTCTTCCAGATTTTACATCACCATATAATGCAGACGCTGTTGTAGAAAATGAAAATCTTGATGAAGAAGAGCTTTCAAAGCAGTTTGACGAAGGATATTTTGAAAACAAAGAGAAAGAACATTCATCAGTATTATCTGATGATAATTATGAAGACTTATCAGAAAATAGAGAAAAGCGTATTTTCTATGCAGCTCTATATTTATCAGGCAAACCAGTAGAGCTTTCAACATTTAGGAAAATGCTTAACCCTTTAAACCTTGAAAACAGGCTTATTAATTATTCAGAAGAATTTAATAAATTAAGAATAGGTGTGTGTATCCGTATGGTATCAGGGGGCTATCAACTTGTTGCTGATTCTGATGTTACTATATTTTTAGAAAAATTCTTTGGAGAAAAAACAGAATCACTATCCCGTGCTTCTCTTGAAACAGCTGCAATTATTGCATACAGACAGCCTGTTACAAAGGCAGAGGTAGAAGAAATGCGTGAAGTTAATTCATCAGGCACAATGAAATATCTTCTTGATAAAAATTTAATAAAAGTAGTTGGCAGGAAGCAGGTGCCCGGTAAACCATTATTATATTCTACAACAAAATATTTTTTAGAATATTTTGGTTTAAATGATTTATCAGAGCTGCCTACATTTAGAGAATGGCAGGAGTTAAAGCAGAATTCATGAAAGAATTTACAAGGTTAAATAAATTTATTGCTTCTATGACAGGTTATTCAAGACGGGAAGCAGATAAATTAATAGAAGAAGGTAAAGTTTCTATTAATGGCAAACGGGTTAGAGAGCAAGGCATAAAAATTGACGAAACAGAAGATGTAGTGTTTATCAATAATGAGCCTGTATATGAAAGCAAACCTGATGTTTTTAAATTTTATAAACCAAGGCGAGTATTAACAGCCTATGGGGAAGGCAGAGGAAAAGATACTCTTGAGAAATTTCCTCTTTTTGCAGGCAGGAAGTTTCCATATTCTGGCAGGCTTGATTATGAAAGCGAAGGTCTTTTGATATTTTCTAATGACGGCGAATTAATACAAAGAATGCAAAAGCCAGAATACAAAATGGAAAAAGAATATTTGGTTACTGTTGACAGGCTTTTATCAAGTATGGAGATGGAAGAATTTTCATCAGGGCTTGATACTCCAAAAGGCAAATATCAGCCATGCAGTATAAAATTTGCAGGTAAGCAAAATTATAAAGTCATTATAAAAGAAGGCAAAAAACGCCAAATAAGAAATATGTTTGGTTATTTTGGCAGTAAAGTAAAAAGGCTTGAAAGAGTAAGAATAGGTCCAATTACAATAGAAAACTTAAAACCGGGAGAGTATAAAATATTATCTCGTGATGAAATTATAAAGCTTTATAAAGCCACAGGATTAAATTATAAAGCTTTATAAAGCCACAGGATTAAATTATAATACAAAATAAAAGAGGTAAAAATGTATAAAGTTAGAATAAAAAGTCATTTTTCATCAGCACATAATTTAAGAGAATACCAAGGAGCATGCGAAAGACTGCATGGCCATAACTGGAAAGTTGAAGCATACTTAAAATCAAAAACACTTGATAAACTAGGTATGGTAGAAGACTTTAAAATGTTTAAAAAACATTTAAATGTTATTATGGATGAGCTAGACCATGAATATATAAATGAACTTGAATATTTTAAAACAGTAAATCCAACAAGTGAAAATATAGCAAAATATATTTTTGATAAACTTGCCATTCATTATGGAGAAAAAGTAGATAAAGTAATAGTATGGGAAACAGATACATCAGCTGCTGAATATACAAAAGATTAGAAAATATACATCTAGATTGATATAGTATATTCTAATTAGCTAGCTGTATTATAAAAATTAATATCCAAATAATGTTGATGTATTCAGAATATCTTGTGAAACAAAGTCTGGACTTACAAAAAATTTTGTGTATCAGTTATTTTGAGCCCGATTTTAAATGCGAAAAATCTAAATTATCTATTATTACAGAAGTCCATAATATATTTAAATTATCTGCTTTTTTAGATACTTCGCTTATAAATAAAGTTCAGTATAATATAAGTTACTTTAAATTGTATAAATATGAGTTTTTATAATATTATATAATAAAAAAGTGTTATAAGAAGACAAATACAGCGCGAGATAAGAATCAGATACATAAATAGTAATGATGAAAAGGGACAGGCATAAAATAACAGTATATTTATAATAAATCTTATTACAAAATTGTATTTATTATAAATTATTCTTAATCAAATATTATATAAAAAAAAGGGCTTAAACCTTTAAAAAACTTAAGCCCAAAATATTTAAAACTATTGATTATACATTTACAATACCTTCAAAGTTTTTATTAGTTTTATATCTAGATATAAGCGGGTCTATTTCATTTTCAATAAATTCAACAGTTTGCTCTGGAGCTCTGCCAATAAATTCTTTAGGGTTTAAAATACGCTCAATATCTTTTTCATTTAATGGTATTTTATCATCAGCAATAACTCTTTTTAATAAGTCATTATCCAGGCCGTCCTGTTTAATTCGTTTTCCAGCTTCCATAGAGTGAATACGAATCTGCTCATGCATTTCCTGACGGTCTGCACCATGCTGAACTGATTCCATAATAATATTTTCTGTAGCCATAAATGGCAGCTCTTCAGATATGCGTTTTGCAATAACTTTTTCATACACAACTAAACCACTTGTAATATTTAAAAGAAGTTCTAATACAGCATCTGCTGCTAAAAAAGTTTCAGAAATAGATAGCCTTCTGTTTGCAGAATCATCTAATGTCCTTTCAAACCACTGAACAGAATGGGTGTAATATGTATTAGATGATGCTGCGATTATAAAGCGGGAAAGGGCACATACTCTTTCACTTCTCATAGGGTTGCGTTTATAAGCCATAGCACTTGAGCCTATTTGATTTTTTTCAAATGGTTCTTCTACTTCTTTTAAGTTTGCTAAAAGCCTTATATCTGTAGCAAATTTATGGGCAGATTCTGCAAAACCTGCTAATACTGCAATAATTCTGGAATCTTGTTTTCTTGTGTAAGTTTGTCCGCTTACACCAAATACTTTTTCAAAGCCCATTTTAGAAGATACTAATTTATCTAACTGTCTTACTTTTTCATGGTCATTATTAAATAAGTGCAGAAAAGAAGCCTGTGTTCCCGTAGTGCCTTTTACTCCCCTGAATCTAATATTTGAGTGTTCAAATACAAGATTTTCTAAATCAAGCATAAAATCCTGCATCCATAAAGCAGCTCTTTTTCCTACTGTTGTAAGCTGAGCAGGTTGGAAATGAGTAAATCCTAAAGCTGGTAAATCTTTATATTTTAAAGCAAAAGTTTTTAAATTTTCTAAAACAGCCACAAGTTTACTGCGAACAAGCTCTAATGCTTCCTTCATAACAATAATATCTGTATTATCACCAACAAATGCACTTGTTGCACCTAAATGAATAATCGGCATAGCAGAAGGGCAGACTTTACCAAAAGAATGAACATGAGCCATTACATCATGTCTGAATTTCTTTTCCATTTCTTTTGCATATTCAAAGTCAATATCTTCAATATGACTTTTCATTTCATTGATTTGTTCCTGAGTAATATTTAAACCAAGTTCTTTCTCTGATTCTGCAAGAGCAATCCAAAGTTTTCTCCAAGTAGTAAATTTTTTGTTTGGAGAAAATAAATAAAGCATTTCTTTAGAAGAATATCTTTCTTCAAATGGGGTCCTAAATCTGTCAAATTCGTTCATCATTTTATCCTTTTAGTAATATTTTCGCCTTTTCTTTGGCATAATTTTTTATTTCTTCTTCATCAAAATTAATTAATTTTCTATCCTGCATAACAGGGCTGCCATTTACATAAACATCTGTAATATCATTATCTTTTGCAGCATACACAAGATGAGATACTGGATTGTATACAGGTGTCAAATGAACTGCATTAAAAGATAATACAAAGAAATCAGCTTTCATTCCTTTATTTAAAATGCCAATATTTTGTAAATTTAATGCTTTTGCTCCATAAGATGAAGCCATCTGTAAAACAGTTTCTGCAGAAAGAGCAGTTGCATCCATATTAAATGCTTTATGGAATTTAGATACTGTGCTCATTTCCCCAATCATTGATAAATCATTATTGCTGCATACTCCATCTGTGCCAATAGATATATTTATTCCTGCATCCAGCATTTTTTTTACAGGTGAAAAACCACTGGCAAGTTTTAAGTTGCTTTCTATACAGTGGGACACATTTACTTTCTTATCTGCCATTATTTTTATATCATCATCATTAACATGCACACAGTGAGCAAATACAGAGTTTATATCAAAAGCACCTGTCTCATACATTAGTTCAACAGGTCTTTTATTATATCTTTCTAAAATCTGCCTTTCTTCATCTAAAGTTTCTGCCAAATGAGTATGCAGTAAAATATTTCTTTTTTGAGCATAACTACAGCACTGTTTCATTATATCAAAAGGCACTGTATATAAAGCATGTGGACATATTGATAAACTAACAAGCTCTGTTTCTTCAAATTTATCAGCAGCCTTAAATGCTTTATTGAAATTTTCAAGCACACCAAAGCCAACAACTCCACGAATGCCTGCTTTTTCAAAAGCTCTTTTTGTATCAAAAGCAAAAAAATACATATCATTAATGCAAGTTACACCAGAGCGGATAGATTCAGCTATTGATAAAAGGGTGGAATTATAAACAAATTCACCTGATAATATTTTTCTTTCAGCAGGCCAAATATAATCAGTAAGCCATGTCATAAGTGGCAAATCATCTGCATAACCACGCATTATACCCATACCTAAATGATTGTGAGTATTAATTAAACCTGGAAAAATAGCAGAATTGTTAAATTTTTTTATTTTATAATCTGGATAACTTTCAATATTATTACTGATACCATCTATAATATTGTCAGTTACTAAAAGATATGAATTATTATGTATTTCATTATTATAATATATAAAATCAGAATAAAAAGCCATTTTATTCATCATATTTACCTTATAAAATTTAAAATATCTAGTGGATTATCAACAATATAATCTGAAGTTGATTTTTTTAATGGAGAATAACCATAAGAGCAGTAGATTGTTTTCATGCCAGCAGCAGCACCAGCAAGCACATCATTATCACTATCACCAATCATAAATGAATTATCTGGAATTACACTTAAAGAGTTTATGATATTTAATAGTGGTTTAGCTGACGGTTTCTTTTCATCAAAGCTGTCGCCACCATAAACAAATTTGAAATAATCATATAAATCAAGCTCTTTAATGATAATATCAACTAGATGATATGCTTTATTAGATACAACAGCCATATATACATTTTTTTTGTATAATTCTTTTAAAACATTTTCCATTCCAGGAAATAATAAAGTGGAATCTGTGCAGTGTTCTTTATAATACTGCATAAAAGAAGCCAGAATATCATTTTTTAAATATGCCTGATTTGTAACATTCAATGTTCTTTCTATAAGCAAAGCAAGACCATCACCAATAAAAGATTTAACTTCATTAAGAGAAGGTGTAAAAACATTAAAATTATCAAGAGAATGTTTTAATGACAAATATATATCATCAAATGTATCACATAATGTGCCGTCTAAATCAAAAATAACTAACTGAGTATTTATAGTGTAACTCCAATAAATTTTATTTATTATCAGGTATAATATATTATAAAGATTATTTTTAATCAATAAATAAATGCTGCAAAACATTATATTATTTTAAACAAATTCAAATTTTAGCTTTTAAAGGGGTTTTAAATTATCAGCATATAAAAATATACCAAAATCATTTACAGGGCAAAATTTTAAACTTATTATTCTATATTTCTTCTTTTATTTTACATAATATATCTTATCGGACATAATATATAAAATAACTTGCACTATTATTTTATGTATGATATGGTTTTGATTATTATAGCAAATGGAGATTTATATGAAAAAAATCATTTTAGTTTTAACATTAATAATAATGGTAGTTCCATTTTTTAGTTTTGCAGCTTTTCCTGTAAATTATAAAGCAGCTTATGATATTACTGATAAGGATGGTAGTTTTAAAAATGATACTTATGGTATATCTGTTTCTGCCACACGCCCAATTAAACCAATGAAAGAATTTACTTTAACTTATACATTTGATAAAGCAGTCAAATCTGTTAAATTTACTTCTAATATGGAAATGGATATGGGAAAATATGAATATGAAGGTAAAAAAATTTCAGATAATGTTTTTACTGTTACTCAAGTTTTGGTTAAATGTATGTCTGGCAGAACTAAATGGTATACTAAAGCTGATATTACATATATGGATGGAAATAAAAGAGTTTTTTATGTATTTTATGATGTAAAATAGGTTTTGTATGGCTGAAATTCTGCCTTTGATTTTAGGTCATTTTTTAGTTGGTTTTGCAGGTGGATTTGGGCACTGTATTTTGATGTGCCACCCTTTTGTTTTGCATATTTCAAGCATTTTTTCTAGTGGTAATTCTGGATATAGAATATTAATTCCTAATTTTTTTTATAATATAGGTAGAACTTTTACTTATACTTGTTTGGGTGCAGTTGCTGGTGGTCTTGGCTCTATTGCAACTTATGCTGGGCAGAATTTTTTGAATATTCAAAAGTTTGCTGCTTTTGCAGGCGGTATTATTCTTGTTTTATTTGCAGTTATGTATTTTTTTAATTTATCATCTTTTAATTTTCTTGCTAAATTAAAAATAATGAACAAAATCAAAAAATATAAGCCAAATAATCCATTTTTTTATGGTCTGTTACTTGGCTTTCTTCCATGCGGATTAACTATGGGTGCCATAATAGGTGCAGCACCTTCTGGATTATGGTATACAGGAGCATTGATGATGGCAGCTTTTGGCATAGGCACTTCCATTGCATTAATGATTTTAGCTGTATTAGGCTCATATATAATGCAGTATGTTAAATATTTTAAGCATTTAACAGCAATACTTCTTTTAATTATGGGAATTTATTTTATTTATCAAGGTATTATATTCACATATTAAAGTTAATTTATAATATATCTTATTAAATTATTATAAATTTTTAATTCATTGTTAAGCAGATAATTATATTTTTCTTTTATAAACAAAATTTATTTTTTTATTCTTACTGAATTTGCTACAACAAAAAGTGAGCTGAAGCTCATAAAAGCAGCACTCATTACAGGATGAATTAAGCCTGTGCAGGCTAATGGAATAGCGATAAAATTATACGAAAAAGCCCAGAATAAATTTTCCTTTATAATTCTTAAAGTTTTTCTGCATATTTTATGAGATTTTTCTATAATTGATAAGTCATTACGAAGCAAAACAGCAGATGCACTTTCTATTGAAATATCTGTTGAATTTCTCATAGATATACCAACACTTGCAGCAGTTAATGCAATAGCATCATTTATACCATCACCAATCATTACTGTTTTTTTAGTATCTTTTGCATTTTGTAGAATACTACCTTTATCAAAAGGAGAAACATTTGCAAAAATATTCGCATTAATACCAGAATTGCCAAGTATAATATTTGCAGCCTTTTGGCTGTCCCCTGTTATGATTGATATATTATTGCCTTCTTTTTGAAGTAATGATATTGTTAATGCTGCTTCTTCTCTTATAATGTCAGAAATTGAAAATACACCAACTAATATATGATTAACTGCAGCACATACTATTGTCCACCCTTTTTCTATCGCTTTTTCTATATACTTTTCATATTCTGCTGTAAATTTTACACTGTTTTCCTGCAAAAATTTTTGTGAGCCTATTATAATATTTGTATTCTTTATTTCAGCGATTATCCCCTTTCCTGCTGTTTCTTCAAACTTTTCACATTCATACAGACTTTCATTTGCTGCAGCAATTGCTTTTGATGCAGGATGTTTTGAATAAAAGGCAGCAGATGTTATTAAGTTTAATACTGAGCTGCAGGAAAAAGATAATTTACAATCAGTAACAGACATATTGCCTGTTGTAATTGTGCCTGTTTTATCAAAATAAAAATCATTTACATAAGCATATCTTTCTATTGCTTCTCCATTTTTAAATATTACACCAGTTTCTGATAATTTATTTGTTGCAGAAATAACTGCCAGTGGTGTTGCAAGCCCCATGGCACAAGGACATGCAATAACTAAAACAGATACTGCACGCATTATAGAAAGCTCTGCACCAACTGATGCTAAAAAATACCAGTATATAAACGATAAAAAAGCAATAATTAATACAAAAGGAACAAATTTACTAATAAAATTATCTGCTACATCTTGAATTGGTGCTTTTGAACTTTGTGCATCATCAACTGATGCTGCAATTTTAGATAAAAAGCTGTCTATACCAATATTTTCAGCCATAACAATACATGTTCCATTGATTAGTTTTGTGCCAGCATATACCTGACAGCCCTCTTTTTTATTAACAGGCATAGGCTCACCAGTTAGCATGGATTCATCTATTTCACATATACCTTCAATAATTTTGCCATCAGCAGCAACATTACTTCCAGTAGAAATTTCAAATAAATCACCTTTTAGAAGCTGGTCTATTGGTATAGTAATATATGTTTTTTCTCCATTTTGTTCACATATAATCTTCCTGACATTTTTTGGTTTTAAAGATAAAAGTTTTGCAACAGCATTACCGCCCTTTTGTTTTGCTCCTGCTTCTATAAACCTGCCAAGCAAAATTAAAGTTATAATCATAACTGATGTATCAAAATATGTTTCATAACCTAAAAATATTGCAGCAACACTGTATAAATATGAAGTTCCAGCACCTATTGCCACAAGAGTATCCATTGTAAAATGAAAATGTTTCAATGCTGCAAAACTTTTCTGAAAAAACGGATATGCTGAATATATTAAAACAGGTGTGGCTAAAACCCATGATAAAAGTTTAAATAAAAAATATAAACTATCATCCATGCCTTTAAAATAACCAGTATAGTTTGCAATAGAATACATCATTACCTGCATTGTAAAAAATGCAGCTACTCCGAAGCGGTAAAAATAATCTTTTCTTTCTTTATCATGGATTGTTTCTATATTTGTAGATGGAAGTGGACAGTAACCAAGTCTTGTAATTTTCTGCAGCACTTCTTTTACTGAAATATCATTTGGATTAAATACAATTTTTGCTTTATGATTTGCATAATTTATGCGAAATGATTTTATTCGTTCATCTTTTAATGCCAAAGATTCTATAAGCCATATACATGCTGCACAACGAATACCTGTTATCACTATTGATAAAGAATAATCACCATTTTTAAGCACTTCAAGAGATGTTTCAAAATATTCTTCATCTGCTTCTACCTGCTCAGCTGGTGCAGCATCATCCCAGTCTGTTCTTTTTGTATAAAATGAGGCAAACCCTTCATCATTGATTAAATGATAAACAGAACGGCAGCCCTCACAGCAAAAATATTTATCATTTTCTTTCTCATATATGCCTGTTTTTGGATTAACTTCTGATGAACAGTGTCCACAAATATATTTATTTTCCTGTTCTGTATCTTTTAATGCCACTATTTACCTGCCTATTCTTCTTATCTTATAAAAAATATTATAACAGCTTATCATAATATAAATACTTACAAAGCAATTCAAAAAGATTATAAAAATGTATCATAAATATCATCTAATATCCTGCTGTTAAAAGTTACCAGTTCATTTTATTTCATTATAATTAACAGAATATAAGTTTATATCCAAAACTTATAATATTTTTTAAGTGATATTTTTTATGGTTAAAAACAACATATACTTTTTAAGATTATTTTATCTAATCATTTGATAATAGCATTTTATATCCATTATTGTTTTTACTTTGAATATGATTATTCATATTAATACTTATCATAACATTTAAAGTTTATGAATATACTGCTTTTATTTTTTAGTATTAATTATATCATCATCGTCATCATTCAACATTCTGTATTTTGGAGCTTCAATATCATCAAACTGCTGTTTTTTTCCTGCCAGTAAAAAAACAAGAAAAGCACTTATCCCAACAACAAGGCTGACTAATATTAACACAAAAAGTGATTTCATATATATCTACTCAACATAAACAGATTTCATAACTTTTACAGTATTATTGTTTTCATTTATTAAAAAATGAAATACAACAATATACAGCCCTGGAGCTAGTTTTTGCTTAATACCATTATAATTATCTATATCAATTACTGGTATAATATCTGGTTTATTAGGATATGTAATATCAATACTTACAATAGAATATTTAGACTGGTCATAATTATAGTTATAGGTAAGTTTTGTAATATCAGCATTTGGTATGTTTTCTAACCTAACATTAGTAATTGTTTTTTCTAATTCTTTAATAACTGGTGCAGTTTTATTATATTTGATAGAATTTTGATAAATATTTGTTTCAAAAGTCCCTTCAAAACTTTTGTTTCCAAAATAAAGCATAATTAATAATAAAACTATTCCTGTTGTTATTAAAGCTGCCATTGGTTTCATAAAACATATCCTCAAATTTATTTTATATTTAATTCAAATATTAATGGTGGATTATTCCTGTCATAATAAGCATTTACTGTTATTTTTCCATTAGGAATATCCCCTTTTGTATTAATTGTAATAGTTTCTGTTTTAGTTGACTGTATATATACTCTTACCATTTCAGGAGTGATTTCAGCTAAATTATCAGGGTTTACAAATTTAACTCTAACAGGTTTATTAAGATTATTTTTAATTTCTACATTGCATGTATATATACCATTTCCTAATGATGAAACACTTTCATCAATTTTTATCATAACAGGTTCACTTGTAGAAACAATAGAATAAATCAATACAAAAACCAATGTAATAGAAATAATAAATGTTACTATCAGATTTGGTCTTTTCAAATTTAATTTATCCTGTTTACCCCAAACATAACCTAATATACCATTAGTATTTTCTTTTTTATGAAATATTTTATTACAGGCTGTAACACAAGTTTCACAGTATATGCAATCTGCATCTGGATTATTTCTAGGGTCTATATGTGTTGGACATACTCTTATACAGGCTTTACAGTTCAAACATTGTGATTCTTTACCTGGTATCATACCAACATATAAAGTATCATCATCAGTCATAACTACTTGAAATTTTGAATATGGACATACATATTTGCACCATTTAAAACGCACAAAGGCAAAATCTGCAAAAATAAATAAAAATAATACTACACCTATTATTAACATTGAATGAGAATTTTTAAGTGTTTCTATAAAATCATAAGGTGAAACAAAATACATCATCCATATAAGAGTTAGTAATAAAGCAAAAACAGCAGCTAAAATAATTTCTGCTGCAAAACGCATAGTTTTATTCTTAATTTTTTTTGCATAAGATTCTATTCTGATTGCAAAAAATGACTGTGGACAAAGCCAGCCGCACCAAATTCTGCCTAAAAGCTGAGTTGTAAAAATAAATAAAAATGTAGCAAGCAAGATAGCTATAAAAGCAGAAAAGAAGCTTGCAAAATTAACTATACCATTAAAGGCATATAATTGAAGAGTAGAAACATCAAATCTAAAAAGGCTGTTGCCATTTGATGTTTTAATAAACGGAATAATGAAAACGCAGGCTGCTACAATAAACTGCAACAGCCTGTATATTTTACCACGGAGAACACTATTTGCTTTCATCGTTATCGTCATCATCCTCCATCATACGATATTTTGGAGATTCTACCGATTTTTGTCTTTTTGAAGAAAATAAGTAGATTGCAATTCCTACAAGTATTAATACTAATAATATTTCAAATCCATAAACAATATATCCTGCAATAGCAGACTGTAACTGTTCACTTTCTTCAACTGAATTTACAGCAATAGTGCTTCCGTTATCCTGCATTTTATGCTCCTTAATTATGGTTTAATTTTACCACTAATTGGATGTTGTATCTCATAAGCTCCATTTTGTGTCCAGTTAGTAAACATTGGAGTATAAGCATATATATAGTATATTCCCCATATAATTAAAGCAACAAAAAATATTACCCATCCTAAAGGAAGATTATTTTCAGTATCCTTGCGGTTTAAGCTAGGGATATCATCTTGTTCATCAAAATTAGACATAAATTATTCCTCCTTTAATTATTTAGCTAATGTTCTAACATAAGCTGCTGCTGACCAAATATCATCTTTAGTCATAAATCTTAAATGGCTAGGCATAGCACCTTCAATACCATTTGCAATAGTAGTAAACATCATACCATCAGTATAGTCTGGAAGAGCTTCTGCAAAAGTCACATTAGTAACATCATAACCTTCTGCACTACCTTTACCATTAGATGCATGGCAGCCTATGCATAATAAGTCAAATATTTCCTGACCTCTACCAATTTTCTCTTGATTATTAAGGAAAGGATTAACTGCATTTTCAAATGCAGCTTCATCAGCTACAATAGCATGAGTATTTTCTACATAAGTACCTAACTGCTGCATATAAGCAACAATTGCATCAAGTTCTGTTAAGCCATTAAGTGCATCAATATCTTCTTGAGTATATTTTAAACCTAATAATTTAGCATGTTTTTCAATTTCCACTGGGTCTAATTGTTTTTCAGCAAGCCAAGGATGTTTTGGCATATTAGATTTTGGGAAAAAGTGCTGTGGGTTAATTAAGTGAGCTTTGTGCCATTCATCAGAATATAAGCCACCTACTCTAGCTAAATCAGGACCTGTTCTTTTAGAACCCCATAAAAATGGACGCTCATAAGCACTTTCACCTGGTTGAGATATTTCACCATATCTTAAAACATCAGCTTTTAATGGACGGACTGTTTGAGAGTGGCAGTTAATACAGCCCTCTTTTTGATAAACATCACGACCAGCAAGTTGAAGTGGAGTATATGGATTTTCTGTAACATTTTCAAGTTTTGGATGCATTGCTGTAGTCATCATTGGAACAAATACTGTTGCAATTGTTCCTATAAGTATAACAACTAATGCGACAACTGTGAAAACTAATGCTTTATTGTAAATGCTGTTGTTATTTTCACTCATATCTTATACTCCTATTGATTAGATAAGTTTTGTTTGCCTTTTACAATAGTCATAATGAAGTTGAAAAGGAAAACAAGCATACCAACAATAAATATAACACCGAATACAGATCTGGCAATCCAGTATGGATAGTTACCAACTAATGTTTCAATAAATGAATAAGTTAATGTTCCATCAACATTAGTAGATTTCCACATAAGCCCTTGACGAATACCAGTTATCCACATAGTGATAGAGAAACCGATTTGACCTAAAAGCACAAGCCAGAAGTGAGTATTAGCTAAGCTTTCACTATATATTTCAGTTTTATAAACTCTTGTTGTAATATAGTATATTGCAGCAGTTACAGTTAAAACAACCCATCCCATAGTTCCCATATGAACATGTCCTGGAACCCAGTCAGTATAGTGGATAAGAGAACTTACTGCACGAAGACCTTGTGTAGGTCCTTGTAATGTTTGTAAACCATAGAATGTAATACCTGCAATAAAGAATTTTGCTAAATATGCAGTTCTAAGTTTAGACCAATCTGGAGCAAGTGTTAAGTAACCATTTATTACAGAACCCCAAGATGGTGCAATCAGAAGGATTGTAAAAACAATACCTAATGTTTGGAGCCAGTCTGGAAGTGGAGTATAAACAAGGTGGTGAGCACCTGTCCATAAATACATGAAAATCAATGACCAGAAAGCAAGAATTGATAATCTATGGCTGTATATTGGCATACCAGTTGATTTTGGCAGGAAATAGTAAAATATTGCTAAGATTGGTGTAGTAAATAAGAAACCAACAGCATTATGACCATACCACCATTCAACATTGGCACTATTTAAACCAGCAAATAAGTGGTAAGATTTACCTAAAGATGCTACAAGATGCATGTTATTTACAATATATAAAACAGCAACAGCTACCATTGTAGCAATAATATACCATAAAGAAACATACATGTGTTTTTCTTTTCTGGTAAGAATTGTGCCTAATACATTAATAGCAAATAACACCCATGCTACAACAACACCAAGGTCAACAAACCATTCAAATTCAGCATATTCAAGTGATTGGTTATAACCTGCAAAAAGAGAAAGCATTCCAACAAGAACAACAATATTAAAAAATATAAGTTGGAAAACTGCAAGCTTAGGGAAAATAAGGCTGCGTTTTGTAAGGCGTCCTATAATAAAATAGAATGCACCCATTTCCGCAGTAATACCTAGCCCATAAGCAAGAACATTTGTGTGAACCGTTCTAAGACGGCCGAATGAAAAATACTCTCCAAAATTAAAGCTAACACTCCACATTTGCACAGAGATGAGAAGACCTAATACAAGACCTATAACACCCCAGAATAATGCAGAATAAATATAGCCCATGACAATTTTAGAATCGCCTGAGACTTCTTTCATTGCATATCCCCCATAAAGATTTATTAAACTGCTATAAACATTATACTATCAGATAAATCAAGAAAAATCAAGATATAAAGTATCTTTTTAAGATTATTTAGATAATACTGCATATTCTTTTTTATTATAAATATATTACATACAATATTAAATGTAATAGTTGATATTTTTCTTTTAGAAAAGTTCAGCAAAATTATCTATTAGTCTTGTTTTTCCTATATAAACAGCTAACAAAACAGCATATTTTGTTTCAAGTATTTCTATATCATCCAGAGTATCAATATTAACTATTTTAACATAATCTATTTTACTGTATGGCACATTTTCTATAATTTTTGTAATTTCACTGATTATTACAGAAGTTCTTTTTTCACCTTTATTTATAAGAGATTGTGCATATTTCAAGCTTTGGTTTAAAGAGAAGGCAGATTTTCTTTCTTCATCAGTAAGATATATATTTCTTGAACTTAAAGCAAGCCCACTTTCTTCCCTTACTATTATACAAGGATTAATTTTAACTGGAAAGTTTAAATCTTCAACCATTTTATTTATAATTACATACTGCTGAAAATCTTTTAATCCAAAATAAGCATTATCAGGTGTAATTATATTAAATAATTTTGAAACAACCTGACATACCCCAGCAAAGTGAGCAGGACGAGTTATACCACATAATTTTTCAGAAAGACCTTCAACTTTAACAGTTGTTGAATTATATTTTCTATACATTTCTTCAGGCTCTGGATTAAAGATTATATCACCACCTAATGACGAAACAAGTTCACTGTCCCTTTTTATATCTCTTGGATATTTTTCTAAATCTTCATTTGGTCCAAACTGTGTAGGATTTACAAATACACTTACAACTGTTTTATCATTATTTTTTACAGACTGCTCTATTAATGAACCATGACCTGCATGCAGATAGCCCATTGTAGGAACAAGACCAATGCTGTATCCTGATTTTTTCCATTCTTTTACAATATCTCTTATTTCTGAAATAGTTTTTACAATTTTCATATTATTTTATCCATTATTTAAATGAATGAGCATCATCAGGAAATGTGCCTGCTTTTACATCATTAATATATTCTTTTGCTGCTTTATCAATTATATCAGCGACATTTGCATATCTTTTTACAAATTTTGGCTTAAAATCAGTAAAAATGCCAAATATATCATGATATACTAAAATCTGACCGCTGCAGCCAGAACCTGCCCCTATTCCTATAGTTGGAATATTAATACTATTAGTTATCTGCACTGCACTTTGGCTTGACACTCCTTCTAAAACAACAGCAAAAGCTCCTGCATTTTCTAATGTCTTTGCATCTTCTATTAAACTTTCTGCACCATCTTTGCCAAAAATTTTATATCCACCCATAGTATTTACCATCTGCGGTTTTAAGCCAATATGCCCCAATACACCAATACCTGTATTTACAAGCTTTTCAATTAATGGTGCAATTTCTTTACCGCCTTCTAATTTTACAGCAGGCACTTCTGTTTCTTTTACAAGACGAACTGCATTTTTAACTGCACTCTTTTCATCTATATGGTATGAGCCAAAAGGCATATCAGCTACTACAAAAGCATGCATAACTGCTCTTTTTACTGCTTTTGTATGGTAAATTATTTCATCAATAGTAACTGGAATAGTTGAATTATAGCCATTCATAACCATACCAAGAGAATCACCAATTAAAATTAAATCAATTCCTGCATTATCTAATATTTTAGCAGATGTATAATCATAAGCAGTAAGACATGTAATTATATCATTATTTTCTTTCATTTTTATAAAAGAATTTATATTTAAAGACTGCTTCATTTCTTTATGGATACTCAAAACTATAACCTCCATACTGATAGTATATTTATATAGCACTTTATATTATAAATTGTAAACCATAAAATAATGAAGATTTTAAAATTAAGTATAGATTTTTTTTAATTTTTTATTATACTATTATATAATTCAGATAAAAATAATCTTAAAATAAGGATATTAAAATGAATATAGTTGAAGAAAACTTTAAAAAATGTATAACAAAAGGAAAAAATAATTTTATTGCTGAAAGTGCAAGTGTTTTAGGAAATGTTACACTTGGAGATAATGTAAGTATCTGGTATAATGTAACAATTCGTGGTGATATAAATGACATCACTATTGGAGATAATTCTAATATACAAGATGGCTCTGTTGTTCATGTTGGATATAAAGAACCTGTAAAGGTTGGTAAAAATGTAACTGTTGGTCATAATGTAATACTTCATGGCTGCACCATTTATGATAACTGCCTTATAGGTATGGGAGCTATTCTTCTCAATGGCTCAGTTGTAGAAGAAAATGCAATAGTTGCAGCAGGAAGTGTTGTGCCACAGGGAAAAGTTGTAAAATCTGGCACACTTTTTATGGGCACACCTGCAAAATACATAAGAGATTTAACAGAAGATGATTTTAATCATATCCAAAAAAATGCAAAAGAATATGTCAACCTTATAGAAACATATAACAAACTTGGTATAAAATAGATAAAATATATATCTATTTAACTTTATATTTTTAAAAAATATACTTGCCCCCATAATAAAACAAAATGGGGGTAAATATAAAAAATTTTGATTTTATTGCTTTTTATATTCATTTACTTAAATGAATACAGCAAAAGAATTTAAACTAAATAAGGTCATACTAAGCCTTTTAGGCGAAGTATCTAAAAAAGCAGATAATTTAAATATAATATGTGCTGCTGTAATATATAATTTAGATTTTTCGCCTTTAAAATCAGGCTCAAAATGACTAATATATATGATTTTTATAATATAATTACATTTGCTGCTTTAATGTTTTTTGGTTTTCAATGCTTTCTTTTGCTCTATTAATAGCATCAGAAATTACACGCATATGTTTTCCTGCATAATCTTCTGCTTTTGAAAAGTAAGATAATGCTTCATTGAATTTACCAGCTAATTCTTTGCAAACACCAATATTATAATTTAAGCTTATAGAATAAGGTGATTCTTTCAAACCAGTCTGCCAAAGCTCGCATGCTTTTTCCATTCTGTCATTTTTTGCAAATGAAATACCATTTTTTAAGAACAGTTTTGATGTATCATTTGTGCCGTCAGTATTATCCATTAATTCTATTTGTATATTCTGCACATATGGTGCAATATCAAGTCTAAAACTATATAAAATACTTCTTAAAGCACTTTCATACAATTCCCCTTCTGACTGTGGATAAAAAAGACTGTCAGAACAGCTGTAAGCATAATCTTGCCCTTGCAATGCCTTTGCATATACCACCTGCCCTGTAGATATAGATATAAGCTTAGGTGTTACATTTACAAGCATATTCCTTCTTTCACAAGATACTGCATATTCTCTGTAATACTGGCATTTACCATCAACATAATTGACACATTTTGACCTTGTTTCATACGAGCGTGTAACATTATAAGTAGACTGTGCATGACCTGCCCATACTGCTTCTGCACCTACTAACTGACCAAAATCTACAATAGTATCAGGATTTGCCATTGTCATTTGAAACTGCTGTTCTTTTATTATTTTATCAATATTTGCTCTATCTACAACAGAATATTGTTTTTTATTATTTACTTCAGCTTTAATAACAACTGTTTCAAGCCTGCTTGAAATATCTCTGCCTTTATTTCCTGAAAAATCTAAAAAAGCAACTGTTTTATATCTTGTTACTTCTGTTGCTCCTGCAGGAATAATTTTTGAAGCATTAATTTTTGTGGCACAGCCTGATAATGCAATCATAGTAACTAAAATTAAAATATAATTCTGCAATATGTGCCGCATGGCATAACCCTCTTGTTTTTTCTAAATGGTAAACCAATTTCACCACATAACAGGCTGCTTTTTTCATTAAGTAAACATCCAAAGCTTTCCATTGAAATATTGTATATAGAAAGCGGTGATAATCCAGAAGTATATGAGTTGATTAAAATAAATTTTGGATTATCTGATAATATTTTTTTACAAGCAATAAGTAAATCCCACAAATCTTTTTCTAACTTCCATACTTCCCCAGAAGCACCTCTTCCAAAAGATGGTGGGTCCATAATTATACCATCATATTTTTTATTACGCCTTTCTTCCCTTTGTATATATTTCATACAGTCTTCAATAATTAACCTAACCTTTCCATCAGGAACTTTTGATAACTGCATATTTTCTTTGCACCAGCTTACACTTCCTTTTGATGCATCTACATGGCATACATTTGCACCAGCTAAGGCAGCAGAAACCGTTGCTGCTCCTGTATATCCAAAAAGATTAATAACATTTGCTGCTTTTTTTTCTTTTATAATATCTGCTATCCAGTCCCAGTTTGCTGCCTGTTCAGGAAAAAGCCCTGTATGTTTAAACCCTGTAGGGTGCACTTTTAATACCATATTATTATAAGTCACATTCCATGATGCTGGTATAGACATATTATAAAATTTCCACTGACCTCCGCCATTTGAACTTCTTGTATAAACTGCGTCTGCTTTTGACCACTGTTTATCATCACTTTTTGCCCATACAGCCTGTGGGTCTGGTCTTAAAAGAAGATATTTATTCCATTTTTCTAATTTAACACCATTTCCAGAATCTATCAGCTGAAAATCTTTCCATTTATCTGATACGACTAATTCTGATTTCAACAAGAGACCGCCCTGCCAACTATTTCATTAAAATTAGCTATATTTTTACGCTCTAAATATTCATTTAAACCTTCTGCTGTTTCTTTGCATGCATTTGCATTAATAAAATTAGCAGTTCCAATTTGTATAGCAGAAGCACCAGCTAAAATAAATTCGGCAGCATCTTTCCAGTTACCAATACCGCCAATTCCAATTACAGGAATTTTAACAGTTTCAAATATTTCTTTTACCATTCTTAAAGCTACAGGTTTAATAGCAGGTCCGCTTAATCCACCAGTAATATTTGCAAGAACAGGTTTCATTCTTTCCACATCTATTGCCATACCTACAAGCGTGTTTATTGCAGAAACAGCATCTGCACCACTTTCTTCACATGCTTTCGCAAATGGTTTAATATCTTGAACATTTGGTGAAAGTTTTACTATTAAAGGTTTGTTATTTATAACTTTTTTACAAGCATATACTACTTGTTCAACAGATTTGGGACTTGATGAAAAAGATATTCCACCTTCCTTTATATTAGGACATGATATGTTCATTTCAAGCATATCTACTCTTTCTGTGCTGTCTAATATTTTAGCAACTTCTACATATTCATCTACTGTTTTACCCCAGAAATTTACTATAATACGAGTATCTAATCTTTTTAATGCAGGAAGTTTTTCTTTTATAAACTTTTCCATTCCCACATTTTGCAGACCTATTGCATTAAGTAAACCTGCATAAGTTTCTACAAGTCTAGGCATTTGGTTGCCATAAGTTTCATGCAGAGATATACCTTTAACAGATATACCACCTATTTTTTCTATATCTGTAAATCGTTTAAACTCTAAACCATAACCAAAAGTGCCACTTGCAGCAATTATAGGATTTTTAAATTCAATACCACATATATTTGTTTTTAATCTATTCATAATATCACCTGATAAGAGAATCCCAGTCTATTTTTGTTCCATCAAATATTGGTCCTTCCACACAGCAGCGTTTCATAACCTTTTCACCATTTTCTTCTATAACAGTAATCATACAGCCAAGGCATGCTCCAACACCACATCCCATCTGTTCATCAAGAGAAACATCTATAGGAACATCATTTTCACTGCATAAATTTGTTACAGCCTGTAACATTCTGTTAGGACCACATGCATATATTTTTTCATATTCTTTTATTTTATCTTTTAATGGAACAGTAACATTTCCTTTTATACCTAATGTGCCGTCATCTGTTGTAATAATAAGCTCATCACATATTGTTTTAAGGAAATCATACATTAAAATATCATTTTTATTTCTGCCGCCATAATAAAGAGTAACTTTTGAACCCATTTCTTTTATTTTTTTTGCAGCATTAATCATAGGTGCAAGCCCAATGCCGCCAGCAATTAAAGCAGTATTTGCTCCTTTTTCAAATCTGAAAAAGTTACCAACAGGTCCTGTAACTAAAAAATTATTTCCAGTAAGTGCTTCTGATAATATTTTTGTTCCCCTGCCTGTTACCATATAAAGACATGTAAAAGTATCGCTTGATGTAATATCGCATATTGCAAATGGTCTTTTTAAAAGAGTATCTGTTAGATACACATTATCACTGTGTGGAGAAATCATAAAAAAACGACCAGCATTTTTTTCTTTTGCTATTTCTGGACATTTAAGCTCTAAATAACCAAACTTATCACTTAACATAGTGTTTTTAACAACTGTTGCTTTCATATTTAAAACCTTTAATAATAATTTTATTTATTATAATATAAAATTATTATTATTTCTATATAAATTATCCTATTCCAAAATATGATGTAGAATCTTTATACATTTCTTTAAGCCTGTTATAAAGAATATTATTTTTTTTCATAGATAAATCTGTATCTTCATCAAGTATATCTGCAACATCAGTCTTTACCTGCTGTATCAGATGTATATCTTTTATAATATCTGCAAACTGTAAATCAGGCATACCAGACTGTTTTGTGCCAAAAAAATCACCCTGCCCCCTAAGCTCTAAATCAGCTTCAGCAAGTTTAAATCCATCTTTATATTCAAGCATTGCTTTTATACGCTTTTCACCATATTCGCTTATTTTATCAGATGCAATTAAAAGACAGTATGACTGCATATCATTTCTACCAACTCTGCCACGAAGCTGGTGCAATTGTGATAGTCCAAATCTTTCTGCATTTTCTATTAATATAACTGTTGCTTCTGGCACATCAACCCCTACTTCAACAACAGTTGTAGATACAAGTATATCTATATCACTGTATTTAAAATCGTGTAAAAGCTGCCTTTTTTCATCTGGTTTCATTTTCCCATGTAATAGACCAACTTTTTTTCCACTAAAATATTTTTTTACTTCTTCATAGCTTTTTGTTGCAGCTTTTAATTCTAATTTATCGCTTTCATCAATTAATGGATATATAAAGTATGCTTTCTTTTTATCATTAAGTATTTCTTCCACAAAATCAAAAGCCTTATTTATTTGTGATGCTCTGTATGCTTTTGTAATACAAGGTATTCTTCCCGGCGGCAGCTCATCAATTACACTTACATCTAAATCACCATACAGTGTCATCGCTAATGTTCTAGGTATAGGGGTTGCAGTCATTAATAAAATATCAGGATTATATCCTTTATCTATTAATATTTTACGCTGATGAACTCCAAAACGGTGCTGCTCATCAGCTATAATAAACCCCAGCTTTTTAAATTCTACATCATATTCTATTAAAGCATGAGTTCCTATTATTATATCTATTTCACCTTTTAATAGTTTTTCTTTTATGATTTCTTTGTTTTTTCTAGTTACAGAGCTGGTTAAAAGACATATATTTATATTTAATCTGCTGAAAAATTTTTCTGCATTATCATAATGCTGCTCTGCAAGAACTTCTGTTGGTGCAAGAATAACTGCCTGATAACCATTATAAACAGCAACTGCTGCAGATATAAATGCTATTATTGTTTTACCGCTTCCAACATCACCTTGTATAAGTCTATTCATCTGCTTATTTTTTACCATATCATTAAAAATATCAAGCAGAACTTTTTTTTGCCCTTTTGTCAGTTTAAAAGGCATAATTTGATTAATTTCTTCAAGATAATTTTTATCAATATTAAATTTTATTCCAATACCTTTTGTATATGATTTACGCTTAAGCTGCATTACAAGCTGTAAGTAAAAAAGCTCTTCATATATAAACCTTGCATAAGCTGGATGTTTTCTATTCATTATACTTGCAACATTTTCTTTTGTTTCCGGAAAATGCAGTGTTTTAACAGCATCTTTTATATTAGGAAAATCATATTTATCTAAAATATATTCAGGCAGAGTTTCATTGATATTATTTAAACCTTTATCCAATGCTGCTTTTACAGATTTTCTATATATTGTAATGCTAAACCCAGCTGGTATAGTATATATTGAGCGAACTTTTCCTAAATCTTCTTCATTAATTATTTCAGGGTGAAAAATTGCAGGTATATTCTCATATCTTGTAACAGTTCCATACATATAGTATAATGAACCACCTTGAAGAAGTGATGATGGATAATTTGCATTAAAATTTACCCATAAACATGAAAAATAACCATTATGAGCTTTAAATACAGCTTTATATATAGATTTACCTTTACGAGTTCTAACTATACCACTGTATTCATAAGTGCCTGTAAGAACTATTTTTTCATTAAGTGTTGCAGGAATAAGGACTTCATATCTGTAAGGAAATGAAAATATTACATCTTTTATTGTATATATTTTAAGACGATTAAACCCAGTCTTAGATTTATCACCTATACCAGGCAAATCAGTAACAGGACTATAAATAAAAGAAAAAGCTGCCTGTTTGTTTTTATTATCAGGCAACTTATTATCTTTACTATTCAAATAACTATCCAAATAAATATTATGCTAAACTGTCTAAAGCCATTTGTTCTTGAATAGAGAATACTTTAAAAATATCAAGAATAATAACCATACATTTAGATGTTCTTGCAACACCATTTATGTAGTTATCAATAGTTGGAGAAGTACCCGGTGCTTTATCAATAGCATCAACTTCTATTCTAATAACTTCTTCTACTTTATCAACAATTAAACCTATGCGTCTATTTTGTATACATACAACAACAATACGAGTAGATTCATTATTTTCACTAACTCTAACATTTAATTTTTTGCGTAAATCAACTATTGGAATAACTCTGCCACGCATATTAATAATGCCTTCAACAAATGCTGGAGCTCGTGGAACAGGAGTAATATCAACCATACGAATAATTTCTTCAACAGCCATTATGTCTATACCATAGTGTTCTTGTGCAAGCATAAAACCTACGAACTGTCTTAACTCTGCCATATAATCCTCTTTTTTATAATTAATAATTTACTCTATAATATATTTTTAAATATTTCAATAGTATTTATAATATGATTTACAACTTTTTTAAAGGTGCAATAAAATTAATTGCATTTTCCTTTATCATTATATAAGTAGATTTATTTTGAAGCTCTGTATATTCTCCATCAAGCTGACAAAAAGATACACCATTTAATTTTATATTTTCAGAATTTATATGTATTCCATTGAAACCAAACCAAAAAAATAAAGGTGCAAATGCTTTCAAAAGTGATAATCTGCCATTTTTTTCTACTAAAAAACAGTTTATTTTTCTTTCCTGTATTCTACCAAGCTTATATGTTCCTGCATAAAATGCAGAAATAGCAAATACTCCATGATAAAAACCATATCTTTTACCATTTATATATACATACATTCTGCTGTATTTATCAGCAAAAAGAGCCGGAAATCCTTGTATAATATGAGCAAAAGTTTTAAAAAGTTTAAATTTTACACCTTTTTTTTCTACATTTCTAACTACATGAGCATCAAATCCAAACCCTGCCATAAGCAGAAAGATTTTATTATCAATATAACCAACTGGTATTTTTTTTATATTGTTTATATCTAAATTTTTTGCTGCAGTTACTGGATTTGCTGATATTCCATATTCTTTGCAAAAAACATTCTTTGTGCCAAAAGGCAGCACATAAAAAAACTTATCAGTATTTACAATACCCCTTGCAACCTCATTAACAAGCCCATCACCACCTGCTGCTATAATTACATGTGATAAGCTATTTTGTGCTAAATATGTTCCATGACCTCTATATTCTGTTAAAACAAGCTCTACTTTATCTGCTTTTTCTTTTAATATATCTATTATTGTATGCAGTAAAGGCTTTATTATTTTAAATTTTCCACTGGCGGGATTTGCTATTATTAATATATCAGCCATTATACACCTTTATTATACAAACACACTCTTATCAGCATCTACTAATACAGATATTGCTTTAATAGTTGGAGATAAATCTTTTGAATACTCATTTACATATAATGCAATATGAGAATCTATTACATTATCATCCATATCCTGAGCATATTTTTTACAAAATGATAATGCTTTTTCCTTATTATTATAAGCATATTCTATGCTTTTGGTTATAGTATTATTTATCATATCTGCTAAATGAATATATTTTTTATGTATTGCAATAAAACCTAATGGTATAGGAAGATTATAATTACTTTCCCACTCTACACCTAAATCAGTTACTTTTGTAAGATTATACTGATTAAAAGTAAACCTGCCTTCATGAATAACAAGTCCACCATCTACTTCTTCATTTTTTAATGAAGGCATAATTTTATCAAACCGCATTACTTCAATATTTTCAGTGCATTCTGGATAAAATCTTTTTAATACCATAAATGCAGTAGTATTCTCTCCTGGAACAGCTATTTTTTTATGTTTTAGTTCTTCCATAGTTTTATATTTTTTTGATAATACTAATGGTCCACATCCAAATCCTAATGCACCACCACACTTTAATATTTTATAATTATCTTTAATCAATGGAAAAACACCAAAAGATACTTTAACTATATCCTGCTCTTCTTTTAAAGCCATATTATTACAAAGATGTATATCTTCCATTGTTAACTCTATTTCAAATGGAAAATCAATATCTTTACGAATTAATGCACCAAAAATAAATGTATCATTTGGACAAGTTGATATAGCTAATTTTAATTTATCCATAATATTGCTCCTGATTTTAATATACTAAACTGTCAAAAAATTCATTGCTTTCATTAATTTTATCTTGTTTTTTTATATCATTACTTTCATTTTTCTGGGTTGTATTTTGTTGTTTAACTGTTTCTGGTTCTTTATTATCTTTTACAGTTTTACTTTTTTTTGCTTGATTTGATTTAGTATTTTTATATTCTTGATATAAAGGCTCATTCTCTATATCATTTTTATATTGTTGCTGCTCTGTTTTTTTAACAGTATTTTCTTTTTCCATATTATTTGCAAGTTTGCCTAAATCTGATGGTTTAAATCTTATACCTACACCAACCATATACATTCTGTTTGTATAGCCTATAACATCTTCTACACCAGCCTGAATGAATATACCTTTATAAAAATGCCACCTTATTAATGCTCTTGTATATACATCTAAGCTGTTAGAATAAGCATTAAAATCATAGGCTTCTAAAGAAATAGCTAAATCTTTATTTTTTAAAGGGTAGATATCTGCTGCTAAACCTAAGGTATTATCAAATATACCAAATCTTAAGCCAAATATATTATAAAAAATATGGCTGTATTGCAGTGAAAATGCTAATTCAGAATTTTTTATTTTATTGCCATAAATATCATATTCTGGACTGTTTGGATTAATAACTGGTATATTTGATACTCCTATTAAGTAAAAGTTTTTAGGGTCTGTATAAAACGAAGCCTGAGCATACCCTCTTGCTGTATTAACAGATTTTGCATCAAATAAATAATCCACCCCTATTGTTGTATAAAGGCTCATTCTATCTTTATCATCTTCTGTTTCATCTCCAAAAAATGACGAAACACCGCTTACTACTTTTTTAATATCATTTTTTGTTTTATTATCATTAATAAGCATACCTAAGGTGCCGTTGCCTTCATTTATATCATTAGTAATTTTTTCTATATCATCCATTGTAGAATTAACTTTATCAGTTATTTCTTTTAAGTTTTTTAAGCTGCTGTCTATATTATCGTGGTTATTTGCAAGCAGCTCATCAACTGATTCAGTAAACTTTTTTAATGTTTGGCTTATTTCTGCAATATTATTTATAGAAGTATTTAGATTTTTTTCATTTTTTGTAATAAGCTGCTCAATCATATCTGTCATATTTTTAGCATTTATTATTACATCCTGAATATTCTGTTCATTAGATGAAACTATATTTTTAATACTATCTGTTATATCTTTTAAGTTTGATATACTATCCTGCAAAGCATCTTTAGACTTATCTGTAGTAATAACTTCATTAAAAGTTTTCAAAAGCACAGTCATTTCAGCTGCCACATCATTAAGTTTTGCCATTACTGCATCTAAATTTGCAGTAGACTGCCTGCCGTCATATTCATAATTATTCTGCAGTGGTGCCTGAGATTTCATATTAGGGTCTGCTTCAAGTTCAACAAACTTCTGCCCTACAAAACCAGACTGTTTAACATTAAAACGCACATTATCAGGTATTTCAAATTCACGATAAATATTAACACGAGTTAATATTTGATTATCTTTCATCATTACATCTTTTACTTCACCTACTTTTAAACCTTTATACATAATAGGTGTTCCGCTTCGTATACCTGTTGCATCATTTAATCGGAAATATACTGTATTTCCCTCTTTTGAATTTAATTCAAGATTACCAAAAACTGCAGCAGTTACTGCTACCATAAAAAAACCGATTATAACAAAAATACCAACTTTCGTTTCTACATTCATTTAAACATCTCTTCCTATTTATAAAAATATTAATAAACTTTTATTGGCCCATCTTTTGAACCTGAAAAAAACTGTCTTATATAAGGATTATCCGTAGTTTTAAAATACTCTGGTGTTCCATATTGAATTATTTTGCCATTATAAAGCATACCAATATAATCAGCATTTTTTAAAACACTTGGTATATCATGAGATATTACTACAGATGTAATATTTAACTCTTTTTGAGTGTTATATATTAAGTCATCAACAATATCTGTCATAATGGGGTCTAGTCCTGTTGTAGGTTCATCATACATCATAATATCAGGTGAGAGTGCAATGGCTCTTGCAAGCCCTACCCGTTTACGCATACCGCCAGAAAGTTCTGAGGGATATTTATGGTTTACACCAGAAAGCCCTACTAATTTTAACTTTTCAGTAACTATTTCCTGTAATTCATCATCTGAAAGCTTTCTATGCTCTCTTAATGGAAATGCTACATTATCAAATATAGTAAAAGAATCAAAAAGAGCAGCATTTTGAAAAAGCATACCAAACTTATAACGCACTTTTAAAAGCTGTTTTTTATTAGCAGTTGTAATATCAAACCCATCAACATAAATTTTTCCACTGTCTGGTTTAATAAGCCCCATAAGCTGCTTTAAAAGCACACTTTTACCAGTTCCAGATGGACCTATTATGTAAGTAATAGCACCTTTTTTTATTTCTAAATTTATACCATTATGAACTTTTGTTGAGCCAAACGACTTACATAAATTTTCAACTTTAATCATAATATTAATACCGATGTTAAAATATAGTCAAACATACATACAAGAATGCTTGATTCCACAACGGAAACATTTGTAGCTTTACCTACACCTTCTGCACCAGTTGTTGTATTAAAACCATTATAGCAGCTTACATTAACAACAATCAGCCCAAATACAAATGATTTAATTAAACTATCTATAATGTCGCTTAATGTTGTATAAAGAACCATATTTTCAAAAAAAATACTACTGCCTGTTCCCATCATACCAACTAACACAAAATAAGAGCCAATAATCCCAAATATTATACAAATCGCATTTAATAATGGCATAGAAAACATGCCTGCAAGCATTCTAGGCACTGCTAAATAATGTATTGGGTCTACTGCCATAGCATCAAGAGCATCTATTTGCTCGGTTACTTTCATTGTGCCAAGTTCTGCAGTCATAGCAGAGCCTGCTCGTGCTGCAACCATAATACCAGTTAAAACAGGAGCAAGTTCCCATATCATAGCCATAGCCACCAAACCGCTTGTCATTTCTCCTGCACCAAAATTATCAAGCCCTTTAAATGATTGCAGGCTAAAAACCATGCCTGTAAAAAGCCCCGTTAAAATAATAATAGGTATAGACTTGTAGCCTATAAATTCTATCTGTTTAACAAAAAGTTTGAATCTGAATGGTGGTTTAAAAATAGATTTTGATATTTCATAAAGCAAAATGGACATTTTACCTGCCATATGAATAATATCCAATATCATTTTACCTATAAATTCAAAAAATTTCAAAGTAACCTTCTTCATATTTATATACTCTTGGCACTCTGTCTGAAATGCCGCATAATATTTCATACTCAATAGTATCTGCCCATCTGCTTAATGTGGAAGCTGTAATATCATCACCCATTATCTGAACTTTTTGACCAATACAGTTTTTGCCAAGCTCTGTAACATCTATCATTGTCATATCCATACAAACATTACCTATTACATGACATTTAATATTTCCTGCCAGCACATACCCTTTATTTGAAAATGAACGCCTGTAACCATCTGCATAACCTATTGGTATAACTCCTATTATCATATCTTTAGGTGCAAAAAATGTTCTGCCATATCCAACAGATTCACCTTTTTTAAGAAATTTTACATGAGCTATCTCACTCCATAAGCTCATAACAGGCTGTAAATCTTTTATCACATTTGTAGATTCATATCCATATAAAAATAATCCTGGTCGGGTAAAAGTCCACCTGTTTTCAAAATTAGCTATGCCTGATGAATTTAAAAAACTTGTAGCAAAAGTATAACCTTTATTAATCTCTAAAAATTTATCAAACCTTTCTGTTTGTATATGTGCATAGCTGTTATCACAGTCTGAAGTTGCAAGGTGGCTTATTGCAAAATCCACATGAATATTTTTATATTGTTTTAATAACTCCAAAAGCTGTATTTCGTATGAAAAACCAAGCCTGCTCATACCAGTATCTATTTCTAATGCAACATGAGCTTCTATATCTAACTCTTTGGCAGCTTTAGAGATTATTTCTGCATATCTGTAATCAAAAACTGGCAGAGTAAGTGATGCCTGTAATGCTTCTTTAACAAAAGAATCACTGACATAACCAAGCACTACAATTTTTGTATCTTTAGAAGATAATACTTTTCTAAGCTCTATGCCTTCAATCATTGTAGCAACAGCAAAGTTTCTAATATTTTTTTCTTCATAAGCATATTTTGCCAAAACTTTTGCCCCGTGTCCATAAGCATCTGCTTTTACTACTGCAATAATATCTGATTTTGAAAGGTTTCTAGCTATATCAATATTACTGCCAAACCTTTTCATATCAATAACTGCATAAGTTGGACGAGGTATAATACCCATATTGTCTAGACTATTTATTTTCATTTTATATTCCTGCAGCAAAAAGTAAATACTGTCTGATAAACTGCTCTAATTCTCCGTCCATAACATTATCAACATTTCCAGTTTCATATCTTGTGCGTAAATCTTTAACCATTTTATATGGATGCATAACATAAGAGCGTATTTGATTGCCCCAGCCAATGTTTGTTTTACTGTCTTCCAGTTTTTCTTTAGCTTCGCTTCGTTTTTCCATTTCATATTCATAAAGCTTAGATTTTAAAATTTTCATAGCAGAAGCTTTATTTTTATGCTGGCTTCTTTCATTCTGGCATGATACTACAATACCTGTTGGTATATGTGTTATCCTAACAGCAGAATCTGTTGTATTAATATGCTGTCCGCCTGCTCCGCCTGCTCTGTATGTATCTATCCTTAAATCTGATTCATTTATTTCTATTTCTAAATCATCATCAATTTCAGGCAGAACAAATACAGAAGCAAAGGAAGTATGGCGTCTGTTTTGTGAATCAAATGGCGATATGCGGACAAGTCTGTGAACACCACTTTCACCTTTTAAATAACCAAAACCATACTCACCAATAATATTAAATGTAATAGATTTTATCCCTGCTTCATCTCCGTCAAGCTGGTCTAATATTTCAAGTTTAAAGTTATTTTTTTCTGCCCATCTTGAATACATTCTAAAAAGCATAGAAGCCCAGTCATCTGATTCTGTGCCTCCTGCTCCAGAATGTATTGTTACAATAGCATTATTAATATCATGCTGGTCACTTAAAATAAGTTTTAATTCAAAATCTGTAGTCTGTTTTTTATACTGATAAAAAATATCTATTATATCTTTTTCTACAGAAGTTTCATCTTCTTTATAAAGCTCTATAAGCACATCACAATCTTCTTTTGTTTGTAAAAGACTTCTGTATGATTCTAGAAATTTCTTAATTGCAGACTGCTCTTTTAAAAGATGCTTTGATTCTTTTTTAGACCAGAAGTCTTTATCAGTAATAGACATATTTTCTATATCATCTACTTTTTTCTGCAATACATCTTCTTTTACTGCTGGAGCAAAACTTTTAACTTTATTATTTAATTCATCTATTTCTTGAAGTATATCTTCTAACATATTGTCCTTTATATATTTTTATATTATATATCAATAATCACTGCAGTTTCATCACAGTCAGGATATTTAGGGCATTTTAAACAGTCAGTCCATATTTTTTTTGGCAGACTATCAAGCTCTGTAACTTTAAAACCACAGTTTTCAAAGAAATTCTGCATATATGTAAGTGCAAAAACTTTTTTAAAGCCAGTTTCTTTTGCTCTTTTTAAAGAATATTCTACCATTGAATGCCCAATCTTCTGTCTTTTATACTGTTCAACCACAGCCAAAGAACGAATTTCTGCAGTATCACTCCATGTTGGGTGTAATGCACAAACACCTTTAATGGCTTCGCTATCTTCCCAGATAATAAATTCATATATTTTCTCATATATTTCATTCCTGCTTATTTGAAGCATCTGCCCTTTTGTTGCATACTGGTTTATTATCTGCTGAATAACTGGTGCATCATTAATCTTAGCATGTCTAATCATCTTACATAGTTCCTATATTTATCAATTACTTTCTGTGCAATATCTGCATTAGAAATTAAATATTTTGAAGCTCTTACATTTATGTCAAGCACACCATCTCTCCTTGTATAAATATAAGCAGTTACTGTATAATTATCTACAATGCCTTCTACATATCCATCAACAAAACTTAAATCATTAATAATACCATTGTTTGCTTCAAAAGCATATATTAATTTTTCTACAGCAAGTGCTTTTTCTGTTTTATCAATATCTGATACTGAGCCTGCAGTAAAAACTACTGTGGAAAAAGCTCCGGCTAAAGCTATTCCAGCTATCCATGCACACCCATTTAAAAACAGTGGAATAGTAAAAACTACAATTAATTTAAACACAAAATGTTTCACTTTAAAATTAATCATTTTGCATATTATAAAATTTAATTACAATAATCAACTTAAATATTATATAAATGAATATTCTTAACTAACAGGACAAATGTTACACTTTTAGTAAAAAATAAATCTTAA
>ERZ777305.286-NODE-286-length-85386-cov-12.749563_pt1 | contig 85386 bp, 76 predicted proteins | sample MGYA00374965_ERZ777305 | MGnify/ENA primary metagenome ERZ777305 (study PRJEB29328, sample SAMD00013331) | mouse gut metagenome | study: EMG produced TPA metagenomics assembly of the Metagenome analysis of fecal microbiota from mouse which was promoted...
ACTCCCATAAATCAAGGTTTTAGCAATAAAAAACAGGTAGTATTTGACACTACCATATTTCGCAGAGGGGGCAAAAGCATGAAGATCAGACTGGCAATCCTGGAAAAGGATGAAGTTTACTTAAAGCGGCTGGAATCCGTTTTCAATGTTAAATATGCGGACAAACTGGAGATTTTTACCGCTACGGACAGGGAATTTGCCCTGCAGTCATTGCGGGACAAAAGGATCGATGTATTTCTGGCCGATGAGACATTTGAAATTGAGGCGGCGCGGCTCCCGTCAAGCTGCGGTTTTGCCTATCTGGTGGACACTGTGGATATTGAAAGGGTCAGAGATGCCGCCGCCGTGTGCAAATTCCAGAAAGCTGAGACTATCTACCGCCAGATCCTGGGACTGTTTTCGGAGAAAACGGCGGCTGTGATCGGAACCCATGTGGAGGGGGAGGGCGGCAGAGTGCTGGCCTTTGCCTCGGCGGCAGGCGGTACGGGCAGCTCCGTGGCTGCCGCCGCCTGTGCCATGTATTTTGCCCAAAGGGGCAAAAAGGCGCTTTACCTGAATCTGGAGAAGTTCGGCAGCGCAGATGTGTTCTTTCAGGCGGAAGGTAACGCCAGCCTGGGAGAGGTGATCTATGCCGTAAAGAGCAGAAAGGGCAATCTGGCGATGAAACTGGAGAGTACGGTCAAGCGGGACATATCCGGCGTGTTCTTTTATTCTTCCACCAGACTGGCTCTGGACATTGCGGAACTGAGCGCCGATGAGACACTGCAGATTGTCAACACGCTGAAAGTGTCGGGCGGCTATGACTATATCGTTTTGGATATTGACTTTTCCATGGAAAAAGACATGTTAAAGATTCTGGAGGAATGCAATACTGTGGTGTTTGTAGCGGACGGTTCCGCGGCGTCCAATGTAAAACTGGAGAGAGTGGTGGCGTCCCTGAATGTACTGGAACAGCAGACAGAGCAAAAGCTGTTGCCCCGCTGCGGAATCCTGTACAACCGTTTCAGCAGTCAGACTTCCCATAAGGCGCAGATCAGCGACCTAAAGGAATTTGGCGGGATAAAACGGTATGAGGGATTTGATACGGGCAGACTGCTGCAGCAGCTTAAGGATCAGCAGGTTTTTGAAACGTTAATGTAAGGGGATAGGAGAGGGCGAGATGACCTTTGAGGCGGAGCAGCAATTAATTGCGGATATTAAAAGATACATAGGAGAGAATTTTCCGTTAAGTAAGCTCTCCGACGAGGAACTGCAGGAAAAGATCGAACAGATCTGTGACCAGCGTCTGGAGGGGCAGTATGTGTCCATCGAGCAGCACGTTTCCATCGTGGAACAGGTGTACAGCTCTATCCGGGGATTTGGCCTGCTGGACAGCATCATCAAGGACGACACTATCACAGAGGTCATGATCAACGGACCGGAGGATATCTTTATCGAGCAGAACGGCCGTCTGTTTAAAATGGAGAAACGGTTTGAGAGCGAGCGGCGGCTGGAAGACATCATCCAGAGGATCGTGGGTCTGGCAGGGCGGGAGGTCAACCAGGCCAATCCCATCTGCGATACCCGCCTGCCGGACGGCTCCCGCGTGAATGTGGTGCTGCCGCCCATAGCCCTGTGCGGTCCCACGCTGACGATCCGCAAATTCTCCAAGACTCCCATGACCATAGACAGACTGATCCGCTATGGCTCCATCACCAGAGAGATCGCGGAAAAACTGGAACTGCTGGTCAAGGCCAAATACAATATCTTTATCTGCGGGGGCACAGGCTCCGGCAAGACCACCTTTTTAAATGCCCTGTCCAACTATATCCCCAAGGACGAGCGTGTGATCACGATAGAGGACTCGGCGGAGTTGCAGATCGTGGGCGTGGAGAACCTGGTGCGGCTGGAGACCCGTAACGCCAACGCGGCCGGGGTGGGGCAGATCACCATCCGGGATCTGATCAAATCCTCCCTGCGTATGAGGCCGGAGCGCATCGTGGTGGGAGAGGTCCGGGGCGGCGAGGCCCTGGACATGCTGCAGGCCATGAACACCGGTCACGACGGTTCCCTGTCCACCGGACATGCCAACTCTACACAGGATATGTTAAGCCGCCTGGAGACCATGGTGCTGCAGGGCGCTCCGGGACTTCCCCTGGAGGCCATCCGGCAGCAGATCGCGTCGGCAGTGGATATCATTGTTCATCTGTCCAGGCTGCGGGACAAGTCCCGCAAGACTATGGAGATCACGGAGGTGGTGGGATACAGGGACGGCCAGGTGCTGCTAAATCCGCTGTATGTGTTTGAGGAAGACGAGAAGAGTACTCTGGAGAAAGTATCCGGCAGCTTAAACCGCACGGAAAATAAGATGCGGAACGTGTTTAAACTGCAACTGTCGGGTATAAAGACGGAGATCTAGCAAAATACTGCCGCGCGGTTCTTTTCCACGGGATTCCCCGGGCCGCGCCGGACCGATTATCTGAGCGGGTATTGACCGGACGCGGCGTAGATCGACCCATAGGAATATAGAGAAGAGGAATTGAAAGAACATGGCAAAAAAAGAAAAAGCCCCAAAACAAAAGAAACAGACGAAAGCGAAGAAGGTCAGGGAGCCGCAGTATTATGTCTCCGCCACCAATATAAGGACACTGAATTACAGAGTGTACTATTTGAGCGGGGCAGAGAAAATACTGTATTTCCTGATAGGGTTTGCGGTGGGAGCTGCCGTGGGGTATCTGTTTTACGGCGGGCTGGCTAAAGATGCCTACGGGGACCCAACCGCGGCCACCCATATACTGAATCTGCTGATATCCGGTGGGGCGGGTATCACCGCAGGCTGTGGGTTTCTCCCCATCAGGAGAGACATGATACGGAAAGCCCGGACCAAGAAACTGAAGTCCCAGTTCCGGGATATGCTGGAGGCGTTCAATACGTCCCTGGGGGCGGGCAAGAACGTGACCGATTCTTTTCGCTCGGTGTACGAAGATCTGAAAGTGCAGTATGAGGAAGACGCGTACATATTGAAGGAGTTGGAAGTCATTCTCTCCTGCATGGACAACAACGTGGATCTGGAAGTGCCCCTCGCGGATTTTGGCATCCGCAGCGGCGTGGATGACATCGTAAGCTTTGCCAATGTATTTAAGATCTGTTATCACAAGGGCGGCAATATCAAGGATACCATACGCAATACCCATGAGATCCTCAGCGACAAGATGGAGATCGGGGAGGAGATTGAAACCATTGTCACAGGGGCCAGATCTGAGCAGTATCTGATGCTGGTCATGCCCATTGTGCTGATCGGTATGATCAAGGCCATGAGCGCGGATTTCGCGGCCAATTTCGCGACACCCTCGGGAATCATCGCCACCACCGTAGGCATCGCTATGTTTGTGACCGCCTATCTGGTGGGGCGCGCCGTATTAAATATAAAGATATAGGGGGCAAGACATGTTTACTTTCACTGATATCCTGGTATTTGCGGTTGGGGCGGTATTTTTACTTATGTGGCTGTTCTTTTTCTTAAAGGGCCTTAAGAATGCCAAACTGTTCGATGTGTTGGAGGAAAAAGAGTATCCGCTGAAAGAGATATACTTTGTGGGTTATGAGGCCTTGAACACAGTGAAATATAGATACCGCAGCCGAAAGGACAGAAAACTGCGCAAGGAGATTTCCATTTTGTATGGGGAAAAATACGCGGATTATTATCTGCGGGTCATTCACTCCCAGCAGGTTACGATGGCATTGTCTTTGATCGTGCTTTCCTTTGCCATGTATGGACTGGCGGACGATATTCTGGCGCTGCTGGTGGTGTGGATGTTTGCATTTGCGGCTTATTATTACTTTGGGACAGTCACCGGCAATAAGATTATGAGCCGCTCAGAAGAGATGATGGGCGATTTTTCGGAGGTGATCTCCAAGTTGGCGCTGCTGACCAACGCGGGAATGATCTTCCGGGAGGCCTGGGAAGAGGTGGCTTATACCGGGGACCGGGCGCTGTATCTTGAGATGCAGGCATCCATAGATGAGATGAACAACGGATATGCTGAGGTGGACGCGCTGTTCCGGTTCGGAACCAGATGCGTGGTGCCTGAGATCAAGAAATTCACCTCCACTGTGATGCAGGGAATCACAAAGGGCAACAGCGAACTGTCCGTCATGCTGCAAAACCAGAGTAAGGAAGTATGGAATCTGCGTCGGCAGACCATCCGGCGGCAGGGGGAAAAGGCTTCCAGTAAGCTGATGATTCCCATTATGATCATGTTTGTGGGTATTCTGGTGATGATATTAATCCCGATTTTCTCCAATCTGGGGACATAAGCTGTCGGGTGTGAACCCGCGGTCAAGGGTATTAATATAATTCATTTACGCTTTGAGAGGAGGCGAAAGGTATGTTTCAGAAACTGGATTCACTATTATTTATGGCAAAGTACAGGTTGCGCGCGTTCCTCACCGATGAAGAAGGTGACGTGAACATCGTGTCCATGGTTGTGCTGATCGGTATAGCGGTGCTGCTGGCGATCGTGTTCAGAGACGCGATCAAGAATCTGATCAATAATCTGCTGGCTACCATCTCCGGCAATGCTACCGATGCAGTAAACGGCGATTGACCGCCACTTTGGTATTGTGAGATTTCCGCCAGGGCTTTCTGGCGGAAATCATTGCCTTGTGTGTGGTGGGGCCGCCATGTATAGAGGGCAGCGGACTATAGGTATAGGACGGCGCCCTGTGTGTATGGACAGGCTGAGACACAGGGATCGGAAAATTGATGATTGAGAGTGGGGATCAGGGTGGAAATGCGGATGAAAGAGGAAATGGGAGATGAGCGGGGAGCCGTGTTTGTAGAGGCCAGCATTGTGTTTCCGGTATGTTTGATCATAATATTGATGCTTTTATATCTGGGAAACGTGTATTATCAGAAATCCCGGATCGAGGCTATCGTTGCGGAGGCAGCGCTGGACGGCGCGGCGTACTGTGCGGACCCCCTGCTGCGGGCGATCGAAAGCGGCGGCGGACAGGTACCGTCTCTGGGTGCTGCGGATTATGAACCTTACCGATACCTGGGAGGGCTGTTTGGAGGGATGGATTCCATAGAGGAATCGGTATCTTCCCTGATAACAGGCAGAATCCGTGGTTTGAATACAGGGCTTTTTTCCGGTATGAAACCCACGGGTTACGATACGGGAGGTCTGCAGGTGGAGTATAAGAGCAGCTTTATCGCCTCCTCCGTCAGCGTGGATCTGGAGTACAAGATCGAGCTGCCCATCCGGCTGCTGGGAGACAGGGAAAACCTGTCCATGGGATTCCAAACCCACACAGAGGTACCGGTGGGGGATACCCCTGAATTTATCCGCAATGTGAATATGGTGGATGATATTTTCGAGGTGACGGGGGCCAAAGAGGCAATGGCGGAAAAAATACAGGAATTCAGAAAGTTTGTAAACGATCTGTTCCATAGATAGACTTGGAGGCGGGGGTATGTTTTGTTTTCGTAAAGATAGAGGAGCCATATCGGTATTTCTGGTGATGATATTGGTTCCCTGTATGCTGATCGCCAGTATTTTTGTGGATATCAGCAGAGTGCAGCTCAGCAAAGCGGTGGCGGAGTCCTCCGCGGATCTGGCGTTGTCCACATTAATGGCCAACTACGACTACGATCTCAGCGAATATTACGGGCTGATGGGTTCCTGTCAGAATATCGGCGAGTACTATGCCATGGCGGCGGAATTCTATGATGTCTCCCTCCACTCCCGGGACGTGGAGGACGAGGAGATCCGGCTGCTGTACCAGCGGGTAATCAACGATATGGGTACAGGCTCCGGCGATGAGACCATCAGCGATATCCTGCGGGTGCAGAACCGGACACAGGGAGCGCTCATCACTCCTCTGGAGGGGGGTAATATGTATAATGCCACCGTCCTGCAGGAGCAGATCGTTGAATTTATGAAGTATAGGGGTCCAATTGTGATCGCCCAGGAGATCATTGAGAAGATCAATAGCGATCCCGGTGTGCGTGATCTGGAGGGCAGCGATGAAAATAAGGAGCTGGTGGATAATAAGACGGATTTCTACAAGGCGGAGGGCGAATTGCTGAAAGCAGCCTTTGACGTGTACTGGCTCACCCGGGATTACACGGACGCGGTGGGAAATAACGGGGAACATATGTCTGCCGGAAAACTGGAAGAGTATGCCCGTAATATGGAGAATTACCGGACGGCTTACGGGGAGATTCACCGCTATCTGGTGGGGAATCTGTTTAATACCGGCAGTCTCACAGGCGTTTACAGCCGGATAACCGTGGATCTGGACGCTTATAAGGAGGATTATGATAAGACCAGCACGGACATCTATTCCCGCAAGGAGGAGCCGGCACCTCCTCCGGCAGCCACTCCCGAGCAGGGAGAGACGGCAGCCCCGGCGTCAACTCCTGCTCCTCCCCAGGAACCGGTTTATTATATCGATGGAGATAAGGTAACAGCGCTGCTGGAGGAGTTGGCCACTGCCAGAGACGAGTTTGTCACGGCTAAAAACGATTACATCGATGGGTGCGGCAATCTGATGGAAACTTTGCCGGGGCCGGGGGACAGCGATGCTCATGCCGTGCAGTGGTGGGTACGGATGAACGCGGCTGTCAATTCCTCCACGGGAACCAATTATACGGCCCAGCTGCGCTCCAAGGCAGACGCTTTGGTGAGAGCTTATGCCAAAGTGTTGGTCATGGCGGATTGCGAACCTGGCAATAATATGCCGGCCGATTGGGAGAATGAAAGGACGCGGCTGATCAATGATGTGAAATCCCTTCACGGGCAGTACCTGGTGCCGGGAGAGACCAACGCAACGGACAAATATTTGAATGCGGTGAACCGGCTGGAGCAGGTTTCGGCGGCGAATCTGGACAAGCTTTCGGCGGTTAATCTGTATGTAGCCGTGGACGGTCAGAACCGTTCGCTGGAGAGTGCGTTGGCATATATCCGGGGACAGTTGGACAGCATGCAGAAGGATGTACTGCTCTACGAGGGATTGTTGGATAAGCTGCTGAACGCCTCCCCGGACGCCCCGGCTCCCGTGGACAATCTCTATGACCTGGCAGGAACGTATGCCTCTACGCTGCATGACTGGAGTAACACCGCCAATGTTTCCGACACCAATATGTCCAAAGATGACAGGGAGGAGATTGATGATCTCAAAAATTTGCGGGATGCCGACCACGGTTCCACAGAGATCTGTGTGACCATAGACAGGAATGCGGTGGGGGAGATGAAGACCCGCCTCACAAATATTCGCGAACAGTACCGGATCATTGACAGCGCCATTGAGGAAATGAAATATGGCAATACACGTCTTCTGGATATTCTGGATGTGGCAGCGCTGAAGACATGCGCGGGTACCGCATTGCAGGCAGACAGCATCGGGCTGACCAATCAGGCGGTAAGAGAGTATGCCGACAGTACTTTTTCCCGGCTTTTTCTACCGGCTGAGGGGAATATCGCGGCATTGCACGATATAAGTGACAAGGCCTATGATCCGCTGATGAGTCCGTTTACGGGACAGACCGATACGCCGGAGCTGTACATATATATGCACAGCAAGTTCAAAGATACCTCCCGCGATAAAGTGGAGAAGGAGGAACAAGACCAGAAGGATGCCCAAGAGGCAAAGGAAAAAAAAGAGAAAGAGAAAGACAAGGAGCGATATTACGGCGGCGGTACGGATATTACGCCGACGGCAGCCTCCCAGGGCGGCGAGTTTAATTTTTCCGACAGCATGCTGACAGGGCTGATCACATTTATAAGCAACTTATCCAAGGGTAATGTTGACAATATCCGGGATAATATTTACGCGACGGCGTACATTATGGAGATGTTCAGCTTTGCCACCTTTGAGAATGAAGGCAAATACGATCTGCAAGGGGACGAAAAGACAGCGCTTAAGCTGTCCAATTATACGGACGCTTACCGTGAGTCCGAGGGAGCACCGGAGCAGGAAGGCACCTGGCTCAGCGCCAACACAAAAGATTCCTATAACAAGACGCTGACCAACAGACTGATCAACAAGGACAATAACGCGGCCTATCTGGCGGAGGTGGAATATATCCTGTATGGAAAATCCAATTCGGAGAGCGTAAAGGCTGCTTATAACGATATTTACCTGATACGTTACGCAGTGAATCTGGTATCGGCCTTTGCCAACTTCTGGAATGGAAACAATAATACGTCAAAGGCGATCAACGGAGTGGCCGCTTTTATCTCCAGCCTGACCGCCGGAGTGATTCCTGCGGCTCTGACCAAGGTGATACTGCTTCCTATCCTCACAACTTTTGAGACATGTAAGGATCTGGACCGTCTGGAGGCCGGATTCCCCGTGGAGCTGTATAAGCAGGCCGGAGACTGGTGGTATAGTTTTGAGACGGGGGAGAGCCAAGGCTGGGAGAAAAAAAAGGTAGGGGATTTTATGAGAGAACTTACCGGCATTATGCCCGACAACAGGCTAAATCCTGACAAAGGCCTGCAGTACAGCGACTATCTGACTTTGTTCGTCTATCTGGGCCTGCAAAGGGAAGACGATATGTCGGAAAAGATGTATCTGCGCATGGCTGACGTGATACAGGCCAATATGCGCAAAGCCACGGACAAATCGGATTACAGCCTTGCCGATACCCAGGTTTATTTTCGGCTGAGGGCCAAACTGCGGGTGGAACCGCTGATGCTGTCTCTGCCCTATTATACAGATTACGTGGACGACCCTGCCATGAAAGACGACTGGTGCACCTTTGAGGTAGAGACCATAAGGGGCTATTGATATGCAAAATAATAAGGATAAGCTAATTAAAGAAGAACGGGAAAGGGGCGCCGTGGTAGTTGAGGCAGTCCTTTCCATGACCGCATTTATTTTTACCATACTGATCCTATTGTCCATTGCGGACATAGCTTACACCCAGAGCAAGATGGCGGTGGCCCTCAACTCTGCCGCCAAGGAGATATCACAGTACTGCTATCTGTACTATAAATTTCAGCTGGACCAGGCCAATTCCGCTCTGAGCGAGGGAACCCAGGGCCCCCAGAAGACGGTGGAGGACACGGTGGCAGGGCTGGGGCAGATGATGGATTCCTTTGGAAACGCGGGTTCCGATTTTGAGGAGGGAAACTTCGACAGCGCGGTCAACAGTCTGATGAACGGCACGGATGCCGCCAACCGGACCGTGTCCAATCTGGCGGCCCAGGTGGCCGAGGAGCCCAAGGCTTTTCTGGTCGGCATGGGTAAGCTTGCCGGCCGGGAGGTGACGGAGGCCGCCAAAGTATATCTGGGACAGATCATGGCCAAAGCGTTTATGTCTAAGAATCTGAAAGCTTTTGCGGGGGACGACCCGGACGCCTTTTTGCGAAGACTTCATGTGGTGGACGGTATGGACGGATTGGATTTCCGTTATACTTCCCTGATGGCCTACGGGTCCTCCAATGTGATCCAGCTGGTATGTACTTACGAAGTGAGGGTGATGCGGCTGCTGAATACCGATTTTACCTTTACATTTCGCCAGACGGCCAGGACTATGGCCTGGGGAGACGGCGCGTCCCTGGTCACGCCCAGGAGTATATGGACCAGTATGGATCAAATGGCCAGAGGAAGACATATTGTGGAGCGGGAGAGAGAGGGCTATATCTACACCTCCAGCGGCCAGGGGTTCGACGCTTATGTAAACAGCGGCGGCAGAAACCAGTTTGTTACGATCTCCACGATAGACCCTGCCAGCGTCAGCTATCGGGACGTGAAGGGCATAAAAAACCGTCTGAGCAAAGATTTTGAGGATATGTACGCGGGAGTGGCCGCCTTGGACAGTACCATCACTGTGACAAAGGATAACGGCAAGACAACGGTGGACTCAGACCCGGCGACGAGAACTTACAAGATCGTGCTGGTTCTGCCGGAGGAGACCGACGCCGCCTACAAGGCCAAGGTCAATGAGGCCATAGCGCAGTTACAGGCCAAATATCCCGAAACATCTCTGGACGTGGAAGTGAAAGAGGGATATGGCAGTATTCCTGCCAGGCCCTCAGACGGATAGATCCGGAGAACCGATATGTAAGCGCTTGAGCCAGTAAAAGATAGAGGAGGAGCCGTGGAATGTTGGGATGGATGATGTTGTGCAGCATACTTGTCAATGGAGCCGCCGCCGGTCTGTTATATTATGAACTGCAAAAGAACAGGGAAAAGTATCCGGCCAGACAGGAAGGAAAGCTGCCCGGAGCGGTGTTGCCCTACAGCGTTATCATGATGCTCGTGGCGGTGGGCCTGTCCCTGTTTATCACGGCTTTTTACAGCGGCAATACCTTTCTGTTTACGCTAAAGAGGGTGGTCATGCTTGCGCTTTTGTGGCCTGTGGCCTATACGGATATCACCGCTTACCGGATTCCCAATCTGTTTATCGCGGCGGGCCTGACCGCCAGGGCGGCGCTGTTGGCGGCGGAGTTTTTGTGGGAGCGGGATGCCCTGCTCTCCGGCCTGTTGACGGAAGTGGTTGCGGCTGCAGTTTTGTTCCTGGTGGCGCTCTTGTGCACGATCGTTGTAAAGAACAGCATAGGAGGCGGGGATATGAAACTGTTTGTAGTGATGGGGCTGCTGTTGGGACTGCAGGGAACCTGGGGAGCGATTTTTCTGTCGCTGCTCGTTTCGTTTATTGTTGCCGTGGCGCTGCTCATCACCCGGAAAAAGTCGAGAAAGGATGCCATTCCCTTTGGCCCGGCGCTGGCAGTGGGTACTTATCTGTCTATATTTTTGACAGGAATGTGAGGAGGATAAAATGCCATGAAAAATTACAGATTTATAGCGCCTCTGGGGCTGACCGCTCTGTTTGCGCTGGGCGTCTATATGATCGGCAGCAACAATGTCAGAGAGGAGAGGGAATACGGCCAATACCTGGAGGACGCCAGAACCTGCGCCGCTCAGGAGATAGAGATCTATGCGCTCCAGAATTACCAAAACGCTCTTGACATGCGCCCCTCCCTGGAACTCTATATGGAAGTGGCGAAGTTCTACAGGGATACATTGGAGGATCGAAAAAAAGCGTCCCAGTGGGGAGAGACAATGTTGTCAAAATATCCCAAAGAACCGCAGCCCTATGAGTTTCAGATGGATATCTACCTCCAAAACGGGGATTATATGGCTTTTTTTGAGCTGTATGACAGAATGCTGAGCCGCCAGGTGGTCTCAGAGGCGGCAGATGCCATGTATCAGGCGGAGAAATACGCGTTTTACCAGCAGGGGGAATATGACGAGATATCCATATTCAGCGGCAACCTGGCTCCTGTTCGCAGGAATGAGACATGGGGATACTGTAACGGCAAGGGCAAGAAAAAGATAAAGACAGTATATACTTACGCCGGGGCGTTCAGCAACGGCATGGCTCCGGTGATAGACGGGGACGGGGAGGCTTATTACATCGACAACAGCGGAAATAAAGTTATGGCGGTGACTGTGGAGGATGTTCAGGGCCTGGGCGTCATGTCCTCGGCGGAAATCTATACCGTGCTGGGCGAAAACGGGTGGAGCTATTACAGCAGATCGGGAGAAATGCTGATGGGCGGTTTCTCGGATGTCTCCGCCTATGCCAACGGTCTGGCGGCGGCCCGAGGGGAGGAAGGCTGGAAGATCTATGATACGGCGGGCAATCCCAAGCCGGGAGGAGCCTATGAGGACGTGGCCATGGATGAGAAACAGATGGCTTATAGAAATGAACGGCTCTTTGTCAAAGAAAGCGGCGGCTATATTATGATCGACGGCGAGGGCAGCAGGGTCGGCGGGAATGTCTATGAGGATGTAAAGATATTCTATGACAATACATATGCGGCTGTAAAAATGGATGGTCGGTGGGGATTTATTGACAGGGAAGGCAATTGGTTCCTGGAGCCAACCTATGAGGACGCCAGAAGTTTTCTGAATGGATATGCCGCGGTTCAAACGGACGGGCTGTGGGGCTTTATCAATACGGATAAGGAATTGTGTATTCCCTGCCAATTTACCCAGGTCAGGGACTTTACGGCAAACGGCACGGTCCCGGTCTGTAAGAACCAGACCTGGTCCATACTTCTGTTGTACAAGGACAATTATTAAGCGGCGCCTGCCGGGCGCAAAGAGAATACAAGGAGAGTCGGATTATGGCATTTACATTTGAGACCAGCGGGAACAACACATTTTTGGTATACGCCGTTGGACAGGGGGATGTGCTGGATACCATGACCCTGGGGATGATCACCAACAACCGGATACCCGGTTTGATCCCTGTGCTGTACACCCAGATGAACAGGGACTGTTTTCTGAAATACAATGTGACCGCCAGGGTCACGGTAAAGCAATTTTTTTCCGGCGTTGTGAACAGGCGCAGACTGCTGGGGGTCTTTTCCGGTGTGACGGCGGCCCTGGCTGCGGCGGAGGAATATATGATCGATTACCATTCCCTGTTGCTGGATGTGGAGCATGTTTATGCGGATGTCAGCAGCTGCAGGGCGGATGTTGTCTGCCTGCCTCTGGTCAGTGAGGCGGGACCTGCGGACATAGGCATGTTTTTCAAAAATATCATGTTCTCCACCCAGTTTGACCAGACGGAGAACTGCGATTATGTGGCCAGGATCATCAATTATCTGAACGCCGCCCCGGTGTTTGCGGTGGAGGATTTCAGGCGGCTGCTGGAAGAATTGCAGGGGGGAACGGGAGCCGTTGCCCAGTCATCCCCCTCTGCCGCGTCAAACCCGGTGCCGCGCCAGCGGACTTTGCCGGTCCAGGTGAAAGTCCCGGAAACGCCCCCCCGGGCTGCCGCGCCGCCGCAGCCCGTCACAAACGTTTCAGCGGACAAGGGATTGGCAGTTCCCGGACAGGACAGGGAGGGCGGTTTCGTGACACCGGCCCCGGCCCGCGGGAACAGCGCCGAGAAACCGGTATCCCAGCCTGTGCAGGAGAAAGAAATATCCATGTTCTATTTGTTGCAGCACTATAACAAGGAGAATGCCGCGGCTTACAAGGCCCAGAAAGAAGCCAGAAAAAAGGGTGGGAAAGTCTTATCAACCGCACAGGAGTCAGGTTCGGGATTTGCCGTGCCGGGACAGGATACCGGGTCTTGGGCCGAAGAACCCCGGCACTCTCCAATGCCGTCTGCGGGGCCTCAAACACCGCAGAACCCGCAGTACCAAGCCCCGCAGTCCATGCAGTCTCAGCCGCAGCAACCGCCTGCGCAGCCTCAGATGCAGATACATTCAGCCCAGCCCAAGATGCCGTTGTCCGGTGCACAGTCCCCTGCACAGCAATATCAGGCGGTGCCACAGGCATCCCGGAGCCTGGCATTTTCCGTGGAGGATAATTTTGGGGATACGGTGGTCATGGGAGCCGACGTTTTTGGGGAGGACACGGTGGTGATGGGGGAATCCATGGCGGCATCGGCTATAAGGCCCTATCTGCTGCGCAGCGGCAACAATGAGAGGATACTAATAGACAAGCCCTTCTTCCGTATCGGAAAGGAACGGAACTATGTGGATTACTGCGTCGGCGGCAATGCCACGGTCAGCCGCAGCCATGCGGATATTATCAGCAGGGGCGGACAGTATTTTATCGTGGACAACAACTCTACCAACCATACCTTTGTAAACGGTGAGATGATACCCAGCAACGCGGAGATCCCACTGGCCCATGGGACAAAGATTCGGCTGTCCAATGAGGAATTTGAATTTTTTACATACGGATGGGAATCAGAGAGATGAGATTCTTAATTTCTGCAGGCACGGATGTGGGTAATGTTAAAAGCACCAACCAGGACAGTGTGAGCGTACAATTGATGGAACAGGGAGGGCGGCAGCTGGTGTTTGCCGTACTCTGCGACGGCATGGGCGGTCTGCAAAAAGGGGAGTTGGCCAGCGCCAGCGTCATATATGCCTTTCGCGGCTGGTGCAGCCGGAGGTTGCCTATTCTGCTGGGAAACGGTCTGCGGGACGGGGATATCCGGCAGGATTGGAGCCGGGTCATCACGGATTGTAATGAGAAGATCAAAGCTTACGGCGCGGAAAGCGGCGTGCGAATGGGGACCACGGCCACGGTTCTTTTGCTGACTCAGGATCGCTATTATGTGGCCAATGTGGGGGATTCAAGAGTCTATGAGCTACAGACACAGGCGAGACAGATTACCCGGGATCAAACCGTGGTGGCCAGAGAGATCGATTGGGGGCTGCTGACCCCGGAGCAGGCAGAGACGGACCCCCGCAGGAGCGTGCTGTTACAATGTATCGGAGCATCCAGGGAAGTTTACGCGGAATTTTTCTTCGGAACGCCACTGCGGGATGCCGTCTACCTGCTTTGCAGCGACGGATTCCGGCACAAGATCACGCCAATGGAGATGTTGTCCTATCTGGAACCTTTCCGCATGGACAGTCCGGAGAAAATGGGGCAGAGCCAACAGGCGTTAATACGGATGATAAAGGAGCGCAATGAAAGGGATAACATTACTGTGGCTACGATCAGAACCTATGGGTGAGGCGGCGGGACCGGAGGGAATGCCCCGGCTTGTACTGTCAGCGTCGCTGCTGGCGTTCCTCCTGTTCCTGTCGCTTATCTGTGTGATGAGAGGGAGAATAAAGCGCAGGCAAGTGCCGCCTGTCATGGAGGACGACGCTGCGGGGGGCTCGGTCACTCAGGAACTGCCGGTGGCGGAGATCCAGGCCGCATCCCAGAGGCTGTATTTGCTGGAGGATATCGTTTATTGTGAGAGCAGGGAGATCATCCCGTAGAGCGCGGAGACAGAGAGTCTCGCAATTTCCTGTGAGCACGGAGATTATGAAAGGAGAAAAAAGATGTTCGGTTTATCGGAGAGTGAGCTGTTTTTTTATGGCGGGATCGCCGTTATGGCGGCGGCGGGAATCCTGGCGGCGCTGTGTGTGGCAGTATTCACCTGTACCGGCAGACGGCTGAAAAAGAAACTGGAGCAGGAATACGGAAAACCCCAGCGGTAGGTAAAGGCTCTCGATTCTCAGTAAGGAAAAGCGACGACAGAAAAGGGCAGGCGTGCAGGATAAAGGCCTGCCGTGATATGCGGAAAGGAAGTTAAGAATATGCCACAGATAATCGCGGGAATGTATGAATTACAGCAAAAGATCGGAGCCGGTGGCGGAGGAGTGGTATATCTGGGGAGGCATATACGTCTGGATAAGCCGGTAGTGCTTAAGGCCGACAAGAGAACTCTGAACGTCGGCCCGGAGACGCTGCGGCGGGAAGTGGACCTTCTAAAGGGACTGAGCCACACCTATATTCCCCAGGTGTACGATTTTGTTCAGGAAGAGGGTGTTGTCTACACGGTTATGGACTATATCCAGGGGGAAAGTCTGGATAAACTGATCGCCCAGGACAGGCGGCCCGGGCAGGCGGAGCTGGTGGGCTGGGCCTGTCAGCTGCTGGAGGCGCTGGTCTATCTGCACGGTCGTCCTCCCTACGGTATCCTGCACGGGGATATCAAACCTGCCAATATCATGAGACGTCCCAATGGGGACATGTGTCTGATTGACTTTAATATCGCCCTGGCACTGGGAGAGGACGGAGCCGTAAAAGTGGGCTTTAGCAGAGGGTACGCCTCCCCGGAGCACTATGGGGCGGACTATCTGGTGAGCCACCAAGCGGCGGCAGGGACACATTCTCAGTTTAAGAACAGCAGTTTCTTTAGGGGAGGCCGGCCGGAAAAGAAAGACTCATATCCTCATAGCGACAGTGAAAATCCCAGGAGCCTGGAAGGGAGAGCCGAGAGTACGCTGGTACTGAGTGAGGGAGCCGAGAGTACATCGGCACTGAACGAGGGAGCCGAGAGTACGCTGATACTGAATGAGGGAACCGGGAGTACATCGGCACTGAACGAGGGGGCCGAGAGTACGCTGGTACTGAATGAGGGAGCCGGGAGTACATCGGCACTGAACGAGGGGGTCGAGAGTACGCTGGTACTGAGTGAGGGAGCCGGGAGTATATCGGCACTGAACGAGGGGGTCGAGAGTGCGCTGGTACTGAATCAGGGAGTGGAGAGTACTCTGGTGTTGAATGAGCGGAACGGAAGTCCTCGGTTGCATGCCGGCAATATTGCCCCGAGCCGCGCATACGGAGAAAATGCCTCCACAGGCAGTACATCCGGCGGAAGGGGGATCATGCTGGATGTGCGTTCGGATGTCTACAGCCTGGGGGCTACCCTGTATCATCTGATCTCCGGCAAAAAACCGCCCCAGGACGCCCGGGAAGTACAACCTTTGGGGAAAGACGTGTGCAGCGCCGCCATATCCGCTATTTTGCAAAAAGCCATGGCTCCCCGACCGGAGGATCGCTACCAGACGGCGCAGGAGATGCTCACCGCCTTCCGGCAGCTGCACAGGCAGGATATTCGGGCCGTGAAACACAGACGCCGTATGGCGGCATGGGCGGTGGTTCTGACCTTCACTTTTCTGGCGGGGGGAGCAGGTACTTTTATCGGAATGAAACAGTTGGAGCAACGACAGAGAGCTTTGACGCTGGCGGAGTACTCTGCCAATGCCCTGGCCGAGGGAGATACCACCAATGCGGTGGGGCTGGCGCTACAGGCGATTCCCAGGCCCAGGGGGATATTGGACGCTCCCTTGACAGCCCATGCGCAAAAGGCATTGACGGACGCGCTGGGAGTCTATGATCTGACGGACGGCTATAAGGCGTTGGATGCCATCGGGCTGCCGGGGGCACCGTTTCACATCGCCCTGTCGCCTGAGGGTACGCGCCTGGCGGTGGTGTATGCCTATGAGGCCGCCGTATACGATCTCGCGACACAGCGGCAGATAGTGGCATTGCCGGTACAGCAATCCGCGCTGTCGGACTGCGTTTTTGTGGATGAAGACCACATTGTGTATGCAGGAAACGCCGGTGTGACAGGCTATGATCTGGAAAAGGGCCAGACAGTCTGGACGGGTGAGGTGGCTACCACACTGACTCTGTCCGCGGACGGACAGGTGGTGGCGGCTGTGGACCGGGACGCTGAGCAGGTGATATTGTATCGGACGTCAGACGGGGTGAAACTGACGGAGCGTGACTTTGAAGGCAGGCATCTGCATGTGCCTGTGAACGATATTTTTGCGGACGCGGGAGATGATATCTTTGCCCTGAACGCAGACGGCAGCTTGCTGGCGGTCAGTTTTCATGACGGAGGGTTGTGGATTCTGGATATGGACGATCCCCAGGAGGATCTGATCCTGTATGAGGAATCGGATTACAGCCATTTTGAGGGGGGTTTTTACGGAAAATACTTTGCTTTTTCGGCGGAGAAGAGCGGGGAGGCCCGGTTCGGGATCGTAGATGTGGAGGAGGCTGTGTTCACGGGAGGCTACAGTTCCCAGGATCACCTCATGGTCCGTGGGGATGAAAGCGGCATATATCTGGCCAGTGGCAATCTGCTGGTGCGGATAGACCCGGATACGTTTGATGAGCGGGAGATGGCCTATACGGAGGATGCCCGTATCACAGGTTTTTCCGTGGGGCCGGAGCATACGCTGGTGGCTGTGGAGGATGGGAGATTCGCGTTTTATGACAGCGCGGCCTGTAAGATGTCCGTGGAGGAAGGGCAGCAGAACAGCGATTTCGTAGTTTTGTCGTCTGGGTATGCGGTGGCAGCCAACCGCAATGAACCTTCCCTGCGCCTGATGGCTCTGGAAGACCACCGGGAGGCCCGGCTGGCATCCTATGATCCGCGGTATATTCACGACGAGGCCCGAGTCAGTCAGGACGGGCAGTCGGTGATGCTCTTTGGGTATGAAGACTTTTGTATCTATGATATGGGGGGGAACATACTGGCGCAGGGGGAGTTCCCCGACGCGGAACATATCTATGACCAGCAGTTTAGAAAAAGCGCGGAGGGTTCCTGGCTGGAGGTTATCTGGTACGACGGCATGAGGAGGCTTTACAGCGCTGCGGACGGAAGTGTTCTTTCCGAGGAAAAGGGCACGCCGCCGGAAAAAGATCTGTATGAGGAGTTCATCACGGACCGTTACCGGGTGGCTTCCGCTCTGCACGGCGCCCCGGTGGTATATGATCTGGACACGGGCTTACAGGTGGCGGTTTTGGAGGAAGACGGCTATCTGACTTATGTCAGCCAGGTGGGGGAATATCTGATCACCGAGTACATTGCCACATCGGGGGAGCGGTACGGCCTGCTGCTGGATCAGCACATGGAAAAGCTGGCATATCTTCCCGGACTCTGCGATGTGGCGGGAGATATGCTGATATTTGACTGTGGTTCAGGCAATCTGCGGCAATGCCGCTTATATACCATTCAAGAGCTGATCGCTCTCGGGGAGGCATATATAGAGGAATAGAGTGCTGCCGGCGGAGTTCAAAACCAATTTATGCAAAGGCCTGCCACTACGCTATGTGGGTGGCAGGTCTTTGTGATTGATACTCTATGTTTACTTTTTGACCAAAAACAGATTGACTCTTACAGTACCACATGTTATATTGATTTCAAAGCAGTGATTCTACTATGTCTAAGACCAGACTGTTTTTCTTTTCCCGCACGGGATGTCGAAACGGATTCATGCTTTTATTTCAACACACATTAACAGAATAAAGCAGGAGGTTTCGATGTCAGGAGCCTTTGCGGAAGGAGGCAGTATTGGGGAAAAAGGATTTGTCATTAAAGACTTATCTGTCCGATCCGACGCGTTATGCGGACGTATATAACGGCGGTGTATTCGGAGGCGCGCAGGTGTTGGATGCGTCACTGTTGGAAGAGGCGGCTACCGTTGTCACGAAGACGGACGGCAGCCAGGAGGTGGAGACGATATGCGATATCGCCATGCGCCAGAAAGTGGGAGGAGGGCTGTTTGCCCTGTGGATTCTGGAGAATCAAGAAGAAATAGACTACGGTATGACCGTGCGCGTCCTGCTGCGGGAGGCGCTGGAGTATGACCGGCAGGTAAAGGAACTGAAAAGAGGAAACAGAAAAAAGACTATTCGGAATTTCATACGCCGCTGCGCACAGTATTTGAACTGTACGCATGCAGGACGGACAAGGGACGATTTCTGGACTACATAAAGACTCATGAGGAATGCCGCCATCTGGATGCGGATACTTATGAGATCATCGGGAAACTGACAGGAGTGGCAAAACTATTAAAGCTACAGGGAAAAAAAGAAAATAAACAGGGGGACAGGACATGTGGAAAGCGCTGGAGGATCTGATCGAGGATGGAAAAGCTGCAGGTAAAAAGGAAGGAAAGAGAGAGGGAAAGATTGACAAAGCAAACCAGTTAATATCCATCATAGGCAATATTATGCAAAAGCTGCACTGTACATTGGAGGAAGCCTGCGAGATCGCAGGGCAGTCGCTGGAGGAGTACAGGCAGGCCAAAGAATATCTGTCAGACTGTTAAATGATTATTAAATCGGATATAATGAGTTTACTTTTCTCCCGCCGGATGCTACAATGAGTTAAATATATGTGCTGAAACATACGAAAATGTGGAATAATCATTAAGTAAACAGGCACAGACGCTCTGGAGGGTATGCATGAGTAAGTTTGAGAAAAAGTTCGGCAAGTACGCGATAAAGAATATATCCCTGATGCTAATTTTGTGTTACGCTGTGGGATATGCCATACAGTTGATCGGCGGCGGTTTTCTGGGTTTTCTGACGCTGGACCCTTATAAGATCCTGCACGGGCAGATCTGGAGGATCGTGACATGGATCATTGTGCCGCCCTCTTCTTTCAACATTTTCACGATCATCATGCTGTTTTTCTATTATTCGGTGGGAACCACGCTGGAGCGCACCTGGGGGGCCTACCGGTACAATGTGTATCTGTTCTCCGGAATGATCTTCACGGTGATCGGCAGTTTTGTAGCCATGGGACTGTGCTATCTGTTTTACGGTGAAGTAATGGCCATCCCCGGCGGTGCGGAAGTGATGTGCGCCAGCTATAGCCGTCTGTTCAGCACTTATTATATCAACATGTCCATCCTGCTGGCTTTTGCGGCCACCTTTCCGAATGTGCAGGTGATGCTGATGTTTGTGATCCCGGTACAAATGAAATGGCTTGGGATCATCTACGGGGTCATGCTGGTGCTTGATCTGTTCCAGAATACGGGCAATCCCATGGCCAATATATTCTACCGCACGGCCATCGTGGCGTCGCTTTTAAATTTTGTGATATTCTGGTTCACCAGCAGAAGCCATATCAACATGTCGCCCAGGGAGATAAAGCGCAGACAGGAATTCCGCCACGAGGTGAAGAAAAACATGAGGCCGGGGGGACACAAATGCACGATCTGCGGCAGGACGGATGCGGACGATCCCACGTTGGAGTTCCGGTACTGCTCCAAGTGCGACGGCAATTACGAATATTGTCAGGAACATATCTTTACCCATGAACATGTAAAGAAACAGTAGCCCAACAGGGGCTGTAAAAAAAGCGCCGCCCGGTGTAACCCACTGGCGGCGAAAGCTGTCTATAATGGTTAAGAAAGGAAAACAGAGATGAATCAGGAGGAGTTGTTTGCACAGACTCTGGAACAGGTGAGGGATCGGGCCGCCGGACAGGGCGGGTGGATCAGCGATACGGATGTACAGCAGGCTTTCGCCCCTTTGGGACTGTCGGGGGAACAGCTGCAGATGGTATACGACTATCTGATAAAGCGTAAGATAGGCATCAACGCGCCGGTGGACCCGGACGATTATCTGACCCGGGAGGAGAAAAATTACCTGCAAAATTATCTGAATGAACTGGAGGCACTGCCGGAGGTGAAAGAGAGGGAGAGAGAGGCAGTAACGCTTTCCGCCATGGCGGGAGATACGGATGCCCAAAGCCTGCTGGTGACTATGTATCTACCGGATGTAGCCCAGGTGGCCAGACTATACAGCGGGCAGGGAGTACCCCTGGAGGATTTGATCGGCGAGGGCAATCTGGCGCTGACCATGGGAGTGTCCATGCTGGGAGCACTGGAGCATGCCTCTCAAGCCCAGGGAATGCTGGGAAAAATGATGATGGACGCCATGGAGGAGATGATACAGGCCCAGCAGAATATATCCAAAGCCGATCGGAAGATGGCGGAACGTATCAATAAGGTGTCGGATGCGGCGAAATCCCTCTCAAAGGAGCTGCATCGCAAGGTGACGGTAAAGGAACTGGCCAGCGAGACCGGGTTGACTGAGAAGTCCATCAGGGACGCCATGCGACTTAGCGGCCACAAGATCGAATATCTGGAGGAAGTCTGATGCTGCTGCAAACCCAGAACTATGAGGATTACAAATATGTGATGACGGATACAGGCAACATATATCTGGGAGCAAAATATTCCTATGAGGAGTTGTTGTCAAACGAGGATGTCCCGTTTAAAATCCGTACCATTGTGGAACGCTATATTTTGCCCCAGACAGATAGAGAGACCACGCTGGAGAGCGATTTTTACTATATGACTCCGGATAGCTTATCATGGCGTACGTACCGGCAGCTGAAGGTAAAGGTCAAATGCAGCCGTCTGGTGGACAAACGGAAACTCTTCTCCGGGGGGAAGAGGGTCAAACGCTATGTGACAGAGCTGATCGGTCTGGAGGAGCTTGCCGCCATGACTCCGGCCCAAAAGCAGGCCCAGGGGATCATGGTGCAGGAAATCGTGATCAACAAACTGGCCATGGTGGTCTTCACGGTTTGATCGGGAACATAAAAAATAATTCAGAAAAGGAATGTGACAGATATGCGGATTGAAGAATGCAAGAATTATGAGATTATTGAAAAGAGGGAGATCGGGGATCTCAATTCCATGAGTTATCTGCTGCGGCATAAAAAGACCGGAGCCAGGGTGGCGCTGCTTGCCAATGACGACCCCAACAAAGTGTTTTACATCGGATTTCGCACGCCGCCTGAGAATTCCACCGGCGTGGCACATATTCTGGAGCATTCCGTGCTGTGCGGCTCAAAAGAGTTCCCGGTAAAGGACCCTTTTGTGGAGCTGGTAAAAGGTTCCCTGAACACCTTTTTAAATGCCATGACTTATCCGGACAAGACGATCTATCCCATAGCCAGCTGCAACGACAAGGATTTTCAGAATCTGATGCATGTGTATCTGGACGCGGTATTTTATCCCCGGATATATGACACGGACAAGATCTTCTGTCAGGAGGGTTGGCATTATGAGCTGGATGCCCCGGAGGGAGAGCTGACCATCAACGGCGTGGTCTACAACGAGATGAAAGGCGCTTTTTCGTCTCCGGACAGTGTGCTGTTTCGGGAAAAGATGAAATCCCTGTACCCTGATACCGCCTATGGCATAGTGTCCGGCGGCGATCCGGCAGTGATACCGGAGCTTTCCTATGAGGAATTTCTGGATTTTCACAGAAAATATTATCATCCCTCCAACTCCTATATCTATCTGTACGGCGATATGGATATGGCGGAGAAACTTACGTTTCTGGATGAAAAATATCTGTCCGCTTTTGACCGACTGGACATAGACAGTGAGCTTCGGCAGCAGGAGCCTTTCCCGGCGCTGCGCAGGGTGGTGCGGGAGTATCCGGTGAGCGATGAGGCCAAAGAGGAAGAGAGCGGGTATCTGAGTTACAATATGACTGCCGGGGACTGCCTGGACAGGGATCTTAACGTGGCGTTCCAGATTCTGGACTATGCCCTGTGCGGCGCTCCGGGCGCGCCGCTGAAACAGGTGCTGTTGGATCACTCCATGGGCAAGGATATCTACAGTGAGTATGACAACGGGATCAGACAGCCTTTCTTTTCCGTGACGGCCAGCGACACGGACACCGGAAAAGAGAGGGAGTTCGTGGAGCTGATCGATGGGGAATTGCGGCGTATCGCCCGGGAGGGTTTTGATCAAAAGACTCTGCTGGCGGGCATCAATCATTATGAGTTCCGCTATCGGGAGGCGGATTTTGGCCGTTTCCCCAAGGGACTGATGTATGGGATACAGGTGCTGGACAGCTGGCTTTACGCGGATGACAAACCCTTTATCCATGTGGAGGCTGGCGCTACCTACACCCGGCTGCGGGAAAAGGCCGGGCAGGGATATTTTGAGCAGCTTGTGCAGACTTACCTCATCGACAATCCCCATAAGTCCGTGGTGGTGCTGCAGCCCAGAAAAGGCATGACCCAGCGGCAGGAGGAAGAGCTTAAGGCTGAGCTTGCAAAGCGCAAGGCGGGTATGAGCCGGGAGCAGCTGGAGGAGATCATGGCGCGGCAGCAGGCGCTGACGGCCTGGCAGGAGCAGGAAGACTGCCCCGAAGATCTGAAAAAGATTCCCATGCTGGCCCGGGAAGACATCGGCAGGGAGGCCAGAAAACTGGTAAACGAGGAGGCCAGGATAGGAGAGATTCCTGCGCTGCGGCACACACTGTTTACCAATGGCATCGCCTATATACGCATGATCTTTTCCTTGGAGCATGTACCGGAGCGCCTGTATCCCTATGTGGGAATCCTGAATGCCTGTCTGGGGCTGCTGAACACACAAAACTACAGCTATGGAGAGCTGTCCAACGAGATAGATTTAAATACCGGAGGCATCAGCACGGTAAACAATGTTTACGGAGACGTGGAGGACGCTGACAGATATAAGGCTACCCTGGAACTGAAAGCCCGGGTACTGTATGACAATATCGGCAAAGCGGTGGATCTGCTGCGCGAAATTGCCATGACTTCCGATTTCACGGATGAAAAGAGACTGCTGGAGATCGTGTCGGAGGGGCAGTCCCAGATGCAGACACATTTGTCTGACAGGGGGGACCACACGGCCCAAAGCCGCGCCCTGGCCTACGGCAGCGTATCAGGCGCGGTCAGCGAGACGCTTTCAGGTATACCCTATTTCCGACTGCTGTCCCGGATTCAGGCACATTTTGATCAAGAGAAAGGGGCGTTGATAAGCGCGTTGCAGGAACTGGCGGCCATCATTTTCCGCCGGGAAAATCTGACGGTGGATTATGTGGGTAACGACCAGGGCTGGGAAAATACGAAATCGGCGGCGGAGCGTTTTGCGGGAGAACTGTACACCTGTCCGGTGGAGACCGGCAGTTTTGCGCCCCGGCCCTCCAGAAAACAGGAAGGATTTATGACCGCCGGACAGGTACTGTATGTGTGCCGGGCAGGTAACTTCAAAAGGAAAGGTCTGCCCTACAGAGGAACTTTGCGTTTCCTGCAGGTGATGATGCGGTATGACTATCTGTGGGTCAATATCCGGGTAAAGGGTGGCGCTTACGGCTGCAACTGTATCTTTGGCGTGTCCGGCGAGAGCTGCTTTTCCTCCTACCGGGACCCCAATCTGAAAAATACTGTGGAGATATATGAGAGAGCGGCGGAGACAGTGGCGAACTTTACCGCGGACGAGCGCACCATGACCCAGTATATCATCGGAGCGGTGAGTGAGCTGGATACGCCCATGAATCCCGCGGCGTACGGACTGTTCTCACAGAGCGCGTATATGTGCGGCATCACGCAGAGTATGCTGGATTTGGAGAGAGAGCAGCTGCTCACCGCCACCCAGGAGGGAATACGGGAACTGGCGGAATATATCAGGGCATTTATGGAGGACGATTTTCTGTGCGTGGTGGGCAATGCCCAGAAGATCAAGGAGGAGAAAGAACTGTTTTTGGCAACGGAAAATCTCTATTGACACAGGGAAAACAAAAGAGAAAAGGAGGGGGAGGAATATGAAAAAGACAAGAATGTTAACGAGTATGCTGGCTGTGATCATGGCGTTGGTTATGACAGCCTGCGGCTCCGCAGCCGATGTGTCGGCATCGGGCAATGGCGCGAGTATGTCCGAGTCCGCATCATGTGAGGAAATAATGATGGACTCCGTGGGGATGAACATGTCAAACAGCGTCATGGCAGAGGAGGGCTATGATCCTTCTGCCGCTCCCGAGGCGGGACCGGATGTAACCGGCCAGCAGAGCGACCGCAAGCTGATCCGCACGGTGAATATGTCCGTGGAGACAAAGGAATATGACGCGGTCATGGATTCAATCGAGAAAAGGATCACGGAGCTGGGCGGCTATATTGAAAACATGGAATCTTACAACGGCAGCGCTTATAGCGACTATCGCTCCAGTCGCAACAGTTCCATGACAGTCCGGATTCCGGCGGGTCAACTGAATGTTTTTCTGAGCGAGGTGTCCGAGATCAGCAATGTGGTCCGGCGCACGGAGAACGTGCAGGATGTGACGCTGGAATATGTGGATATGGCAAGCCATAAGAAGACGTTGCAGGCGGAGCATGAACGGCTGCTGCAGCTGATGGAGCAGGCGGAGAGCATAGAGGATATCATCACCATTGAGCAGCGCCTGTCCAATGTGCAGTATCAGATCGAGAGTATGGAGGCTCAGCTGCGTACATACGACAACAAGGTGGATTACAGCACCGTATATCTGGACGTGAGCGAGGTAAAAGAGCTGACGCCGGTGCAGGAGGAAACCCTGTGGGAGAGGATCAGCGGCGGCTTTATGGAAGACCTGAAAGGAATCGGCAACGGCGGTCTTGAGATCGTGGTATGGCTGGCAGTCCATATCCCTACACTGCTGTTGTGGACGCTGGTGATCGCACTGTTCATTCTCTGGATCAGATGGTACATGAAACGTTCACGCCAGAAAGCGGAGAAGAAGGCCATGACAGGCGCGGGAGCCATGGCGGGAGTAAATCCTGCAGCAGGCACGGGAGCCATGGCGGGAGTAAATCCTGCAGCAGGCACGGGAGCCATAGCGGGAGTGAACTCTGCAGCGGGAACAAGCTCTGTGTCAGGAAACTCGGATACGGTAAGAAAAGAGGATAAACCCCATGAATGAGAACCCGGCATATAAATCAGGTTTTGTGACATTGATCGGTCGCCCCAACGTGGGAAAATCCACGCTGATGAACCGTCTGATCGGCCAGAAGATCGCTATTACCAGCAACAAGCCCCAGACCACCCGCAACAGGATACAGACGGTATACACCTCCGATGAGGGGCAGATCGTGTTTGTGGATACCCCCGGTATCCACAAGGCGAAAAATAAGCTGGGCAACTACATGGTGAATGTGGCGGAGCGCACGCTGTCAGAGGTGGACGTGATCCTGTGGCTGGTGGAACCCAGCAATTTTATAGGGGCGGGGGAACAGCATATCATAGAGCAGCTGAAAAAAGTCCACACGCCGGTGATCCTGGTCATCAACAAGGTGGATACCGTGAAGAGGGAGGAGCTATTGCCCTATATCGACACCTATCGGAAGCAGATGGAGTTTCAGGAGATTGTGCCGGTTTCCGCGCTGAAAGGCGACAACACGGACACCTTGATCTCCTGCATCATGAAGTACCTGCCCTATGGGCCTGCGTTTTATGACGAGGATACCGTCACCGACCAGCCCATGCGGCAGATCGTGGCGGAGCTGATACGGGAGAAGGCACTGCGTCTTTTGGAGGAGGAGATTCCCCACGGTATTGCGGTCAGCATAGAACAGATGCGGTTTCAAAAAAATATCTGCCACATCGAGGCCACCATCGTGTGTGAACGGGAGTCCCACAAGGGCATTATCATCGGCAAGGGCGGCAGTATGCTAAAGAAGATAGGCTCTACGGCCAGGCCGGACATCGAAGATCTGCTGGAGCAGCAGGTGAATCTGCAACTCTGGGTCAAGGTGAAAAAGGACTGGCGGGACAGTGACTTTCTGATGAAAAATTTTGGGTATAACCCCAAAGATATCCAGTAGCTTATATGGCCCATAGCCTTTGCCGGACGCATAGAAACCCCAAAAACGCAAACCCTATATATTGTACAGAGGGCGGGATATTTTTTGGAGGTAGCTATGCGGGAGACGGCGGAGAACAGCAGGGCAAGGTACTGGCAGAGATTTGTAAGCACAGGAAAGGTGGAGGACTATCTACAGTATTCCTGCGGTATGACACCGCGGGAAACCATGGAGAGACAGTCGGGAGCGGTTCCAGATGCAGGATTTTATAACGGTAACAGGAATGATATTGAAACAGACGCCTATCGGTGAGTATGATAGGCGTATCTGTTTGCTGACAAAAGAGAGGGGAAAGATCGCAGTGTTTGTCAAAGGCTCCCGCAAACCGGGCAGCCGGCTCAGCGGCGCTACCAATCCCTTTTCTTTCGGCACCTTTAAGCTGTATGAGGGCAAGTCGTCTTACAATGTGTCGGACGCTGAGATTCAGAATTATTTTGAACCCCTGAGAACGGATTACATAGGGGCATGTTATGGCATGTATTTCGCGGAAATCGCGGATTATTACACCAGGGAGAATAATGACGAGCGGCAGATGCTGAAACTTCTCTATCAGTCCCTGCGGGCACTGATCGCTACCTCCATACCTAACGAGTTGGTAAGATGCGTTTATGAGATCAAGAGCATTGCCGTAAACGGAGAATTTCCCGGTGTGAGAGCGGAGCGGGAGCTGGAGGAGTCTACAGTCTATGCCCTGGAATACATAGTCTCCAGCAGCGTGGAGAAACTTTATACATTTACAGTGACGCCGGGCGTACTGGAACAGCTGAAGGAGGAGGCCCGCTGGTACTGCGATAAGGTCATCGGCCATACATTCAAGAGCCTGGAAATTCTGCAAAGCCTCTGTTGACCCGCGGAGAATCCCGGGGAGGGTGCTACACACTAGTAGATACCCCGGATGCCCGTGTCGCCGTCCAGAGTATTTAGATTATACAGCAGCAATATGTCCGTCACCGTCTCATGATCTGCCAGAAATGAGGAGGAGCCATCCCTGTAATACCGGGTGTCAAACACATATATTTTTCTGTAGTGGTGCGCAAGAAAGGGCACCATGGAATTGGCATAGCTGTCCTTGATCAGCATAAGTTCATCCTGTGAGGCCGCCGATGTGTTTTCAATCACCACCAGAGGATGGATATTGTTGAGAAACAGGGAATATTTATCTTTTTCTTCCAGATAGTCAAAATTGTACAGACTGTCCGTCACTTCGCCAGTATCCATATAGGTGACGGTGAGCGTATCTTCCGGGTTGGTATAGACTGTGATCTCATCCCTCTTGTGGCTGTAATCGTTAATCTTTGAGTACAGAGTGCCCGCAAATTCCTCCGTGACAGTCTGCGCTGTAAGGGATTTGAGCGTCAAAGGCGTAAGTCCCTTCGTATCGCAGTATGCCAGATATCCCTGATAGGCTCCCAATGTGGTCCAGTGGTGGTCGGTGCGGTAGTACAGCTGCCCCTGGGACGCCCCGTCCAAAAGGCGCTGGGTACAGTCAATGGCAGGGATTCCCGTGGCGTCATAGATCGCATACGCCGTTTCCGTCTGATCTAAGGACGGGGCATATGCAGGGAGTTTGTCACTGTATATGGTGACTGCCGTGGGAACCAGCATCAGGTTTATATCGATCCGTTCAGTATCGATCTTCTGATAAAAACCAGTGAGAGTGTCCGTTATGCGTTCCGTGTTCTGCGGCTTATTATAGGGCTCTATCAGATAATCGTCCTTTCCCACGTAGATATTGTTGATACATTTTCTGCCACTGGCGATTTCCACGCCGCTTTTCAATCCCACAAAGAAATCCCTGCGGGGAAAGTGGTCCGCCAGCCAGTCGCTGAGCGAATCCATGAATTCTCCGTTTAGCACTGTCTCCAGGGACGGCGCCGGAAATTTTGCGAGATACCTGTTCTCATTTTCCGAATACACTCTTTTGGGGCTGAGAACAAGATATACCGACAGGGACATAATGCTCACGCAGAGCAGGCATACCAGAACTTTTCTTATCTTTGTATTTGTAATCATAGAGTGACCAGCCTTTTTATCTGAATATTTTACCTCATAATCTATATCTGCAAACAGGCAATAGCGAAATTCTCTGTCCTAGTTACGGGACTGCGGCAGCAGCAATGACCTGCTAAAACCGGAAGTACAAAAACGGATTGTAGGTATCGCTGACCATATACGCCGTGGACAATAAAAACAGCAGGACAGCGGCGGCTGCGGACAACGCGGAAAATACACGGCTTTTTTCCCGGCTGAGGGCAGCCGCTTTCCGGCAAATCCAAGGGTATACCGGACAGGCCAGCACACAGGCCAGTACCAGCACCGGGCCATAGTTTCCCAGATACCAGAGAAAACGCGTATCCGCCGCCGGATTTGCCCCAAAGGAGAAGAGCAGGCGGATATAGCTGCCCAGCTCTCCCAGGTCGGTGATAGCAAAGATCACAAATCCGAACACCACGATCAGAAAGGTGTAGGCGTGCTGAATAAAACGGGGGAATCCTGCAAGCGCCTTTCCCCATATGTATTTTTCCAGTATGAGCAGTACGCCGTAGTACACTCCCCATAAGATGAAATTCCACGATGCCCCGTGCCATAACCCTGTCAGGAACCAGACCACGGCGATGTTGAACAGGTGTCGGGGGACCCCCTTCCGGTTTCCTCCCAGCGGAATATACACATAGTCCCGAAACCATGTGGAGAGGGAGATGTGCCAGCGGCGCCAGAAGTCCGTGACGGATACGGCGGTAAGGGGGTAACGGAAATTCTCACTGTAGTCAAATCCCAGCATTTTTCCCATTCCGATGGCCATATCGCTGTAAGCACTGAAGTCAAAATAGAGCTGTAGGGTAAAACAGAGCGCACCCAGCCATGCCGTAGCTACGCTGGTGTCCGCAGCGCCCAGAACATGTATTTCCTCCCATAAAACGCCTGCCTGGTTGGCGATCAGAACTTTCTTGAAAAGTCCCGTCATAAAACGCAGCATTCCCTGCTCAAACGCAGCATAAGTGATCTCCCGGCTGTGAAGCCGCTGCTGTATGTCGGAAAAACGCACGATGGGGCCGGCCACCAGCTGGGGAAACATGGATACATAGGTGAGATAGGAGACATAGCTGTGCTCCGCCTTGACCCGGCCCCGGTACAGATCGATGATGTAGCTCATGGTCTGGAATGTATAAAAGCTGATGCCCACAGGAAGACGGATCTGAGGGGGCGTGAATTGCGTGTTAAATATCCCGTTTATAGAAGAGACGGCAAAACCGGCGTATTTGAAAAAGGCAAGTATGGACAGGTTGATGCAGATGCTGCAGCACAGAAAAAAAATCCTCCTGCCTCTGGTGGTGCCAAACCGTTCCATAAGCCGTCCGTTTGAGTAATCCAGCAGAGTGGAGAAGAGCATCAACAGAATATATACCGGCTCTCCCCAGGCATAAAAAATCAGGCTGAAAATAAGCAAAGTCCCATTTTTCCATGAAAATGGGACCACATAATACAGGATCAGACACAGCGGGAGGAAGAAAAACAGAAAGGGAATACAACTAAATACCATGGCGTACCTCCCTAGAATAATCCGCTTTCGATCACATCCGCAATCCGGTCTGCGTTTTCAGATATTATGAGCCAAATATAATTATCCTTGGTCTGAACTTTGCTCTTTTCAACAATGGTGAACTGTTCGGGGATGTAATCCTGCATTTCGCTTTTCTTGTCGTCCACAATGGTCTGTAAACAGTCTGTAAATGTATCTATATCATCGGTGTCTTTGACCTTCATGATAACGATGGTCTCAGCCTGAGCCGCATCCTCCGACATGGAGAAGACATATTCCTCAAGAGTTGTAACGTCGATGCCATAATAATTCAAGATAAAGTCTTCATCCATAAGCTGTGGAGACTCTAAGGATACGGACTGTTCAATTTGCTGATAGAGCGCATCGATGGATAGGGCCGTATCCTCACTGACCGAAGATTCCGAGATATCGTTTGTGCCTGCGGTTTCGTCCGAAACGGTGTCCGGGCTCATATTGCTTGCCGTTTGCACGGTACCGTCTGAACATCCCGCGCAGAAAAGTGTGGCGGCAGTTAAAACAGCCATGACTTTTATGGATCTGAATGTACGCATATATTTTCTACCTCTTATCAAATAACTCTTTCTGTATGTGCGCTACTGTAGAAGATGAGCCGACTACGGCTGCGCGATGACCTCTTCGCCTGCAGCCTCGATGTCTTCAGCCAGCTTTACGGCATTTGCGTATACAATTAGCTGAGCCTCCCAGAGAGTATAAGCGGTCTTGGTGAGATGGACAAAACCGTCGCTGCAGCAATTTTCCGCAAGGTTTCCCTCCCCGTCGGATGTAATGGTACACAGGTCTATATATGCCCAACCGTTTTCCTCCGCCATCTCCTGCAGAAGAGTATTGTACTCCGCGATATTTGTGTTATTTAAGACCTTTTTGCCCTTACCCTCCAGCGTATAGGTCATGCTGATGATATGGATCTCCAGATCCGGTGAAGTCTCAAGGATCTTATCGATAAGCTCCTTGTATTTATCCCGGGCACCCTCAAGTCCCAGTATGGCGATATCGTTCATGCCAAACATGATAAAAGCGCGCTTGCTGCCGATGAGAGGGATCGCGTCCCACAGCTGATATTTCTTTCCTTTGTATTTGGGGTGCACATTATCGCCTTTCACCGGCTTGAGAGCGTTATTCACCCCGTAACTACCCGCCGCCAGAAACTGGATATCATGGACATAGGTCTCCTGCTTGGCGCTGTAATTCCGAAATCCCAGCATAATGGAATCGCCGATAAATACTGAATCGCCATAATAATCCCGCAACTCTTCATCGGTCAGCACAGGTACTGCGGGCAATTCCGCTGTCGTGCCGTCCGGCTGTTGATCTGTAAGCTCTGTCAGTGGCTGCGCCTGGGCGGCATACACGGTTCCTCCCGGGAAATCTCCCAAAGATATCATCAGTGTGACGGCAATACACATAAATTTTCTTAGTTTTTTGGATTTTTTCATCTTTTTCCCCTCTTGTCAGTATTTATAAATCATATGTAAAAACCATTGATCCTGTCTATTTGGTATCCTATCATTAACCTGTGGGTTTGTCAAGATTTGACCGTATTTCAATCCGTAATATATCGAAACGTCTGAAATGAGCAAAAAACTGGAAATTCTGAAAACTCTCTGTTGAAAAACACAGACAAGTCGGATATAATAAGGAAGATGCTTTAGAGTGCTTAGTAGGAAAGGACACGGGCTTATATGAGGAGTAGGAAGAGAGCGCTGGTGGCAATTGGAGCGTGTATACTGGCCCTTGCGGGCTGTAGTGAGGCTCCTGCGCCGGAGCCTATCAGTACTTCCACGATCGTGCTGGCGGCGGACGGGAGTTTCATCCAGTATCGTGTGGAAGATTTTGACAGCGGATACTATCAGCTAAGCGAGCTGGATGCCATGATCCGGCAGGAGGTACAGGACTATGTGAGCGGAGCATCCGGCAGTGGGACCGTGGCGGTGGAGCAAGTGGACACCATAGAGGGAAACCAGGATCAGGTCATGGTGGCACTGCGTTTCGCAAACAGCCATGTCTACGAGGATTACGCGGCCCAGGTGGACCGGCAGCCCTGCAGCCTTTTCTACGGTACGGTGGGAGAGGCCATAGAGGCGGGATATGAGCTGGAGGGAGTGCTGCGGGACGCCAATAAAGGCGAGGCAGTCACGGCACAGCAGCTACAGAAATTGGGCGACAGACATGTGCTGATCTTCGAGGACGCGCTACAGATACGCTGCCCGTCCAGAGTGCTGTATACCGGAGGCAACGTGCGGTTGACGGAGGCCGGATATGTGGATGGCACAGAGGGAGAAGGACTAAAATACGTTGTGTTTAAATAAGGTGAAACAGAAGTTTAACATATATAAAAGGAGAGTATTATGGAAAAGACAATGGATAAGATCATCGCGCTGGCAAAGTCAAGAGGTTTCATATATCCCGGTTCGGAGATTTATGGCGGCCTGGCCAATACATGGGACTACGGCAATCTGGGAGTGGAACTGAAAAACAATGTGAAAAAGGCCTGGTGGCAGAAGTTTGTGCAGGAGAATCCCTATAATGTGGGCGTGGACTGTGCGATCTTGATGAACCCCAGAACCTGGGAGGCCAGCGGGCATCTGGGGGGCTTTTCCGATCCTTTAATGGAGTGTAAGGAGTGCCATGAGCGCTCCCGCGCGGATAAGCTGATCGAGGATTACTGCCATCAGGAGAATATTGCGCTGGAGGGCAGCGTGGACGCGTGGAGCCAGGAGAAGATGGAGGAGTTCGTCAGAGAGAATCAGATTCCCTGCCCTGCCTGCGGCAAGCACAATTTTACGGATATCCGTCAGTTTAATCTAATGTTCAAGACTTTCCAGGGCGTCACTGAGGAGGCCAAGAATACCATATATCTGCGTCCCGAGACCGCTCAGGGTATCTTTGTGAACTTTAAGAACGTGCAGCGTACCTCCAGAAAGAAACTGCCTTTCGGCATAGGCCAGATCGGCAAGGCTTTCCGCAATGAGATCAGCCCGGGCAACTTCACGTTCCGCACCCGCGAGTTTGAGCAGATGGAACTGGAATTTTTCTGCCAGCCGGGAACGGATCTGGAGTGGTTCCAGTACTGGAGAGGTTTTTGCCGGGATTGGCTTTTGTCTCTGGGGATCAAGGAGGATGAGATACGGCTCCGGGATCACAGTCCGGAGGAGCTGTGTTTCTACAGCAAAGGCACCACGGATATCGAGTTCCGTTTCCCCTTCGACTGGGGCGAGCTGTGGGGTATCGCCGACAGGACCGATTACGACCTGACCCAGCACCAGAATACCTCCGGCGAGGATATGTCCTATTTTGACGATGAAAAGAAGGAGAAATATGTGCCCTATGTGGTGGAGCCTTCTCTGGGGGCCGACCGGGTGGTGCTGGCGTTTTTGTGTTCCGCCTACGACGAGGAGGACCTGGGCGAGGGGGATATGCGCACGGTACTGCGTTTCCATCCTGCCCTTGCGCCGGTCAAGATCGGTGTGCTGCCTCTGTCCAAGAAACTGGCGGAAGGGGCGGAGAAGATTTACGGGCAGCTGTCTAAGAGATATAACTGCGAGTATGACGACAGAGGCAATATCGGTAAGCGCTACCGCCGTCAGGATGAGATCGGTACGCCATTCTGCGTGACCTATGATTTTGATTCTGAGACGGACAACTGCGTCACCGTCCGGTTCCGCGACTCCATGGAGCAGGAGCGGGTGGCGATTGCGGATCTTGACGCTTATTTCGCGGACAAATTTGATTTCTAGGAAGAAATAAAAATCGGATGGAGGTGTTAGCGTGAGTATACAGTCATCGTATGACGAATGTCTTGAGGATACGCAGTGTCCTGAGTGTGGAACCGTAGGTATGCTGCCTGACGGGGGCTTTGACTGGGTATGCCCTAATTGCGGTTGTGAAGGTTCTTTTGAGGAAGACTAATATTTTAGGAGTAATTGCCAGTCCGGAATAGGGATAGGGCTGCCCTGAGGACAGACATCGGTTAGTATGGACGATGCTCCGCCTTGTGGCAGTCTGTTTTCTTTTTCCGGAAGATGAATTATAAAGGTGTGAATGATTATGGAAAAGACGGAGATTTTCGCTGTACTGGGTATCGGGGAAACATCGGAGGAAAAACAGATCAAGGCCGCTTACCGGGAGAGGCTGGCTGTGACCAACCCGGAGGACAATCCGGAGGGATTTAAGCGTCTGCGCCAGGCATATGAGGAGGCCCTGGAGCTGCTTAGGGCTCCCCGGGAGGAAGAGCAGCAGGAGGATACATCCGAGAGCGGACAGTGGGTGGCGCAGGTTGCAGGACTCTATGGCACTCTGGAGGGCAGACAGGACATAGAGGCGTGGCGGGCACTGTTTTCCCAGGATATCTATCTGTCGCTGGACGGTGAGGCGCAGTGTCAGGAAAAGCTGCTTGTCTTTTTGCTGAATCACTATAAACTGCCCACCGGGATATGGAAACTGCTGGAGGAAAAACTGGAGATACGCAAGAAACAGTCCCAGCTGAAGGAGAAGTTTCCGGCGGATTTTATCGACTATCTCATCAGCTGCGTGACCCGTGGGGAGGACGTGGAATTCTCCCAGTTTGAGGGCCCGGAGGACGGGGATTATGATTCCTTTTTGCAGTGTTATGACAATTGCTGGAGGGCGCTGCAGGAGAAGAATCTTGAGTACGCGGCCCAGCTGCTGGAGGAGAGCGACCGCATGGAAATACGGCATCCCTGTATGGAGGTGTGCCGGGGACGTTATTATCAGGCCAGCGGCAGACCGGAGGAGGCGGCGGGTTGTCTGAGAGAACTGAGAGACAGATTTCCCCAGGATGAGCTGGTAGAGTTCAATCTGGCGCAGGTACTCTGGGAGCAGGAACAGAAGGAGGAGGCCGCCACAATTTTTGAGGGCATTAAGGAGCGGAATGACAAACACTATACAGCGAACTATCGTCTTTCCCAGTGGTATCATGAGCAGGGAGAGGATGAAAGGGCAAAAAAATGCGCGGAGGAAGTGCTGGCCAGAGGTTATGACGATGATTTCCACCAGCTGCTGAAGGAGATCAACAAGGGGCTGGAGAAAAAACTGGAGAAAAAGGTGAAACAGGACGCCGCTCCTGAGGATGTGTTGGAACTGGGCTGGTGCTATCTGCAGGATGGCCGGTTCTCCGCGGGTATACGATATGTGAAGGAGATCGAGGAGAGAGTTCCCGAGGGCCGGATGGAGGAGTATCTGGGGCTGATGACCAAGCTTTACCGGGAGGCGGCGGAGTATGAGAAGTCTCTGGAGTACGCGGTTCGATGGCGTGAGGCTCTGGAAAAACGGATTCCTACAGTGGAGGGCGAGGCGCTGGAGAAGGATCAGGACAGACTGCGCCAGTCCCACGCCATCGCCATGCAGTGCTATTTTACATTGGGATATCTGGACAAATCCAAGTACACCCTGGCGCTGGAGGAGGCGGACGTCATGGAATCAGTGGACCCTCACGACATAGGGGTGCTGATGGAGCGGGCGCAGACCTACCTGGAGATGGAGGAGTACGAGAAATGTCAGGAGCTGGTGGAACGTCTGGTGCAGGAGTACCGGGTCTACGCGGCTCTGGCCACGGCTATGGAGGCCTACCGCAGACAGTGGGATGCCAGCGGCGTGGTGCAGACGGGTAAACAGCTGATACAGTATTTCCCGGACTATGTCAAGCCCTATGTGGATATGGCAAAAGTGTATCTGGACCTTGAGTACACCAAGGAACTGGAGGAACTGCTGGCCCAGGCCAAAGAAAAAGGCGTTGAGAGCGCTTATCTGGATGCGTACGAGTATCAGAAGGATCACAAGACCGACTCGGATCATATGCAGAAAAAGGTGGAAAGTTTCCGCAATATATTTCTGGAGCATGTGGAGAACGGAGAGTTGTCCTTTTATGAGCCGGGGCTGAAAAAACTGACGGAATATCTGTACAACGCGCCGGGAGCTTATCTGCTGGTGGAGAGAGGCATCTTTCATAAGGCGGCCCATCACTATGAGGAGGCCATCAAGGACTATGAACAGGTGCTGGCCTATGTGCCCCAGCAGATATACGCGCTAAACGGTATGAGCCAGGTATATAAGCATCAGGGCGACTACGAGCAGGCCATTGTCAGTCTGCGCGCGGCCATCCTGTTTGACGAGGAGGAAGACTTGCTGCCCGGGGCTTACATGGATATGTCCGATCTGTATATGCGCCTGGCGGATTACAAGACGGCGCTGGAGTATCTGGAACGGTATCTGAAATACGCGGACGACAAAAAGCAGAATATCAGCGTCTGGCGGATGGGGAGGATCGCCACGGGCTATATCCGCAACGGCCTGTTGACCATGGCGGAAGAGCTTTTCAAGAGGGCGTATGCTAAGGACCAGCTGGGACTATATGACAAGCTGGCGGATATGTATCAGGTTACCGGGCAGGCCCAGGAGGCCGGAAAAGTGCTGGAGCAATGGGCAAAATGTCTGGGAATTGACGATGGCGTTCTGGGTAAGCTGCGCGGCAAGCTGGCAAAGAGAGGCGGGCCGTACGGAGATTACTTTCAGAGCCTGGGCTGGAACGAGCTGATCTTCGGACAGAGGGACAGAGCGGTGAAAGCGTTTGTCAACGCGCTGGACAATACGTCCGATCCGGACAATTCGGAGGGATTACTCTGTGACGCCGTATTTGCATTTATACTGTGCAAGGAGGATAAACTGGGTAAAAAGTACGCAGCCAAACTACAGAACTGGCTGCGAAGAGAATCGTTTTCCGCAAAGAATGAGTATTATGAACAGGAAAAGGGACATTTGCAGCTGGAATTTCTGGCGGCCTACTACGCCGAGTCTGACGAAAAGCTACAGGAACTGCTGGACCGGGAGAGCAAATGCGAATGCTGTAATTTCTGTACATACGCTGTCTGCAAGGAACTTGAGGGAGTCAGGATCTTGCTGATGCTCCGCAGGGGGGAGGTAGAGGAGGCAAGAGAGCGCCTTTTCGGCAATCTGGAGGTGCAGCCCCAGGATGAATATATGTTGGCAATAAAGCATATGCGTTTTGAAGGATGATGAGGAAATTATGATAGTAGGAATTGATCTGGGAACAACAAACAGTCTGATCGCTTATTTTTCGGAGGAGGGACCGAAGATCATCCCCAACCGTCTGGGCAAAAATCTGACGCCCTCCGTGGTCAGCGTGGACGAGGAGGGCAATGTCTATGTGGGCGAAACTGCCCGGGAGCGCATGAGTCTGTATCCCGATTCGGTGGTGGGTGCTTTCAAGCGCAGTATGGGCACGGAGAGGCAGTACAACTTAAGCGGACATATGTACAGGCCGGAAGAACTCTCCAGCTTTGTGCTGAGGTCTCTGAAAGAGGACGCGGAGGCCTATCTGGGGGAAGAGATCACGGAGGCTGTCATCAGTGTGCCCGCGTACTTTGACGACAAGCGCCGGAAAGCCACCAAGCGTGCCGGGGAACTGGCGGGGCTGAAGGTGGAACGCATGATCTCGGAGCCCACGGCGGCAGCGGTGGCATACGGCCTGTACGATAAGACCCGGGATACAAAATTTCTGGTCTTTGACCTGGGTGGAGGCACTTTTGACGTGTCCATATTGGAGCTGTATCACAACATTCTGGAGGTCCGGGCCGTGGCGGGAGACAATTATCTCGGGGGCGAGGATTTTACGGAAGTGATGGGCAAGCTTTTTTTGCAGAAACAGAAACTTGCCATGAGCAGTCTGTCCGAGAAGGAGCAGGTACGGCTGTACAAACAGGCGGAGAAGGCCAAGCGCGCCGTCAGCGGCAGCGACCGGATACAGATGAAGTGCCTGATCGGCGAGGAGGAGTTGGAGTCGGAGATCACATGCAAAGAATATGAGGACGCCTGCGAGGAATTGCTCGCCAAGATCCGGGAGCCGGTCAAAAAGAGTCTGTCCGACGCGGGGCTTAAACTGGGTGATATCGACGAGATATTGCTGATCGGCGGCGCTACCAGATTGTCTGTGATCCGGGATTTCCTGATCCGTCTGTTCCGCAAATTCCCGGACACCAATATGAACCCTGACGAGGCCGTGGCGCTGGGCGCTGCGGTGCAGGCGGCGATGAAGGAACGCCGGGAGGAGGTAAAGGAGGTTATCCTGACGGATGTATGTTCCTTTACCCTTGGCACGGAAGTGGTGGTGGAGTATGAGGAGGGGAAGTATGAGGACGGGCGGTTCTGCCCGATCATCGAGCGAAACACCGTGATCCCCGCCAGCCATACGGAGCGGATGTACACCGTGCGGGACAATCAGGACAAGGTGAGAGTCAGAGTGCTACAGGGAGAAAGCCGTTTTGCCCGCAACAATCTGTACCTGGGGGAGATGACCATCGATCTGCCCAAGGCCCCCAAGGGGCAGGAATCCGTGGATGTGACTTACACCTATGATATTAATTCGCTGCTGGAGGTGGAGGTGAAGGTGGTATCCACCGGCCTTACCCAGAAGATGATCATTAAGGGTGTGGACAATGTGATGACGGATGAAGAGATCGAAAAGCGTATGGAGGAGTTGGCCTATCTGAAGATACAGCCCAGGGATCAGGAGGAAAACCGGTTGGTGTTGCTGCGGGCGGAGCGTATGTATGAGGAATCTCTGGGGGATAAGCGTCGGAATCTGGACCATTATATCAATCGCTTTGAGGCGGCTCTTAAGGGCGGGGACCACCAGGAGATTGCGGAAACCCGCAGGGAATTGGCGGAGTTTTTGGACGAAGATGAGGATTTGTAAGTTCTTTAGTTTGCGGGGGATGCTCCAGAGGGATGATCATTCCTGTCTGGACACGCTCTCGCTGGATTGGAAACGTAGCGACTGATTTTATGTTACTTTTCGGAATTGCGTATCTACAGATAATGAAGCCTGACGGGCTTTTCAGTTGTGTAGATCTGACGGGGTTTCAGTTGGCAGTTGACAAGTTTGGGGAATATATCTATAATTACTGAGGCTGCATATCGTTTGGAACTATATTGTCAAGATCGGCGGTATGCGGTAACGGATATTTTGTGGGAACATGCTTTGTAAAACAATAAAGATAAGTTTGGAGGAAAGACATCATGAAGGCATATGGTGTAAATGAACTGCGAAGAATGTATCTCGATTTTTTTGAGAGCAAAGAGCATTTGAAAATGAAGAGTTTTTCCCTGGTGCCACCCCATACGGACAAGAGTCTGCTGCTGATTAATGCGGGGATGGCGCCGCTGAAACCTTATTTTACCGGGCAGGAGATTCCGCCCCGCAAGCGGGTGACTACCTGCCAGAAGTGCGTGCGCACAGGGGATATCGAGAATGTGGGTAAGACTGCCCGTCACCTGACCTTTTTTGAGATGTTGGGCAATTTCTCTTTCGGAGATTATTTTAAGCATGAGGCTATCGCATGGAGCTGGGAATTTTTGACCAAGACTGTAGGTATGGAGCCGGAGAGGCTTTATCCTTCCATCTATGGAGAGGATGACGAGGCCTTTGAGATATGGAATAAGGAGATCGGCATTCCGGCGGAGAAGATCACCCGCTTTTATCGGGACGAGAACGGTGCCTGCGACAATTTCTGGGAGCATGGGGCCGGTCCCTGCGGCCCCTGTTCGGAGATCTATTATGACAGAGGCGAGAAGTATGGCTGCGGCAAACCGGATTGTAAAGTCGGTTGTGACTGTGACCGCTTTATGGAGGTGTGGAACAATGTTTTCACACAGTTTGAGAGCGACGGAAAGGGCCATTATGAGGAACTTTCCCAGAAAAATATCGACACCGGCATGGGGTTGGAGCGTCTGGCGGTAGTGGTGCAGGATGTGGATTCCGTCTTTGATATCGATACCATGAAGGCGATCCGGGACAGGATCTGTGAGATTGCGGGCGTAACCTATCACACTGACGAGGATGTGGATGTGTCCGTGCGTCTGATCACAGACCATATCCGTTCCACTACCTTTATGATCAGCGACGGCATTATGCCTTCCAACGAGGGCAGGGGCTATGTGCTGCGCCGTCTGATCCGGCGGGCGGCCCGCCACGGAAGGCTGCTGGGTATCTCCGGTAAATTCCTGGCGAACCTCAGCCGGACGGTGATAAGCGAGTGCAAGGACGGCTATCCTGAGCTGGATGAGAAGAGCGAGTTTATTCTGACGGTGCTGACTCAGGAGGAGGACAAGTTTGACAAGACCATTGACCTGGGGCTGAGCATCCTGGCGGAGATGGAGGAGGAGATGAAAGCCGGCGGCATGACGGAGCTGTCCGGCGAGAACGCATTCAAACTGTATGACACATACGGATTCCCCATGGATCTGACCCAGGAGATATTGGCGGAGAAAGGCTTTACCATAGACGAGGCCGGATTTGGCGTGTGTATGCGGCAGCAGAAGGAGATGGCCAGAAAGGCCCGCAAGGTCACCAACTACATGGGAGCGGACGTGACGGTATACGAGTCCATTGATCCCTCCGTCACCACCGCTTTTGTGGGATATGACAGGCTGCAGCACAATTCCCGGGTGACGGTGCTGACCACGGAAACCGAGCTGGCGGAGGCGCTGACCGACGGTCAGGTGGGGACTGTGATCGTGGAGGAGACCCCTTTTTACGCCACTATGGGCGGTCAGAACGGGGATACCGGCGTGATCACCACCGCCGACGGCAGTTTCGAGGTCAAGGACACCGTCAAGCTGATGGGCGGCAAAGTGGGTCATATCGGCACGGTGACAAGCGGCATGATCAAAGTGGGTGATAAGGCTACACTCACTGTAAACGCGGACTTAAGGAGCGATACCTGTAAGAATCACAGCGCCACCCACCTGTTGCAGAAAGCGCTGCGGGAAGTGCTGGGAACACATGTGGAGCAGTCCGGTTCCTATGTGGACGGGGAGAGACTGCGCTTTGACTTCACCCATTTTGCGGCCATGACCCCGGAGGAACTGGCACGCGTGGAAACTCTGGTCAATGAGAAGATCGGGGAGAATATCCCCGTGGTCACACAGGTCATGGGCATAGAGGAGGCCAGAAAGACAGGAGCAATGGCTCTGTTTGGAGAGAAATACGGCGAGGAAGTCCGGGTAGTGAGAATGGGCGACTTTTCCGTGGAACTCTGCGGCGGTACCCATGTGGCCAATACAGGCAATATCGGCAGTTTTAAGATCCTGTCCGAGAACGGTGTGGCGGCGGGCGTGCGCCGTATCGAGGCATTGACCGGAAACGGGGTGCTGCAATATTATAAGAACCTGGAGAATACGATGCTGCAGGCGGCTAAGACCGTGAAGGCCACCCCCAATAATCTGGTGGAAAAGTGTGAACATCTGATGGCGGAGCTGAAATCCCTGCATGGGGAGCTGGAGTCCTTAAAGAGTAAAAACGCCAAGGACGCGCTGGGCAATGTGATGGATCAAGTGCAGGAAGTCAAGGGCGTTAAGCTGCTGGCCGCCAGTGTGGACGGCGTGGATATGAACGCTCTGCGGGATCTGGGCGACCAGCTCAAGGAGAAAATGGGCGAGGGCGTGGTGGTGCTGATATCCGAGAGGGACGGAAAGGTAAACATGATCGCCATGGCTACGGACGGAGCGCAGAAAGCGGGAGCCCATGCGGGCAACCTGATCAAGGGAATCGCCGCTTTGGTGGGCGGCGGTGGCGGCGGCCGACCCGGTATGGCTCAAGCAGGCGGCAAGAATCCGGCGGGAATCCCCGCGGCAGTAGCTGAGGTTTCCAAGGTGCTGGAGAGCCAGCTGGTATAATGAAAACGCGTATATAAGCGGAAAAAACTAATATATTGTTATATAGAACTCAATGTTAAAACGGCATGGTCAAAGGAGACTATGCCGTTTTTTTTACGGAGTTTTGCCGTCATCGTATGCTCAGGAGAAAATGCTGGAGAAGTTTTTTCTGTTCCTGACTCAGCATGGATACATCCAGCGTCCTGTCTTTTTCCTCTTTATCAAAACCCAACAGATAATCGGTGGAACAGTGGTACAGGCGGGCTAAGGCCATGAGGATCTCCACACTGGGAGTGCGTTCGCTGCTTTCGTAGTTAGAGATGATAGAGGCGGATACGCCCACAGACGCGGCCACTTCTTTTTGTGACAGATTTTTCAATGATCGTTGCTCCTGTAGTCTTTTACCCAATCCATAAACCATAAACATACCCTCCTGTGTAAGCTCTATAACCGTTGTTTCCGCACCGGTTGCGGTGAATGATGCCGTTCTTAATTGTGGTTGGCATTTATTCCGGGTGCTGTTCAAACGTTACTGCTTTATTTCATTTTATTGTTTTGTATTCTGCTTTAGGGCAACAAAACAATGCTTAAAGCATTGCGTACTTTGCTTAAAGATGATATAATGCGGTTGTTTGTATGTAAATCCGGTTTGCTGATTGATAAGGAGGTAAAGTGTAAGTGATTGAAAGAGTACTGACGGATTTTAAAAATACTTTGAAGACACCCCGAAAGACAGTCTGTTCGGCAGCGATAACGATTATAATGCTGGCGCTCACGGCATTCGCCTGGGATGGGATTGGCAAAAGACTGATAATATGTATGGGACTCAGTGTGCTAAGCGGCCTTCTGCTGCTGTTACCCAAATTGTCCAATTGGATCTCCGTTCCGATGCTGATTGTGTATCTTCTGTATGTTCCCCAAAAAAGTTTTCAGAGGCTGGAACTGCCCATGCAGGATATGAGCCGGCTTGTGGACGGAGCTGAGCTTTTGACGGTAGCGTTTATCATATGCGCGTATCTGCTGATCTTTGTCTTGACACAGAACAGCGCGGCGGCGCTGGGAGGAGGGAGCGGATTCTTCCTGATTCTGTTTTTGGTGGAATATTATATATGGAAATTCAGAGGCGATTTTTTAATGCCCAGCGATCTGCGCGCTGTGGGAACCGCCGTTACAGTCATGGGAAGTTACGATTACGGACTGTCCCCGGAGGCGTTGTATACGGTGATATATTTTCTGTTCTTTATCGTGCTGGGCTCCCGGATACGGGTGCGTATGTGTAAATGGGCGCATATATCGGTATCCATTGCGGCGGTATTGTGTATAGCGGGGTGGTACCATGTGGTGATGGACACGCCAAATCCGTTGGGAAAGGAATTTATGATCCCTTACTGGAATCTGGGTATGTCCAGAAGTCTGAACGGTACCTGCATGAGTTATTTTCTGCTATTGAAAGACAGTGAGCTGGATGTACCGGACGGTTACTCGGAACAGGCGCTGAGGGAGATCGCCGAGGAAACTGCCGAAAAATATGGGATACCGGAGAAAGAGTGGAAAACTCCCAATATTATTATGATCATGAACGAGGCGTGGAGCGACCCCGGCATGCTGGGACATCTGGATGTGACGGACGCATATATGTCTTTTACAGACAGTCTGACGGATGACGCTCTGAGAGGAAATCTCTACGTATCTATTCTGGGAGGGCTTACGGCGAACACGGAGTTTGAGGCTTTGACAGGGAACAGCATGTCCTTTCTAGCCTCCGGGGTGGTTCCGTACGGAAATCAGATCCGTCATGATATGCCGTCCATGGCGAGAGTTCTGTCGGCTCAGGGATATGAGACTATGGCAGTACATCCCAATGGTGCGGTGGCATGGGGGAGAAACAGGGTATACGAACATTTTGGGTTTGACGAATTTATTCATGAGGGTAAATGGGAAACTCCGTATGAATATTTGGGTGGATATATCTCTGATGCCTGCAATTTTAACGAAATAATCCACAGATATGAACAGAGGGATAAAGAAAAGCCTTTTTTCTTGTTTAATGTGACTATTCAGAACCACGGGAGTTATATGGGTGAAGATATTCCCATGGAGACGGGCGTGCTGAAAGTGGGAAACACGCCCGGCGATACTTTAGAGCAGGCGGAAGAACTGCAGAGATATATCAATCTGTTACGAATAACCGATGAGGAATTCGGAAAGCTTATAGCGTATTTTGAACAGGAGGAAGAAGAGGTGATCGTCTGTATGTTTGGCGACCATCAGCCAATATGGAAAGAGGATTTTTACAGCGCCGTATTCGAGGGGCAGAAATGGAATGACCGGGAAATCAGTCTGCAGAAACATATTGTGCCCTATATCATATGGAGTAATTATGACACAGGCTGGAGAGAATACGGGGACATGAGCGCCAATTATCTGCCGGCGGTGCTCATGGAGTGCGCGGGACTGGAACTCCCGCCTTTTTATCAGTATCTGATGGAACTGCACAGAGAGTACCCTGTACTGACCAAGATCGGTTGTCTGGACAAAGAGGGAAAGCTGGTTGATATCGCGGATGTGTGGGACGAAGATCTGATCAGCAGGTACAGGATGTTTCAATACAATCAGCTGTACATGAAGGACTATCTTGAGGATATATTTGTGGGAACGGAGAAACAGGACAGATGAGAGGAAAAACAGTGTTTGGTTTGGGCGGGGCCTATTTATTGCTGGCTTTGATCATGATGACTTTAAACCGCCGCAGCATGGAGATTCCCTGGTATGAAAAATACCCTGTGATATGTCACGCTATGGGAAGGACCGAAGAGGGATTATCCCTGACCAATTCCCGGGAAGCGTTTATGTATAATTATGATCTGGGCCAGCGTGTATTTGAGACGGATATTCAGATTACCTTCGATGGGGTCATGGTCCTGAGACATGACTGGAATTCGGACTTGGGACAGGCGGAGGCTTTCGGGTGGACAGCGGATGAAAAATGGGCGGTTACTGTCGGGGAATTTTTGGATGCTCCTCTCTACGGGGAATATACGCCGCTGACCTTGGAAGATTGGTTCGCCATCATGAGACAATACCCCAATATCTATATGGTGACGGATACAAAATATTCCCCCGAAGTGGAAAAGCAGTTTGAGCTGTTTGTTGACACGGCGGTGGAAAACGGGTATGAGGACGTACTTTCACGGGTGATCGTGCAGATATACTATAAAGAGATGTACGATGAGGTAATGGCGGTGTATCCATTTGAAAATCTGCTGTGGACATTGTATTATATAGGGTATCCGGGCGGGGAGGAGATCCTGTCATTTATGGAGCAGAGAGAGATTCCCGTGCTGGTGATGCCCTCCTCCTGGTGGGACGGGGAAAAGAGCAGTGAGCTGGAAAGCGGCGCTGTAAAAGTTTATGTTCATACGGTAAATGATGAGGCGGAGGCCCGGCAGCGGTTTGAGGAGGGCGTCAGCGGCGTCTACAGCGACGATATCCTTCCGGCCGCCGCCGGGGGATGGCTGGAGGAACGGCCGGATAATCTGCTTTATTAAGCGCGAAAAGAACGGTATATTGCATATTGTAAGTACAGGGAACAAGAAAATAAAATAAATATAAAAAAACAGTTGACGTATCTGACTTTTGTGGTATAATATGCTATGTACATATGGGTTTCCAATGTACATAATATTAACCCGGTCAGTCAAGATGCTTGCAAGGGACTGAAGGGAGGTCAGGTGTATTCATGTCAAACGTAATCGTAAAAGAGAACGAGACTTTGGACAGCGCGTTGCGTCGTTTCAAGAGAAGTTGTGCGAAGGCTGGAATCCAGCAGGAGATCCGGAAGAGAGAGCATTACGAGAAGCCCAGCGTAAAGCGTAAGAAGAAGTCCGAGGCAGCAAGAAAGCGTAAATATAACTAATGACATGAAGGTCCTTGGCGCAGTCCAGGGACTTTTACTTTCCTGTGTATGCGAGAAAACAGTGTTTGCGGCATTTGGAGGGAATGGATCATGTGGACAAAAGAAATGTTTGGAACGGACGTGTATCATTTGACAGCGGCTTTTATCGTGTACAGTATGCTGGGATGGCTGGTGGAATCCATCTATATGTCGTTCTGCAATAAAAAGCTGACCAACAGGGGTTTTGCCAAAGGGCCGTTCTGCCCGATCTACGGTTTTGGGGCCGTGATCGGCTATCTGCTTTTGCGCCCCTTGAAATTTAATTGGCTTGTTCTCTACATAGTGGCGGCCCTTTCCGCCACCACTTTTGAATTTTTGGTCGGCAAGATGATGATCCGTATTTTTGGAGAACTGTGGTGGGATTACAATGAGAAACCGTTTAATTACAAGGGGATCATCTGTCTGGAGAGTACGGTGGCATGGGGATTTTATGGCCTGGGAATCGTATTTTTTCTCCATGGATGGGTATTGCAGGCCATCGACAGGGTTCCCATGCATGTGGGTACCAAGCTGATATGGGTGATCATGCTGGTGGTTACCATTGACTATATCGTGCAGTTGCTGCATGCGTTTCATGTGGATCTGTCCAGACAGCGGGAGCGCTTGTCGGAGAAAGTGAACGAATTCAGAGCCAGATGGAATTAATGCCGGAGAGAACGGTCAGGGGTTGTGGCGGATATGCCGCGGCCCCTGTTTTTATGTCAGATTGTGCATACACGCTTTACCGGTCCCATATATTAGTGGTAGAACGGAAAGGGGAAGGTGCGCATATGGCAGAGAGATCCCAAAATAGAACAATACATAGCAGAAAGCGGCGGAAAACCGTAACCAGGCGCTGGGCGGCGCTTGTTATGGGACTGTGGTTTACCTTGCTGCAGCTTTTCGACACGGTAATGCCGGTTCAGGCGCAGGTGGAGATATCGGCTCCGTCGGCGATCCTCATGGAGGCATCCACCGGACAGATCATTTTTGAACTGAACGCTACGGAGAGGAGATGTCCGGCCAGCATCACCAAGATTATGACTCTGCTGCTTACATTTGAACAGATCGAAAACGGCAAGGTCAGTTTAAGCGACAGCGTGATCACCAGTGAATACGCAAGCTCCATGGGAGGTTCCCAGGTATTTTTGGCCCAGGGAGAGATACAGACTTTGGACACAATGATAAAGTGTATCGCCGTGGCCTCCGGCAATGACGCGTCTGTGGCTGTGGCAGAACATATTGCCGGCTCCGAGGAGGCTTTTGTGGGAATGATGAATGAAAAGGCCCGGCAGCTGGGAATGGTGGATACCCATTTTGAGGACTGCTGCGGACTGACCAACTCGGACGGGCATTATACCACGGCCAAGGATGTGGCGCTGATGAGCCGGGAACTGATCACCAAGTATCCGCAGGTTTTTGATTACACCCAGATTTGGATGGAGGATATCACCCACGAGACACGCCAGGGAACCGTCAATTTTACTCTGAGCAGTACCAATAAGCTGCTGAAACAGTACCCCTATGCCACGGGCTTGAAGACGGGTTCCACGGAAAAGGCCAAATTCTGTCTGGCGGCTACCGCCAGAAAAGACGGCATCGATATGATCGCCGTGGTCATGGGAGCGCCGGACCCCAAGGGGCGGTTCAAGGATGCCCAGACATTATTGACATATGGCTTTAACGTCAGCGCCATGTATGTGGACCCCAACACGGACCCGCTGCCGGATATGCCGGTGGAGAGGGGGGTGAAAGAGCAGGTGCCCCTGGTCTATGCAGGAGAGTTCCGATATCTGGATATTCTGGGAAGGGATCTGAGCAGAGTGGAAAAAGTGACGGAACTGCCCCAGTCCGTCCAGGCACCGGTGGAACAGGGCAGACAGGCGGGACTGGTAAGATATATGCTGGACGGCGTGGAGCTGGGCTGCGTTCCTCTACTGTACGGGGAATCGGTGGCCCAGGCGGTGTATCGGGACTATCTGTTTAAAATATTCCGGGAATTCCTTTTGTAACAGAGCGGTATGTGGTAAACTACACTTAGCTAAAAGATTTACGGACGGAGAAGAAAATGTTGGATGTATTGTTACTGATGCTGGGGCTGCTTTGTACGGCGGTCCTGTGGGTTATGATCTACGACAGCAATCGCTTTGTAGTGGTGAGGCATGAGATTCGGGATCGGCGTATCCGCGGACAGTGCCGGATGGTCTTTTTGTCTGATCTGCACAACAAGCAGTTTGGGAGAGACAATGTCCGGCTGCTGAAAGCCATTGAGGAACTGAAACCGGACGGGGTGCTGATCGGCGGGGATATGATCAACGGCAAACCGGGTGAAAAACTGGAGACGGCGGTGAACCTGCTGCGTTCTCTGGCTGAAAAGTATCCGGTGTATTACGCCAACGGCAACCATGAACACAGGATCAAGCTGTATCCTGCCACCTATGGGGACGCCGCCGAGAGATACGGTGAGGCCCTGGCAAAGCTGGGCATCAGCCCCATGGTCAACAGCCATGTACAGCTGCCGGGTATCAATCTGACAATTTACGGGTCGGAGATAGGCAGATACTATTATAAGCGTTTCACCGTTCCGGAGATGGCTCCGGAGTATCTGTCCGGGCTGCTGGGTTGTCCCGTGCCGGGTAGTTATACGGTTCTGCTGGCTCACAACCCTGATTATTTCCCCAGATATGCCCGGTGGGGAGCCGATCTGGTGCTGGCCGGCCATGTGCACGGCGGCATCGTTCGGATTCCCTTCCTGGGCAGGGGACTTTTGTCTCCCAATGTGCGCTTTTTCCCAAAATATGACGGCGGCGTGTACCGGGAGGGGAACAGCACGATGATCCTGAGCAGGGGGCTGGGCATCCATACCATACCTTTCAGACTGTTCAATCCCGGAGAGCTTATCGTGCTGGATTTCGCGGGGGATGAAACGGAGAGTCCCGGCAAAAGGACAGAACAGTAGTTCTGCTTGAATACGGCGGAAAAAACAGGTACAATACTCTTTTAGAAGATAAGCCACGGAAAGGACAAAAGGATGGCGATACCGGTAAAGTTGGAGGTGTTTGAGGGGCCGCTGGACCTGTTGCTGCACCTGATCGACAAAAACAAGGTGGATATCTACGATATTCCCATCGTGGAGATCACGCAGCAGTATCTGGAATACATCAGGCAGATGGAGACGGAGGATATGAACGTCATGAGCGAGTTTCTGGTCATGGCGGCCACGCTGATCGACATTAAATGCCGCATGCTGCTGCCCAAGGAAGTGAATGAGGACGGGGAGGAAGAGGACCCCCGGGCGGAGCTGGTGCAAAAACTGCTGGAATACAAAATGTTCAAATATATGTCCTTTGAATTGCGGGACAGGCTGGTGGACGCGGAGAAGAATTATTACCGGGGCCAGCAGCTGCCGGAGGAGGTGGCGGCTTACCGGCAGCCTGTGGACTATGGAGAGCTGATCGGGGATATGAACCTGTTAAAGCTAAATGAGATCTTTAAGGCCATGTTAAAACGCCAGGAGGACAAGATTGACCCTATCCGCAGCAATTATGGCAATATAGAAAAAGACGAGGTGGATATGGACGAGCGCTCTCTGTATGTGGAGGCCTACGCCAGGAGCCATCGGCGTTTCAGTTTCCGGGGACTGTTGGAGCAGCAGGCCGGGAGAATGCAGATCATAGTCACTTTTCTGGTGATCCTGGAGCTGATGAAAATGGGAAGGATCACCATATCCCAGGAAAATATTTTTGACGATATTATGATAGAGTCCAATATATGTGAGACTACATAAAATGGGTCCGCCTGCAATCTATGACAGCAGGGAAAGTCAGGAAAGGTAATGAATACGGATGGAGAAGATACATGCGAAGGCGGCGATAGAGGCGATCCTCTTTGCCATGGGGGAGTCGGTGGATATCAGCCGTCTGGCGGAGGCCATAGAGACGGATGTCCAGACCGTCCGGAGTATTCTGGAGGAGATGGCTCAGGAATATGAGCAGGAGGGAAGAGGAATCGGCATCACCCGTTTTGACAATGCCGTACAGCTCTGCACCAAGGCGAATATGTATGAGTATCTGGTCAAGATCGCCAAGGCACCGAGAAAGATGGTTTTGACGGATACGGTGATAGAAACGCTGTCCATCATAGCTTATAAGCAGCCTATCACCAGAGTCGAGATCGAGAGGATCAGGGGCGTCAGCTGCGACCACGCCATCAACAAGCTGCTGGAATATGATCTGATCACGGAGCTGGGGCGGCTGGACGCGCCGGGAAGACCGCTGCTGTTCGGCACCACCCAGCAATTCCTGCGCAGCTTTGGAGTGGGGAGTCTGGAAGAGCTGCCGGAGCTTTCGACGGTACAGATCGAAGAATTTAAGCAGCAGGCAGAGGCCGAGGTGCAGATGCAGCTGGATATATAGAATGTCCCGATGCAGCGCTCCGATCCGCAACAAAGCGGCCCGGTATTGCTGACAGTCCCGCGCGCCGGGAGGAACTATGCGAAAACTCACTATATAATTGCTGGATAATGCCGTCAGAGCCGGAAATAGGGCCCTGACGGTATTTCATATATTGGCGGGTCGTCTCATATATTGAGATAAACAAAAATCTGTGGCGGTTATATGTTCAATATGAAAAAAAGCCTGAAACAATATCTGTGTGTGTTTTGCTGCCTGCTGGCGGTGTCGCGCGCCGTACAGGGGAATGCCCAGGAGCCTGATCCCGGAGAACTCTATGCCCAGGCGGCTGTGCTGATGGACGCGGAATCCGGGCGTATATTGTATGACAAAAACGGCACGCAGGTGCTGCCCATGGCCAGCACCACCAAGATCATGACCTGTATTTTGACCCTGGAGACGGCAGATATCGGCGAAACAGTGGAGATATCCGCCTATGCGGCTTCCATGCCCAAGGTGAAACTGTATGTACAAAAGGGGGAACGCTATCTGCTGGAGGATCTGTTGTACAGTCTGATGCTGGAATCTCACAATGACGCGGCGGTGGCCATAGCGGAGCATGTGGGACGACAATATCTGCCCGAGCAGTTACGGGAAAAATCGCCGGCGGATTACACCCAGGAGGAGAGCAAACAGGCGGTGGAGGCATTTGCGGCGATGATGAACCGCAAAGCCCAGGAACTGGGCTGTAAGGATACCTGGTTCATCACCCCCAACGGGCTGGATGCCACCCAGGTGCTGACACTGGAAAGCGGGGAAACCATAGAGAAACATCATTCCACCACAGCGGCGGATCTGGCGGCCATCATGTGCTATTGTATAGACCGCTCCCCCAAAAAAGAGGATTTTCTCAGGATCACCCAGGCGCCTTCACACAGTTTTTCCATAGAGAACGGACGTTTCTTTAACTGTGTCAACCATAACGCCTTTCTACAGATGATGCAGGGCGCCATCAGTGGAAAGACCGGTTTTACCAACCAGGCCGGATACTGTTATGTGGGCGCTCTGGAGCGGGACGGAAAGACATTGGTGGTAGCGCTTTTGGCGTGCGGCTGGCCCAACAATAAGAGTTACAAGTGGAGCGATACGAGAGCGTTGATGAATTACGGACTGGAGGATTTTTCCTATCACCCGCTGGATGAGGCGGCATATCAGGAATCTCAGTTGGAACCCATTACCGTGCTGCGGGGACAGACGCTGGATATTGACGGGACGGCCCGTGTGCCGGTGCGGATATTGGAGAGAGGGCTGGAGGAAAACGAGACGTCGGAAGAGATCAGTGGACTTCTGCTGAAGGACGGAGAGGAGATCCGCGTGGAATGCGACATCCAGCGGCAGCTCGAAGCGCCGGTGGCCGCCGGGGAACAGGTGGGAACCATACAGTACATATTCCAGGACCGGGTATACCGGGAAGAACATATTGTGACTGCGAAAGCCGTGCGCAGGATCGATTACAGGTGGTGTTTTCAGCAGATTATACGCTTTTTTCTACTCTGACAAAGGGGGTATACCAAAATATTGTAAAAAAATGCAATTCGTGCTAGGCGAGTTGCGTTTTTTATGTTATACTGGAGGAGAAATTAATCATGGGGGCATTTGTTTTTTGATAAGGCAGTCCCGTGTTAATTCGTTATAATTTAATCCATATAAACGGAGGGCTGAAACATGAGTACTACTTCAAAAGCGAGTCAAAGAATCGAAGCTTTGCTCGACGCAAACAGTTTCGTTGAGATCGGCGCCCTGGTCACCGCCAGAGCCACTGATTTCAATCTGAAACAGAGCGAGACTCCTTCAGACGGTGTCATTACCGGCTATGGGGTGATCGACGGCAGTCTTGTCTATGTGTACAGTCAGGACGCATCCGTGTTAAACGGGTCCGTGGGAGAGATGCACGCGAAAAAGATTGTCAGACTTTACGAACTGGCCATGAAGACAGGGGCTCCTGTCATCGGGATGATCGACTCCGCGGGACTGCGCTTGCAGGAGGCGACGGATGCGCTGCAGGCCTTTGGCGAGATCTATCTGAAACAAACTCTGGCATCCGGTGTGATTCCTCAGATCACGGCAATCTTTGGAACCTGTGGCGGCGGCCTGGGCCTGTTCCCCACGATGACGGATTTCACTTTTATGGAGACAAAGAGCGCGAAACTGTTTGTGAACGCACCCAATGCATTGGACGGCAATGTGGTCACAAAATGCGATTCCTCCTCCGCGCAGTTCCAGTCCCAGGAGAGCGGGATCGTGGATGTGACCGGAGAAGAGGATGCCGTGCTGGCAGGAATACGGAAACTGGTGGGATTTCTCCCTGCCAACAATCAGGAGGCGGCCGCGCAGGAATGCAATGACGATCTGAACAGGGCTACCCCTGAACTGGCCGGCTGTGTAGGCGATACTTCCATAGCGCTGTCCGTTCTGGCTGACGGCCGTGATTTCCTGGAAGTGAAGGCGGAGTATGCCAAGGATATGGTGACGGGCTTTATCAGACTCAACGGCGCTACCGTGGGCTGTGTGGCCAACCGCTGCGAGGTATATGACGGAGACGGCAAGCTTGCGGAAAAGATGGAGCCTGTACTCACAGTGGCAGGCTGTGAGAAAGCGGCATCTTTCGTTGCCTTCTGCGACAGCTTTAATATCCCCGTGCTGTCCCTGACCAATGTGAAGGGCTATGAGGCCACTGTCGCGTCGGAAAAAGGGATCGCAAAGGCGGCGGCAAAGCTCACATATGCCTTTGCCAACGCCACGGTTCCCAAGGTGAATCTGATCATGGGTAAAGCATACGGCACCGCCTATGTGGCTATGAACTCCAAGGGTATCGGTGCGGATATGACATATGCCTGGCCCACCGCTGAGATCGGCACGATGGACGCGAAACTGGCCGCCAAGATCATGTATGACGGACAGGGGGCGGATGTGATCGACGCCAAGGCCGCAGAGTATGCGGCGCTGCAGACCAGCGCCCACAGCGCCGCTCAGAGAGGCTATGTGGACCAGATCGTTGAGGCCGCCGACACCAGAAAATATATTATCGGCGCTTTTGAGATGCTGTGCACCAAGAGCGAGGAGCGTCCGGCCAAAAAACATGGGACCGTATAATTTGAGGAAATTTTGGAACTGTCGTTCCAAATACGTATTAACGCAATATCACAGGCGGGCCTGTGATATGCGGGAAAGAGGAAATTTTGGAACTGTCGTTCCAAATACGTATTAACGCAATATCACAGACGAGGTCTGTGATATGCGGGAAAGAGGAAATTTTGGAACTGTCGTTCCAAATACGTATTAGCGCAATATCACAGACGAGGTCTGTGATATGCGGGAAAGAGGTAAGTATGAAGAAACGTTCAGCAGCTATTTGCGCGGCAGCCTGTGTTCTTGGACTGACGGCCTGCGAAAGTGATCTGGGTGCGAGAATGGAGATCGCCGCTTTGAATACGGTGATCGGGATGGGCACTGTGTTTGCCGTGCTGATCCTCATTATCGGGGTTATTTCCCTGTTCCGTTTCATCCCCATGATCCAGGACAGGCTTGGAAGTAAGAAAAAGGCAGCCGTACAGGTAAATGCGGAAACTGCGCAGACCGTAGACAGCCAGGAGGACGCGGAGGACGTGTCCGATGACCTGGAGTTGGTGGCTGTGATCGCCGCGGCGATCGCTGCCAGCGAAGGAGCCGCCTCCACGGATGGTTTCGTGGTGAGGAGCATTCGCAGAGTAAACAGAATAAAAAGAGCATAAAGGAGAATAAATCATGAAAAATTATACCATTACCGTAAACGGCAACGTATATGACGTAGTAGTAGAGGAAGGCGCATCCACAGGCGCTCCCGCAGCGGCCCCCGCTCCCGCGGCTCCGAGAGCAGCAGCTCCCGCAGCACCCAAGGCGACGCCCAAGGCAGCCGGCGCAGGCAGCGTAAAGGTAGAGGCCGGCGCGGCTGGCAAGGTGTTTAAGATCGAAGCCAAGGTAGGGCAGGCTGTAAAAGCCGGCGACCCGGTGGTGATCATCGAGGCGATGAAAATGGAGATCCCTGTTGTGGCTCCTCAGGACGGCACGGTGGCAAGTATCGATGTGGCTGTAGGAGATTCTATCGAGGCCGGCGCTGTACTGGCTACCATGAATTAATCATTCAAGCTGATTGAATGAATCACAACAGGAGGTCAACACATGGAGTATATAGCAAATACGCTCAGCAATCTGGTCCATCAGACAGCGTTTTTTAACCTGACTGTGGGAAACTATGTGATGATTGTGGTAGCGTGCGTTTTCCTTTATCTGGCTATCCGAAAAGGGTTTGAGCCTCTGCTGCTCACCCCGATAGCCTTCGGTATGTTGCTGGTGAATATCTATCCGGATATTATGTTGCCCATTGAGGAGTCAACAAACGGTACCGGCGGCCTGCTGTATTATTTCTTCTTATTGGATGAATGGGCGATCCTGCCGTCCCTGATCTTTATGGGCGTGGGCGCATCCACGGATTTTGGTCCGCTGATCGCCAATCCCAAGAGTTTTCTGCTGGGTGCAGCTGCTCAGTTTGGTATCTTTATGGCGTATTTTGGCGCTATTCTGATGGGCTTTAACGATGAGGCGGCGGCAGCCATTTCCATCATCGGCGGCGCGGACGGACCTACTTCTATCTTTTTGGCCAGTAAGCTGGGGCAGACGGCTATAATGGGACCCATAGCGGTGGCGGCATATTCCTATATGTCCCTGGTACCTATTATCCAGCCGCCTATTATGAAACTGCTCACCACCGAGAAGGAGCGTAAGATCAAGATGACCCAGCTGCGTCCTGTGACCAAGCTGGAGAAGATTCTGTTCCCCATCGTTATTACCATCGTTGTATGTCTGATCCTGCCCACAACGGCGCCACTGGTAGGTCTGTTGATGCTGGGTAATCTGTTCAGAGAGTCCGGTGTGGTGAGACAGCTGACGGATACGGCTTCCAACGCCATGATGTATATCGTGGTGATCCTGCTGGGTACTTCCGTGGGAGCCACCACCAGCGCGGAGGCATTTTTGAACTGGGATACCATCAAGATCGTTATACTGGGTCTGGTCGCCTTTGCATTCGGCACGGCGGCAGGCGTTCTCTTCGGAAAGCTGATGTGTATCGCTACCAAGGGTAAGGTTAATCCGCTGATCGGTTCCGCAGGCGTGTCCGCGGTGCCCATGGCGGCCCGAGTATCTCAGAAGGTGGGTGCGGAGGCAGATCCCACCAACTTCCTGCTGATGCACGCAATGGGTCCCAATGTGGCCGGCGTAATCGGTACAGCCGTGGCTGCGGGAACGTTCATGGCTATCTTTGGAGTATTTTGATAAAAAGGAAAATCAGCAGAGTCCCGCATGGCCCCCAGAGAATTTGCGAGCGCAGAGCGATCGGAAATTGCTCTGCCGTACTAGGGCCAGGAGGGAATCTGCGGAACTAAAATCAGCAGAGTCCCGCATGGCCCCCAGAGAATTTGCGAGCGCAGAGCGATCGGAAATTGCTCTGCCGTACTAGGGGCCAGGAGGGAATCTGCGGAACTAAATATAGGAGGAGACGTAAAGAATGTCAGATCAAGTTAAAAAACCGATTAAGATTACGGAAACCATATTGCGTGATGCCCATCAGTCTCTGATCGCTACCAGAATGCCCACCGATTTCATGCTGCCCATAGTGGATAAGATGGATAAGGTGGGGTATCACTCCGTAGAGTGCTGGGGCGGCGCAACCTTTGACGCGTCCTTAAGATTCCTGAAGGAAGATCCCTGGGACAGACTGCGCAAGCTCAGGGACGGCTTTAAGAACACGAAACTGCAGATGCTGTTTCGCGGACAGAATATCCTGGGATACAGACCTTATGCGGACGATGTGGTGGATGCTTTCGTACAGAAGTCCATATCCAACGGTATCGATATCATCCGTATCTTTGACTGCTTGAACTACCTGCCCAATCTGCAGGAGGCGGTAAACGCCACCAACAGGATGAAAAAGCAGGAGGGAAGAGGTCACGCGCAGGTGGCTTTGTCCTATACGCTGGGCGATGCCTATACGCTTGAGTATTGGGCCGATATGGCCAAAAAGATCGAGGAGATGGGTGCGGATTCCATCTGTATCAAGGATATGGCCGGCCTGCTGGTGCCTTATCGTGCTTCCGAGCTGATCGCGGCCATGAAGGAAAACACCAAGTTGCCTATCCAGCTGCACACCCACTATACTTCCGGTGTGGCCAGCATGACATATCTGAAGGCCATAGAGGCTGGGGTGGACGTGATCGATACCGCTATGAGCCCTCTGGCTATGGGTACTTCCCAGCCTGCCACAGAGGTTATGGTGGAGACTTTCAGAGGAACACCCTACGACACAGGCTTTGACCAGAATCTGCTGGCGGAGATCGCCGATTACTTCCGTCCTTACAGGGATGAGTGCTTAAAGAGCGGTCTGCTCAATCCCAAGGTGATGGGCGTGGATATTAAGACGCTGCTGTATCAGGTGCCCGGCGGCATGCTCTCCAATATGGTGAGCCAGCTGAAGGAGCAGAACGCGGAAGACAGATATTATGACGTGCTGCGAGAGATCCCGCAGGTGCGTAAAGATCTGGGCGAGCCGCCTCTGGTTACCCCTTCCTCCCAGATCGTGGGTACTCAGGCAGTGTTCAATGTGCTGATGGGCGAGAGATATAAGATGGCCACCAAGGAAACCAAGGCGGTGCTGAGAGGTGAGTACGGTCAGACCGTTAAGCCCATGAATCAGGAAGTTATCGACAAGGTTATTCCCGGAGAGACCAGGCTGACCGGACGTTTTGCCGACACGCTGACCAATGAGATGGATAAGCTGGAGGCCGAGATGAAGGAGTGGAAACAGCAGGACGAGGATGTGCTGTCCTATGCTCTGTTCCCTCAGGTGGCTACCGACTTCTTCAAATACCGTCAGGCCCAGCAGGAGAAAGTGGATATGACCCAGGCCGATACCAAGAACGGCGCATATCCTGTGTAAGAAGTTTCGCGTCATATGAGAATGTAATGTACAGATCCCGGTTCGATGAGAACCGGGATCTTTTATAAGAGCAAATGTCTGTAATAGAAACTTTATAGATTTTATGGGCAGTGGACCGGGCAGGTAGATGGTACTTGACAAAAGAAGTGCTTTCCTGTAAAATAACGAGTGTTATATGTTGCGCATGGTTATGTTAGGAGAAATAATATGCCCAGAAAAGAAAGCATCACAATAGAACAGATATTGGAGACCGCGTTTGCCATGACCCGGGAGGAGGGCTTTGCCAGCGTGACCGCCAGAAAAGTGGCGGCTAAAGCAGGATGCTCTACACAGCCGATCTTCCGGGTATACAAGAATATGGAGGAACTGTGGGATGCCGTCTATGAGAAAGCGACAGTGTTTTTTCAGGACTATTACAGTCTTTATCCGCGTATGTCTCCCGTTCCCTTTGTGAATCTGGGGATGGCCTATATTGCTTTTGCCCGGGAGGAAGGGCATCTGTTTGAACTGCTCTTTCTCTCAAAAAAGGATAACGGAAAGAGTATGTACGATCTCTTAAACGGTGACGCAGGCAATGTGCTGTATGAGATCAACAGGGCCAGAGCCGAGGGCTGTAAGCGTCCCGAAGAAGTGTTTATGCGAATGTGGATATTTATTCACGGCAGTGCCTGTATGACCCTGACAGGGGATTATGATCTGTCTAATGTGGAGACTTTGGCGGTGCTGAAACAGGTCTATGGGCAATTTGCCAGATAATATAAATATCTTCAAATGGGGGACATGCGGATGCAATATGATGTACTGGACAGGATAAGAGAGCAGTATGCGGGCATGAGCAAAGGACACAAAAAGATCGCGTCCTTTATACTGGAACATTATGACCAAGCCGTATTTATGACGGCGGCACGGCTGGGGGACGCTTTGCGGATCAGCGAATCCACAGTGGTGCGCTTTGCGGCGGGGATCGGTTATAAGGGTTACCCTGAGTTTCAGCGGGCTCTGGAGGAATGCGTGCAGAGCAAGCTGAGCAGTGTCCAGAAGATTGACGCCAAATACGGACACAGTACGCAATCGGAGATACTGACAAGCGTACTGACAGCGGATATCGAAAAGTTGCAGCACACTATACAGCATCTGGACGCGGCGGCGTTTGAGACGGCGGTGAACACGATCCTGACGGCGGATCATATCTACATTATGGGACTGCGCAGCAATGAGCCGTTGGCAGAGTTTTTACACTTTTATCTGAATATGGTCCGGGGCAATGTGGTACTGCTAAAGACTACCAGCGTCAGCGAGACCTTTGAACAGATGATACGGATCGGCGAGAAAGACTGTTTTGTGGGAATCAGTTTTCCCAGATATTCCATGCGGACTCTAAAAGCCATGGAGTTTGCCAACGACAGGAACGCCAAAGTGATCGCCATCACCGACTCCATACATTCTCCCATGAACCTGTATTCCTCCTGCAATCTGCTGGCCCGCAGCGATATGGTGTCCATCGTGGATTCCCTGGTGGCGCCTTTGAGCGTTATCAACGCGCTGGTGGTAGCCATGTGTCTGAAATGTCCTCAGGAAGTGAAACAGAATCTGGAGATGTTGGAGGAGACATGGAACAATTATCAGGTGTATCTGAACGATGAGATCAATTTTATCGACGACGAGCCGATTTTGAATTATTCTTTGAGAAAAGAGGAATAGTGAGGATGCATGTGATCGTAGTGGGCGGAGGAGCCGCAGGCATGATGGCGGCCATCGCGGCGGCCCAGGCCGGGGCTGAGGTAACGCTTTTGGAGCGCAATGAAAAACTGGGCAAAAAACTGTTTATCACCGGAAAGGGCAGATGCAATGTGACCAATGCCGGCGACATGGACAATCTGCTTTCCAGTGTGATGACCAACGCAAAATTTCTGTACAGCGCCTTTTACGGCTTTGATAACCGGGCACTGATGGAGTTTGTTGAGGAGGCGGGCTGTCCGTTAAAGACCGAGAGGGGAAACCGCGTGTTTCCTGTCAGCGATCACTCCTCCGACATTATCGCCGCATTGCAGGGAGTCCTGCGGCGGCTGGGAGTGGAGATCCGTCTGCATACCAGAGTTAAAGGACTGTGGTGGGAGAAAGAATCCGGGCCGTCTTATGGAGAAGAAGAGAGACCGAAAAAGGCGGAAAAGGGAAGTGTCAGAGGAGTGCTGCTGGAAGACGGAGGGCGGCTGGCGGCTCAGCGGGTGATCCTGGCCACAGGCGGGTTGTCCTATGCCAGCACCGGTTCCACCGGAGACGGATACCTTTTCGCAAAAGAAACGGGCCACAATATAGCAGAGTGCAGTCCGTCTCTGGTACCCTTTCACATCAAGGAAGATTGGTGCAGGGATCTGATGGGACTGTCCCTGCGCAATGTCACACTGAGCCTGCACCTGAACGATAAGGAGATCTACCGGGATCAGGGGGAAATGCTGTTCACTCACTTCGGGGTCAGCGGTCCGTTGGTTCTAAGCGCAAGCAGCTATTATATGGCAAAGAGCAGGGGAAAGGATGGAGCCCGGACACGGCTGCTGATCGACTTAAAACCGGCCCTTGACATACAGCAGCTGGATAAGAGAGTGCTGCGGGATTTTGAGGAGAGTAAGAACAAACAGTTCAAAAACGCGCTGGGACAGCTTTTTCCGGCCCGTCTGATCCCGGTCATGATACGCCTTGCGGATATCCCGCCGGAAAAGCCGGTAAATGAGATCACCCGGGAAGAGCGCCGTCATTTTGTGGAGCTGATCAAAGCGCTGCCCCTGACAGTCACTGGCGTGCGGGGCTACGAGGAGGCGATCATCACCAGAGGCGGCATCTCTGTCAAAAACGTGAATCCCTCCACAATGGAATCAAAAATAATACAGGGATTGTATTTTGCCGGAGAAATGTTGGACGTAGACGCTCTGACCGGGGGCTACAATCTACAGATCGCCTGGTCCACCGGACACCTGGCCGGAACCAGCGCGGCTCAATAAGAAACAAATAAGGAATATAGAAAGGGAAAATAACATGAGCTATAATATTGCCGTGGACGGCCCCGCAGGCGCCGGAAAGAGCACGATAGCCAGAGCAGTGGCGAAAAAACTGAATATCATCTATGTGGACACAGGGGCCATGTACCGGGGAATGGGCCTGTACATGCTGCGCCAGGGCATCGATCCCGAGGATGAACAGGCGGTGATCGGTCACTGCCAGGAGGCGGATATCACGCTGGGGTATGAGAACGGGACACAGGTAGTGTATTTAAACGGAGAGAATGTGAACGCCTATATCCGCACGGAGGAAGTGGGAGCCGTAACCTCCAGGATCAGCGTGCTCCCTGCGGTGCGAGAACGTATCACAGCCCTTCAGCAGGAGTTGGCCTCCTCCACGGACTGCATTATGGACGGCAGGGATATCGGCACCTGCGTACTGCCCCATGCGGATGTGAAGATCTATCTGACAGCCAGCAGTGCAGTGCGGGCCAGACGCCGGTATGACGAACTGACCGCAAAGGGCCAGCAATGCGATCTGGCACAGATTCAGGCGGATATGGAGGAGAGAGATTACCGGGATACACACCGGGAGGTCAGTCCTCTGCGCCAGGCCCAGGACGCCGTCCTGATGGACAGCTCGGATATGACAGCGGAGCAGGTTATAGAGAAGATATTTAAGCTCTGTGAAAAAAGAGACTGAGGAGACAGACCTATGGAGATCAGAGTAACCGCCAGCGCGGGGTTTTGCTTTGGAGTAAAACGAGCGGTGGAAACGGTGTATGAGCAGATACAAACAGGGAAAACTATATATACTTACGGTTCTATCGTACACAATGAAGAAGTGGTGAAGGAGCTGACGGAGCTGGGAGTCAGAGTCATCGAAGACCGGCAGGAGCTGGAGCGGATGCTGGAGCAGGATTCTTTGGCGGATGAGATCCCTCAGGACGTAACGGTAATTATCAGGGCGCATGGAGTTTCAAAAGATATTTCACAGCGCATGGCACAGAAGGGCTGGAATATCGTAGATACCACCTGTCCGTTTGTGGAACATATCCACAGGCTGGTGGAGGAGAGGAGCCGGCAGGGAGAGCATATCCTGGTGGTGGGCGGCCCGGAGCACCCGGAGGTAGAAGGGACCGTGGGATGGTGCAACGGCCCGGTAGATGTGCTGGAGAGCGTGGAGGAAGCCGAAAAATATGTGCCGCCGGAGGGAAAAAAGCTCACTGTAGTGGCTCAGACGACATTTAATTACAATAAATTTCAACATATAGTTGAAATTCTTAAAGAAAAAGGTTACAATGTTAGTATTGTGAACACCATCTGCAATGCAACAGAGGAAAGGCAGAGGGAGACACGGGAAGTAGCAGCAGATGCTGATGCAATGATCGTAATAGGAGGTAAACACAGTTCCAATACCAGAAAGCTCTATGAGATCTGTAAGGAAGTGTGTGACAATACCTGTTTTATACAGACACTGGATGACTTGCATTTAGAACTACCTAGATCAGCTGGACTGATTGGCATTACTGCAGGGGCTTCCACCCCAAATAAATTAATAGAGGAGGTTCAAAATTATGTCAGAATTAACTTTTGAACAAATGCTGGAAGAATCATTGAAAACAATACATGCAGGAGAGGTAGTTGAAGGCACTGTCATCGATGTTAAGCCGGACGAGATCGTTCTCAACATCGGCTACAAGTCAGACGGTATACTCACAAAGAGTGAATACTCCAATGATCAGAGTGTGGATCTCACCGCTGTTGCTAAGGTTGGCGACACTATGGAAGTCAAGGTTCTGAAGGTTAACGATGGGGAGGGACAGGTGGTCCTGACCTACAAGCGGCTGGCTGCGGACAGAGGCAACAAGCGTATTGAGGAGGCATACAACAACAGAGAGGTATTAAAGGCTACCGTGACACAGGTTCTGGACGGAGGTCTCAGCGTAGTAGTTGACGAAGTGAGAATCTTTATCCCCGCAAGCCTGGTGTCCGACACATATGAGAAGGATCTGACCAAGTATGCGGGTCAGGAGATCGAGTTTGTGATCAGCGAATACAATCCCAAGAAAAGAAGGTACATCGGTGACCGCAGACAGCTTATCGCCGCGCAGAAGGCAGAGCTGCAAAAGGAACTGTTCGAGAGGATTCATGAGGGCGATATCGTTGAAGGCGTAGTGAAAAATGTTACCGATTTCGGCGCGTTCATCGACTTGGGCGGCGCAGACGGACTGCTGCATATCTCCGAGATGTCCTGGGGAAGAGTGGAACATCCCAAAAAGGTATTTAAGGTAGGCGAGAAACTGACCGTTCTGATCAAGGAGATCAATGGCAGCAAGATCGCGCTGTCTCTGAAGTTTGATGATGCCAATCCCTGGAAGGACGCGGCCGAGAAATTTGCCATCGGCAGTGTGCTCACCGGAAAAGTAGCGAGAATGACTGACTTTGGCGCATTTGTGGAGCTGGAACCCGGCGTTGACGCGCTGCTGCACGTGTCCCAGATCTCCAAGGAGCATATTGATAAGCCCTCCGATGTTCTGAGTGTGGGTGAGGAAGTGACCGCAAAAGTGGTTGACTTCAACGAGGCAGACAGAAAGATCTCTTTGAGTATAAAAGCGCTGACTGCTCCCGATTCCACCGTAAAGGACGAGGACAGCGATGCGGATGTGGTTTCTGTGGATATCGATGCGGTGATCGCGGCTGAGGGCGAAGAGTAAAAAGGAATTGTCTAATGGGCTATGATTATGAATATTTGAAACAGCAGATATTTAATCTGACCTCCATCGATCTGAACGCTTATAAAGAGCGGCAGATGAAACGTCGGATTGACACACTGATCGATAAGCACGGTATAAAGGGCTATGATAAATACGTGGAGCAACTTAAAAAAGATAAGGCTCTGTTTGAGGAATTTATCAATTATATCACGATCAATGTGTCGGAGTTCTACCGCAATCCGGAGCAGTGGAAGATCATGGACGAGCAGATCATTCCGGAGTTGATCGGCAGATTCGGTAAGAATCTGAAGGTCTGGAGCGCTGCGTGTTCCACGGGAGACGAGCCCTATTCTCTGGTGATGGCTCTGTCCAGACATATTCCTCTACAGCAGATCCGTATCATTGCCACGGATCTGGACAAGCAGGTGATTGCCAAGGCTAAGCTGGGACTGTATGCAGACAGGAGTGTTGCGGCTGTTCCTGCGGACATGAAAAAGAAATATTTTACCCAGGTAGGGCCTTCTTACAAGATTTCCGACGAGATCATGGCTCGGGTGGAATTCAGGGAACACAATCTGCTGAAGGATACTTATCCCAGCGATTGTCATTTGATCGTGTGCCGTAACGTATTGATATATTTTACGGAGGAGGCCAAGGATGAGGTATTTGCCAAATTCCAGAAGAATCTCAAGCCCGGAGGCGTTCTGTTTATCGGCAGTACGGAGCAGATCATCAATTATAAGGATTTAGGATATGCTCGGAAGAATTCTTTCTTTTATGAGAGACCTATTTGACGGGTGTATAGTTAAATGGAGCTATAGCGCAAAGATTTGCGCCATAGCTCCATTTTAAGTGCGCACGGCGGGGCGCATTCTAATTAATAGGTTGCGGCCATCATGGTCAGAATGTGATTGGCGTAGCTGGTAAAAGCCTGGCGGTTTTTCTTAATCTCATCTGTCAGCTCAAAAAAGAGTTCCTTACTCTTGTAGTCGCGTTTGAAAAAAGGCTCGATCAACACTTCCCACTGGGGAAGATAGCAGGAGTATTTCCGGGTGTAACAGGTGGCGGCGGTGGCATTCACACGATGTTCGTGATCCACAAAGGACGCCACGGATCTGTGCAGGGCCACGTCCTCCGCAGGGAGATAGTAGTAATCCCTGTAATTGGTGTAAAAATATTTCATCTCTTCCTCATAGATGGGTACACGCAGCTGGGCCTGGGTTCCGCCGCCCTTGAAATAACAATAGTTGGCGGAGGCGGAGACGTTTACCGGCAGAGTGCAGGGGAGAGCCAGAGTCATGACCAGTTCCTGCCGTCTGTTGCCGTTGATATCCTTGTAGGAGTTAGCCTGTACCTTACGGGCCTTTACCTTGCCGTCAAACAGATCATAATAGGACAATATGGGAAGAATCTGCAGCATTCCCTGTAGATCATCGGCGTTGTGCAGAAACAGAGACTTCTCGGCGAATTCCGAGGGCAGTTTTACATAATCGTGATATACACCGATCAACTCCCCGCCGGAGAAAGCGTCTTCACGATGGATACCCAGGAACTTTTCAATGGTTTTCTGCTTGCAGTTGGGCAGTTTCAGGAAATATTTGTAAAAGCTGACCCTGCGGTAGATATCCAGCCCTTCAAAACCTTCGAAATTGTAAGGCAGCCGTAACTGCTCACATTTCTGCAATATAAAGGGCAGATCAAAATTGTTGCCGTTAAAATGGATCAGGTATTTGTAGGAGGCGGCAAACTCAAAAAACGCAGTGAGTATCTGAATCTCCTCCAAATAGCTCTGGGCGAACCACTGTCTGGTGCGCCAGCAACCTTCGCTGTAATAAGCGCAACCGATCAGATACAGATAGGATGTACGCGCTGTGAAACCTGTGGTCTCAATATCCAGAAACAGGATCTGTTCCAGAGGAGCCAGATTTTCCAGCGGGTAACCGATCTCAAGATTTTCTATTTTTGCGTCGTCTGTCTTCATATTCCCTCTCCATAAAGAATTTTGAATCATGGATTAACCTTATACCGGTTATTTTCGACATATGTGGCGGTGAAAATCGTGCCGGTAAACAACAAAGCCGGCGCGTATTTCCGGTAAGAATCTGTTTTTTTGTTATTTAATTAATTATATCATAAATTTTGAAAATACTGTAGTATTTTTGTAAAAAAAATAGTATATTAGTATGAGAAACAAATTCGACAAGTTATGCCATAAAGCATGGCTTGCGTACTCACAGAGAGGTAGGAGTGAAAACATGCGAAAGTTGACTTTTCAGGGTGGAGTACATCCATATGACGGCAAGGATTTGTCCAAGGACAAGCCCATTGTGTCCGTGCTGCCAAAAGGTGAATTGGTTTACCCGGTGTCCCAGCATATCGGCGCGCCGGCAACCCCCATTGTGAAAAAAGGAGACCGTGTACTGGCAGGCCAGAAGATCGCGGAGCAGAACGGGTTTGTATCGGCCCCCATCTATGCGTCCGTTTCCGGCACGGTCAAGTCCATTGAACCCAGGCGTGTGGTGACCGGTGACAGCGTCATGAGCATTGTGGTGGAAAATGACGGTCAATATGAAGAGGTAACCATGGAGCCGCCGGGAGACTTGGAGTCACTTAGCCGGGAACAGGTCATTGACTGCATAAAGGAGGCAGGAATCGTCGGCATGGGCGGCGCGGGTTTTCCCACATATGTAAAGCTTTCACCCAAGGAGCCTGAGAAGATAGAGTACTGCATTGCCAACTGCGCGGAATGCGAACCCTATCTGACCAGCGACTACCGCAGAATGCTGGAAGAACCGGAGAAACTTGTGGGAGGGATGAAGATCATCCTGCAGCTTTTTCCCAATGCCCGGGGCGTTCTGGCGGTGGAAGACAACAAGCCTGACTGTATCCGGCTACTGCAGGAGATGGTTCGCGGCGAGGAGCGCATCAGTGTCAAGGCGCTGCAGACCAAGTATCCTCAGGGAGCCGAGCGCACGCTGATCTATGCCGTCACCGGCAGGCGGATCAATTCCTCCATGCTTCCTGCGGATGTGGGATGTGTGGTGAACAATGTGGATACCGTGGTGGCTGTTTACAGGGCAGTGACGGAGGGGCGTCCCCTGATGGAACGCATTGTAACCGTGACGGGTGACGCGATAGAGAATCCCCAGAATTACCGGGTGCGGATCGGTATGAACTATCGGGAACTGATCGAGGAGGCGGGGGGATTTCGCGGCAAGCCGGAAAAGATCGTCTGCGGCGGCCCCATGATGGGTTTTGCCATGTTCGATCTGGATGTGCCCACCACCAAGACTTCCACGGCTCTGTTGTGTCTGTCCAAGGACGAGGTTTCCGCCATGGAGCCAGGGCCCTGCATCAACTGCGGGCGCTGTGTGGAGGTATGCCCCGGCAGGGTGGTTCCCAGCAGGCTTGCGGACTACGCGGAACATTTTGACGAGGAAGCCTTCGTCAAAAATGACGGCATGGAGTGCTGTGAGTGCGGATGCTGCAGTTATGTATGTCCGGCCAAGAGACCGTTGACCCAGCAGATCAAATCCATGCGCAAGATCCAGCTGGCCAAGCGGAAGAATTCCAAATAAGATCAGCATATCCCCGGACAGCGTACTTGGAGGCTTAAATATTCTTAGAATAGGCTGTTCAGTTTTTAGACCGGAGACAGATAATAGTTTCCAATTGAGCCAGTGCGGGGTCTGGACAGGAAGGATCTGCGTCCCTTGTTCAAAGTACAAAAATTTAGGAGGAAACAAGAAGTGGAGAAGAAATGGAGAGTGTCATCCAATCCTCATGTGCGTTCAAAGGTTACGACGAACGGTATCATGATGGCTGTGGTGCTTGCCTTGCTGCCTGCCGCCGGATTCGGCATCTACAATTTTGGCGTCAGGGCGCTGCTACATATTCTGATCACGGTGGCATCTACTGTGATCACGGAGTTTTTGTTCGGACTGTATAAAAAGAAATTGACGATCACCGATCTGTCCGCAGTGGTGACGGGATTGCTGCTGGCGTTAAACCTGCCTGTGGGCGCTCCTCTGTGGATCGGTGCCATGGGCGGTGTGTTTGCCATATTGGTGGTGAAAATGCTCTTTGGTGGCCTGGGACAGAACTTTATGAATCCTGCGCTGGCCGCCAGGTGTTTTCTGCTGATATCCTTCCCCGCGCAGATGACAAATTTTGTCTGTGACGCCTATACCGGCGCCACACCTCTCGCTTTGCTGAAAGCGGGGGAGACAGTCAATGTGACGGATATGATCATAGGACGCACTGCCGGAACCATAGGCGAGACTTCCATGATCGCCCTGGTAGTGGGAGCCTGTTTCCTGATCCTGCTGGGTGTGATAGATCTGCGGATTCCCGGCAGCTATATCGTGAGTTTCGCCGTGTTTGTGCTGTTGTTTGGGGGCAGGGGACTGGATTTTCAATACCTGTCCGCTCAGTTGGCCGGAGGCGGCCTGATGCTGGGAGCCTTTTTCATGGCAACCGATTATGTGACCAGGCCGATCACAATAAAGGGGCAATATGTCTTTGGAATATTCCTGGGTATTATGACTGGGATCTTCCGAATCTTCGGACCCGGCGCGGAGGGTGTATCCTATGCGATCATCCTGGGCAATCTGCTGGTGCCTCTGATCGAGAAGGTCACCATGCCCAGAGCATTTGGCAAAGGAGGTGCGGCACATGGCAGAAAATAGAGCCGGCAGCGACGGAAAAAACATGTGGAGGGACGCCTTGATCCTCTTTGCGATCACGCTGATATCCGGCCTGATGCTGGGGTTGGTATACCAGGTGACTGAGCAGCCCCGCAGGCAGCAACAGGAGCGCAAGATTCAGGAGGCCTGTCGGGAGGTTTTTGCCCAGGCGGACCGATTTGAAGAATTTTCTTATAACATTGACGAGACTCTGGCGCAGGAACTGTCCGCGGACGGGGTGAAGACAGGAACCGTCTACCGGGCGCTGGATACCGCAGGCAATTCTCTGGGCTATGTGATCGAAACCACTTCCGGAGAAGGATACGGTGGCAATATTACCCTGTATGCGGGCATTACAAATGATGGTATAGTAAATGGGGTGTCCATTCTCTCCATCTCCGAGACGCCGGGATTGGGTATGCGGGCCGGAGAGGTATTGGTTCCCCAGTTTGCGGAGAAACCGGCGGTATACTTTACATTTACCAAATCCGGCAGTCAGTCGGACAGCGAGATTGACGCCATAAGCGGCGCTACCATTACTACGGAGGCTGTAACAAACGCGGTAAACGGCGCGGTCCGCGTCTTTGAACAGGCGCTGGCGCAGACCGCAGGGGCGCTCTCGGACAATGGGGCCGGGACAGAGGAGACAGAAGGGAGGGAGACGGTATGAGCAAAACGAATCGTCCCGACAATGCCGGGGAGAGACTGATCAACGGTCTGATCAAAGAAAATCCGACTTTTGTGCTGATGCTGGGCATGTGTCCCACTCTGGCAGTGACCACCTCCGCCGTAAACGGTTTCGGCATGGGAGCCGCCACGCTGGCGGTATTGGCGCTCAGCAACCTGATCATCTCACTGCTGCGGAATATCATTCCCACAAAGGTGCGTATACCGGCGTTTATCGTGATCATAGCCTCCTTCGTGACGGTGGTACAATTGCTGCTGGAGGCATATCTGCCTTTTCTGAATGATGCGCTGGGAGTATATATACCGCTGATCGTGGTGAACTGTATCATCCTTGGCCGTGCGGAGAGTTATGCGTACTCCCATTCCCCGATTCCCTCCCTGTTCGACGGCATCGGCATGGGGCTGGGATTTACCGTGGCGCTGACCTGTATCGGCGCGGTGCGGGAACTGCTGGGAACCGGAGAGATCTTCGGTTTCGGAATTATGCCTAAGGCATTTACGCCCATTGGCATATTTGTGCTGGCGCCGGGCGCGTTCTTTGTGCTGGCAGCGCTGTGCGCCCTGCAGAATTATGTGAAAGTCAAAGGGGCCAAAGCCGGAAAGGATACCAGCAAGATCGGCTCCGGGTGCAGCGAAGACTGCATGAACTGTACGGACACGGGGTGCGGTCGGAGAAAATTCTATGATGACAGCGACGATCTGGTAGTGGAAGAACTGTAGGAAGGAGAGACACATGGAAACAGTGAAGGAATTACTTGTCATATTGATCGGCTCTTCCCTGGTGAGCAATGTGGTTCTGAGCCAGTTTTTGGGATTGTGCCCCTTTCTGGGGGTTTCCAGGAAGACCAATACCGCAGCCGGCATGGGCGCGGCGGTAATCTTTGTCATCACTCTGGCCAGCGCTGTGGCGGGGCTGATGTACCGGTTTATTTTGAAACCCTTACATATCGAATATTTGCAGACCATATGCTTTATTCTGGTGATCGCGGCCCTGGTGCAGTTCGTGGAGATGTTTCTGCGCAAGGCCATGCCGGCTCTATATGAGGCGCTGGGTGTATACCTGCCTCTGATCACTACCAACTGCGCGGTTCTGGGGGTGGCCCTGACCAATGTACAGAAGGAATACGGTATTCTGACAGGAATCGTCAACGGTTTCGCCACGGCGGTGGGGTTCACCATAGCTATTGTGATCCTGGCGGGCCTGCGGGAAAAAATGGAGTATAACGACTTCCCGCAATCTTTTAAAGGTATGCCGGCAGTACTGCTCACGGCGGGCCTGATGGCTATCGCCTTTTGCGGATTTTCCGGGCTGTTATAGTCTGTGATATTTAATGTGGAGGTAAGGAAATGATAACAGGAATCCTTATTGCGGCAGGCATCGTGGGAGCGATCGGTATTTTCATCGGTCTGTTTCTGGGCGTTGCCGGTATCAAATTCAAGGTGGAGATAGATCCCAGGGAGGAAGCGGTGCTGGGAGTGCTGCCAGGCAACAACTGCGGCGGATGCGGTTATGCGGGATGTTCCGGTCTGGCGGCGGCCATTGCCAAGGGAGAGGCCCCCACAAACGCCTGTCCCGTGGGGGGCGACACAGTGGGAGCCCAGGTGGCCCAGATCATGGGAGTGGAGGCCCAGGCGGCGCAGCCCATGGTGGCTTTTGTGCACTGTCAGGGAGATTGTGACAAGACCAGTCAGGATTATAAATACAGCGGTGCCCAGGACTGCCGGATGCTGCCCTTTGTGCCGGGGGGAGGCCCCAAGTCCTGCAACAGCGGTTGCCTGGGGTATGGCACATGTGTAAAGGCCTGTCCTTTCGACGCCATACATATTGTAAACGGCGTTGCCAAAGTGGACGGTCAAAAATGTAAGGCATGCGGGAAATGTGTGGCGGTATGTCCCAAACAGCTGATCTCGCTGATCCCCAAAAGTGCAAAAGAAGTGGTGGCCTGCAGCTCTGTAGACAAGGGCCCGGTGACCATGAAGGCATGTACTGCGGGATGCATCGGCTGTGGACTCTGTGTGAAAGCCTGCCCTGCAGAGGCGGTCAAGGTGGAGAATTTCCACGCAGTCATTGATCACGGGAAATGCGTGGCCTGCGGTGCATGTATGGAAAAATGCCCCAAGAAGGCGATCATAATCAACGAGTAGGAGTTATAGCGCAATATTATAGGTATAGCCGTAGCTGATTTATCAACTACAGATACAGGAAAGAGGTAAAGATGAAACTGCCAGAGGATTACAATGACAAGTCGGGAATGACACCCGTGATCGTATCCACGATCGTAGCGGTCAGTATGTTCGTGCTGGTCATTCTGGCGGTGGTGCTATTTATCAACCACAGGCAGAATCCTCCCAGGCGAACACAGTATACGCAGCAGACATCGGTGGAAGACGTGGCGGCGAGACCGGAATATCCGGACACTAAAGATCTGCTGGGCGACAGCGCCCTGACTCCGGACGATCTGGACTTTTGGGATATGTATCCGGTGGAGACCCCGAAACCGGAGGAACCGGGACAGACACCGAAACCGGAAGAATCCGACCCTGCCAAAGACGGTAAGCATACGCTGGTGGTAGACAGAGACGGTGAAGAGGAATGGGTTCTGATCAGTCCATATTTGCCCAAACATGACTATGACTTCACTCAGCTGGTGAGCCAGTCTGATCTGATGAAGTATTATCAGGACGGCAGACAGGTGTCATTTGTGGGTGTGGATATCTCCAAGGCCGAGGGATATGTGGACTACAACAAGCTGAAAAAAGCAGGCGTGGACTTTGTGATGCTGCGGGTAGGTGCCCGCGGCTACAGCAGCGGACAGCTGGTTATCGACGAATACTTTTCGGACAATATAAAGCGGGCCTCCGATGCGAAACTGGAGATCGGTCTGTACTTTTTCTCGCAGGCCATTACGGAGGCGGAGGCCATCGAGGAGGCGCTGGTGGTGTTGCAGCAGATTCAGGGTTACACCGTCAAATACCCCATTGCCTTTGATATGGAATATGTGGACAATGATACCTCCCGGGTGGAGGGGCTGAGCAGATCGGATAAAACCGCCATAGCAAAGGCGTTTATGGATACCATCCGTGCGGGCGGTTACGAGCCTATGATCTACGGCGATAAATACTGGCTGATCAAACAGGTAGATCTGTCCAAACTCACGGACTACGATGTGTGGCTGAACCAGCAGGAGGATGTGCCGGATTATCCTTACCGTTTCACCATGTGGCAGTATGACAGACAGGCGTCCATAGACGGAATATCGGGCAACGCAAGTCTGAATATAAGTTTTATAGATTATTCGGAGAAATAGTCAACGATCTTTGAGGAGACGGACACCGAAGAATAGATTTCCGTATAGACGGCAGAGGAGATACCCTCCACGTAATTGCGGAGAAAATTCTTGCGGAGTCCGTTTTTTTGCAGGATGTCGGCGGCCTTGTTGTAGGCGATGGCGGCCTCGGTGACGGTATCATAGACTCCCACCTTGTAATAGCCGTTTATATGAATGCGGACACCGTAGCGGACAACACCGTTTTTTGTCACCGTGCGGACACCGTGATAGGTGTTAAAGATGCGCAGGTTTTCCCGGCGGAAGTCGGTTGGGTCGCCGTTTAAAAAGTCATAGTCCACGCCGGGAACAGCGTAGTTCTTGATTCCATAGCGGGAGGCTATATTGACCTGCATACCGTAGTCCGCCACAAAGTAGTGGCTGCCCCGGCGCATGATCTTGTGGGAAGCGTAATAGAACAGATCGTCCGTGTCAAATTTCAGCACATGGCCGGGAGACATATAATAATAGAAAAAGCGGGGACGAATATAGATGGGTGTTCCCAGATAGATTCCGTTGTCCCGGAAATTCAGCAGGACTACCCATTTTTCAAAGCTCAGAACGGATGTGGAACGATAGTCCTCCAGCGTGAGCCCAGAGTTTGGCGCGATCAGCCGGGAGGCAGTGCGGTAGGCCAGATGCGCCAACAGGGCGTCCTTGTAACTGCCCAGACTGATATGCCTGCGGCGATAGGTGAGAGAGGAGCGGTAATAGATCTCCCCGCTTTTCCTTGTAGCCTGGTATACGCCTTCCATATGCTCTGTATCTGCCATTCCCGCGCCGCCTTTCATTGGGAGATCTCACTATTTTGTTTCGCTCTGCAATATCTGGATCAATCTCTGGATGGCAGGATACAGCCTGCTGTCGTAGCGGTCCACCGCCTCTACCACCAAGATATCGGCGTCCTGTATACTGCGGATCACTTCATCGGGATAGTCCGTGCGGTTGTCGGAAGTCTCTCTGTATGTTATTACAGAGTTGGAAAAATCCTTTACCAGATAGTCGATCATAAAGCATCGGAAAGAGTCTCCGATAAATACAAGGTTTTTGTCGTTCCCGCAGTCCGACCGGGCGCAGTAAATGCCGGAGGGCTGTTTGTCTCCCGAGACATCCGTCAGAGTGACTTCCGGCCGGTAGTTGACTGCGTAGTCGTACTCCGCGGGATATTGAGAGGCGTCCAGACCGCCCAGGATCATCAGGTCATTGGTGGTGGCGTCGCACTGTGTCACCTCCAGCGCGGACAGATCGGTGGTGGGTATTCCCAGGGCTTTGTACAGCGCCTGAGTTCCTATAAATGATCCTGCGTGGTTCCAGTGGGTATCATACTGATGATAGGTCTGCCACCGGTCCTTGGCCTGTTGCAATTCTTGCAGGGGATAGACAATGTGTATGCCGCAGTGCTGCTCCACATATTCTACAAATGTTTCCGTGCGCCTCTTACTGTTCGCGATGGTGTAGGAGGGCATATATTCGGAGTAGACAAGTTCCTTGTTGGGCAGAATGATATATTGCAGCTGGATACCTTTTTCATCACACAATTCCTGCAGCTGTACCATGAGAGCCATATTGAGTTCCATCTGTTCCTCTTCCAGAAGATTGGTTCCCCTGTAATAGGAGATGCTGTCGTCCCCGGCGTAAAACAGCCAGTTATGACGGCCCAACAGTACGATATCCCCTATGATCTGGGGAGGGAAGAACCCCTCGGCCTCCTCGCCGTAGAGTATGCGGGCAATCCCGTCCCGCAGATATCCGGTATATACGCTTTCCAGAGCGCCGGAGAGTTTCTGGTGCAGAGAGATCAGCTTGCTGCGAAAAGGCACATTGGCGTTGTAATACGTCTCCAGTTTCCGGGTGTAGTCCTTGGGATCAAACTCCTCCGGGAATTGCGTCTGCGTTTTTTCTCCCAGATCATAGTCCAGTTTGGCGTAAGCCTGGGGGGCCAGGAATCTCACACCATACCAGATCAGTGAGGGAAGAATGAGAACCCCCATAAATATGCTGATTTTCAGTATTTGCACGGTCTTTTTCACAGGCGGCCTCCTAAAACTGGAAATAGATGAACGGATTGTAGGTTCCGGCGGCGATAAACAGGATACTGAGTACCAGGATCGCGATCTGGACAGCGAAGGAGCCGCGGAAACGGGGCTTTTTTCGGAAAGCTCTCTGCACAAAACCCATTCCCAGTATTCCCAGTACAAGGGCGAGAATAACTTGCATGGACAGGTAGGAGAGCACGCTGTACTCCGATGTTCCAAAACAGAACAGCTGGCGGATATAACGCCGGGCCATGACCAGATTGTCCGAGCGGAAGAACACCCAGCCGATCATGACAAAAAACATGGTGTAGATCCAATTTAAAATCTTAAGCGGGTTTTTTTGCAGAAAACGTCCGAGAAACAGCCGTTCCGCTACCAGCAGTACCGCGTACATAAGTCCCCAGAAAATAAATGTGAAATTGGCTCCGTGCCATATTCCGGTGAGCAGAAATACGATCACCAGATTCCTGCAAGTGGCCGCCATGCCTTTCCGATTGCCGCCCAGAGGGATGTACACGTAATTCTTGAACCAGGAGGACAGGGAGATATGCCATCTTCGCCAGAATTCCTGGATGGAAAGGGAAGTGTAGGGATAGTCGAAATTTTCTTTCCACTTAAAGCCCAGCATCCTGCCCAGACCGATGGCCATATCGGAATAACCCGAGAAATCATAATATATCTGCAAGGTGTAGGACAGCATTCCCAGCCACGCAAGTCCGGCTCCCAGCTCGTTGGTCTCTATAGCCCATATATGATCTGCCGTATTTCCCAGAGTGTTGGAGATCAGGACTTTTTTGCCAAGGCCATAACAAAAGCGCCTCACGCCCTCCAGAAAATCCTCCATAGACTCATTCCTGTGATTCAGCGCGGCGGCGATATCGCTGTATTGAACGATGGGGCCTGCGATCAACTGGGGGAACAGGGAGATGTACAGGGCGAAGTCCAGTATATTGGTCTGAGGGGGAACGGTGTCACGGTATACGTCCACCACGTATGACATAGCTTGAAACGTGAAAAAGGAGATGCCGATGGGCAGTACGATCTTTTCGATGCCCAGCGCTCCCGTTCCCTCCAGAGAGAACAGTTCCACCAGAAACCGATCCTGCAGTGTGCCGGAGTGCCAGGACATAACGGTCTCCACCATGGCCACCAGCATATTGAAATACTTAAAAAAGAACAGGATCAGAAGGTTTAGCAGGATGGTAACCGCCAGCATGGCTTTCCTTCGGGCTCCCTTTTGGCGGGATACCCGGTACGCGCCCAGAAAGTCCAGAACAATGACACCGAGCATGATCAGTATATAATAGATACCGCCCCAGGCATAAAAAAACACACTGCATATCAGGAGGAAAATGTTTTTGCAACGTGTCTTCCGCTTTTCATCGGAGAAAGGGAGCCGCGTGAGCAACCCGTTTCCAATGATCACTACAGGCAGAAATATCCATAAAAAGACCATGGAACTGAACAGCATTGTCTTCCTCCTTCCCGGCGGTTTTTGACCGCAAATACAGATTGATTTTAGCATATTTATCATATTTTTGCAATATTTTTAGGACTTGCTGTATAAACTTATAATAGTAGTGTGAGCAGGAGGAGAGTCCTATGTATAAAAAAGCGTTGGGAATTATTGTTATGGTACATATGTTGTTTTTGTCCGGGTATGTGTGCATCGCGGCGATCAGTGACAGCAGGCAGTTTGGGGAGCCCATGATGGAGACCACCTTGGACAGAGCGCTGGTGGCGGATCAGCGCAGCAGTACTCTGGGCTTGGCAGATACGGCCGCATCGGGACAGCGGGTAGTGGACTGCGATGTTTTAGAGCGGCCTCCCGCGTACGAGCTGTGCGACGAGGATTATGATATCCTGCTGCGCATTGTGGAGGCGGAGGCAGGAGGGGAGGACGAAGACGGCAAGCTCCTGGTGGCCAATGTGGTGCTGAACAGGGTGAACAGCGAGGCCTTTCCCGATACCGTAAAGGATGTGGTGATGCAGAAAAACGGCAGGGTCACGCAGTTCTCGCCGGTGGCGTCCGGGCGCATATGGAAGGTGAAGATAAGCGAGGAGACGGTCAGGGCAGTGCAGCGGGCCATAGACGGGGAGGATATCTCCCAGGGGGCACTGTACTTTGCGGCCAGAAGGCACGCGGACAGCGACAGTATGAGATGGTTTGACAGAAAGCTTACTTTTCTGTTCCGGCACGGCGGCCATGAGTTCTTCTTTTAGCCGTTGCATGAGGGCGGGATTTATGCTATAATCACTCCTGTGAAATTATGAGAGAGTCTGTTTTATACAGGAAAGGGGATAAAATGGAAGTATTATATAAGAGTACCAGGAGCGGCCAGGAGCCGGTGAGCGCCTCCGTGGCGATCTTGAAAGGACTTACGGATGACGGCGGCCTGTTTGTGCCGGATCATATTCCCGCTTTGGACAAGAGTCTGAAGGAGTTGTCTGCCATGAGCTATCAGGAGGTCGCCTATGAGGTGATGAAACTCTACCTGACGGATTTTACCCGGGAGGAGCTTACCGGCTGTATCTCCAAGGCATATAATGAGAAATTTGACACGGAAGTGATCGCGCCGCTGGCAGAGGCGGCGGGCGCTTATTATCTGGAGCTGTTCCATGGGGCGACCATAGCCTTTAAGGACATGGCGCTGTCCATTCTGCCCCATCTGCTCACCGTTTCCGCCAAAAAGAATCATATTAAAAATGAGATCGTGATCCTGACAGCCACCTCCGGGGATACGGGCAAGGCGGCGCTGGCAGGTTTCGCGGATGTGGAGGGAACCCGCATCGTGGTGTTTTATCCCAAGAACGGCGTCAGTCCCATTCAGGAGAAACAGATGGTGACCCAGAGGGGGGACAATACCTTTGTGGTAGGAATCCACGGGAATTTTGACGACGCCCAGACCGGGGTGAAGAAGATATTTTCGGACAAAGCGCTGGCGGCGGAGATGGCGGAACAGGGTTTCCAGTTTTCCTCGGCCAATTCCATCAATATCGGGCGGCTGGTGCCCCAGATCGTGTACTATGTGTACGCCTATACCCGGCTGCTGGGCGAGGGCAAGATAGAGGAGGGGCAGAAGATCAATGTGGTGGTACCCACCGGTAATTTCGGCAATATCCTGGCGGCATTCTATGCCAAAAATATGGGATTGCCCATCGGTAAGCTGATCTGTGCCTCCAATGACAACAAGGTGCTGTATGATTTCTTCCGCACCGGCGTTTATGACCGCAACAGGGAGTTTGTGCTGACCAGCTCTCCCTCCATGGATATTCTGATCTCCAGCAATCTGGAGCGTCTGATCTACCGGATCGCCGGGGACGATCCGAAACACAATGCCGCTCTGATGGCGGCTCTCGGGGGCCAGGGCAGATATGAGATCACGGAGGAGATGAGAGCCCGGCTGCAGGATTTCTGTGGCGGCTATGCCACAGAGGAGGAGACGGCGGCGGCGATCCGCAGACTGTACGGCGATTGCGGTTATGTGATCGATACACACACTGCGGTGGCGGCATCCGTATACGGCAAATATGTGGAGGAGACAGGGGATCATACGCCCACGGTGATAGCCTCCACAGCCAGCCCGTTTAAATTTACCAGGAGTGTTATGAACGCCATTGACGGCAAATATGACAGTATGACGGATTTTGAGCTGGTGGACGAACTTTCCAGGATCGCCAATGTGGCGGTTCCCGGAGCTATCGAGGAGATTCGCAGCGCCCCGGTGCTGCATGACAATACCTGTGAAGTGGACGAGATGCCCGACATGGTTAAGGGATTTTTGAAGATGCGTTAAATCCATAGGGAATGGCTGGGCTTCGCGCGGCGGGGGCCAGCCATTTCGGGTTTAAAGACAGTGAAAAGCGGAGGTGCGCGCATGGCAGGAGAGACACAGGCGAGCAGGAATGCGGAAGGTTTCATATTCTTAAACGCGGAAGACGCGGGGATGGCCTCAAAGGAAAAAAAGCAGATCGAATATCTGGAGAAACATCTGGACTACCGGCGTCCCCAGCAGGTTCTGACCCTTTATGAGAGAATGCTCAGAGAGAGGATTTTTAAGACTCCTGTGGGTATGATATATTTAAAACATTTACAGGATTTTCTGCTGGGCCAGGGGGATATCGATCCGGCTAAAGTCCCCATGATCCCCATCAACTCCCCCTGCATCATGGTCCCCCATAAGAGGGAGAGGCCGGTGCGGGGCGGCACCATGGACAGGGAAGCCCAGAGCGGCAGGAAAGCATGGGTGAGGATGTCCATAATACTGAATGTGCTGCTGGCGCTGGCGGTGATCTTTATGTTCGCGCTGGCAATAACCAGCAATCAGCCCAATATATTAAATTACCGGACGGCCATTTTGAATGAATATGCTGCCTGGGAGCAGGATCTGCAGGAAAGGGAACAGGTTATCCGGGATAAGGAGAGGGAACTTAAGATAATTGAATGAGTTTTGTTTTTTCACAGAAAATACATAAATATGTTCTAAAATATTCCATGACAATGACAGGAAAGAGGTAGATCCTATGGAGAGACGAAAGATTCTGGTAGTGGATGACGAGAGCAGGATGCGCAAGCTTGTGAGAGATTTTCTGGTGAAAAACAATTATGATGTGCTGGAGGCTGAGGACGGCGAGCAGGCGGTGGAACTTTTTTTCCGGGAAAAGGGGATCGCTCTGATCGTGCTGGACGTGATGATGCCCAAGATGGACGGCTGGCAGGTATGCAGGGAGGTCCGGGCCTACTCCCAGGTCCCCATCATCATGCTGACGGCCCGGGGGGACGAGAGAGACGAACTACAGGGATTTCAGCTGGGAGTGGACGAGTATATCTCCAAGCCGTTCAGCCCCAAGATCCTGGTGGCCCGTATCGAGGCGATCCTGCGGCGCACACTGTCCGATGCCCAGGAACAGCGTCTTTCCTGCGGTGGTATCACCATCGACAAGACGGCCCATCAGGTAATGATAGACGGACAGCCGGTGGAACTGAGCTATAAGGAGTTTGAGCTGCTGTCTTATTTTGTGGAGAACAGAGGTATTGCGCTCTCAAGAGAGAAAATATTGAATAACGTATGGAACTATGACTATTTCGGCGATGCCAGAACCATAGATACCCATGTGAAAAAACTCCGCAGTAAGATGGGAGAAAAGGGGGATATGATCAAGACCATATGGGGGATGGGCTACAAGCTGGAGGTCGCAGAACCATGAGGACTTCCATACGCAGACAGCTGGCGGCGATCACCATAGGACTTCTGGTAGGCACCATTGTGACATGCTGGTTTATCAACAATACTTTTTTGGAAGACTATTACGAGCTGGAGAAGGCCGAGGTGGTGCAGGAGGCGTATCGGCGCCTGAATTCCGCAGCGGTCTCGGGACAGCTTTACAGCGAGGATTTTGCCCAGGAGATGGGGCGGTTCGCGTTTATATCCAACATCAATGTGGAGGTTATAGACGCCGACTCCCGGATTGCTTATGCGGCGGTCTTTAACAATGGGGAAGAACTCTCCAAGCGGCTGCTGCGCTATATCATCGGCTATGCGGTGGACAGCACTTTCGGGGAGGAGATCTATGAGGATGTTCCCGCGCCCAATACGCTCTTTAAATATGTGGATGTACGAAACAAGACCGAATATATAGAGATGTATGGACAGCTGGATAACAATTATTGGTTTATCATCAACACCACGATGGAGAGTATACAGGAGAGCGTAAAGATCGCCAATAGGTTCTTGGCGTATATCGGCGTGGCTGCGGCTCTGGTGAGCGGTATTTTGATGTGGTTCGCCTCCAAGCGGGTGACGGACCCCGTGCTGGAGCTGGCGGAGATATCCCAGCGCATGGCGCATCTGGACTTCAACGCCAGGTATCAGGGGAAGGAAAAAAATGAGATCGGTCTGCTGGGCAGCAATATCAACCAGATGTCGGAGTCCCTGGAGAGGACCGTATCGGAGCTGAAGACGGCCAACAATGAGTTACAGAAAGATATTGAGAGAAAAGAGCAGATAGACGAGATGCGCAAGGAATTCCTGGCCAACGTATCCCATGAGCTGAAAACTCCCATAGCGCTGATACAGGGGTATGCGGAGGGCTTGAAAGAGGGGATCAGCGACGACCCGGAGAGCCGGGATTTTTACTGCGAAGTCATCATGGATGAGGCGGGCAAGATGAATACCATGGTGCAAAAACTTCTGACGCTGAATCAGCTGGAATTCGGCAATGACAAGGTCAGTATGGAGCGATTTGACATTGTGGCAATGATACGGACTTATATGCAATCGGCGGAGATACTCACCAGACAGGACGGAATCACTGTAAAGATGGAGCAGACCGGGCCGGTCTATGCGTGGGGAGATGAGTTCAAGACAGAGGAAGTCTTTATGAACTATTTTACCAACGCGGTTCATTACTGTCAGGGCGAAAAAATGATCCATGTCACTGTGGAGCAGGCGGAGGGAAAAGTGCGGGTGGGGGTGTTCAACACCGGGGAGCCCATTCCCCAGGAAAGCCTGTCTCATCTCTGGGAGAAATTCTATAAAGTGGACAAGGCCAGAACCCGGGAGTACGGCGGCAGCGGAGTGGGGCTGTCCATCGTAAAGGCGATCATGGAATCCATGAATCAGGAGTATGGGGTGGAGAATTATTCCGACGGAGTGCTGTTTTGGTTTACTCTGGAGTCGGCCTGAAAAATTTTCTGATAGCTGTTTGCAATTATCCGGCTTATGTATTATTATGAAAGAGAGGGAGATATGAAGGATCAGGAGATACAGCAGGAATTGGAGAGGGCGCTGCTGGTGGGAGTGGATACAGGAGAGGAAGAGGATTTTGAGTATTCCATGGAGGAGCTTGGCAGTCTGGCACAGGCGTGCGGGATGCAGGTGGCAGGTATTATCACCCAACGGTTGAGCGCGCCCAACAAAGCTTTTTATGTGGGCCCCGGCAAGGTGGAGGAAATCCGGGAATACGCGGGACAGTGCCAGGCGCAGGTCATTGTGTTTGACGATGCTCTGGCACCCTCCCAGCTGCGGAACCTGCAGCAGGAACTGGATATGCCGATACTGGACAGAACCACATTGATATTGGATATTTTTGCCATCAGGGCCAAGACCAGAGAGGCCAAATTGCAGGTGGAGACCGCGAGACTACAGTATCTGCTGCCCCGGCTGGTGGGTTTGCATGACGCGCTGAGCAGACAGGGCGGCGGCAGCGGAGCCATGAGCAACAAGGGAACGGGAGAGAAGAAACTGGAACTGGACCGCCGGAAGATCGAGCACCGTATCAGTGAGCTGCGGGGAGAACTGGCGGAAGTGGAACAGGGGCGCAATATCCAGAGGCAGAGGCGTATTCGTTCCAGAATCCCCCAGGTAGCGCTGGTAGGATACACCAACGCCGGCAAATCCACGATCATGAACCGGCTGGTGGAGCAGTATGGGCAGGCATCGGAAAAGACGGTGACGGAAAAGGATATGCTGTTCGCCACGCTGGATACCAGTGTGCGCACTATCGAGACGGAGGACAACAAGCCCTTTTTTCTGGTGGACACAGTGGGATTTATCCATAAACTGCCCCATGGCCTGATCAAAGCTTTCCGTTCCACTTTGGAGGAGGTGCGGTACGCGGATCTGTTGGTGCAGGTGGTGGATGTGTCGGACCCTCAGTACAGACAGCATATGGAAGTGACCCGGCAGACACTGGAGGAACTGGATGCGGGAGACATACCCATGATCGTGGTGTACAACAAAAGTGATCTGTGCGGCCGCGAGTATCCCCGGCTTGCGGGAGATCATGTCTATATGGCGGCTGCGGCGGGCGCGGGTGTGGAAGAGCTGCTCTCTCTGATAAAGGAAAAGATATACGCGGGGCATGTGGACTGTAAATTACTGCTGCCTTATGACCAGGGCAGCGTGGCGTCTTATTTTATGGAACATGCCACGGTTTTTGCACAGGAATATCGGGAGGACGGTCTGTTTCTGGAGGTGAGCTGTCATCGCCAGGATGCCGAAAAATATGGCAGATATGTGATATAATAGTTTTTCAGGTACAGACGTGGGAGGACAGCGGAAAGGCGTGAGTGACTGATGGAACAGCAGGGTATTTATGAGCGGATCAAGGGGAGAGTGGGGCAGCTGAAAGAGGAGTCACAGGATCACTTTTTTACGGAATATCTTGTGAAGCTTGAGAGCAGTCTGGTTCAGGAAAAGTATCAGCTTGATCTGATAGAGGCGGGTCTGGAACGAAATCTGCGGATATATCAGCAGCGCCTGGAGGAGGCGAAAGCCGTGGGCGCACCGAAGAGCACGAATTTGGATGTGGCGGAGGGTATGCCGGAGACGCATAATGCTGTGGGCGTATTCAGCACGGGAACCATTGAGGGGCACTCACCGTCTCCTGAAGCATATTCCCGGTCAGCGGAGATGCCGCAGTCTCAAACGGCGTTGCAATCTCAGGGGACGTCACAGTTTCAAGGGATGTCACAGCCTCAGGGGGATTCACGGCCTCAAGGGATGTCACAGTATCAAGGGATGCCGCAGCCTCAGGGGGATTCACGGCCTCAAGGGGATTCACAGCCTCAAGGGATGCCGCAGCCTCGGACGGAATCGTATTTTCAAGGGACACCGCAGTATCAGACCCCGCATCAGACCAAGGAGACATCCCAACCTCATAGAAATCATGAATTTACGATCGGTATCAATGTATTTGGAACCATAGGCGTACTTTTTGTGCTGGCTGCGTTGATCCTGCTGGGGATTAATTACATGGGCAGCTTGGTAAAAGAATTGGGGCTTTATGTACTGGGATTGCTGGTATGGGGCGTTGCGGAATTTGTGGTAAAGAAAAAGAGCCAGATATTGTGCATGATATTTTCTTCACTGGGAATCGGCAGCCTGTATGTGACTACTATGGTGAATTTTCTGTATCTCCACAATTTCAGCGGTCTGGTCACCATATTAATAACTACTTTCGTCACGGTAGTAGTGATGTTTGTAAGTCGGAAAAAGGATGCAGGCATCTTGCGGATCATCTGTCTTGGCGCATGTATGGTCAGTTTCCTCATGATGGACACTCTGCATATGATCAGTGATACGGAACTGCTGATCTATATGGTGATGATCGTGCTGGTACAGCTGTTGGGAATATTCTTGCCGGTAAGAAAATGGGCCTATGGCATCGCTGTCAGTCAGATGGTGGGAACGGCGCTTTTTGCCTGGCTTTTTGCTCTGCGTACGGTTCCGCCTGAGCAGGTGATGCAGTTGCGGGCCTTGTATGTGATCGGTTTTATAGTTATCAGTATGCTCCTTACGGAATTGACGGTATGGAGGATACAGGTACAAAGCAGCGGGCAGATGCGGGGAATATGTATTGCATTTGGAATCGGGGCGTTTCTGCTGCTAAATGCGTATTGGCGGTGCGCTAACGGATGTTTTGACTGGTGTCTCGGCCCATATTCCGATATAGAGATATGGATACGGCTGGGTATTATGGCGGTTATTGCGGGTATGGGTGGTGTGTTCTTTATCCTGACCAGAAACAAAGGCTATTTGCATTGGATACAGGCATATTTTGTGGCAGGGTCTGCACTGTTCATGCTGGGCAGCGGCTCAGATGAACAGATTAGTGTCACTGTGACACTGGTCGTCCTGCTGGTAGTTTACAAGCTGCTGGCCTATCGGAAAAAACCACTGTGGACTATGGATGCCATCATCACAACCTGGGCGGCATTGACGGCGCTGGTCTACCACAATGAGATCTACGGATATATTCTGCTGGGTGTTTTACTGTTGGGGATACTGTTGATGAATCACTGGCGGACATATTATGAATTTCTGCTGACAGGAACCGTGGTGCTGTTTATTTCCTTAGTGGTGGATAATGAGCTGATGTTGCCATTGATCGTGGCGGTGATGTGGCTGGCCTCTCTCCTGTTCAACTGTGTCAAGAGATTTGCCGGCAAGGGCATACGGGGGTTCAATGTGGCTGTATTGGTGATGGAGACGGCCTGTTACCTCAGTTTGTGTTTGTTCTATGGATTTGACAGCCGGGTGATATATCTCATTCTGACGGTATTGGGACTGGGAATTCTGTTGTTTACTTTCCAGCCCAGATTCTTCTCCAAGGCGGAAGGATGGAGAGGGCTGGCCGTTGCGGGATTTGTGACATATATGGTGCTAGTGGCCAGATTTGACTACCGGATTACATCCAGTATTTTGTTGATGGTCACAGGTTTGCTGGGTATTATTTTCGGTTTCCGGCAGTCGGACGGGAAACTTCGGATATACGGATTGGTTCTGTGTCTGCTGATGTGCTTTAAGATCACACTGTTTGATTTCCGGGTACAGTCTCTACAGCGGATCATCCTGTTTATGGCGGCCGGAGTGGTGGCTCTGATCATTTCGGGGATATACGCGTTGATGGATAAGAGGTATAATAAAAGAGAAAGTGAAGAATTAAAATAGAATATACGGGCTAAGACCTGCAAAATGAGAAAAGTGGAAGGGAAAAAGAGATGAGGAAGAAAACCGTTGCGGTACTGTTGACAGTGATGGCTCTTATGATGACCGGGTGTGGGAACGCGATCCCTGATCTGACGGATGAACAACTTCAAGAGGTGGGAGAATATACGGCAATGCTGCTTTTATCCCATGACGTAAATTATAAGAGCAGGCTGGTGGATGTGGAAACACTGGTCACGGAGGAGGCCGATGAGTCGGCTGAAGTGGAGAAAACGGAGGAGACACCTGCGCCGGAGGAGACACCGGCTCCTGAAAACGAGGGGATGGACCCCACAGAGGATACACCGGTGGTGGATATGACAGACGGACCGGGCAGTGAGGAACAAAGCAGTATAAGTTTGGAGGAAGCACTGGGACTGCCGGAGCAATTGCTTTTGACATTTGCCGGATATGATATAACAGACAGCTATCCTAAAGAGGCGTCTTCGGAGGAGTATTTTACAGTGGATGCCGGGGAGGGAAACAAACTGCTGGTGCTGAGCTTTTCGCTACAGAATCAAGGGGAAGGAACAGAAACGGTTGATATCATAGGACAGAAACCGTTGATCAAAGTATCCGTGAATGGCATCGGCGTCAACAGTCTGGCAACATTTCTCTCAAATGATCTGACTCTCTTTCAGGAAAGCCTAAATCCGGGAGAAAGCAGAGAAGTGGTAGTTTTGGCGGAATATGAGGCTGCAAGCCTGCTGGATATAGCTGCTGTAGAGATAAATGTCAAAAATGGCGAAAGAAATGCAACAATTCTTCTTGAGTAAGGGAATTGGCAGTATACACTGCGGCGTTTTAATGGAATAAAGTGCCGAAAAAGCCCATTTTATGGGCTTTTCGATACTAAAATAGAATTGTTGTAAATTTCCCAAAAATTTTTTGATTTTCCTGTTGACAATGAAAAAAAGTAGTGATATACTCATAAACGTTGTTGAGGGAGACACAATTCGACAACAGAAGGAAGTATAATGACGCAACCATTAATATTGAAGTTAATGATGCAGTCATTTACCAGAAGTCATCAGTTCAGCGAATGACTTTCATGATCTTTGACAAATAAACAGCAATGCAACCCTGAAAATTCTTAAAGTGGTAAAA